>ERZ772805.11-NODE-11-length-189492-cov-23.888348_pt1 | contig 189492 bp, 303 predicted proteins | sample MGYA00511344_ERZ772805 | MGnify/ENA primary metagenome ERZ772805 (study PRJEB29015, sample SAMEA2737730) | human gut metagenome | biome: human gut; feature: human-associated habitat; material: faeces | place: China | collected 2012 ...
TGAGAGCCAAGAATGAGGAACTTATAGCCCGTAAACCAGTAGAAATTGTTAAGACGGACACAATCGAAATTACTAAAGTAGAGCTTTTGACTCCAAAAATTCAATTCCTTCAAAATTCTTCAGAGATTTCTAAAACTTCCAATGTGGCTGTCTCAGAACTAGCTTCCTATATTTCTAATAGTGGGAAAACTTATGTGATTGAGGGATATGCTTCGGAAGAAGGCCCAGAAGAGTTTAATAATAACCTTGCTGTAGCTAGAGCAGAATCTATGAAGAAGGCTCTGATTAGCTATGGTGCTCCAGAGGATAAATTGGTTGTTAAGGGATGCGGAATTACCACTGAATTTGGAGATAATGAATTTAACCGTATCGTAATAATTTCCGAACAATGAAGTACAAGAAGAAAGTAGCTTGGTTAAAATCAAAGCAAGCATGGTGGGATAAACAAGGTAAAGATTTTCAGGCCGCAACTACTAGACCTGGGTCTATTAAAACTCGATAAGTCATGGTTGCATTTATAATTGTGTGCGTAATATTCGTTGCATATATTTATTATGACCCATATGTAGACATTACAGAAGACAATGTGTTACTATGGTATAATAAAAGCGGCAACAGAGGATATATTATTCTATGGTCGAGAAAAACTTAATCAAGGCATTCATTGCCGTTCTGTTAATCGTTGTGATTTACAACGTCAGCTTATGGTTATTATCCGAATCATTATATGCTGCAAATATCTTGGGGTTGTTACTATTATTAGTGGCAATCCCAAGTTTAGTTTATAGGATATTCAAGTATATTAAGAAACATTATTTAAATAAGGAAAATGAAGACAATTATTAAGCTTTTGTGTGTATTAACTTTGGTGTTTGGCTTGTCTAGCTGTGGCTATGAGAGAAATTGATGCTGGTTACGAAGGCATTAAGGTGAATCTGTACGGAGACGGTAAGGGAGTGGACGATGTGTCTCTTGTTACTGGTTGCTGTGTGGTATAATCCTGTTACCACAGCTGTCTACGAATATCCAACATTTGTGCAGACTGTGGATTATCCTCCTTTTAGTATTAATGCCAAGGATGGTTCGTCATTTACTGTAGACCCCACGATTTCTTTAAAGATTGTTGATGGAAAGTCTCCGAGGTATTTAAGAAGTATAGAAAGGAAGACATCGTAGAAGTAATCAATACTACTCTCTATAATTATGTAAAAAATGCTTTTCGTATTTCAGCTGAATAACTATACTACTGATGAACTTAGTAAGTAAAACGTGAGGAGTTCGAGAAATCTATAGAGGATAGATTGTCAAAGGAACTCTTAGCAGAAAACTTTCAGCTTGAACAAATGACTTTCTGGTCTTCAATATCCGCAGACGCTAGTCAATTCTATTGATGCTAAGAATGCTGCAATTCAACAGGCTTTTGAAGGCAGAGAATGAAGTTAAGACTATTTGAGGCAGAGGCTAAAAAGAAAGTTAGCAGCTGCGCAAGGAGAAGCAGAAGCTCTTAAAATTAAGGGTGATGCAGAAGCTGAATATAATAGAAAGATTTCAGCATCTTTGTCAGTTCTCATAGTTCAACAGGATATGATTAAGAAGTGGGATGGAAAACTTCCTATTTATGGTCAGGTTCCCACCTTATTTAAAGACGTAGCTAATAACAAATGATATATCTAGTAATATGCACTGTGATGGTAATCATCACGGTGCTTATCTTGAAAGATACCCATGTAACCGTTTATTACAATGGGTATAGCAGAAGTGTGGCACTTATAAAAAAAAGACTATGACCTTAAAGTTCCAGTGTGGCTAGTTTTAGTGATACTAATTCTAGGATTTATCCCAGTACTGAACATTATACTATACACAGTAGGATATTTATTCTATATAGTTCATGCTGTGTGGAATCCAGATAAGTTGTCTGGATATACACATAAGTTCAATCTAAGAGGAAATAATTTTCTAACTAGAATAGTGAAGAAGATATGGAAATTCTTAAATGTATGTGTATAACACTTAAACATCTTAGGCGAATACTTAGACATAAGTTTTGGGTAGCTTACTACTGCTTTCAGTTAGGTCTATACAAACAGGGTATCTTGCATGACTTATCTAAATTCGGATGGTATGAGTTCTCTCGTTCTGTAAAATTTTATGATGACGACACATCTCCCTTAAACAAGGAGAAAGAAATTCTAGGATATTCTAGGTCTTATTTACATCACAGAGGAAGAAATCCACACCATTATGAGTACTGGGTAACTAAGCTAGACACTGGAGGTGTTCCAGTGAAGATGCCTAAAGAGTATGCTCTAGAGTTGGTATGCGATTATCTAGCTGCTGGTAAAGTGTATAATGGTAATAGTTTTCAAGGAGAATATAACTGGTGGATTAAGTATATAAGTTCTCCTAGAGCTATCCATCCAGAAACGAAGGAATTTATCACTCAGTGTTTTAAGAATTTAGCTAGTGGTAAAGGCATGAAGAGTTTATTAACAATTAGCTATTAAATAATTTTAGAATGGAAATAATTAATGCAACAGATGGATATAAATTAGGCCATCACAGAATGTATCCAGAAGGTACTGAACAGGTTTATAGTAACTGGACTCCTAGAAGTAACAAATACTTTCCAGAAGCCACTGAAGGTTCTGTAGTATTCGGAATCCAATATTTAATTAAGAAGTATCTGATTGATGAATTTAATCAGAATTTCTTTGGATTACCTAAAGAAAAGGCTATAGAAATGTTTTATCGGAGAGTCCATAATTTCGTGGGAATTGAATCTGTAGGATATAGACATATTGAAGCTCTATATGATTTGGGTTATCTTCCCATTCGCATTAAAGCATTGCCAGAAGGTTCAGTATGTCCTATTAGGGTTCCCATGATGACTATTACTAATACAAAATCAGAGTTCTTTTGGTTAACTAATTATCTAGAAACTTTAATTAGTTGCACTCTGTGGATGCCCTGTACTTCTGCTACTAGAGCAAGACTCTATAAGAAAGAACTTAAGAGACATGCAATACGTACCGGATTTCCAGAAGACGTTAATTTGGATTTCTTGTGCCATGACTTCTCTATGAGGGGAATGGCTGGTTTGGAGGCTGCTATCATCTCTGGCATGGCACATATGACGTCATTTGTTGGGAGTGAGACCATTCCAGCTATTGCTGCTCTAGAAGAGTATTATGGTGCAAATTCTGACAATGAATTAATTGCTGCTACTGTTCCGGCTACAGAACATTCTGTAATGTGTGCAGGCGGGGAAGAAGATGAACTTCAAACCTTCAAACGATTGATTAATGAATTGTATCCATCTGGCTTCGTTTCTATAGTTTCTGATACTTGGGACTTCTGGAATGTTATCGAGAACTTCCTTCCCAAATTAAAGAAGGATATTATGGCACGTGATGGGCGTGTAGTTATTCGTCCAGATAGCGGAGACCCTGTTGATATTATTTGTGGTTTGAGAACTAATCCTCATTTCCACACTAGAATGAAAGAGGGTAAATATTATTGTTGCTATGCCCCATTTAATGATGATGCTGAGTATGTAGAAGTTTCAGAAGGTCAATACTATGGTGCTTATTATATGCTCGGTAAGATTTTTGGATGGAATACTACTTCCAAGGATTATCGCTATCCTAGCACTAAAATAGGTTTGTTGTACGGAGATTCCATCACTCTGGAAAGACAGAAGCAGATCTATTTGAGACTTGAGAATGCTCATATGGCCGCTTGTAATCTTGTTCTTGGTGTTGGCTCATTTTCATATCAATATGCAAGTAGAGATAGCTTAGGCTTTGCAATCAAAGCTACTGCCTGTGTGGTTAATGGAGAATTGAAAGAAATATTCAAACATCCTAAAACAGATGATGGAACTAAAAATTCTCTTAAAGGTCTAATTGCTGTCTATCAGGACGTTAATGGCGTTTACTATGCTGAAGACCAGGTAACTCCTGAGGTAGAAAGTGGAGGCTGTTTAGAGACTGTGTTCGAAGATGGTGTCCTTAAAAAGGAGTACACTCTTAAAGAAATTAGACAGCGGATTAATGAAGGGCTTTATGGAAAGTTTTAACCATCCATTTGGAAAAGAGGCTTGCAAGAAGCGATTATTAGAAGAGTACAAGAAATATGGAAAGCTAATAGTCGCTTTCGATTATGATAACACTATTTTTGACTACCATAATAATGGAGGAGACTATAGTTGTGTTATTAACCTATTGAGGCGCTGTACTATGTTGGGTTTTGAAATGATTTTATTCTCTACTGAGGAAGATGAAGATAAAATTATAGAAAAACAAGTGGAGTGTGTTCAAATGAGAATAGGAAACCTTGTTAATGGCATGATTATACCTCCTTTTACAAGCAGTAGGCTATTTCCAAATTCTAAAAAGTCTTATTATAATATCCTATTGGATGATAGAGCGGGCTTGGAAGAAAGTTACGAAATTTTAAAATATGTTGTAGATGAAATTATTAAACTTAATTAACTTGGACAAGAGTGAGATTAAGTATAACCTCACTAGATTTCCTGATGGAGAACCTCAGGTAAGTTTTCCTGACGAATTTGATAGGAAAGATTCAGTAAAGGTTATATGTAGAATTACTTCTGCTGAAGAATTATTTATTCTAACTCAAGTCGGAGACATTCTTGATAGACAAGAGATTGAGTGGGATTTGTTTATTAGCTATCTAATGTCTATGCGTATGGATAGAGTAATGAGCTTTAACCGCCCGTTTTCTCTAAAGGTGGTTTGTAGTATCTTGAATACTATGAACTATCGTTGTGTTATGATTTTGGAACCCCATTCGGAAAGAACTAAGGGATTGTTAGGAACTAGATGTTGCCCTCAAAAGTTTAACTTTGAATCGCATCTGGATATTCAATCTAATGTTGTATTCCCAGATGCTGGGGCTTACCAAAGGTACAAAAGTCTCTCTAATAATTGGGGACATATTACATTCAATAAGGTGAGAGATTTGGAGACTGGTAAGATTAAAGAATTTTCCATTGGAAGAGAGGTTAATTGTTATTATCCGACCTTTACTTTTATTGATGATTTGTGCGATGCTGGAGGAACGTTTCTTGGAGAGCTTAAAGTTCTTAAAGAAAGATATCCTGATGCTAAGTACGAGATTATGGTTTGTCATGCTGTAAATATTAAAGGTTTGGTAAACCTATGTAACAATTTTGATCGTGTTATAATAACTAATTCGTATTGTGATTACGGATATAAGCCTAGTAATAATAATTTAACAGTGATAGATGTATGTGGATAGTAATTCAAAAAAGAGATGGTAATTGAAGGCCCATTTTACAGGTTAACCCCAATTAACGATTCATCTCCTCGTTTCGACTTGGAGTTGTTGTGCGACATTGGTGGTAAAAATCCGAGAAAAGAGTTCAAGGTAGTAGGATATGGATTCCTGCTAGAGTCTGCGGTGGAGAGATGTACCCACTATGCAGTTAGAAGAAAATTCGGAAAAGATGAAGTTGTAACTTTAGGTAAGTACTTGGATGAGTTTAAAAAAGCAAAGGAGGAGATTGAACTCCAAATCTACGGAAATACAAGAAATTCTAGCGGAGAGGCTGAATAAACTTTGTAGGTTTCTAGATGAAGAGTACGATATTAATGCTGGAGGGTGCTGCTATGTAGCATATTGCCTGGCAAAACTTCTTAGTAAGGACAAATTCAAGTTTAGAGTAATAATATACGAAGATTGTGAGTTAGAAGATAGATTTAGTGAAATTTCTAAAAGCCATTATCATTACGCTATTGGCATCGGAAATTATACAATAAATTCTGCTGGATGTGATAAGGACGAAAGTTTTTGCAGGAATATATATTATAATGTAAGAGCTTCCGAAATTCTAGACCACTACAAAAATTGTAGCTGGAACGAATATTACAATTCAGCAAAGAATAAGTTTATCTTTAGAACTATTCAAGTATTTTATGACGACCTTACGGAAGACTTACGAGAAGGATAAACAGATTGTATATACACATGATAAGTTTATCTACTGTAGTTCGGTTTATCAAACGTGGGGATGGGGAGCAGCCCTCATGGAGGAGAAGTATTATTCCTCTGATAAACCTATTACACTTAAAAAGAAAAATTTAATTTCTGTAAAGAGAAAGAACTATTCACTGCATAGGTTTTTCGAATTACAGTTTGCTCCAGAAGAATATTTAATTAATAACGGTTTTAAAATTGTAGAAAATGAAACAGGATGTAGCTGAGTATTTGATTGACTCGTTTGTAGACTTTAAGGGTGAGGAACACAAAATTGTAGCGTGTGCTTTAAGCCAATCTCCAGAAGAGAGTGAGGATGGTTGCAAACTTGCGGTAGGTTGGGTAAACGAAATGGACGAATTTGTCTGTGTGGACGATCCAGATTACGCAGAGGTTTGCAGAGTCGTATCTGTTGGCATCAGTGTATGTCACCCGACTGATACGTTTGACAAGGAGAGAGGTAAAGCTAATGCCTACAATAAAGCTTTGCACGACCCTAAATGTCCTACTATCTATACTAGAGATAGAGGAGTAGCTAGTAAGACCTTGGTAAAGGCTTTCTTGAAACAAGAGGTTAATTTCCTTAAAGAGAATCCAGAGAGAATTATCAAGGGTTACAATCAGATGAAAGCCCGTTTTGACAAAAAGCAAGCTCTAAAAGCTAAAGTGGAAGGTCTCTCTGACAATGAGAAACTTGTTGTAAAACTGGCAATGAAGGAAGGTGTAGATGTAGTCGGATGCGTTAAGCTCGCAGAGGAGGCTAAGGCTGCAGGTATTGAGATAAATGAACAAGACTAAGTTTTGCTATATTTTAATTGTCATAATGGGATTAATAATTATATACTTGTCTGTCCCTAAGAGAGATAGTAATCCTAGCACTCCTAATGTGCAAGAGATTGTGAGGGACTCTATCATTAGAGATAGCATTTATATAGTTAATGATTCCATTGTTGAGAAAATTAAATATATAGACAAGGAGTATGATGAGAAAGTGTCTACTATTATGTCTAGTTCTGATAGCATCAATTTGTGCTTTTTCTCAGAATACATCGACCGTTACAATAACCAGCGAACAGTTAAGGACAACTAATTTGATATTTGCTGAACATCAGAAGTTGTCTGAAACTGTTCCTTTATTGAAGAGCCAAATAACTAATTTAGAACTTATAAACAAAAGTTGGGAGAAAACGGATTCTGTTCGCAGAGTCCAGTTACTGTATTATGGAAACATAATTGAAGATAAAAATAGATCAATTGAAGGTCTTAATAAGTCTTTAAAGAAGAAGCAGAACGTAATCAAATATGGAGCTGCTGGCTCATGTGTATTAATATTATTATGCCTATTACTGAAGTAATGTTTAAGGACAAAGATGGTTTTCACTATAAACATCCTGAACGTAGCTGTACTAGGTGTAAGAACTATCCCTGTTTGCCAAATATGGACAAACTACAAGGGGACTTTGCCTCTTATGGTTGCAGGAAGTTCGAGGATATTAATACCTTTGAGGTGTGGAAACCAAAGAAGTAACTTACCATGTTAAGTTTGTAGCTGAATGTGAGGACGGAATGGGTTATGCAAATTATGTCTTTGAACGTCTAGAATATGATAATCTAGATTACAAAGACATAATGTGTGTTCGATTTCCGAATTGGAACCAGTGTTCTATGAAATTAGGTGATGTTGGATATGTATCTCTGAGATATGTAGAAGAAGGCATCGATAAATGGTACGATGGTACAGATTTCGTTCCATATAAGGAGACGAATATAATTTTCCTGAAATTTATTCATGAAAAACCGTCTCTAGAATGTGGACAAATATTATTAGATTAACATTAAAATTAGATGAACTATGAAGTATTTTTAAAGAATAATTTATGACTGTATTAGGAGATAAGCTGAGAGAGGCTTTGAATGATAAAGCAAACGATGTTAATAGCTATGTATGGAAAGGACCTAAAGTAAATGGAGTCCAGGAGGAAATAAAGTTAGTGGATGCTGATTATGACCAGCTGAAGCGCTTCTATAACCACTGTGAACAAATGTTGTACAACTCGGATACCAAGAATCCGGGTCGTTTAACATTACTCGATATAGTGTCCGACCAAATACAGAGATGTCGAGCAGAGCTTCTTATTAGATGGCTTAGAGCTGAGAAACAATACACAAACACTCGCTGTTTAGAAGACCTGAGAATTACCATCAAGAATAATAAAGAGATTTTGACCAATGAGGCTATTAAAGTTTATCCTATTGGAAATATTCTTAATGGTATCCCTGTAGAATTTAGAGAAGTACCTGTAAGTCTAGTTATGGATGCTTGTCTTGATTCTCTAGGATTGTTTGATAACTCTCATTTGACATTGAATTTTATTGTCAAGATGGGACTTTGGTTTACACAGCAGGAAATGCAAAAAGATTTGTATCGCAAAGACCCTGTAACAGGCAAGGCTGTTAATAGACTTTTGGTGGTAAGTAAGGAACTTCGTTTGAACCCTTCTATTTCTCTTAAAATCTGTGATACTGGATTAAGTTATGCTGAATTTAGATCGATGTGTAGACTAAAACGAGATAAATATGCGAACTTAACTAGTGATCAGTTGAGACTATTGTCAAGCAAAGTTCTTTATCGCTTCCAGAACCAATGTGAAAGCCAGGCTAAACAGTGGAAGGACAAAATGGAAGAAATTAAGAAAGTTGCTGAACTTAAAGGTTGGGACATCACTAGAAATATAGACTAATGAAGGACCTTTTTACTCCTGTCACTCGTGATGAGCGGCAGGAGGAGTCCGTCAAGAAGTGGATTAAGTCCAAGGGAAGAGGTACAATAGTTGCTTGTACTGGATATGGAAAGACTAGAGTTGCTACTATTATTATAGGAAAACTTATTTCTAAGTATCCTTCTATCAGGGTATTAGTAGTCGTTCCAAATTCTACTTTGCAAGAACAATGGTCTGGAATCCTAGATAATTTAGGATATGGATTAAATGTCGAAGTTGGAATTATTAATTCCATGGCAAAGAACGGGTATGATTGTGACCTTCTAATTCTGGATGAAATTCACAGATGTCCTGCTGATACTTTCTCTTCTGTATTTACTAAGGTAAAATATAAACTTATTCTCGGCTTAACTGCTACTATAGAGAGGCTCGATGGAAAGCACAGTATCATAGAAAAATACTGTCCAGAGATTGATAATATCTCTATAGAAGTAGCTAAAGCCAATGGTTGGGTATCAAACTTTTCAGAATATCAAGTTATAATAACGGTGGATGACATAGACTTGTATAGAAAATATAACAAGGAGTTTGTTCAACATTTTGAATATTTTAACTTTGATTTTGGCTTAGTTATGAGTATGTTAGGTCCAAACGGATTTGTCAATAGGGCTAAGTATAGGGACGAACTATGTAGCCGAAACAGCAAGCTGGATAGGAAAGAAGTTTTCAAAGAAATTACTTTTCATGCTACGGCATTTATGAGAGCTTTGCAGAGTAGGAAAAAGTTCATATACAATCATGCTAAGAAGCTAGAAGTAGCCAAGGAGATAATCAAGTATAGGTCTGATAAGAAAATCATTACCTTTTCAGCTAATGTGAAAATGGCTGAAAGCATAGGTATAGGATACGTTTATACTGGAAGAGAGAGTAAAAAGAAAAACAGAATAACTATAGAGGAATTTTCCACACTTAGCTCCGGAGTGCTTAATAGCGTCCAGTTAGCTAATGAGGGTTTAGACTGTAAGGGTTTATCTGTTGGTATTGTTCTTGGTTTAGATTCCAGTCCTATAAAGAGTAAGCAGAGAACTGGTAGGGTAATACGAAAGGAAGAACCTACTAAGTATGCCGAAATGTTCACAATTGTTATTGAGAACACTGTAGAGTGTGAATGGTACAAGAAATCACACGAAGGAGTGAATTATATAACTATTGATGAAGAGAATCTTATGAAAGTTCTAAGGGGAGAACCCTATGAGCCTTATAAGAAGAAAATACAAAATTTTACTTATCGTTTTTAATTATGGAAACTTATTACACTAAGAAAGAGTATAATGAGATGAAATCCGCACTTACTAAGAAATGTAAGTCGCTAGAAACTAAAGTTAGTAAACTGACATCTGAGTTGAAGAAATTAAAGAAGGATTACGCAATACTTCTTGAAACCGCCAACGAAAAGGTTGAGGACTAAAGTTTATCACGTAACTAAGTTTTAACACCTTAACAGGTAAACTAGACTTAGTGTATAGATTAGTAGAAAATCTATTAATTTGTACACGTGAGAAATCTTGAATTGAAACAACAGCTTCTGTTTTGTGAGAAATATAGTATAAATCCGAGCGAGTTGTTGTTGTTAGAAATTATTCTTATTGCCCAAGAAGGCGACGAACCAGAAATTGTCCATGAGTATTTCTCTTCCAGAGTATGTGCTCGTGGTTTTACAATAGAACTATTAACTGGACTTCGCAATGCTGGAATTATTCATAAATCCTATAAAATTCCTGAAAAAGGAAGTGTATTTAATCCCTTAGATATTCCACTAAACAAAAATGTGGTTAAAGATTTCTACAAATGCTCATTTGAGCTAGGTAAGGAATTATGGGATACCTATCCTCAATTCGGGATAGTCAATAATTCACAAGTAGGTCTTAGAAGCGTGTCCAAGAAATTTGACACCATCGAAGACTTCTATAGGTTTTATGGTAGGACTATCAGATGGAAGCCAGAAATTCATAATCAAATTATAGAGCTAGTAAAGTGGGCTAGAGAGCACAATATTCTATGTACCACTATTGCCAACTTTGTAATAGACCATAAGTGGGAAGAACTTGAAGCATTAAAAGATGAAGGCGGAGTTAATTATGATTCCATGAGATTGCTATGATTTCTGAGAAACTTCTTTATGAAATTGATAGAGGTAGATTGGGATTAAATCATGGTATATCTATGAAACTTCCTAAACTAGAGAGTATTATTGATGGAGTTACTAGGGAAACCTATACACTGATTCTATCTAACTCTGGTGCAGGTAAAACTTCATTTGCCCTTTATGCTTATGTTTATAGACCACTAATGGAACATCTTGATGATGATGATTTTAAGGTATTGTATTTTAGTCTAGAGATGGGAGAAGTAGCCTTATATATTAAGCTATTATCCATATACATCTTCGAAACGTATGGAATACAATTATCTTTTAAGAAGATTCTTTCAAGAGAAAAGGAATATATTTTATCAGAGGAACATTATGACCTAGTTAAGCAATGTATGCCCTGGGTAGATAAGATTAGTAAAAAGCTGGAAATCTATGACAAGAAAGTGTCTCCAAAAAAGGTGTATGCTATCTTGAAAACTAGGTTAGAAGAAATGGGAACTTTTTCTGAAAGTGAGACAAGACTTCTATATAAGCCTAATAATCCTAATCTTATCTATAATATCGTAGTAGACCATATTGGCCTAGTTGGTACTAAACCTGACATAGACTTACTTTCTAGCTATCTTCTCTTCTTTAGAGATAAGTGTGGTGTTAGTCCTGTAGTAATACAGCAAGCTAATAGAGAGCAAGGAAACATTGAAAGGTTTAAGCAGGGAAAGAGTGCGTTTACTATTCATGATGCTAAAGACTCTGGTAATACTGTGCAGGATTGTAATATCATGATTGCACTGTATAATCCGCACAGGGATGGATTGAAAACTTATAAACATTATAATATTGAGTATCTAAATTCTTATTTTAGAAGCATAATGGTACTTAAGAACCGATATGGTGATTGTGATGTTGAGGTTGGAGTGAACTTCTTCGGCTGGATTAATATGTTCCACGAGCTTCCAAAGCCCGATGAAATTTATGATTATGAAAGGTATACAAATCCGAATTATATATTAGAAGATAGTAGTTCTATAGTAGAACAGGAGCTAGATGATATTACAGAATTAGATGATTCAAATGAAAACTTTAATTTTGCATTAGAATAATGGCTGCTGAAACAATTGCTATCGTAGGTGAATCAGGTACTGGAAAGAGTACAAGTTTAAGAAATCTTAATCCCGAAGAGACTTTTATTATAAGTACTACGGGTAAACCGCTCCCCTTTAGAGCATGGAAAAAGAAGTATATCCCTATTAAAATAGAGGGAAAGAACGTAAGTGGTAACTATTACATTAGTTCCAAATGGGATCAAATTCTGAAAATTCTTCAAATTATTGACAAGATGATGCCTCAAATTAAACAGGTAATTATCGATGACTTCCAATATGTTCTCTCTTATGAGTTTGTTGATAGAGCAACAGAAGTTGGTTATACCAAATTTAGTGAGCTAGCTCAACACGCTATGGAAATTCTGAGATATTCAGAAAAGATGAGAGAGGATTGTAAGATGATTTTCTTGACACACTCGGAGAATGTTGGAGACAATGTAAATCCTAAGTTTGTCATTAAAACTGTCGGAAAGTTATTGTCTGAAAAGGTAACACTGGAAGGTCTGTTTACTTATATTTTCTTCACTAAGGTAAGTGAGGGAGATTCTGGTAGAATGGAGTACAAGTTAATCACTAATAATGATGGTACTTGTGTGGCTAAGACATCCTTTGGTATGTTTGAAGACCTAGAGATTGACAATGATTTGAATGAGATTATCCATGTTATTGACGCTTATAATGAAGGAGAGTAATGAAGTTAGACATACTGTTTCACTACGAGGTGAATGAACAAACTGGTGAAATCACCTATATTGGGAAAGAAGAAATTTCTGTTGACACTAAGGCAACGAAAAGTGCTACCAAGACATCTACTAAGGCTTCTGCAGCCAAGGTAGATGCTAATCCAGATCCTATTATTACGCTTGATTCCAACAAGTTAATATTAACTCAGGGAGCTGTAGACCTATTACAGGTTTGTGCAGATTGTCGAATAGACATCAAGTATAAGAAGAAGGATAAGAAAGCAGTTCCTATTATTGGAACTGATGCCGCTTTCGGAACTAAAAGTGGAAACAAGTTAACGAAGAGTAATACTGTAAGTTATAGAGGCGCAGCTAATGAAAAGCTCTCAGCTTATGGTACTATCTTTAAACTAGAGCCTACAGAGGATAAGGGAATTTATTATCTAGTAGGAGATAAGGTACAAGAAGAAAACTCTGTACCAGATGAGATAATTGATATCGAGAATGAACTCGATATAGAATCATTAGATAATATAAACATAGACGAAGATGACAAAGACTTAGAAAAATTTGATTTTAATTTGAATTAATTATGGCATTTAATTTTGGTATATCAGCAGACTCAGCAGTAAGAAACACACGTCGTCCTTTAACTCCTTGGAACATCCATGATGTAAAATTCATGGGATGTGAAATCAAAGAATTTGATGGTAAAAAGGACCCAACGGCTCATTATAAAGTTCTAGCGATCAACTTTGAGAACGAAGAGGGTTACTTCTCTGTAACTCAATTCTTCCCTAAAGCTGGTGATGATGAGAGACGTGAGTTTGATAGTAAGAATGGTGGAAAGGTTATCATGCCTTCCAACTTCGAGACTTTGATGGCTGTAGTTAAGCAGACTGCACAGGTTCTCAATCCTGCAGGATTTGAAAAGATGCAAGCAGCTAGCTCTAAATTTAAGAGCTTCGATGATGTAGCTAAGGCTCTGATTACTATAACTGAAAAAGTTAAAGGTAAAGAGACCAAGTTGAAGTTGATTGGTAGAAACCGTGATGGTAAAGTAGTTGCTGATATACCTCGTATCGTAGGTATTAACAAACAAGGTGAGTCGTTCATCTCTGATAACTATATTGGTGATAAGCTGTTCTTCTCTGACTATGAGGAGGGAGAACGTCAGAAGTATCTGAAAGCTAAGCCTACCGAAATGAAGTCAGAAGACTCGATTGCAGATGTTGCTGGTGTAGATGCTGCACCAGAAAATGACTTCGATCTTGACAACTTGCTATAATGATTTGTTAGTAGAGTAATTCATAAATTCCTTAGTGACTATGTTTAATTATACTTTTGAACCAAAAATTACTAAGGAATTTCTTCTATCTAAGAACAATGAGGAGACTTACATGACTTATTATCTGGGCATCCCAGTTAAGAAAGGATTGTTTAAGTCTCCTTTGCGTAGTGACAGTCACGTCACCTGCAGTTTCTTTAGAGGAAAATCTGGAAACTTGTATTTTAAAGACTTTGCTTCTGGAAAGTGTCTGACATTTGAAGGAGTAGTTATGGAAAAGTATAATTGTAACTACCACACTGCTTTAAAGATTATAGCTAAAGACTTTGGATATACTAAGGACTCTTCTGTAAAGAAAGTTGCAGTAAAAATCCAGCCGAAGTTTGAGGAGGAAAAACAAACCTTTATTCAAATAGAAGCTAAGGATTTCTCAGAATCTGAGTTGAAATGGTGGGGAAGTTTTGGTATTACTAAAGATATTCTGTATAAATTTAAGGTCTACAGTTGTAGTACTGTATTTCTTAACGGAAATATATATGCACAATCTGCCCAACATAGTCCAATCTATGGTTACTATTTTGGAAAGAAAGAAAACATTGAGCAATGGCGTATTTATATGCCAAAACGAAAGGAGTTTAGATTCATAGGCAATGTTCCTACTAAAACCATTCAAGGCTATAAACAATTAGCTAAGAGTGGTAAGCTAGTTGTGATAACCAAGTCTATGAAAGATGTTATGTGTTTATATTCTTTAGGAATACCAGCTATAGCTCCCAACTCTGAAACTCAGTTTGTTTCTGATAAAGTATTAGAAGAATTAAAGCAGAGATTCAAATATGTTGTGTTGCTATATGATAATGATTTAACTGGAGTACGTTTTACTAATAAGATTAGAAAGCAACATCCAGAACTAATTGTATCAATGATTCCCAGAAGTACAGGAGCTAAGGATATAAGTGATTACTATCATATGTACGGAAGAAAAGGTACACAAGAATTTATTACTAACTACATAAAGAAATTTAAGAAGAATGAAAAAGTAGACTAATACAAGTGTTACAGCCACATTTAAAAATGGTGAAAAGAAAACTTTTGAAACCATAGAAGAAGCGTCAGAAGTAACTGGTCTAGAGATAAACTCTATCAAAGCTAGAGCCAATAAGCCTGGTTCTGGAGCAAAATCGAAAGATGGAATTACTTTTGAATGGGCTGACCCTGCAGTAAGAAGAAGTAAACAAGCTAAGAAAAGTAAGCAGAAAGGCTCTCAGTATGAGTTAGAAATAATTCACAAATTGAGAGACATAGGATATGAAGGGTGTGTATCCAGTAGAAGTCAAAATAAATTGGCTGATGCTGATAAGATAGACATTGTAGACATGAATAATGAACTCCCAGTTAATATCCAGGCTAAATTCACCCAAAATATGCCAAACTATTTTGACATTAGGGACGCTTGTAGTGATAAATCTAAACCGTTCTGTATATGTTGGAAAAAGGCAGGAAAGAATGGAGCGCCGAGTGTTGGCCAAGTTGCTGTAATACCTATAGAATATTTTTATGAATTGCTTAAGAAATGAAAAAGTTAATAGTTAAAGGTCCAATTCCTACGATTAAGAACTGTGTAGTTAATGACTTTGATGATGAGTATGCTCTCTATTTGAGGACAGCTAAGAAGAATTGGAGAACTGAGGAAGCATTTTCTCTGGAATTTGACTCTACATTATCTGATTTGAAAAAGAGTCACTTTGTCTACGTAGATAGAGAAGACCTTGAACTTTTAATTAAGAAGCGATTAAATGTTATTGAAGTAATCGAGTTATGAACACATATTTATTTCCATGGCATACAGACGAAGTCTGCAGAATTGGTAAGGTGGTAGCTAGAAGCTACGAGGATTGTGAAGAAAAGATAAAGAGTATGTATATAAATAAGTACGACGATTTAGATGATCTTCTAGATTATGATGACTTCTGTGAGGAACTTGCTGACAAACATGGAATATATTTAGGAGAAATATCTGAGATAAATGAATTCATGTAATCCATTGAGAATAGCACTAGACTTGGATGATACTATCTTTGACTTTTGGGGAGCTTACAAAGCTCTATTTCCAAGAGAATCTGATTTAGTTGAACACGTAATTACACGGAACGTAGTAAGTCTTCGCTATAATAAGGAGTTTTGGGAAAATTTACCCTTGCTAGAGAAACCAAATTTTGAACCATATATTTATGCCACAAAGAGAATAAACAGTAAGGTTTATACTAGGAATTGTCTAGCTAAATACAATTTACCCATAAGACCTATTTATCAAATGTATTATCAGCATGGAAATAAGGCTGACTTGATAAAAGGCAAATGCGACGTATTAATTGATGACAGTATTAGTAATGTACAAATGGCTATCAATTCTGGTCTTCCAGCTCTGTTAATTGACAGACCTCATAATCAGAATGGAGACCCATTATTTCGCATTTATAGTTTAGATATTGACGAAATTAGATTTGCATATGAATTAGAATTAGAGACTTTAGGATGGAACTAAAAGACATCAAGCTTAGACCTCTGCTAGACACGCTAAGGTTGGAGAAGATAAGTGATAAGGTGTATTTTTCCGAGCAATATAGTGGATATGTAAGTAATTCTCGTTTGGGATTAATTAATCCTAGGCAAGATGGAAATCCGGATAAATTTTTTACTGGATTTAAAAATACCTTCTCTCCCGCACTTGAGCTTGGTAGTGCTGTACACGAACTCGTATTACAGCCAGATAGTTTTGAGCTTTCAGAAGACATTGGTAAACCGACTGCTAAGTTGGGAGCGATGGCTGATGAGCTTTATCCAGTTTTCCTTAAAGGGGACGTAAAATTTGATGATGTGAAGGCTGCTTCAGATAAAATCGAATATTACAAAGGAAAACTTACCAAAGACCTAGCTAAGTCTGTTATTGAAGCGTCTACCAATTATTGGAAGAATAGACAGCTTAAAGAATTTGATTTGACTCAGGATAAGGAAATTATATACCTTGATAATAAGTCACTAGAAATTGTAAAATCTTGTGTGGCTGCATTAAATAGCAATAAGCAAGTACAGAAACTTTTACATCCTGAAGGGATAACTAAAACACCTATTTCTGAAAATGAGCAAGCTATTTTATTGGACGTGGAAGCTACTTGTCCCAACGGCAAGAAGTTCATTTTGCACTTAAAGTCCAAATTAGATAATTATACCATAGATACGGAGACTAACACTATTGTAGTGAATGATATAAAAACTATCGGTAAGATTGTCAGTGAAATCGACAATAATATCAAGAAGTTTCATTACAGTAGAGAGTTTGCAATGTATTTATATCTTCTGAAACTATGTGCTGAGAAGTTCTATCACCTAAAGAATCCTAAAATCCAAGCTAATTACTTGGTAGTCTCTACTATTCCAAACTTTTATAGTAAGGTTAGACCGGTTACTTATGGAGAATTACGTGAAGGATTTCATGAGTTTAAAACTCTATTGAAGTATGTAGCATATCAGATAGGTTATAGAGACTATTCTCTGGATGAACGACCTTCAAAATATCAGCTTTGAAAAATTGTCAGCAATTTATAACAAATACTTTACCTTAAATTACCTAAATAGCAATATGGGAGATAAACTAGCTTGTATTGCTCTCACTTGTTATATAACTAATGAGTTAAGGAAAAAAGGTCAAAAAGTAACTTGTTATGATGTTCTCCTAAAAATAGGTAACGACTTTGGGGCGGTGGAAAAAAATACCTTCCTGAAGTCCCTAGGGGCCATTTGCGAGGATTTAATGTATGGGTGTAATACTTTCCTTGACTTTGGAATAAAGCCCAAGGATATGCCCAAACAACTCAAAATTTTGCTAGACAATTATGTACCATTTTAATGTTAAAATTTTTATGATATACCTATTAAGAAACAACAACTTTTTGAAGATAGGCTTCGCTAAAGATGTCTAGAGGAGAATGAAATGCTATAATACCTGCGCCTTTGGATATCAATTATTAGATATAAGGGATGGAGATAAGTAGGTAGAAAAGCTGCTCCATAAGATGTTTAGAAAATACCAGGTAGCTAAAGAATGGTTTGAAGATAATGATTATATTATCTCACACTTTCATGATAGTGTAGAGAGACTGATAGAATAGTCTCAAAATGTTACCAAGTAGAAAAAATACATTAGAGTCTGGACCTCAAGGGGCATATTTTATAAGGATTACGATTCTATATAGGAGTGTTCGGAGAGTTTAGGTTTTCCAATATAGGATATAAAGAATGCTTTAACTAATAAAAAGACAAAAGTCGGAAATTTTATTATTTAGCATAAGGTGTGTGACTAGGGTCAATTTAACACCCTTTAACATAAAATTAACATTTAAAGATTAGGGTTTCCCTAAATTACGAAGTATAATTGATTACATCAGTAAGGGAAACGATACTGATTAGATACAGAAAAGTAGTTCTAGATTATATGTTAATGATTTATGTTTAAAATTTTTATTTATTATGAGTACAACGATTTTGAATTTTAAGAAAGTAGAAGTAGTAGCAGAAAGCAAAGAAGCAGCAATCGCACAAGTAGAAAGCACATTGTTCCACGTAAACGGAGATGCAACACAGGCTTACAAAAATTGGAAAGCTAAGCAGACTAAGGGTATCACAGAGCGTGATGTAAAAGAGTTCATGCTTGAATATCTTGCAAAGAAAGGTAAGAATTGCCCCGGTGCTGGTTATTTGATTACTATTGAATCATCTGTTGCTGACACTCGTGAGCGTCCGTATAAGATTGACGATGTTAAGGGTGATGGAAAACGTAAGTTTAAAACATTCTACAAGTGGATTGACAAGGAAACTCATACAGTAGTTTGTCAGGTTGACACTAACAAGGCTGACGCTAAAAATGCAATTAAAGAGTTGTATAAGAGCGGTAAGTACAAAGGAAATGCTGAGTTGGTAAAGACTAAGGATGTTGTTGAGGGACAAGCTGTAGTGGCAACTGCACAGTACACTCCTTCTAAGAACACTAAGAACGGTACTTGGATTGCTTTCGGTATCGAAGCCTAATTTCTTAAAGATATAAGTTTTAAAAGGAAGATTACCCTAGGGTGGTCTTCCTTTTTTATTTTGAGATAAATCTAAGTTTAACAGATATAAAACGTAATTTAATTATGAAAGTGTAACAACTAATTAACAATTAAATGGAATTTACTCCTATAACAGGACTTCAGATTAGAAGAGACTTTTACACCTCTAGTGGGTGCGTTCTTGAAGATGTAATCGAGAATTACTTCTATCAACATTTTAAGACAGTTAATCCCTATATAATAGGGAGAAAAGAATCCATAGCTAGAAAACCAACTGATGGAATAATTAGATTCTATGATGAAGAAATGCATCTGAAATTCTGGATTCTCCAGGAAACTAAAAGAGATAAAGGTATCAACTCAGTTTTCTTACATAGGTCTTTTTTGCAAGCCCTTATGTATCTGGGAAATATTTATTATGATACTAACACTCATTTAGGAGTAGATAAATTCAATGGGATATTTCTAGATTCAGCTAGGTATTTCTGTTATGTTCCTAGAAAAGAAATAGATATCCTTATGGAAAAGTTTGAACCATTATGGCGAAAATATTTTCAAGTTTCTCCTTCCAAAGCGCACAAGGAAGAGGAGTTGGAGCAGTTTGCTATAAGAGCGGCGAAAATACTCAAACCTTCAGCATTGGATGAACACTTTAGATTAGACCTCCTATTGAAGGAGATTTACTATAATAATGTTTAAATATGGAATTGACGATTGAACAATTGATGCAGGGAAAGGCAACTAGAATTAAGGATAAGGAGTATTTTACTACAGAAGCCTATGTAACTCCGTTTATAGACAGAGTATCTAAGATGACTGATAACTTTATCATTAATGCTAAGCCTGCCGACCAAATATCACTTACTAAAGATGGGGAGATTAATTTTGATGATGTAATATACAATAGAGTTTGGATTCAAGGAGTTTTACCTGACGAATATGCTTGGGATAATCATAAGAGAGTAATCAGTATGATTTATGCTCTGGATACTCGTAAACCATTAGTTAAGTTCTATGTAGGAGCTTTAAATATGGCTTGTCTTAATCTATGTGTATTTAATCCAGAAATGTTAAATGTTTCTGAGCTAGAGCCTGAATCTGCTATTAACTATAGCTTTTTGAGAAATGCTATGTCAATGACAGACGAAACTAACTTGATGCTTAAGAAGCTTTCAGAGATGGAATATAAGAAAGATGATATATATGCTGACCTAGGCCACTGGGTTGATAATTGCATCAATTCTAAAATCAACATGGGATTTGGTTCTGTAAAATTAGCTGAATCTGCTCCGATTGATGTTTATAAAGATTTATTTTATGATGAAAAATCTAAGTATTATACAACAGACAATGTTGTAGACGGATTTACTGTGTATAACGCATTTACTGACCTGATTACCCAAGATAAGAGAGATTTGGTTAATAAATTTGAGAAGACATTGTTAGTTAAGGACGTAATGGGTATTTAATATGCAGGTAGTAAAAAGAGACGGAAGTTTACAGGAGTTTGATAGTAATAAAATAGTAGAAGCAATATCTAAGGCATTTAACGCCTGCTGTCCAGATGAGAACAAAGACGTTATTAATGCTATGGTATCAGATATGCATTTATGGGATGGAATTACTATTGAAGAAATTCAAGATGTTGTAATTGAGACCTTAAGAGACTATGGTTATGATGATGTAGCCTCAGCTTATTCTCAATATAGAAGTGAGCAATCTAGGCTTAGAGAAATCATAGCTAAGATTAGTTATCAAGACAACTATATAAATAGTTCTGAAAATGCAGCTACTTCATCTGAAACGGATGGAAATGCTAATGTTGTATCTAAGAATGTTGCTACATTAGAAAGTGAAGACAGAAAGCGTGAAAACAGAGAAATTCAACGCTATCGTATGAAGAAGAAATTAAAACTTCTTTATCCTGAATTATCTTCCCAATATGCTAGAGACTTAGATAGTCATATTATCTATACTCATGATGAAGCTTCTACCTCAGTACTTAAACAGTATTGTATGGCAGTTTCATTATATCCACTTATGTTGGAAGGTGTAGGTAATATTGACGGAGTTACTCCAGGTCCTCCTAATGATTTGCAGTCATTCAGTGGGCAGGTTACTAATCTAGTATTTCTACTGTCTTCTCAATGTAAAGGAGCGGTAGCTGTGGGAAGCTACTTCATTGCTCTTAATTATTACATCATAGCTGAATATGGAGAAAAATGGTATGAAAAGCTTGACTGTATATGTACCTCCGAGCATTCACTCATTAAGCGTACTATTAAAGACAGTATTCTCAAAGCATTCAAACAATTTGTTTGGGGAATTAATCAGCCTGCTGGAAATAGAAGTTATCAGTCGCCCTTTACTAACGTATCGTATTACGATAAAACATACTTCGAGTCCTTGTTTGGAGAATTTTATTATCCAGATGGAACGAAACCGGAGTGGAGTGCGATTGATACATTGCAAAGACTATTTATGTCTTGGTTCAACAAGTTGCGTTTAAAGCAAGTGCTGACATTTCCAGTTGAAACCTTCGCTATGGTGCATGATGGAAAAGATATTATAGATAAGGAATACAAAGATTTGTGTGCAGAAATGTATGCGCAGGGTCATAGTTTCTTTACTTATATCTCTGATAGTGCGGATAGTCTAGCTTCGTGTTGTAGACTTCGTAATGAATTGGCCGAGAATACATTTAATCCTACCTCTGGTATGACTGGAGTGAAAACTGGTTCTTGTAATGTAATTACTTTAAACATTAACAGAATTGTTCAGAACTGGTTTAGAAATGTGGATACGAATTACTTTGGTGCTTCTAAGATTCCTTATGAGAACTTAACAGAGGAAGACATGAATGACTTGAAGGCTTACCTTAGTGACATTCTAGAAAGAGTTTATAAGTATCACATTACTTATAAAACTATGCTCTATGAATGGGAAGAGAAGAAAATGTTTGCTTCTTCTAATGGTGGGTATATCAATATTAAGGACTTGTATAGCACCATTGGTCTAAATGGATTGAATGAAGCAGCTGAGTTCCTAGGACTAAAAGTATCTAATAATCCAGAGTACTTTAAGTTCTTGCAACTAATCCTTGGAACTATTAAGGAGCAGAACAAGATTCATTCCATCCATGATAAGAAGAGACCTTTCCTATTTAATTCTGAAGTTGTTCCAGCAGAAGGACTTGGTGGTAAGAACTATAGATGGGATAAAGAGGATGGATTGGAACCAATGTCCATCTAAAACCTTTTTTAATTGACTCGGAACTACTCAGCTAGTACTGAAATTAGGCTGAGACAACGAGGGGCAAGCAGGATTTATCCGTGCAGCCTGAACGAGTAAACAAAGAGGGCTTTTAATTAAGGTATGTGAATATATTGATTAAAGGTATGCAGTACTCTGAACTCTATGGTGACATAGAGAGGCAACAGAAATGATTGCCCGTTTATATTAAGTAATCGTCCCAAATTTTTGGTACCGGTACCCAAAGTGGTTATATTTGTACTAGTATTAATTTAAAAGGTATAAATATGGAAACAAAAATTTGTAGCAAGTGTGGTAGAGAACTACCACTTGATAGGTTTGAATCTGGAAGAAATTAGTGTAGAGATTGCAGAAATGCCCGAAGGAAAGAGCTAAGAGACAAAAATCCAGAAAAGCACCGCTCTGAATCTAGAAAAAGACAGAAAGAGCAGACAGAATGGTTACACTCTCTCAAAACCCCATGCATTATTTGTGGGGAATCTGAGCCTGTATGTATTGATTTTCATCATACAGACCCTAATAAGAAGGACTTCACGATAGGAAAAAAGTAGAGCTGGAGTAAAGAGAGACTGTTGCCAGAAATATAGAAATGTGTTTGCGTTTGTGCTAACTGTCATAGAAAGATTCACTACGGTTTGATAAACTTAGACGATTATTTAAATAAATCATCCCTCTGCCAACGGGAGGGAGTGTAACAGAATGATTGGGTTCCAGAAGACAGGAATTTGTACAATAGCTATTTTTATAATGCTCACGACGATACCTCTGTATTAGATAAGTTTATACTTCATGGAAGACAGACTTATCAATATACTGATGGAGGTAGCGCGGCTCACATAAACCTAGAGGAACATTTATCTAAGAAGCAGTATTTGAAACTTATAGATTTTGCTATTGAACAGGGAACTAACTACTTTACGTTTAATATTCCGAACAGTAAGTGTGAGGATTGTAAACATATCGTAAAAGCTCCAATCAAAGTATGTCCAAAGTGTGGAAGTGAGCATATTACCCAATATACTAGAATTATTGGCTATCTAAGACCTATTACTGCATTTGGTAAGGATAGAAGAATAGAGGCTGAAAAGAGAACTTATAGTAAAAATGTATAAAGTAGAAGAATTTTGCGGAAAGCCAGAAGAACTGGAAGATTATCTAAATAAGAAATGTGAAATAGAACATATGTCTATTTCAAAAATGATGTCTCCAGCAAGGAATAGTTATGTAATAGTGTTCTACGATAATGATGAAATCAAGAAGAAACAACTATTACTAGATTATGCTAAAGAGAATTTATGTAAGGGATGCTTAACTTGTGCAAACTTTGCATATTTCTGTAGAGGAAGCAAGGAAAGTTGTGATAGTTGGGAAGAAGATATAAATGCTTATCAACGATTAGACCGAGTAGTATGATTTATATAACTGTTTTGGATTATTCGATAGATACCACAACAGTGTATACTTCTCAAAATGATTTGAGTGAAGAAGAAATTGAAAATCTTATTAGAGAAAATCATAGATGGGAAGATACTTATTATATGGTATCTAATGAATTAAATTTTAGTATAAAATCTATATGAGTAAATACTTAATTATCCCAGATGTACATGGGAGAACATTTTGGCACAAAGCCAAAGAAATGATAAACAGTGTGGATAAGGTAGTCTTCTTAGGGGACTACCTAGATCCATACCCTTGGGAATGTATCTCTAGACTTGATGCTATTGAGGAATTTAAGGAAATTATCAAGTTCAAAACTGATAACCTAGATAAGGTAGTCTTGTTGTTAGGCAACCATGATTGCGCATACTGCTTTAACTTTGGAAGCGCATCAAGATATGACTATGACAATTCGCATAAAATAAAGACATTATTTAACCAAAACATAGACCTATTTGAGCTCTTTCATAAGGAAGATACTTATTTGTTCAGTCATGCGGGGATAACTAATGACTGGTTAAAAACTTATTTTAGTGGAAAATCTATTGATGAGTTCTTAACCTTGAGTAAGGAAAATATAATTCCTTACCTATGGGTAGTTTCTTTCTTAAGAGGGGGGTCTGACAACACTGGAAGTATGGTATGGAGTGATGTTAGGGAAAAGGATAGAGAGTCAACATTTTATCAAATCTTTGGACATACTCAATTAGAGTCAGAACCTATTATTACCGATAAATGGGCTTGTCTAGATGTAAGAAGATGTTTCTTATTGGATACTGGAAAGATAGAGGAGATATGTTAAAGTATGTAGACACCAAGGTAGTTTTTCAGGAGATTCCAGACGAGATTACCTTAGCAATAAATATATCTAATTGTCCATGTCATTGTCCGGGATGTCATTCTTCATATTTGGCAGAGGATATTGGCAATCCCCTAATAGAATATCCAAAGGGATACTCAGACGACTTTATAATTCACATTGATGAACTAATAGAAAAGTCTCCTGGTATTTCATGTGTTTCTATGATGGGAGGAGATTCAGACCCAACACTAGTTAATGTATTAGCTAGTTATCTTAAGGATTTTTATCCAGATTTAAAGGTTGCTTGGTATAGTGGTAGAGAAAGTCTACCTAAGAGTATTAATCTAAGTTACTTCGATTATATAAAACTTGGGCCATATATTGAAGAAAAAGGTCCCCTCAGCAGTAGAACTACTAACCAAGTAATGCTTCAAATAGATAATAGTTATGGAAAACCCATAACTAAAGACATCACATCACGTTTTTGGAAATGATTCTTAAAGTAGTATATGACGACGACAGTCAAATATTGGTTGACAAGCTGAAAAGTATTCTTCCTAACTATCCATTAATTGAATTAGAATCTTATCATGAAGGTTTATTTAAGGAGAGAAAGAAAGCTTTTAAAATTAAAGGAGGCTTTAGTGCTAGACATACTCCTTTTGCGGTGCTCATCAATAATGATTCAGAACCAGTAATGGCTTTTTATAGTGAGGCTAATACTTGTACTATAGATGAGATACTTAAAACATTAAATAATTATACTGTATATGGTAGAAAAGAGTGACGTATCTGATATTCTTAGTAAAAAGTATCTTCTGATAAAGGGTTTGGAGGAGAACATCTTCAAAGATTTCACTAGTGAGGAAGAAGACCTTCTTCACTCTAAACATGGTAAGATAAAGGTTTGGCACAAATCTGGTGTCGGAAAGGTCTATGATGGTATTACTGGAGCATTTAAGGTGGGACTTCCTGTAATCATTAATTGTAATCCTGTAAAAATAGTTCCAAAGATTACAACAATAGATTGGGATTCTCATATGTTTCAGACCATAGATGGAGATTGGTTTAACTTTGAATTTACTCCTATTAAATTAAGAGAATTAACTAGCTTAATATGATTAGAAAATTTACAAATATTGTTTGCGTTTATTATAACGACAAAAACTATATTCCAGCTAAATACAACTGTCCAGATTTAGAAATTGATGATGTAATTCTCAACTTGACTACAAATAAGGAGCAGAACTACGAAAAGATTTCTGAAATTATAGTTGATTATGCTTTTGCTTTGTTTTGTAATAAATCTGACTTAAAGGATTTTGCACAAGACCACAAGAAATATAAGAGACAAAACTGGAAGTTGTTAGACTTTAGAGAGATAATTAAAACTGCAGAGACGACTAATAAACAAAAAGATTCCAAATGAAATACGGAGTTATTTTAGCTAGATTTCAGCCCATTCATAATGGGCATCTAGCTTTAATTAGAAAAGCCTGTTTAGAGAATGATAAGGTTCTTTTGCTAGTTGGAAGTGCTGACAAAATAAATGCTAGAAATCCCATTCCGATAAACATTAGAATGAGATTATTGGAGACAGCATTAGAAGAGGAAGGTTTGCTCAATAATTGTGTGATACATCCTCTTAAGGATTTAACTGATGAGTCAGATAACTCTCAAGATTGGGGATTCTATTTATATGCTAATATAGTTAGTATTATAAAAGAATCCTCTTTTAATATCTACTACAGTGATGGTTATGAAATCATCACTACATGGTTTCCAAAATTCATGTTAAAGGATTACATATCTATGACTCTTATGGCTAGAGAGCAAGTAGAAGAAGGAATATCGGCTACTGTTGTGAGAGATGCCATAAGAAACGATTTAGAGTTAGAAGGACTAGTTCCCAAATGTATTATAGATGCTAAGTTTTATTTAAAAGAATTTATTTTACTCCATGAAAGTATCAATAATTAATAAATCGAGACATCAACTTCCTAAGTATGAAACTTCCCTCTCAGCAGGTATGGACATCTGTGGAGATTTTAGTAGAATTGATTTAATAGACGGGAAACCGAAGAAATTCTTCTTTGATGCTGATGTTGTAGCTATAGGCCTCATAGAAGCTCCAGATGCTCCGTTTGTCTTAGACAAAGAGGGAAATCCTACTGATAAGAAAATTCCTACAGTCCCAGTAGCTTCTGCCATTGAGATTAAACCTGGTGGTAGATGTTTAATTCCTACTGGATTATTTATCGCTTTGCCTAAGGGTTACGAAGCACAAATTCGTCCTAGAAGTGGACTTGCTTTGAAGCAGGGACTTACAGTCTTAAATTCTCCTGGAACTATCGACGCAGATTATAGAGGGGAAATAGGAATAGTGTTGGTTAACACATCTAATCAACCTGTACGAGTAAAGGATGGGGAGAGAATAGCCCAAATGGTTATTGCTAAGCATGAAACTGTTGAATGGGAAGTTGTAGAAGAGTTACCTTCTACTGAGAGAGGAGAAGGCGGATTTGGACATACTGGAGTATGATGGTATACGCTTTGGCAGTAATAGGGTTATGTAATATCTTGCTAATTATAGGCTTATCTAGAAGGATTGAAGATATCAGAATGAGAATAGAAACTAATGGTGCTCTGATTGATGATGTTAGGGATAAAGTTAAATATCTAACGTCATTGATGGACGTGCAGGTGAATATTTCAGACGAAATAGAGAAGCAGTTTGGTAAGATGAAGAAAGAGATTGTTGTTAAAAATGTATTGAAAGTTCCATGACAAAAGAAGAGTTAAGAGAACGTATTCTAGAGCTAGAAGATAGGATGTCGAAAGAAGATAGTAGAAAGGCTATTTCTGAAATGAATGATGAATGGAAAGAATTATCTAGTAATTTGGAAGACATCTTATACGAAGAACTAGAAGGAATAGCCTTAAAAATAATCACAGAGAAGATTATCGAAAGGTATGATGTTGATACTGACGTATTAGTCTCTGAATATATGGATAGTGGAGATTTAGAGAAAGCGTTTATTGCTGTAGCTGAAGAATCCGACTGTGGTTGGAAAGAAGATATTAAAAAGGAAATTATAAAAAGGTAATTGTTATGACTAAAGAAGGATTTATTAAACTGATTGAGAATGCTATGAATTATAGTAAGGAACTGGATAGATGGAGCGACTTTGGTATTGATTTGTTTGAATTACCTATTTCAGAACTAGGTTGGAATTTCCTTAATGTTGTTCTCCCAGAATTTTTCTATGATGAGGGCGTAGACTGGGTTAATTGGTGGTTGTTTGAGAAGCCTGGATTCGGAGGAGACCCAGACCAGGCGTATGATGAGGATGGGAATGTAATTCCTACAGATACCATAGATGATTTATGGAATATTGTTAAAGACTATCAGAAATGACAGAAACAAAGGAATATATATTGGAGAGATTGTTTCCTGGTTATGAGGAAACTAAGAGAGCTTTGGAATCATACTCTGATTGGGAGTTAGGTTTAATTATGGACAACATTCCAGAATGCCCAGAGGATCTAAAAGACTCGATTATTAAAGAAGTTCAATGGAGTATAGTTGACACATTGTTCGAGCAATTTATAAATAATTGGGATGACTTTATCTCAGATAATGAAGGTCTAGTCATGGACTATTGCTATGATACTGTATTTCTAGGGTATAATTATGAAAGTAGATCATACTGGATATCTAAAGAAACTATCGTTGATATTTGCAAAGATTTAATTAGTGATGTAGATGAAGAATATTCTATAAATGAGAATGTAGACTTTAGAGATATAATTTCTGACCTGAATAAATACTATCCAATCAAATTTTGTGAAGGATGATTAAATATTTGTTAAGCAAAGCCTCTACTGGTAAATTTAGAGTTGTATACCTATCTACTACTGAAGAGTGGGATGAAGAAAAAGCTGGATTTGTAATAAATAGAGTTACTGGACAGCTACATGGAAAGATGACAGAACAGCCAGAAATAGTTATTACTAAGGGTAAGGCTGGTAGAACGCATAGAGAGCAGCTTGAGTTACAGTTTAAGTCTGAGCTTAAGAAATATTTAGATAAAGGTTATAAGGAAATGGAAAATGATCCAGAAACCTATAGTGAAACGCAATTGGAGGAATTTTATGGAGACATCAAGACGGACCAGAATGGATTTGCAAAGCATATGCTTGCAAAATCTGCAGATAAGGTTAAAGAATCCTCAATCAATAAGGTCAAGTATTGGTATGCTAGCCGAAAAATTGATGGAGTTAGATGTTCCTTCTACTACAAGGATGGTGAGATTTTATCTGCTTCTAGGGGAGGGGGAAATTATGACTATTCAACAGGCCATATCAGAAGAAATGAGAAATTGCTTAAGTTCTTCGAATCTCATCCCGCTTACATACTTGATGGAGAGTTGTATAAACATGGTAAAAGCCTCCAACAAATCAGTGGAGCGGCTCGTCTTGAAAAGAACGCAGTTGACTGCGACTGGCTTGAATATTATGTTTACGACATTATGATTCCTGGAATGAAGTTCTCAGATAGATTGGAGATTCTTAAGCAGTTGCAAAAAGAACTTAATCTTGGATTTGAACCAAATAAAGAATGGGAAGAAGGAGAACTTCAAATGCAAATAGTTCCACAGGAAAAGGTTTCTGGATATGAGAATATAATGAAACTTCATGACCAATATGTATCAGAGGGTTGGGAAGGAGTAGTATGTAGAAATCCTGATAAGGAGTACGGCTTCGGAAAACGTACTAATGATATGCTTAAATTTAAATTCTACAAGGATGCGGAGTTTGAAATTACCGGCTTATCAGAAGGTCTTCGAGAAGAGGATATGTGTTTTACGTTAATAACTGAAGATGGTATAGAATTTAAGGCCAAACCTATGGGTTCCAGAGAGCTTAAGCAGCAGTATAGAGAAAGGCTTAAAGAGCTTATTGGAAAGATGGCTACTGTTAAGTATTTCTATCTATCTGATGAAGGAACACCATTGCAGCCTGTTCTGAAGTGTATTCGTGACTATGAGTAAAAATGAAAAAGATTAATTACAGACAGTATTACTATAATGGTGACTACGCTAATACTGAATTACAGGTCCCAGATGAGTGTGGTCTATATGAAATAGGACTAGTAAATATATCTCATCAGGTTCGGATACAGAAAAGGAAACCTGGACAAAAGCCTATGCGTTATTATGTCCAACTGAATTTGAAGATTCTATCCTTCTTGGAAATGTTTATTTTAACTATATAGATGATGTATTTATTACCGATTCTGAAATAGCTGTCCTAGATGTAGAATCTGCCCCACGATTTAGTGGGGTATATTCGGTTGGATATTACAAAGATATGGAATCAGAATCCAAATTCTCGGCTTATCTAAGTAAAATTGAAGATGTAGGGAAGGTTAGTCCAAATGAATTAGGAGAATTAGCGGAGATAGCAAAAGAATGTAAGAAAATATGCTCCATACGTATGCTCAGAAAAATTACACGTAAAGGAATAGAAGTTAGTAATATATGTTTTAGAGACTGGGTTTACGGAGAAGCTACGGCTTCTATGAATATCTCTGATATTGAATTTGGAAGAATCTTTGGGGAAGAATTTACTACCGATAAGGATATATCTGAGTTATTCTTAAAGGAGTCTGAGAAAATCTATAAATCTATTATTAATAATGAGTGACGTAGAGAAACGCTATATCTGGCTAGTAAAGCATCTAATATGGAATGGTTCTAAACAGAAAAATGGTGTCTATTGGGTAAAGATTACTAAAGAAGACGCCTCCCTCCTAGAAGAAAAATACGAAGTGTGTGATACGCGAGCTTTAAAAGGAGGAATAAGAGCAAATGTTATAAAAATGTGTGATAATTTTATTGTACTTGATACGCGATGAAATACGAAAAGTTTGATATTTTAAAGAAGGCTAAATTCTCTACCATTCCAAATAATAGGGAATTATACATAGTATATGTAGAGTGTGATGCGAACGATGGAGATTACATGAGAGATACTCTTGAATTTGATAAAAACTCTTTTGAGGAAGACGAGCTTCTTTTACTAGTATTATCCTATGTTAGCAAATACTCTGGTAAGTTCTCAGAGGGAAAAGGTTGGAATAATGGACATTATGGACATTACGTAGATGAGAATGAGGACTTCCCATGGTTAAGTGACTACTTATCAGAGAATGATATTCTAATCTTTGCCGGGATGTGTGATATGCCGTGCCACAGTGTAAGCGGTATAGATATTGTATACTATGACGATAATGGAATAGCTAACAAAGTAAAGCTTCCAGATGTGGATGATTTATTTGAAAGCAAAGGAGAGTTTGTAGATTATTTAAACAAGCTATATTCAGCTTATTATGACGAAATTGAATAAAGGAGGGAAGCTTCCAAATAAGTTTAAAATAGCTAATCAAGAAATAACTGTAGTCATGGAAGACTCTCTTCCAAATAATGACTATGGTTATTTCTGTGATGCTACGAATACCATTAAGTTAGCTAGAACTATTAACTCTGAACATGATGGAGAAGTTATTTTAAGTGATGAACAAGTAAGAAATACTTTTTATCATGAATTATTCCACGTGTTTCAATTTTACTTTAATAATGAGTTTAACGAAACACAAGCTCAGGTGTATGCTAACTTTATGTGTGAATTTATAGAAACTACAGAAGAACCATTTTAAATAGAGAATAAATGAAGTTATCTAAGAGTAAGAGAGCCAACGTAAATTATTTGGCAAAGATTGTAGACATTAAGAATTTCAGAGCACATAGTAATCCAGAGGTTACTAGACTTAAGTGTTGTACCATTGATGGTTTCAATATTATTACTGGAATTGACTCTCAGCCAGGATTGTATGTATATTTTCCAACGGCTTGTTGCATAAATCCGGATTTTCTGAGATATTGTAATCTTTATCGTCATAAAGAATTAAACAATGACCCAGAACAAACTGGTATGTTTGAGGATAATGGTAGAGTAAAAGCTATCAGATTAAAGAATGAGCTATCTGAGGGCTTTATTCTTCCTGTAGTCCAGTTCCAGAACTACATAATGTCTGTAACTAATAAGGAGATTGAAGTTGAAGCGGGTATTGAGTTTGATATTGTAGAACATGAAGGTAAAGAATTTTGGATTAACAAAAAGTACATTCCCAAGAGACAACAGGGGCAAGGAGGAACTCCACGTAACAACCAAACGAAGAAAGTCAAGGGAATCGACAAGGTTATCGACACTCAGTTCAGATTCCATTACGACACAACTCTTATTAAGAAATGTCCTAATGTAATCCATCCTAATGACTTAATTAGTATTACCGAGAAAATACATGGTACTTCTGGTATTTCAGCATATGTTTTGTGTAAGCAAGATCTAGATTGGAAACAGAAGATTGCTAAATGGTTGACAGGAGAAGAGTTTAATAAGTATGACTATCTCTATGCCTCTAGAACTGTCATTAAGAATCAGTTCTATAACAAAAATGTTACTCCAGGATTCTACGGATGTGATGTTTGGGCAGAGGCTGACAAAATAGTAAAGCCTTGTTTGTCTAAGGGCATGACAGCATATTATGAGATAGTAGGATTCTTACCAAATGGTGGTTATATCCAAAAGAACTATGATTATGGATGTATGCCTCCTAAAGAAGGAGAAGCATATACTCCAGAAAAACACTTTAAGATTCGCATCTATCGAGTAACTATAACTAATGTTGATGGAGTTGTTCATGAGTTTTCTGCCCGTGAGGTACAGCAATGGTGTGCCAAAGTTGGACTTACTCCGGTAGAGGAATGGTACTATGGAACTGCAAAGAATCTATATCCAGAACTTAATGAAGCCGAACACTGGAATGAGAACTTTATGGAGAAATTAGCAAACGATGCTCAATTCTATATGGAACGTACTTCTCCATCTTGTGATAATAAGGTACCTCATGAGGGTATTGTTATCAAGATAGAAAATATGAAATCAGAAGCTTTCAAATTGAAATGTTTTAAATTCTTGGATAAAGAAGGGAAAGAACTAGATAAGGGAGAGTCTAATATTGAAGACGAGAATTAAATCATGCATAGAATATCAGTAACATATGAAATTATAGTGGAAAGGGACTTGTCTATGGATCTAGATGAGGTCATTGATGCTGTGATTAAGAGTTTGGACAATGATTCTGAATTTGACCTATTTACACTGCAGTGTGTATTTGGAGATAATATGGGATACTACTTAGAGAAATTAAACATAATTAATGACTCAAGTGTTTTATCTGAATACGTTCAAGATGAGATATTTGAAAAATTTACCAGTAGAGTGCTGGAAAGATACCCAGAACTAGATGAACCTTAAGGAATATTTATTTAGTAAAAAGTATGGAAGCCTGAGATATCGGGCTTCCTATTTCTTTCATAGTAAAATTCCGTTTATCTCTCCAGGGTGGAATGAGTATAGAAACCCTTGGTATCATTGGTGGGAAGCCAGAGAATATTTTAAACGTCCTAAGGCTCACTTTCTCTTTAGAAAGAAGTTTTGGACGTTTGGGCTTCCAGCTCGAAGAGATTACTACAATCCAGTAATTGATATAGGATTTCACGCACTTGGATGGAAAGATAAATGGGATAGTCCTAGGCATGAGTGGGACCCTATGATTTGTATAACGTTTTTCAGAACTTGGCATTTGTTATGGATATTTAACTGGGTGGTTAAAGAAGAAAAGAATAGTCTTACCAGAAGCATGGCTACTTGGGAAGCTATTTTGGACTACTCACGTTACAATAAAAGTATAGACCAAGTTGTTGATAATCATGTTTGGAGCCATGAAGAAAACGGTGAAAAGAAATATATAACTATTATTCCAAACATGACTAGAAAAGGACTGCAAAAGTATGAATCCAAACACATTGAAGAAAATACAGAGGCTGAAGAATGGTGAATCTTTTGTCACAAGTGAGCCTGGAAACTCTATGCTTCCTCTGTATAAGAGTAATGAAAAGCATCTTGTTACTCCTATAACTTGGCAAGAGTGCAATGTTGGAGATGTGGTTTTTTGTAAGGTTAGGGGTTCGTGTTTTACCCACAAGGTATACTCAGTAGACCCTAACAGAGGATGTCTGATTGGAAACAATAAGGGACATATGAATGGATGGACTAAGAATGTTTATGGTTTAGCGCACAAATTATGAAAATATGTATTTTAAGTGACTTGCATGGATTTCTAATTGATAATATTCAACCATGCGAGCTGGTATTAATCTGTGGAGATATTGTTCCGTTAAGAATGCAAAGAAACAAACCACAGTGTGAGAAGTGGTTAAAGACAAAATTTGCTGATTGGATAAAATCCCTTCCATGTGAAAAAGTCGTGTTTGTAGCTGGAAATCACGACTTTGTGTTTGAGAATAGAGAATTTATGTGGGTAAATTCTATAATTACATTTCCTACTGAAGGGAAGGCAGTATACCTAGATAATTCTCACTTTGATTATCTAAGTAATGATGGAAAGGTATACAGAATATATGGAACTCCAGCCTGCCATATATTTGGTAACTGGGCATTTATGTATTCTGATGAAAAGCTAAAAGAGTTGTATCAAAATATTCCAGGAAATTGTGACATACTGATTAGTCACGATGCTCCTAAGTTGAATAATTGTGGTTTAGTGCCTCCTAATATGTGGCACTCAACTCCTGTTGATGCTGGAAATGAGGTTTTGGCTTCTGCTATTCTAGATAAGAAACCAAAATATGCTTTTTGTGGTCATATTCATGAAGGAAATCATCAGTTAACAGACATTGGAGCGACTAAAATTGCTAATGTGTCTATTCTTGATGATGCTTATAACATTTCTTATGAACCATTATATCTGGATATTTAATAACATCCTCCTATACATTCTTGGAGGGTCAATATTATCATTAATAATAATTGAAATTTATGAGATAGTAAAGGAAGAAACTAATTTCCTTAAAACCTACGGGTCTAGATTCATTTGTAATATCAAAAATTAATCAAATGGAACAAGCTGTATTTCAGAGAATGTTGGGAGAATTTAATGAAGTTAATGAACGTGCTAACAAACTTAGAGAATTTATTCTGAGCGATAAGAGCAAAGAAGTAGATAATCTGAATCGTGATTTGTTAATTGCCCAACTAAAAGCAATGGAAGCATATGTATCTGTACTATCAATTCGTATAGGACTTAATGCTCCGAAAGATGAAATTTCAGAGGCCAAGGTTGTGAAAGAAGGTGAGTAAGAAAATCATTTTCACCGACCGCTCGGATTCATTATTGACTAGTTACCTCAAAGATATATCCAAATATAAAATATTGGATAGTGATGAGGTAACTCGTCTTATTTGTGAAGCCCAAAAGGGAGATGATGTTGCTAGAGAGCAAGTTATAAAATCTAATTTAAGATTCGTTGTAACTATTGCTAAGCAATTTCAGAACAGAGGTATTCCTTTGATGGATTTAATCTCTAGTGGAAATGAAGGTTTAATGAAAGCTATTGATAAGTTTGACCCAGAAAGAGGTGTCACATTCTTATCATATGCTGTATGGTGGATTAGACAAAGTATTTATAACTCTATATATTGGCAGGCTAGGGAAATCCGCTTGCCAATGTCTCAGCAATTACTAGTAATTAGTATACTCGATGCAACTAATAAATTCCTACAATCTCACGATAGAAATCCTAGTTCGGAAGAAATATCTGAAATGACTGATATTCCTAGGGAGCAGATTGATTATCTTGCTCAATTTTCTAACAAGCTAGTATCTGTGGATGATTTTATAGGAGGAGATGAGGAAAACAGCCAAGTCTGTGATGTTATACCTGATGGGGAAGACCCTTTAGATGAACAGGTGAATAAGATTTATGTAGCTAAGGAAATCGAGAATTTGCTCTCAAAATTGACTATTAGAGAGCATGACTTAATCTGTATGCTGTTCGGTATTGGAATGGCTCCAGTAAATCCGAAAATTATAGCCGATATGTATGGCGTTGGAGGAGAAAGAATCCGACAGATGAAAGAAGGAGCATTAGCTAAACTAAGACGTAGATTTTCTAATCAACTTAAAAATTTATTATAATGAAATTCGAGGAAATTTTACCAGCATTGCGTAGAGGAGAAGTAGTAAGAAGAGGAGTCTTTCAAAGTAGCCTTGTAGTATTTATGCAGATTCCTGCAGAAATTCCTGCACAGGATGTCTTGAAGATGAAATCTATACCTACCCAAATGAAGGTTCTTATGGGAGAGTATGAAGCTGGGGTTACTTATCACGACCAGTTTATAATGTATGACTTTTCAGACCAAAGTTGTACATACTATCCCTTTGATGGGGAAGATATGAATGCAGATGATTGGGAATTAGTTGATCCTATGTCATACGACCCTTATGAGGACTTTCGATAATTATCCAGTAGGAGCAGCTGACGATCCTAGAGCACCCTATAACGAACCATTAGCAAGAAATGTTAAGGTAGAAGTAGGAGTTGAATTAGGGACAATGGTAGATATTGAAGTAGTTGGAGACCTCTCAGAGGACATAATGCAAGAGTTGGTTAAAGATAAAGTTATCGAAAAACTGAATATAGATAATGAGGATATTGTCCTTAATGATATAACAATCTATAGTCACGATGATTTATCTAGTAAGTAGAAATAAAACTCTCTTTCGCCCTGAGAAGTATCAACATATTCCCTTTGAGAAGGCAATGGATTTTCTGTTGCCTTTGAAAAGGGTTCAATTTGATACTGAAACTATGGGTCTCGATGCTCATACTAAAGATTTATTAACTGTTCAACTTGGAAGTAAAGATAACCAAGTTGTATTCGATTGGACTACTCTAACAGAATGTGAAAAAAGATCTCTAAAGGACTATCTAGAATCTGGAGTACTAGTTATTGGAGTTAATCTAATGTTTGACTTGTGCTTTATGTATGTTCAAGGTATATATCCTAAGAAGATATATGACATAATGTTGGCTGAACAACTAATCTATTTAGGATATCCAAAGATTATAACTAACGAGCTGTATAATGAACTTGGAGTAGAGCTTCCAGGATATGAGTTTATACAGGAGGCAGGAAAACTTCCTTATTACGAGCTTAATTATTCTTTGAAAGCTATGGCTAAGAGGTATCTTAATATAGACATTGATAAAACAGTCCGAGGTAAAATCATAAATGACGGTCTTACTGAGGATGTAATTGTTTATGCCGCTGGAGATGTTATGTATCTGGAGGACATTCTAGATAAGCAGATGGAGGAACTTAAGCTTCAAGACCTAGTTTTGGCTGCAGAGTTTGAGTGCGAGTTTGCTAAATCCCTGGCTTATGTTAAGCATTGTGGAGTTCATCTCGATGTTGCCAAATGGAAAAACAAGATGGCTAAAGATTTACTTAAACTCAAAACATCTGAGCAAGAGTTGAATGATTGGGTAGTAGAATGGGATTCTAAAAGAGTTAAGAATGGAGATTGGGATATTCGTTATCCAGAAATGGATTATGATAAGCCTAATGATATAGCAGAGGAGGAAAGAAGATTATTAAAGGATAAGTATATACGCTCTCCAAAAGATGACCTAGAAGTGCCTTATCAGAGCTTAAAATTGAAAGCTTATAAGAAGAAGGTATCAAGTCTATTTACCAAGATAGATTTGCAAGGAGACCTATTTTCTGGTTTTAATGATAAGCCACAATGTGTTATAAATTGGAGTAGTTCTAAACAAGTAATCAAACTGTTTGAAGTCTTAGGCATTGAAGTTGATACTTTTGATAAAAAGACTAAGAAGAAAAAGAAGTCCGTCGAGGCTAAAATGCTTAAGCCTCAAAAGGATAAGTTTCCTATTATTCCTATTTATTTGAGGTATCAGGAAGCTGCAAAGGTGGTTTCTACCTATGGAGAAAACTGGCTGAAGGCGATAAACCCTAAAACTGGAAGAGTCCATGCAGACTTGCACGTAATAGGAACTGATACAAGTAGAATATCATCTGGAGGAGGTCCTTACAAAGTGAATGTGTTGAATCTTCCTAGAGATAAGGAGACTAGAGCGTGCTTTACCTCAGAGAAAGGTAATCTATGGGTTTCTTGTGATTATACTGGACAAGAAAGTGCTATTACTGCTTCTGTATCTAATGACCAGAAGATGATTAATATTCTTGAGTCTGGGGGAGATATGCATAGTGAAGTAGCAAAAATGTGCTGGCCTGATCTTCTTGGAAAATTAACTGTTGAGGAAGTTAAAACCAAGTATAAGGGACACAGACAAAATGCAAAAGCTGTTGAATTTGCTATTTTCTATGGAGGTGATGATAATACTTTACACGTCAATAGTGGGTTTGACAAGAAGGATGCGAAGAACATTTATGATAACTTTATGAAAGGTTTTTCTGGAATTGCAGAATACCAGGACTATTGTAGAAAAGCAGTAATGCGAAATGGATATATCCTAATGAATCCTATAACTAAGCATAGGGCACACATATTTGATGCAAAGTGGATGTTCAAAATGCAAGAGAAGTTTAAAGAGGATGGATATTGGGAATACTATAGAGAAATGAAGCGTGATGCTCCAGGCTGTGATACTGTCCAGCAAGTAACTAGGTATTTCAGAAGAAAATCAGATTCTGAAAAGCAATCTATTAATTATAGGATTCAGAATAGAGGGGCAATGGCTTTTAAGCTAGCAATGATAAAGCTATTTAATTGGATTATGAATAATAATCTAATTGATATTGTTCTTCTATGCGTTACTCCATATGATGAAATAAACTTGGAATGTCCAGAATCTATAGCAGAAGATATGGCTAATGTTCTAGTTAAATGTTTAGCTGATGGAGGAAAGCCATTCTGTACTAGAGTACATCTTGGAGCTGACGTAGCTAGAATGTTCAAATGTCATACTAATTTCAGTGTGGCGGATAAAGTCATAATGGAGAATGGTGATGTTGTAGATTGTTTAGATGGAGTATTTTATAATATAACTAAGAATACTACGTATCCAGAGTCTGAGGTAAAAGGGTATAAGGATTACATTGAAGCTGATGGACCTTTGCCTAATTATTGGATTCATTAACGAACAAGGGGCTATAGTAGCGATGCCAAACCTGAGCCCCTGAGTAGGCTTAAGAGTAATCAGCCGAACAGCCATCCTTGTAATGAGGTAGGAGTGCAGTTAGGGCATCTTTTTTAAATTAAAATGTTATGAAGAAGTTTATAGTTTTATTTATGATGATTCTTGCTATGATGTCATGTGCAGATAGCAAGACTTTTGAGAGAGCTGACGGGACTAAGTTTGTAGCTGAACCTTATGGTTGGGCTAACTACCAATCTAATAAGATTGACGGGGTAGTCTATGAAGTGTGTGCAGGTAATATCTTCTGGGATGTTATCACTGTAGAAACTATATTTATCCCAGTATGGCTGACAGGGTGGGAATTATACGAGCCAGTGTCTTACGTAGAACCGAGTACCACTAATTAAGTATGAAAGTTATATTTCTGGACTTTGATGGAGTGATTACTACTCTAGAGTCTCGATGGAACATAGATTCAGAAAAGTGTAAGCTTGTTAAAAGAATATGTGACGAAACTGGAGCTAAAATAGTAATATCTTCTTCATGGAGAAAAAGCAATCTTGAATATACAATGAAGCAATTCTCCAAAGAAAGTTTCTTATTATATGATTATGTGATAGATGTTACAAAACGATTATCTATTTCTGGAAGTGCTTCCATAACTATTCCTAGAGGTGTGGAAATATCAGAGTATATAGAATCTCATGATTCGATTACTAATTATGTAATACTTGATGATGATACTGATATGCTCTTGTGGCAGAGAAATCATTTTGTTCATACCAGTACATATGAAGGTATAAATGAAAAGAACGTTGAACAAGCAATTAAAATACTAAATATGAATGTAGAATTTACAACAACAGAGACAATAGTCGATAAACAGATTCTTAAAGCATTTGGAGAAACCTTATGCTACGATGATGGTGTGTTTGATAAGGAATCTTTCTTTGAATCTATAGAGGGTTCACTAGATATGTGTGGGCTAACTATGACTGACGCATCAAAGAAAGAAATTACTGAGCAACTGAAAGTGTTACTTACCAAACTAATAGAAGAATTATGAGTAGTTATTTAAATATTTATGGTATTCCTAAAGAAGGAAGAGAACCAATAGAAATTGTAAGTTTCAGTAGGTCTCATTGTGTATATGGAGCAATCTGTGATGAAGTAAACGTTGCCTGGGCTGGAGATAGTGATGTTTATACTGATCTCACTACTGAAATGATAGACCAAGTGGTTAGAAGCATAGAGGAAGACCTAAAGAGTTGTACAAGTAGGCTTCAAATCTATGAGAAATATGCCTCCCAAAATTCTGAATATATCCAAGAAATTATAAGCCTACAAGAGTATATTGAAGAACTTAATACTACAAAATCTTATTGTGAAATGATAGGTATAATAGTAATGCAATGTTCCCTTTCTCTTTCTGGTTTTAGTAAAATCTGCTGCAACATATCATGAAGTTTAAATTAGAATTTACATTTGATATTTCTGATAGCTCTCTATTGATAGATGCTAATGATGGTAGAGATGAGGAATATACTAGCATAGAAGATGTACCAGAGGATACTCTAATGGATGTAGTATACCATTATTTAGATGGGGTCGTAGAAGGTATGACTTATGATGAAGTAACAATTAAGAAATTATGAAAAGGTTTTTAATTCACGTTAGTACTAATTGGTGTGGAATGGATAACACATTCCGTGCTATGGCTGAAAGTGAGTGTGATTTATATGATATAGCTCAGGACTTGGCTTATGAGAACTTTCAATCTTATGGATGTGAAGCTGATATAGCAGAAGAAGAGGGCTATGACCCGGATGAAATGGAAGATTCAGACTGGGATAAACTATGGGAAACAGTTGATGAATCTCAATACTATAACTTCACTATTGAGGAGTTTGAAGGTGACGATGAGGAATGGGAAGAGTATGGAGGAGAGATTTATGGAAAGGAAGAATGATGGAAGATTTTAAATTCTATGAAGTTGGTGGTAAGATACGTGATGAATTTCTAGGAATAAAATCCAAAGACGTTGATTACGTAGCTGTGCCATCAAAAGAAGTTTTTGATAAAATTCACCCACGAGAATCCCAACCTAGTCCAGCTATGTTGGTGTTTGACGAACTGAAGGACTATTTAGAGAAACAAAAGTTTGAAATTTTCTTGGTAACTCCTCGTTGTTATACCATACGAGCTAAATTCCCAGAAGGACATAAATATCAAGGTATAGCAGATTTCGTAATGGCACGTAAAGAAGTAGGATATATTCCTGGTACTAGAACACCAATAATATATCCAGGAACTCTTTATGATGATTTATCACGCAGAGACTTTACTGTTAACGCTCTTGCAAAGGACCCTGATACTGGTGAAATTGTAGACTACTTTAATGGTATGAAGGATATATGGGGAAGTATTATAAGAACCCCTCTAGACCCAGTGAAAACCTTTGACGACGATCCTCTGAGGATTCTTAGAGCCATAAGGTTTGCTATTACCAAAAGGTTTACTATTGCTGATGATGCTTGGAGGGCTATGAGGAAGTATGATTACTTTGATAAGATGTCTGTAGTATCAGAGGAGAGAATAAGAGAGGAATTAACTAAATGTTTTAAATATAATACATTAGGAACACTTCGTTATCTAAGCCGACTTCCAGAGCTAGAAGAGTATATCTTCAAAAAGACTAACTTATGGCTCAAGCCAACTAATGAGAAATAATATGTATCATATTTTAGAATCCCGTAAATTGACCGAGTCCCTAAACTCTCTTCCTACAGTTAGGGAGATACATTTTGATGATGTTATAGAGATTAGGCGAAGTATTGGTCAGGGAGCTTATGTGTGTAAATTATTAGCTCAAAAAAGCTATACTAATGAAGATGCCATTAAATTGTTTCACGATAAAATGAAAGAAATTTGTAATGATTGATTCAGAAAACCTATGCAGAAAGGCAATGGAAATTTACGGATTTCCAGCTCAAGCCGCTATGGTAGTAGAAGAGTGCAGTGAACTTACTAATGCTATCTGTAAATTTAGAAGAGGTAGAGTTGGTAATGATGATATTATAACTGAAATTGCTGACGTTATAATTATGTGCGAACAGCTTTCTTATTATTTTGGAAAGGAAAAAGTTGAACTGGAAAAAGAAAGAAAGCTAGAAAGATTAAAAGAACGTTTATCAAAATATACTGATTAAATGAAAGAGAGAAAACTTATTATTTGTAGAGGTATTCAAGGAAGTGGTAAGTCAACTTGGGCTAAACAATGGTGTCATGAAGACCCAGAACATCGTGTGAGATTCAATAATGATGATATTCGCAATATGTTAGGCGATTATTGGGTTCCAAGTAGAGAAAAGTTGGTAACAGAGGCTAAAGCTAATATGATTACATTTGCTCTTATTAAGGGTTACGATGTAGTGGTTGATAATATGAATCTAAATCCTAAAGAGGATGCATGGATTCGTACTTTATGTGAGAATATAGAAAAGGATACTGGAATTCATGTAAATATAGAATATAAAGACTTCTGGACTCCAGTTGAAGAATGTATTCGAAGAGATGCTGCCCGTCCTAATCCTATTGGAGAGAAGGTTATCAAAGAAACTTGGAGACGTTACAGAAACTTTATTATTAGTTCCGATATTAAGGAAATGCTTAAGAATAAGGCTGAACACGTTGACGGAGGAAGACCAGTGATATTAGTAGATATGGATGCCACTCTCTGCCTGAACACTTCTGGAAGACCATTCTATGGGAAAAATAGTGCCAATGGTATGCTAGAGGATACTCCAGTAGAAGAGATTTGTCGTCTAGTAAGACAAATGGGAGAGCATTGCTTAGTTTTCATAGTTACTGGTAGAGAAGGGACTGCTGAGGTTGTAGATGCTACAAAGGAATGGTTAAAGAAGAATAAGATTCCGTCTGATGCTACGTTCTTTAGACCAGTAGGAGATTATAGTCCAGGTCCAGACTGTAAGAGGAAGATCTACGAGGAAAACATCAAGGGAAAGTATAACGTACAATTTGTCCTTGATGATAGTTCTAAGTGTGTAAAGATGTGGAGAGAACAGGGACTTATATGTCTACAACCTAACGAAGGAAAGTTCTAATATGAAATTTCTACAAAGGTTGAAGAATCTATTTCTTCCAGAAGGCAAAATCTCTGATGGATTTCATAGCTTTGACGAACTTTATCATTATAGAATGCTGTATAATGCAGCATTCTTTAACAGTTTAGAAGGTAAATATGGAGTCCACAAATCTTACAGGCACGCAGATGGAGAGTTGTGCTTTAGAGGAGGATGGTTCGTAGTTATGGCTTATCTTCCCACTGGTCAAGTAAGTAATCATTACAGAATAGAGGATTGGAATCTGTTTAATATTCCTGAAAGATGGAAAGCAGATGAATGGGATGGTCATACTCCAGTTGAAGCAGCCAATAGATTATATAAGTTTTGTTTACACTATAATGAATATATCCTATATGGGAATGTTAGTAGGACAATTAATTAAAATATTGGAGCAGTTTGACCAAGATAGAGAGGTTATGATACACACCCTAAGTGGAGAGACTGTAGAGGTTAGAGGCTACTTTGTGCAAAAGGATATAGATGATAATTCGTTTTATATAACTGATTTGGATGTAGTTCCTAGGTGATATGGATATAAAAGAAGCTATTGAACATTGTTGGGACAGAGAAGACTACCCAGAAGTATTTAGAGATGATGCAGGATTAGATATTTCTATTCCTGGATTCATCACTAGAGGTTCTTGGATTAGAAATAATTCTCCAAGAACTGTTACACTAGATGTAACTACTTATTGTGGAGTAAGTTGGAATGCAGTCCATTATTATGGTAATATTACCATTGAGGGAGTATGGTTCAGTCCAGAGGACAGCCCAAATACTTACACTATGTGTAAGGAAACATATGAGGCTGAAGAGAAAAATCCTCTAGCTGCTGGATCCTATAAAATAGAATTAGTAAGACCTGTTACTTCTGAGGAAATTGAAGAAGATAGTTCACGGTGGAGTGGGTATAAAGTTGGTGATAATACTAATGCTTTCTACTCTCCGGAAGATGTAATAGCCCTAGCTAAGGAAGTATGTAAGGCTAGATTCCTTGGCAACTGGAAACTTAAGATTGTTGACTATAGTGGGAAAGATCTGGATTCTGAAATTTTAATCAGTGAGCTATGACAAAATTTAAGCTGTATGAGGACATATTGTCCCGTTCTTGGAACAGATACTTCTATGATGTAGAGGCTAATACTATAGAGGAGGCGGTTGAGAAAGTTAGATATGGAGAGGTCGATTGTTATGATTCAGAACAAATCTATGAAGTTATTAATGAGTTAGATCCAGTAGACAATAATGGAAGTCCCACTAGAGAGATTTACAATGATAAGGATGAACTTATGTGGCATAATGCCAAACTAGTTAATAGGGGAGAAATTATTACTCAGGGTATAAGAAGCATTTCCGAGAATTTATCACTAATTATGAAAGGTGAACCAGAATCGTTTATAGGTGGAGGTATAGCACTCTCTACTGTGGTAAAGGTAATGGAGAGCCTTGGATGGAAATTCTGTACTTATGATGGGCTTGACACTAATGGATGGGACATAGACTATTGGCTTTATTTCATAAAAGATGAAAAGGATTTTAGTTATAGGGTTAGTGGAAATGTGTACTTCGGAGGTATTAAAATAGAAAAATGCGAAAAACATTATGAAAGATGAATTAGGAGATAGAATGAAATCTTATTACGAGAATCGTTCTAAAACATTTTTAGCTAGACGTACTCCAGTTATTATAAGACTGGATGGAAAAGCATTTCACACATTTACAAGAGGTTTTAATAAACCCTTTGATGGGGCCATGTGTAATGCTATGCAAGAAACAATGAAGTACTTATGTGAGAATATTCAGGGATGTGTTTTAGGATACACACAGTCTGATGAAATTACTTTAGTACTTATCGACTATCAGAAACTTACTACTGACGCCTGGTTTGATTATAACGTCCAGAAGATATGTAGTGTGGCAGCATCTATGGCAACTCTTATTTTTAACAGAAAATTCCAAGAGCAAATCGTAGAGCTTTCTTATAATGGAAAGTTAGACGATGATGAGTTAACTAGCTCGTATAAGCGCTCTCTTAAAGCTGGAGCAATGTTTGATGCTAGATGCTTTAACATTCCAAAAGAGGAAGTAACTAATTGTATCCTATGGAGACAACAGGATGCTACTAGGAATAGCATTTCCTCAGCTGGGCAGGCACATTTCTCTCACAAACAGTTGGAAGGTTTGAACTCTAACCAAATTCAAGAGTTACTATTCCAGGAGAAAGGAATTAACTGGAATGATTATCCTACTAAGTTTAAAAGAGGAAGCTGCTGTATAAAGAAATATCATCAGACTATGAATCAAACTTTAAGAAGTTATTGGTTTATTGATAATGAGATTCCAATCTTTAAGGGAGAGGATAGAGAATATATTGAAAAACTTATAGCATGAGTAGAACTTATAAGGAACATCATCCTACCGCACACAATCCAAAGAATAGAGTCCCTGCCCCATATCTTGATAAAGAGGGAAAGGTAGAACGTAGAAGAAAAAGAAGAGCTTATGGTTCTCAAGGATGGAAAGGGTGGGGAGGTGAAATCTATTTCAAAAAATATGGAGAAATAATGATGGATGTGGTAGATAAGAAAAAAGCAAGACGTGAAGCTAAAAAACATATAGAAAATGAATTACAGGATCAATTATAATGTAGTCTTGTATAGTGAGACACTCTACGATAAAGAGATTATAGTTAAGAATAAAAGCAACGAATTGGTAGCTAAATGCTCACTTGAAGATTACCTTAAAAGGAAGCATGGAGATTCATTCAGACAGCTTATTATAACTAGATGTGTTCCTGACTACTTTGGAGGTGCTAATATATTTAACGACTTATTTTATGGTAGACAATTTTGAATATTTAGCTAATCTATTTGATGGATTAGTAGATAAAGATGATTTTTATTTCGTTCAAATAATTCAAAGAAAGAAGGATGGGGTAGAACTCCCATCCTATACATCTGGCGCTAGAACTATTAGAAGTTTCTACTTTTTTACAAAGGAAGAATTTCTGAGACAAGAGTCATATATAAAGGACTTGTGTAATAGTAATAATGCTAGAGCTTATTTTTGGATTAATCCTCGAAATACTCTTGACATAGCTTGTGAGTCTATTAAACAATTTGCAGACCTGATTAAGAATGGAAATACTAGGCAGGGCATAGCTGTATATGATAGAGCTACTGGTGCCAGTAGAAGTTCTAATTATAGGAAGTTATGGATTGTTGATGTAGATTCTAAGGATGATGAATATAGGAATAGGATAATATCTCTAATTAATGAATGTAGAGGAGCGGTGGGAGATAGGATTAAGCATATAATTCCCACTGTTAACGGTTATCATCTTATATCTAATGGATTTGATAGACAACAATTTTCTCAGAAGTTGGCATTATATCAACTAGACCAGATTGATATACATGATAATAATCCTACCCTATTATATTACAAAACCTTATGTTAGAATTTATCATAATTCTCATACTAATTATAACTAGCCCAATCTGGATAGCTATTATAGCCGCAGGATTGTGTTTCTTTGCATTGGTGCTATATTATATCACCGCTGTGATATATATGGCGCTTATAATTATATTAAGTAAAATTTTTAATAAACCAAGAAGATGAAAACCTATACGTATTATATAGAATCTAAGAAAAGATGTGCAGAAACAGTTACTATAGAAGCCCCAAGTGAGGAGGAAGCTAGAAAGTCTCTAAATGAGACCTTTAGAAATCTCACTCTAGTAGAGCTTATTTCGGAGGAATAAAATGAAAAGATTTATATATCATATAGAACATACTTACGGGGATGATCAAAATGTTTGGACTACTGCTGAAGATGAATATGAAGCAGAACAAAATATAAGACATGATTATCATTCAATAAAAAGTTTAACATTAAGAAAGGTAGAGGATATGTATTTAGAAAATGGTGACGAAGTAATAGAGGCTGATAACGGAAAGTTAATTCTAGCTAATAGTGGAGCTTATTGCGACGAGGATGGAAATCCAACTGGTGGTTGTATTGACTATGAAGATACTGATGTATATGTAACGAAGACTGGCAGTGTTTATCATACTAGTAAGGATTGTCCTTCTTTGAAGGCTCGTAACCCGGAAGTTAAGAAAATATCTTTATCAGATGCTCGTAAACAAGGATATAAAGCTTGCAAGAGATGTCGAAAGAACTAGAGGTCTCTTTAGTAAACTATCTATGCCCAGTTTGTGGGAATATAGCAGAGGAGGGAATCATAATGAATTCCCTTCTTTCTGAAAAAGCTGCAAAAGAGGTAAAGAATCTACATGGAAAAACTGTAGGCTATTCTGATCATGCTTGCAAGGAATGTGCAAAGTATAAGGATAAAGCCTTATTCATAATAGGCATTGACACAGAGAAATCCAAGAAAGAACCTTGGAGAACTGGAGATATTACAGGAATTAATAAGGATTGTCCTTTAGCATTACATATAAAGCCGAATACTAGGACATTAAAGGATGGAACAATGTATTGCTTCATGGATAAAGCATTAGGTATAGAACTAGGACTATGGAAATGAAGTTGATTAGAAAAGACGAGTTAGCAGAATTATTAAGAGATAGATGGAAGTTGCGTTGTCTAGAAATGGCAGGTGTTGATAATTGGACATGGTATGACCAGGCAATGAGTGACTATGAAGCAGATGAATACACTAATGATGAACTAACAAAGGATTACAATGAAGCTAATTAAACCATATTTTGAAATCTTAGAACAGAAACCTAGAAACATAATCATTCCATCTGATATGGAAATAGGACCTAAAATGATTAGGCAAGAGCTTATTGACACTGTATATAGACAGATTGAAATAGCTGGAAGAACCTGTTACAAATCAGAGGATAAGATTACTCCAGATTCTGCTGCAAAATTTGTTGAGAGAATGGTAAAGTCTGGGCATGGGGCTATGTTAGAGCATGGTACCGTATATCTATTTCTAACGATGTCTTCTAGACAACAGTATTTTAAGTATTGCAGCAATCCTTATTCTGTAGCTAATAGTACTGGAGAAGCAGAAAAGGGAACATGGAATGGATTTGTTACCACTAATTACAGAGTGCTAGTAGAAAATGGTTGGCTTGAGGATTTGGAATATATCTGTAATCCAGGCAAGGAGCATGAGAAGAGAATAACTGTTCGCTTTGTTTGTGATAGAGGGGTATCCCATGAGTTTGTAAGACACAGAGTGTTCAGTTTTGCACAGGAAAGTACTCGTTATTGCAACTATTCTAAAGATAAATTTGGTAATGAGCTTACTTTTATAATCCCTCGTTGGTTAGATCTTTACTGTGGTTCTTATACTTATGATTATCCGGACGGGTTTACTAAAGATGGTAGTAAGTGGAGTTCTAAGTTAGAGTTTAATACTTTTCTTTTATCTTTGGTTAGGAGTGAGACTGCGTATTTACATCTAATAGACCAAGGATGGAAACCACAACAAGCTAGGGCTATACTTCCCAACTCTTTAAAAACCGAGTTAATTATGACTGGTACCGTTGAGCAATGGAAGGGATTCTTTAAATTGCGTGATGCGGAAGGTGCACATCCACAAGCTAGAGAATTAGCAGAACCTCTTCATGCGGAATTTATAAAATTTGGATATCTGGATGCGTAACGTTAGAACCCCTGAGGAGATTCGCTTAAAGATAAGTGAATTAACTTCTGAAGCAGAAAAGCTAAAAGAAGAATTGCATATATCTTGTGCAATTAATGGAGAAACACCATATGATAAATATAAAGGCAAGTGGGTGTTTCACAATGCCTATGAAAGTGGCTGTGATTATATCTACGTTTTGGGTGTAACAGATGACGTAGATGATGTATATTTCTATGGGTATGGCGTTCACTATGATTACCAGCTAAAGAGGTTAGAAATGACTAGTTGGGAATACCCAGATGATTTTTACATTTATTATCCAGATAATGTTACCATTATTGACGAGAAGGATGTTAAGAAAGAAGTATTAAAACTACTAGCTGAAGAGCTAGACGAATTACTTGATTCAGACAATGGGTAAACAGTTAGTATATTCTAAGGATATATCTGTAGACAACTTATTTGTTGGCTTGAAATACGTTACCTTGGTTATTTCTGGAAGAGTTTATAAGAACACTAGAAAATTTCTTGGATGGGACTTAAAGCCAAGGTATACTTACACCCTAAACGTTCCATATATAGAAAATCCATATTTCGATGGTGAATATGGTACTAATAAAATACTTAGGGCTAAGTCAGAAATCTTGAAGCAGATATTATTAGATAAGATTGCTGAACTTGAAGAAGAAAACAAATGAGTAGGTTTAGAGTTGGTATATATTCCTCCCTTATAATGGATATGGGATATGTAATCCAGAAGAAGCATTGGTGGGGATGGTCAAATTGGGGACATTATGACTATGAGGAAGATGCCATTGAGGATGCTAAGATGCTAGAAAAGAACGGACACATAGTAGATTGGTATCTATGAAAGCTAGTGAGTATTTTGGAGATTGGATGGGAGTAATTGATACGCAGGAACTATATAGGGTAGTCTCATGGATAGGAAAGCTGGACAAGACTACCCTGTGTCCTGCTTCTCAAAACATATTTAGAGCGTTTCAGGCGTGCCCTCTTAAAGATTGTAAAGTTGTATTTTTAGGACAAGACCCATATCCACAACAAGGTGTGGCTACTGGAATATTGTTTGGCAACTCAAAGGACACTCCAGAAGATAAACTATCGCCTTCATTACAGATAGTTAAAGAAGCTGCAATAAATTATGAAATTCCACATAATAGGATAGAATTTGATAATACTCTAGAATCATGGGCAAAGCAAGGTATTTTAATGATTAACACTGCTTTCACTTGTGAAGTTGGTAGAGTTGGCCCACACTTTGATGTGTGGAGACCCTTTACTGCCAAATTAATTCACAATCTAAGTTCTAGAGATGGGAGTATGATATATGTCTTATTTGGTAATCAAGCATCATCATTTAAGAAATATATTGTAAATAGTCCCAAAATTATAGAAGTGTATCATCCTGCCTATTTTGCTAGACAGAATAAAAAGATGCCTTATAGTGTATTTACTGAAATAAATCAGGAATTACAGAAACTATATGGGCAAAAGATTGAGTTTTATAAAGAAACAGAATATGGAACTTGTTAATTATGAAGTATAATATTGGATTTACGCTTGGAGACCCAAGTGCTGATGGGCATGGACATTCGGTTGATTATCACATGGTATCTAATTATTCAGCATTAGAGATTGATAGAGCTTATACTAATACTACAAAGATACTTGGTTTTAACCTAGTCAAAGATGTCGGAGATGAATTTGAAGGTGACTATTGGGTGCCAGAAGATTTTACTGCAAAGCTTCTAGAGCTAGGAATAATTGAAGAGAGTGATATAGAGAATGAGGAAACCGAGTATGGTCCTCCAGTTGGAACATATAGTTTGGACTTAGATAGCTTTGTTGACCTCTATTTCAGAATCGCTCAATATTCTTTGCCAGATCTGGAGTGGGATGATAGGGACCTACTAGAGGAGCAAATATATGATTTGAATGGAGCGGCTTATGGATTAGCATATCATGGCTAAGAGAAGGATACCCAGAAAAATAAAGAAGGCTCTTAGATATACATTTTTATATCCAAGAGTATGTGGAAGATATCTCAGATATGGAGCAGTATATACTGTAGGAAGAAATTCTAAATGGACTCGTAAAGCTGCCAAAATAAGAAGACAAATGGACTATGCTGAAATGATAAATATGATGACTGAACAGTTAAAAGACATTTACGCAAATAGTCCAAGAAAAAGTTATGAGAATTTAGACTCTAGCTTTTTCGAATGGGAAGTAGAAACCAATTTTTATATAAGTAAAAATTAATATTATGAATATTTCAAGTATTTTCGGTAACAAAAAACAAATAAAATCATTTGATGAACAATTAGCAGAAGTAAAGAATATTTTCAAGACCTCTTATGACCAGGCTATGGCTCTAAATGCAGCTATAGCTGAGGACATTAAAGTTAAACAAAATGAGATTGCTTCTATCCAAACTCAAATTGAATTCAACCAGCAAGTAGCTGAGGATAATAGTAAGTATATCTCTAAACTTAAAGATTTAATTTCTTAATATGTTCCTTAATATAAAAATGCTTGAGGATTTTCGAACCCTCAAGCAAGGTGATGAATTTAATTTCGATTTTAGTAAGCATCCAGAGATTCTGATTGCTGGAGATAACGGGTGTGGAAAATCAACTCTTGTTAATATTATAAGAGATTATCAATGTGATAATAGCAAAGATGACCCAAACGCTATGTATCAGACTAAGCTTGGATATCGTGATATTAAAGGATTCAAAAATAAGGTTGAAATAAGTACTGACTTTACTAGGTTTTATTTCATTAGTGCCGAATTTGACGACCCAACAAGTCTTAATAATAGTGCTTCAGCAGAAGCCCTACTTGAGAACGGAGGATTCCAAACCAAACGTATGTCTACAGGTCAGAGAGGTCTAGCGATGTTAGGTAAATGGTTAGAAGAAAACAAGGAACATTGGGATGAGAAAACTCTATTAGTATTTGATGAGGTTGACAAGGGATTCGATCTATCTCGCCAAGTCGGAATGTCTAATATGTACAGGAACTTGCATAAGAAATTTAATGTTTCAATCTTGGCAGTAACGCATACCCTATTTCCTATATTAGTTAGAGAAGAGATGTTTTACTTTGAATTTAGAAAAATGGTTTCATCTAAGTTTTATTGTTTGATGAAAACTGGGTATAATATAACTGCTGAAAAACTAGAAGAGAATGAGCGAAAAGAAGATTAAGTATAGTCCAGACCATACGTTCTTCACTTCAGATACTCATTTCGGACACACCAATATAATTAGGTTTTGTAATAGACCTTTTCAAAATGTGGAAGAAATGAACGAAGTTCTGATAGAAAACTGGAATAAGGTGATTTCTAAGGACGATACGGTCTTCCATCTAGGAGATTTTGCCTTTGGTGGAAGTAGTGTATGGAATAGCATCATCCCTCGTCTAAATGGTCATATAAACCTTATTATAGGTAATCATGACAGAAAGAATCTTAGACAGGGATATATGTCATATTTTGATATGGTAGTACCTCAGTTGCAGATAGAAATTGAGGATAATTCTATTTATTTAAACCATTATCCATTTCTGTGTTATGGAGGATCATATAGAGGAGTATGGCAATTATTTGGTCATGTTCACTCTGGACCACAAGCTGATGGTTTGGATATTTCTAGACTTAGGGTACTATTGCCGACCCAGTATGATGTCGGAGTTGATAATAATAATTTTACTCCGATATCATATAGGGAAGTTAAAGAAAAAATAGAATCTCAGAAAAATGAAAGTTTGGATAGGACTGTCTCCAGATGATGTTCAAGGGATGGAATTTGATTTGACTCCATTAGAACTTAGAGATTTAATAGGAAAACCTAACTGGGTTCCTACTAAATTTCTAGGTTGGAGAACCTGGAAGACTTCTGTATATTTTAAAATAATTACTTGATATGGAAATTCATGAAAGAAAAGCTGTAAGCGATGAATTAAAAAAGTATGACCATTTGGCGAAAGATTCAGACTTTATAGAAGTAACAGAATGGGCAAATGGAGAAGGTTGGGATATTTGTTTAAATGATAAACTAATATCCTTAACATATGGACAGTTAGAAGCAATCAAATATCTGGTTAAGGCTTTGGATTATAATAGGTAATAAATTAATTATGAAAATAGAATATACTGACGGATGTATTTGCACATCACTTACAGTTGATGGAAAAAAGACTGCAGATATGACTCCAGAAGAGATAAAAGTATCTATACGAGCTATGCTGGATAGAGAAACCGATATAGCTACTCTTCAGGATGTATGGATGTCTCTTATTGAGCATCTAGGAGAATATAAAGACTTAGGACACTGTGAATGTTGTGGGGATTGGATTTCTAATTATACTTTGGAAATATGAGCTGTGTTGAATTACATACAGGAACTTTAACTAAAATTAATACAAAAGGACTTACAGTAGAAGAATATTGTGAGTATCTATGTAAGAAATATGGTTATGAGATTGCTTATGAAGGAGATACATATGCTGAAACCTTAATGGATGTGGATGATACTTATAAAGTGTTAAACGGAGAACTGTATAAATGTGATGATACTCAATATCCAGAAGACACTTCCTATTTGGTTGACGTTAGAAGTAATGGAGATGGAACTTATGAATACATTGCCCAATTTTACAATGGAGGCACTTGGCTAAATGAAGTTTTAGAAGAAGGATTAAATAATTTAAAATGATAAATATAAATGAATGTATAGCTAAAGCAATGAAGTCTAAAAATCAAGTAGAACTTCGTGCATATAAGAATCTGAAGGCAGAAATTCAGATTCTACAAACTGCTAAAAATGCTAAACCTTATGATGAAGCAGCTGAGATACAGCTTATTTCTAAAATGTGTAAGAAATTAGAGGACAGTATTTCTAGCTTTATAGAGGCTAATAGAGAAGATCTTGCCTCAGAATATAGGGAAGAATTAGAAGTGCTGAAAAAGTTGCTTCCTGAGCCTGTAAATGAGTCACAGATAGTATGGGAACTGTTTCACGGATGGTATGGACAGACCCCAAGTGGTGCAGTTTGCAGTGCAGTACATTTGATGAAGATTCCTAAAAAAGAAATGGGAAACGCAATTAAGCACTTAAAAGCTAGATTTCCTCAAGCAGACGGTAAGATGATTTCAGAAATTGTTAAAAAATATATAGTATGAGCCATTTTGTAGGACTAGTATTCGGAAGTAATGTTGAAACATTGTTAGAACCCTATGATGAAAACATGGAGGTAGAACAATATGTTAGATATACAAAGGATGAAGCCATTGATGAGGTTAAAACTAGACACGCTGATAACTATGAGTATGCCATCAAGCTAGCAGATAAGTATAAGAACCCTACCACTGAATGGGAAAAGGAACAGCTTGAAAGAGCTAATAAAATCATAGAGAAAGGGTTGTTTATCTCATATGAAGATGCCTGGGAAGAAGCTAAGAACTGGGGATATGAAATTGACGACGAAGAGAACTTGATGTCTACATATAATCCTGACTCTAAGTGGGATTGGTATTGTGAAGGAGGTAGATGGGGAGCATGGTTACTTCTTAAGGAAAAAGGAGAAGACGGAGAACCTCTTAGTGCCATCTCTGCTACCAAAGAAGAAGTAGACTGGGACGCTATGTTAGAAAAAGATAGAATCCCATTCTGTTTTGTAACAGAGGACGGAGATTGGCATGAGTCTGCTAGTATGGGTTGGTGGGCTATGACTACCAATGACAAAGATGAAGATGTTTGGAGAAAAGAATTTTTAGATTATCTGGAATCGGTAGAAGATGATGTAGAAATTTCCGTAATTGATTTTCATATTTAAAATGAATGTAATAAACTTATTTGCCGGACCTGGAAGTGGAAAATCAACAACCTGTGCCGGAGTATTCAATAAGCTAAAATTAGCTGGAATAAACTGTGAAATGGCTCTAGAGTATGCAAAGGATAAAGTATGGGAGAAGTCCTTCCATACTCTAGATAATCAAATATATGTATTTGGAAAACAATTACATAGACTTTGGAGATTAAAGGATCAAGTTGATATAATCATTACAGATTCTCCATTACTTTTCTCTATACTGTATGATAAAAGTTCAAATGATAAGTTTAGAGAACTAGTTTTAGACCAATTTAATCAATTCAATAATATAAACTACTTTATTGAAAGAGACCAGTCCTATAACCCAAAAGGAAGAATGCAAACTATGGAAGAATCCATGCAACTGGATTCTAGGATAAAAGAAATTCTTGGAGAATACAATATTCCATGTACCTATGTGGGGAAGGAAACTGCTACTGATATAATCTGTAAAGACATATTAAAAAACCTATATGGCAGAGAAGAATGATAAGTGGACGATGTTCAAAAATTATATGCATAATGAATTGGGCATTACTAAAGACGATATAAGAGCTTGGCTTAAAGAGGCTGTCCAGTCTCAAGCCGAGCTTATGCTCCAGAAAACATTTGATGATTTTGATATGGATAAGTTTGTTAGAAATCACATATCTACTCAAATGAGATACTGGACTACCGAAGAAGTTAGAAGGCAAGTAGCTTCCCTTCTAGCTGATAGATTAGTAATATTAAGTACAGATACAGAAAAATATAATAAAGCGTAAAGTATGATTACAAGAATTGAAAAATTTGGAGCATCATGGTGTGGACCATGCAAGGTGTTAGACAGGACTCTTGAACAAATTTCTGGGATAGAGATAGTAAAGCATGATGTAGATGAAGAGGAAGATTTGGCACACTTTAAAGGCATAAGAAATGTGCCTGTGTTGATTTACTACAATGACAGAGATGAAGAAGTTAAGAGAACTGTTGGTGCTGTATCTCTCGGAACTATTATGCAAATCGTAAACGATAATTAATATGTATAGAGTATTACTAAGTAGAACTGGAGTAGCTTATGCTAAAGAATGTGACGACGAACTTGATGAGTTTAATTTTATAGACGTATTAAGAGATTTTGTAGACTCTGGAGATGTAATCATATTTGTAGATGATTTAGATACATTAAGAGATTCTATGGAACTTGAATATGAAATTGAAGTTGTTAATGGAGACGAATAAAGGTGTTAGGGAGTATAATGTAGGAAACTCTGATTACAGTAAGCACAAAATTCAACCTTGGGATATATGGAGAGAATACAATCTCAATCCGTGGGATGCCGATATAGTTAAAAGGGTTTTGAGAATTAAAGAAGAGCCTGGAAAATCTAAAGAAGATGCTAGAATAATGGACTATGAGAAAATTATTCACATCTGTAGAGAAAGAATTAGACAACTAGAAGAGGACAAGCAAGCCCAGAAACCAGTATATGAGGCAAAAGGGTGGAGTATAGGAACAATCTCTGTTCCTAAACCTACTGTAACTTACAGTCTAAATGAAAAAGAAGCAGAGGCTTATGCTAAATTCCAAAAGGAGCATTATGAGCTACATAAGGGAATAAAAGCGTGTGGATGTTCAGTAATATTCACTCACACTGGATTAGGACTAGGTAAAACTGTACAATGTAATGTATGTAAAGAACATACTAATATAACTGATTACGAGACGTGGTAAATAATAAAGGGAATATGGGTTGGCGATTATGCCTTCCTATATTCCCTTATTTTTTTATTCTTCTCCAATACCATTTATAGTATCTCTTTTATACATTTTATATGTGTCCTGTAAAGAACGTGGTAATGCTTGGGATTTTGTAACTAACTCTCCAAATGTAGTATCTCCGAACAGGAATCCTCCAATGTCATTATAGACTTTAGCTCCCCACTTAACAGATGCAGGACTAGTGTTATTCATTACATAGTCTAATATTGGAAGAGGTCCCTTAAACTCTTCAAAGCTACTAGAGCTACCTTTATATAGTAGTTCAATAACAGCATTAGTTAGAACATCCTTTCCATCTCCAGTCTTCTTGTGCTCCTTATATGCAGGATTGATTAATTCCTCAAATAGCCAATACAATAACATAGCTACTAGAGCATCCGACAGTATTCTTCTCCAGTTCCTCATCTACATTGGGTTACTAAGAATATTCTACTTTATTCCTTCCCATCCTCTACCATGATAAATCTCTGAGGCTGTGTCTAGTACAGTTCTTAATACTCCCTATACAACTAATGGAACATCAGTTAAATATGGAACTCCTGTATTCTCTGTGGTAACATTTCCGTTATCATCTATCCAGAGTTTATTTCCGTTCTCGTCCTCTTTCTAGACTTTCTAAGTTTCATAAGAAGATTCTCTTCTCTACCCTAGATATACATCATATATACCATTCATCCAAGTAGAAAACACTCCAAACTGTGAACCTATAGCAAGATTTTCATACATAGCTTTTGTGCTTCGGTTATATGAACCGTATATGGTATCTCCTAAATTCTTGATTTCATCAATCTAGTTCTAGGTATAACCATCTGGTAAATTAGTATCAAGACTGACAGGAAGATTTGCTTCTGGATTCTCTTCATTAAACTTCATAATCTGGCTCAAGTACAGAGCTTTCTACTTATTGTAGGCTTCCATATCACTCTTATCATTTGAAGCTAATAAATTAAATCTTTTATCCATTCTCCAGTTATATACTAGTTTTCCATCCACAATAGAATAAGCATTATGAGAACCATCATGTTTTAGTTTTCCCATGAATAGAACCATTCTATTTAGAAAGTCAGGTTTTCTAAGAGTGGCATACATCCAATTTCCAGCATTTGTTATACCTCCTCTATTAGTTTTATAACCTTCCTACTGCTATTCTATATTGATATTAGAAATAAGATACTTACTATTTAATTTATCTAATAAGTCTATACTCATAGCAGAATGAACTCCCTACCTTAATACAAATTGATACGCCCACATAACATCTTTGGCGTCTATATCAGTTCTATATTTTGTCATTGTTCTGACAACATTAGATAAGAAGCCTCCAAAAACGTCTCGGATAGCCGCAACAGGACTAGCAGCAATATATGCTGTAGATACTGCTTTTCTAAGAGGCTGCAACCTAGCAATAATTTTCTTAGAACTTTCTTCCATTATACTCCTGTTGAATACTGCTGTCTTAATGTAGTCATCAATATGCTTAATAGTCTTAGCATATTTTTCCTAATCATCCTCTCTAATTCCAGTTAACTTTAACTACAGAAGAATACCTTTAGCCCTAGTTAACATTTTATTCATTTCTTCTTCTTGAAGACTTTTATATGAATAATCTATCACAAGGTTCTATAGGTTGGTTTCAAAGTAATCCTTTCCATATCTAGTTAACAATCTTTGTCTACCTTTTGTAGTCTCTGAAGCTCTAAATCTATTATAAGCCTACATATCCTCTATATCCTAATTAATCTATGATTCTTCCTAATCTGTTAGGATATCCTCATACATTTCCTTAAAGAATAATGTTGGATTTTTGCAATATCCTCTAACCCTTCTTTTAAAGTCTTCAAAGTACTTACCAGGATTACTCCATCTAGTAGATGAAGAAGCTTTTTCCAATGGAACCCATAAGTATTGGGGATTATTTTTTATAAACGATAATAGAGATTTATCATCTTCAGATTTATATGAAAAGTTATTATCCTTAAATCTTAGTTTATTTATTTCAAATAATGCTTTCTTTAGGAATTTCCTATCATCCTCGTCCAAATCTTCAGAATTGTCATATGGATTCTTGAAGAATAACTCTCCATCCTTTTCTTTATACAAGTGTCTAAAAACTTTAACCTAATCTCCTATCAAAGCATTTCGAGTTTTCCCATATCCCTTAACTTTGTAATATTCTAAACAGGCTAAATTAAAGTCTGATATTTGAGGTTCTAGTTTATTAGAAATATTGTGGATAGCATCTTGCAATAGTTTACTAATAATTCTAACCTATGAATTGGATATATTTTGAGGTCTTGCAAGTAATCGTTCCATCTCTGATAAATCGCCCTCCGATATTCTGATAACTCCAGACAATCTGTCTAAAGCTATAGAAGCATTAAGTAACAGTTTACAGCATCCAGTGACTAGTTCATTCCTTTCTGGATTGGCTAGTTTAGCTTTTCCAGTAGCATACTTTATAATAGTATCGGGAGATACAGACATATGCTAATTAGACATGATAGTATTTAACTTCTTAATCAATTCCTCTAGTCTCTAAATCTATATTTCAGTAGTTTCAGCAGATGCCAAAGAGTCTATTGTAGTTCCGTTTAATAGATGCTACAATCCGTCCGTATCAGACCCAGAAATTAATTCCTTTAAAGAATTGAAATCTGTTTTTCCTAGATTAGGAGATTCATGTAAAATATCCCAAAATTCATTTATCAATAATGATACTGGAGAGATATGCTCCACAGTAGAAAAGTTATTATTAATTTTAAGATTTGGTTCTTTCTTATTTAAAACTTCCTGAGCTTTAACAAAATTTGAGACAACTAACTGTATTGGATACTATTGACTCTATATTTTTCCACCCAGCCCACCAACTACTATTAAGTCCCCCAACTTAACATCAGAACCTAATTGCGGTATTATCTCGTTCAACAAGAACATTGTTCTCATCGTCTCTATATTTCCGTATGTGGCTTTCATCAATTCTCTACCCTGATTATCAGTAGCCTATAAATCATTCAAATGGAAACCTAATATATTATCTCTACCCTCGAAAGAGTGTTTCTAGTCTAAGTTTAAACCAGAAAGAGTAACTACGTTGACCTACCCAGTAAGAGTATTCTTAAACATGATAACGTTACAGTTATCTAACGTATCATTCTTAACTACTTCCCATAGATAATTGTATTTATCCTTTCCGTTTACCTTAACAACAGAATGTTCAAAGTATGGACTAAACAGCTAATCTAAATAGTCGTTGTCAAATTTTGGAAAACCAAATCTTCTAAATTCTCCTATCTAATTCACTATACCTCTAGCGCTCAGTTTTCCGTTATCTACATTTAGAAGTTTATCCTGATTTTGCTTAATAATTTCTATTACTTCCTTATTCTTACTCTTAACTTCGGAACTATTTACATGATAGATTACTCCATCTATAGTGAGATTCCAACCAGTATCTGGCTACTCTCCTTGAGTCCAATATGTCCAGTTTTTATCAATATATTCTTCAATAGTAGATGTTATTCCGTCAGCTTTTATATCTCTTTTTGGAAATACCGCACTTAATTGTTTATTTACAGTATCTATTGAAGAGTCGTTTATTGTGATAGTTTCTGCATTAGATGCTATGAATCTTTGAGCTAATTTCATAGATTCTTGCATTATAAATGCACCTCTATTATGACTATAGCACTCTGCTCTATTAACAGTAATCTCTTTTATATTCTGAAACTAATCATCATACCCAAGTGTCACTGGAATAACATTAAATCTAATATCATTGGTATTAATTCCATTATACTAAAGTATTCTAGATAATAAAGCAAATTCATTTCTATATTTTTCCTTCTTTGCCTAATCCCAAAATGCGGGAGATTCGTGTGAGCTTTTTATGTTGAATACTTCTACAGAACCATTTGGTTTGACTACAATATAATCAATATGTCCAGTAATAGTTTCGTCTCTTCCTATTAATTTGGCAGAGAGATTTAGATTCTTGAGAATAACTGGAGAAGAGTCATCCCCAAGTTCTCTAGATTCTTTTCCGTTTCCTAAATATACCTAACTAAATATATCATCATAAACCTAGTCATGTATGACGTCGCTTAGATGCTAAAATGAAGTTCCCTTAGTATTATCTTCAGTCTAGGAGTAAGAGGTTTCCTTACCTTGCTTCAAGATAATTTTATGTAAATCTCTACCATCTTCTGCTATTCTTTTCCAGCTATTTTTTAAAATAGAGATGTGCTAATCGACCTAATCTTTAGTTAATCCCTTCTATTCATATAGAGATTTCATTCTTTCAATATAATCATCCACCTATAAAACCGGCATTATTTGTTTTCCATACTAGTCAACATATAACCCAGAATCAATAAATGATTGAGTTGTGTATCCAGATGCGTTTATTTCTGCACATCCATTTATAACATCTACCCTGTCAGAAAATTCCTTTCTAAACTTGCGTTTCCCCTATTCCTTTAATTCTGACAGTTTGTCAACCACTCTTGTCTAACGATTATAATCTTTAGAATAAAGAATGTCATATGCAAGCTGCGGACTTCTTTTCAAGATTTTGACTAACTCGTCATAAGAGTGGTTATACTGCCTTTTTCCAACTAATGTGTAATTACAATCTTTCATTTACAGTTTTCTAATATTAAACCTTTCTCAATTCCTTTCTCTATAAGGTTTGAAATGATACGATTCTTCTACATTTGTCCTACCTATGATGATACTAGAGTATTTATACTTGACTGGAAACCTAAATCGGAGTCCAAATCAAGTTTAATATTTTTTCTAATATTTTGTCTTATGTTTAGAAATTGCTATCTAAACAAATCAATCGCTTCATTAGTTCTGTCACTATAGTAAAACACATCACCATTTTCAACCTGTCTAGCTAAGTGTCTAACGACACCCTCTTCCATTCTATCTATATATGCTAAGTTTCTATAGAGATCATTAACTCTATTCTTAGTCATCTAAGATACTTTTTTATCATAGAAATTCAAAATGTTTTCATAATTTCTAGTACCTTCATTCATATCCTGAGCTTTTATGGCTCCCAGTACAATGTGGAAAGTTTCGTGAAGAAGGTCATTAATACTAGCATTACTCTGATTTATGTAGAGATTATTGTCATAGATGAAAGCCCTCACTCCATCAGTACCATCAGGGAATATTCTATTTCCATTCTAGTCCTGAAGCTGCGCCAGCTATTCATTATCTGTAATAACTATCTTAATTGGAGTATCTTTGAAAAGTGTGTTCTCAAGAGTGTCTTTTAAATTAAATAGTGTACTTGTAAGACTCTACGTTGGAGGATTTCCTGCCAAGTCTACCCCAGTAGAATTTATAGTGATTCCAGAATCAGATAAAGATTTTATATAGGTTGTATAGTTACCCTCACCATTCTTGTTACTTCTTTCTACTAGATACTATTTAATTGGGGCATTATTTATATCAAATATGATTTTTCTTATATTAGCATAGTCAGAATCTTCTAAGGTCTTTCCCTACATAGCATTGATAGAATATCCATTTTCTGTCATTGCATATAGAAAGATTCCTATTTTTTCAGGAAGGTCTAAAGATGAAATATCTATACCTTTCTGTTTATAAAAGGCTTGGATTTCTGAGGGCTTCTTTGTAGTAATTAAATTATATTCCTGGGCAAATAATTTAGTTTTTGGGCCTATTGGATAAGCTATAGAATTTATGGTCTGGCCAACATTAGTTGGAAATTCTAGGTTAACATATCTTTTTCCGTCAGAACTTCCTAATATCTGCTTTAATCCTACTTTAGTTTGTTTTGATACATTAGCTGAGCGGTTAAATCCTTCTACTGCTAACTTAGCATCCTTCAATGATTTAAACTTTGCCGGGTCATACAGATTTGGACTAATAACACTGTTACTTACTATAAATATATTATCCCCAGCCTCGTTTAGATGATTATATATATAGTATCCTTTATAGTATCCGTTATCCACTCCATCTTCATTTACTGGAGTAAATATATTCATTGTGTCATATCCAAAATTAAATTCATCTTTTAGGACTCTTCCTTTCCTTTTTAACTTAACCTTATCGTCGTCTGTAAGCTTTTTACCTCTATAACTGTACACTATCTAGTCCTTATCTTTAGAAATATTTAGAGTATATATCTCTCCATCTATATCCATATTTAAGTGGCCTTGAAAAAAGGCTTGTGCATCCTCTAGGGATGATATATTATCCTCATAACTGTTAGATAATTCCAATTCTCCTAAAGCCTTTCTCTCTGTATTCTTAAGAGCTAAAGTATTTTCAAATAATTTTTTTACCTAAGACTTGGTAAGTCTTATAGTTTGGGGAACAGATTTGCCAACTGATTCTACATGGTAGTTAGATAGAATAATATCATTCTTAAAATACTTTTGAAGTAAACTTTCCATTCCATCCTAATCTAGATTTATGAACTACTACTCACTAACTTCTTGCGAAAATTCTGGAATGTAAGTAGCTAACCCTTTATATAATTCAGATTTTCCAAACGACTCTCTTTTCCAGTGTAGCCTTCTTAAGTATCTAGCTAAGTCGGATTCAGAATCCTCATTTATTACCTACTACTTATTAAGTTCTCTACAGAAATCATTTAATACAGAACCAGAATCAATAATCTAGTCTCCTACCTTTATCAGCTTGGTATAGTCACTACTATTGTTAAGATAATCTAAAATAAGATGTTTGATGGTAAACTACTCAGATGGAGTAGGATCTACTTCCTTAGTAATTCTCTCTAAGTTCTTCTTATAGTTATCCCTAATAATATTCAGTTTATCCTTATACTTTTCTGATAGATACTAATCAGTAATATCATTGTCAGCTATAATTTGTTCGGCAAGATGTTTCTTATACTCTGTTTCAGCAAAATTCTGAACATCAAACTTATTTCTAAATATATAACTAACTACTCCGTTTACTACAACCCTCCCTTTAAGCATATCTCCATTAGAATATGCTTTATCTACTAGAGTAATTATATAGGGTTTCTCAATATCTTTAATTAATTCCGTTTCCTCTGGATAACGAAGTTTCAAATTCTCGAAAGAACAGTTTCCTATTAGCTGTTTGTCCAAGAAGTATTTTTGAGAGTTTTTCACTCTTGTAGAGGATGTCTACAAGTCGTAAATTAACTGTTTTATTTTATGTTCAGGAAGGGTGTCCAAGTACTCCACAATATCTTGAAGAGAGTCTAGCTCCTTTTCACTAGACTCTCTATCAATTTTAAAATTACTTTTCCCTCCTATCTCAAGAATTACATCACATTCCATATTAACATAGTTTGTAAATAAGTAACCTGTTCTATCTAATGTATTGTGCTAACTATAACACTTTGTCTTTCATGCTTGTTTCTCCGTTTCCAGAGAATATAGAATTTTCTCTTAATCTCTTATGAAGTTCTGGGAACATTACCAGAGAGTTCTGTGCATAATTATAAGTTCTCTCGTCTATCTCTCCCTGCGTTAAACCTAGATGGTCTAACTATAATAGAGATTCTGGTTTACTCATGTCGTATTTCCAAGTATAATCAGACCTATCATAGTATCTTTTATACACGTCATATCCATGAGCTGGATTAAGAACTTTAACATAAGGCTCTGTCCTATAATTTAATGCATAAGTAGAATATACAGTAGGAGCCATAGCAATTAAGAAGTCTCTCTTAGTCGGCATAATATATTTAAAGTCGTCATTATAATCTTGTTCAGACATGAATTTATAATAATCATACAGAACATTACCTTCTCTGACCTAATCTCTAAATATACCAGTCATGTATTTTCCTCCTAATTTAGTTCCGTTTACTGCTAGGTTATATAACATCAGTATGTCAGCTACTGAGTGATTCTAATCAAATTTTTCATTAGCCAACTCTTGAATACCTATTAAGTATCTATTATAGGTCTACTTGTTAGTCAGACTCTAATCAATTTCAAATAGATTAAGAGCTGTTCTTAGCATACTCTTTCCTCTATTAGAACTCTGTACTAATTCTTTGACTAAGAAATTATCTGGATAAGTATCTTTCAACCACTCAAAGAAGTTATTCTCTACAAAGTTCTTCAGTGAATCAATTCCATTAAGGGAATTTAGATATAATTCATCAGACCTTACTAAATTATAGTTAGAATCGTATACTTTAGTATCATCCACTTTAGATATATCTATAGGTTCTTCTTTAGATAAGAAATATGATGTTATCAGTATCTTATCAGCATACTGTATGATGTTTTTATAATCTCTATCAGATAAAGCACTATAAGACAGCTCTCCTAAGGAAATTAACTAGTCTACTATTTTAGACTTATTTGCAAATAGATGTCTTTGCTATAGAGTATAATTTAATAAATCTAGATTCATTTTGTAATGTGGAATACGGTTGACCATATCAAGAATATTCCAACTAGATTTAATTAAGTTATAATATGTAGCAGCAAGCTCTCTATATGAAACAAGGTCTCCCTGTCTAGTGTTATAGATGGTTCTAGAACTTTGAGGAAGTACTACTTTCTCGTCATTCAGAAACTTGTATAAATCAAAATTTCCATACAAATCCGTATTAACTGCATCCTCTAATATCGAAACTATTTCAGCAAAAGATAATTCTGGGTTATTTCCCTAGATACTCTTTATAGTCTTTATCAGACCACTTTCTGTTTTATTCTTAGAGGTTTCTGGAACAGTGGGTAACATAGAATACCTTTCTAGATATTGTAGAAGCTCCTACTTAGTTCCAGAATTTCCAGTAACTATATCTTCTTCATCGGACAAATTAACAAATTTCTACTTGTTAGAATCTACAGGTTTTTTTATACCCATTCTTCTCTCTCTAGTAGATACAGTAGCATACATTCTCTTGATTAGTTTAATTAAATCTATATCCGTTTGTGGGATACCCTAATTTAATTTCAACCATACAGAGGCTAATGTAGAAGTCTCATTTGCTTCATCTGTTATTCTCTAGAACTCATTTAAGTCAAGCTTGAAGTCCAGCATAGAATAGTTACTATTCGGATGAATCCTATTATAGTCTTCTATCTAGGATCTTATATCGTTTACAATCTAGTCTATATATCTGAATACATAGTTAGTATTCATATTAGAAGTTACTGGCAGTTCATAATTTGCCAAGGCTGCCATAAATTCTGGACTATTAGCAGATAAGGGTTCAGTCTTAGCTTTAATATACTTCTATACGAAATCTTTAAGAGACCTAGCCTATGCTGTCTTATACATAGAACCTAGTTCTTTAATTACCCAAGAATACTCATTATTTACTCTTCTTGGAGTACGACCTTCTGCCATTAACTCCATCATCATATCTGCCTCAGCTTCCATAGCTTCCATCTAAGATTCCATAGCTTCTATTCTTTCTTCTGGAGAAAGGTTATCCTATGGATTAACTATTAATTTAGACAAGTCTATGTCTCCATTCAGAGTCTTAATGGCATTAGCCACAGAACTTGTTTGATTTTTATATAAATCGTTTCTACTATACTTATCTATTAACTCCACTACAGGACTAGTCATAAATGCTACAATATCCTTAAGATTGAATCCCATCATAACTAGGTGTAGATGATATTTAGCCAAGTTGGTACCGGCATTAATTTTAGCTAAGATTAGCTCTTTAGCATTATCGGTTGCTGCTGAAAGAATCTAAGAAATTAACTAGTCTACGTATTTATCATCCATGTCTATCTAACCATCATATGTAGCATAAAACTCTTCCTTAATTTTCTAAGACAATTCTGGGGAAGCATTCCACAAGTCTGGAATGTGTTTTACAACTACATTCATTAGTTGGTCAGTAGCACGCCCGGATAATCTACTGTATGAATGACTCATCTTTAGAAAGAATCTATCTTTCTGATTTCCATTTCTTAATACATTATGATAGTAGTAAGTAAGGTTAAACCAGTCTTTTTCACCATTAGCGGCTATACCAATTACGTTTTTACCAACTAAGTTCTAGTTTTGCATTACGTATTTGGTAAGCGGATTCATCATATTTAACTACTTAGTTTTAGCCCCCTTTGGAGATTTGTCGGCCTCTTTCTGCAAGTCCCTCATTGTAATAGGAGAATATGCCTAGTCTCTATTTCTAATGTTATGAACAACATTTCTAATATTAGCACTGGCTACATTTTTGTATGCCTACTCTCTCTGTCTATAGCTTACTTTATAGTTTTCATGTTTCTGAATCTGTTCTATAATCTTCTACTTCTAATCAGCATTCTCTCCAACTATATAATTATATCTTCCATTATTATTGTCTATCTTATATATCAAGTTAGCCATTTTTCTAAGTCTTTCTGGACCAGATGAAGATAATATACTATTAAGTTCGTTTTCTATAGAATATTGCTCTCCTTCCACCACAATTAATTTATTTCCTCTTGGTAATGGAAGAGTTTTACTAGCATCAACCATTTGCTCAGAAGAATAATTGAATAATGGACTCCAGCCTATATACATAGCATCATCACTAAACGATTGTCCCATGACATAAGCTTTATCAATATCGTAGTCAGAACCCTACAAATATGTCTAAATATAGGAAACATAAGCGGTGTTAGAGGTATCAGCAGTCCATCCTACACAAGTCATAGGCATAAATGATTGCAATGACTGTGCTGGGATACGAGAAGAAATGAAATGAAGAGATGTTAAGAACGATGAATATTGCTTCTTATACTACTGAAGATACTCATAGTAAGACGTTCTTATCTGCCTATACTATTCCTAGAAATTATTTCCAACTAGGGCATTTCGTAACTAAATCATATGCTACTAGAATCTTGGAAGTTTCTAAATTTCCTCTGGAGTCATTAAAACTCTTTTATTAGATTCCTTATCATATTTTGTATCGTTTCCGAAGTCTACAAGACTATTGGCGATGGTTCTCCTAAGATCTGGGTTTAGTTCTATACCAGTATTAACCTATATATCTATATACTTATCCTGAGAATAAATGTTATTAAGTATAGAAGAGATTTGGTGGAAAGCATCTGAATTTAATACATCCTAATCCTTACTTTTTTTGTCTAAAGCATTTCTTATATCCTAAACGGGAGCTATCTTGTATAAAGTATAGTTAATTAACTACTACTCTCCATTAACTAATTCCGATTTAGTATACTTGTATCTTTTGACATAATCTATTCTCTACAATACATTCTCCACGTTTCCATTCTCATCTTGAATAAGTCTATAGCGAGATTTGTCTATCTCTTGATTGTTCTAGTCTAGAACCTTTCCGTCTAAATATTTCCAAGAAGATTGTATATATTTTCCAATCTTTATCCCATCCTAGTGAGTATAAATTTCGTTATTATCGTTTATATACTCCTAAGTATAATCAAATGGGTCTTCATATATATTAAGAGTTTCTATTAGATTACTAAATGAAACTAAAGTATGTTGACCATTATTCTTAACAAATGCAAGATTATAAAATCCAGCAGGAATCTTTGGAACCTCAGTCTGTTTCCTGAAGAAATTCTCTCCCTAGTCCATAATATCAGCAAGAGAAGCATCTCCAGTCTAGAAAATATCTTTATACATATTACCAAGAACTATTTCAGCTTCGGTATTTTCTAAACTTCCAGGAACTATATCTAATACCTATCCATTTAATTCAAATTTTCCCTTATCCAATAAGTCTAAAACTTCCTGTATTTGGGTTTGTTTTGGTCTTTCAGATTTTGGTAAATTCCATGAACCTCTAATAATTGGGTGGTCATATATAGTCATGTACTTAGTAACCTCTTTCTGCTTCTAAAATATAGGTATTTCTATATTATTTCCTTTTCTATCTTTTACCTATCTTTTACCCACTTCTATAAAACCATAATTTCCAAATCTGTTAATTCCAGAGATTCCACCTTTAGTAAGTTCTCCCCATGTACTTAAATAATCACCCTGAGGAATATATAGTGCAGCTGCTTCAAATAACCTCTACTTTTGTTCTTCAGTTAGCTTTGGAGCAGTTTCAAATGTTTCACCTTCTTTAATAGTTTTAAAATGAATAGACCAATAATTGTCCTCCATATCTTTAACTATTTCAAACTTTCTATCTGGATCTTCCTATAAACTTAAAGTAAAAGCTTTATTAGATTTAGTAGGGTCGGATTTCCATCTTTTATCATACTCTTCGGATTTTATTATCCCTAAAGACTCTAGAGTATTTCTATATTGCCATCTAATTAAAGATGGTTTTAAGTTATTTGGTTTAGTTACACATAATTTAAATCGTGTTCCTTCTAACTCTTTTCTATTTTTGAAATCATAATATGACTTCATATCACTTAAATCTATAACCTAACCGAGCTCCCCAGTTGGAGTAATAACCTATACTATATCAGTAGGCATAAACCAAGACTTGTCCCTTACTTGCTCTGCCTCCTGTTTAGAAGCTAGAAACATATTTACAAGCTGCCTATTATACTCAGTCGTGTCCTAAGATGTTATATTTAAATAAGGAATAAGAGAAGTATCTATCTTATCAGAAGATTCCTAAATTAGTGTGGCTAGGTCAAAACTTGAAATTCTTCTTTTACGTTCTCCATATTTGTTTGGGTCAACCCCATTTTGGGCACACCATGCTTCTAGTCCACTTCTTAATTTCCCCTTAAAGTCATTTCTGGCTCTCTTTAAAACGTCCTCAAAAAGATACTTCCTATATGTTTTGGTTTTTGGGTCAAACCATTGAAAGTATTGAACTACGTTATAGCCTGGTGCCATAACATATCCAGACCCAGGGTGTTTACGCTTAATAGACTTGGAATTAATTACAGAAGTAATATTAGTAATAAATTGTGTATAGATACTAGGATCGCTAAAAGGAATCTTTAAACCAGAAGATGAGTTATCTTTGTTAATTTTAAATTCTTTGTTTATTTCCTATTTTAACTTTTCAGTTAAATCCATATCACTATTACTCTTGGACTATACTATAAGTTTTCCAACTATCTTATACAACTAGTATTTAGCTTTACTTGGGTCCTCAGCATAATCTTTGAAGTATCTTTGTATATTAGTTAATTCCTACTCAGAAGCCTAGAATGCTGATTCAGCCAATCCGTAGTAAATCTCATTCACAGACTTATAATCCTTTCCATATGCCGCACAAGCCGCAACTACCTGAGAGAACTCTGTTAATTCTGAGTCAACTACATCATGGTCAGCATTAAGCTGAATACCTAATCCCTATATATTTAACTAGAAAGTATTAAGAGGAGCATTATTAGTCCATACGTCTTTACTATTTATGTTCTTAGCACCGTTCTTTACTGCAGAGTTATTAAATACATATGCTACAAACTTATCTTTAAGCGGTTGGACTATATCATTTATAGAAGTTACTTTCGGATTAACTTTATATCCAACATTAATTACAAAGTTAGTTAAAACCTAATTACTAAATTCGGAAGTTACTCCTTTAGCATTAGTACAGTTAATACCTCCAAGAGCAACAAACAATTCATAAAGACTGTCTATTGTATGGAATCCCTATCCACCAACTGTACTATGCTCAGATGTATCATCACTAAAGTAATGATATACCTTATTAGAGCCTTTTCCTAGAATAGTCTCTACGGTAAAATATCCAGAATTGTCTTTTCCAAAGTCAGTCACCTAGACTATTTCTCCAAGCTGGTTCTTATAGAATAATTTTTCTCCTCCTAGAATTGCTTCTCTAAACCATCTAGAAACTTCTTCCTAGTCATATGCTGTCTACTGGAATTGATTAATGTTCTTAGTCAAATCTATAGCTCCATTCCAACGTATATTATGCATTTTCTTAAACATATTATACTAAGCTGAATTAGACTATAATGATTGTAACATCATCGCATTAGTCTATCCAAATGATGCAAACTTAGCTAGAAATGATGTTAAGTCCCCAGTCTAATCGTCCCATATAGGCTTTCTGTTTGTTCCAACTCTCTAATCTCCCAGAGAATTATTTTCCAAAATAACTTGAATAGGAGACATAGTTGAACTACCATCCTAAGAATCTATTTCATCAGATTCTCTTAGGTTATTGACTGGTGCTGACATATCATATGCAACAGCAACGTTAACCCTATTAGCAACACCATTTATCAAACCAGTAAGAGGATGCTACAAAGTAGCTGGAATAATAACATTACGTTTAAACTGAGTTCCCTATGCAGTATTTATAATTTCTATGATAGTTTTATCATATATATCCTACATATTAGGTTTTCCATCTAAATCATTTATAGCTCTCATTGAAGAAAACTCTTTGATAAAATTATCAAGAGAACTAAAACCTATTTTGTTATTATTTAGTATATTTTCTAAAGCCTTTCTAGCTACATTAGTTTTTATCGGATTGCCGGCCGCTTCTTTTACATCACTAACAGCAGAAGCTATCTTATTAAATAGTGTTCCCTTTGCTTTGTCTGGATGGTTTATTTCTGTTCCAGATAAACTAAGTCTCAGGTTATTACTAAACAAACCCTCTATATAGAAGAATTTCTCTAAAAATGGATTCATTTCTGAATCTTTCTATAGTAGCAATTCTCCTGTTTCTTTATCAATCCACTTGTCGGCGAAAGCTTGTCTATCTTTTACTTGAAGCAATTTAGTATCAGACAATAATCTAACTGTCTAAGTAGCAGCCTTCTCGTTTAATTTATTATTAATCCAAGAGTTCAATTCCTAAGTCGAATCAAACAATCGGAAATTAACACCATATTCTCTAAGGTTTTCTAGGAACAGTTCCTACTGCTGTTTTAGAAATTTCTTTAGGCGAGCTGGCTCATTATATAGTTTAGCATAAAAATCTGTTATTTCATTAAGGTCGCAGAATTTCTTCCTATTTCTATAATCCTTGTCTTTCTCTAACTCTATCTTCTCAAGATTGTGTTGGTTATAACTAAAGACAAGAGAAATTAAATCACTCTCAGTTCTATTTCTTAGGAATGTTCTAACATTATCTAGTCTGTTAGACGTAAATACATCTCCTTCCTTTCTGAACTATGCTCCATATTCAGTAGTCAAAAATGACATTAGTTTTTCCATTTTTGTTACTACGTTAGCTTGAATTTGATTATGGGCAGAGAAGAAAGTATTTCTATATAAATCAACAAATTCTTGACTCTTATCAGACATTAGATCCATTATGTTATCACTAAACATAGATAGATTAGACATATAATTCAAGAAGTTGGTCTTATCAGAGTATACAGTAGGTTGGAAACATATTCTTCCAGTCTTCAAGAAGGAACTATAGAACTTATCCAGGATTGCGTGTTGAAATAACTCTGAAGAGGACATATCTCTAACAGCTTTAACATCGCCAATGGGTGTGGTTATTTCTCCATCAATTACTGGGTCTATATCTATAGCATTAGGGTTCTATACAAATAATAAAGAGTTTGCTGGCCCACCCTCTTGGCGCTATTTATGCAAACGTCTATTTAATTCTGAACCTAATCTCGATATACTATAGTTAGAGACACTTGAGCCAGCCTTATTTAGAGATGTAGAGCGTACAGACCTTCCAGATGCTTCAACAAAGCTTTTAGCTAAGTCGCTAAGTGCTTTATCACTGGTAGTTACGGGTTTAAAATAAACTCTATTAGCCTGGATGTCAAAAACGTTAGAGGATGGTTTCTTAGACTCTCTATTAAACAAACTTGTATATTTAGAGTTCTCCATCAAAAACTATTTCATATCCTAATCCCCAGCGAGTTTTACCTAGTTATCAATGTCAGCAGTTCTAATTGCTAACTTTAGGAAATGATTAAGATAATTCTTAGAAAATAGGTTATTTTTTGGGTCATAAGTATACTTGTCTTTATACCCCTATAACGCTTCTAGCCCTTTATCAGATAAGAAATTAGTATCTAAATAGTAATCAAACATTTCTAATAGATTATTTAGAACTGTTTCGTACTCATTTAGTAATTTTTTATTTTGAAGAACCTTATTACTAAAATCTCTAAGGTTTATGCCAGCTAATATATCTAACATTGGAACCTCTTTTCCATTTATGCTCACCGTAGAGTTCTCTAGCTCTAAGTTGTCCATAGTAGAGAACAGTCCCTCCATATTAGAAGCTCCTTGATTATATCTAAATCCAAATGTATATAATGTTCCTTCCTTTCCAGGAAGTTCAACCTTAGATATAAACTTACCAGTCTAATCTGGTACGGAAGTATATTTATATTTAGATAATCTATCTCCCCCAAGTTTATTTATCTGTCTAGTCTTACTTCTAAAAGTAATTCTTTCGACAGAATCAAATAGGTCAGCATCCCAATTAAATTTCTTCTTTACAGCAAATAAAGATTTCGATGATTGTAGATTACAATCAATATAATTGTTATTTACATTTCTATAGATAATGGCACATAAATCTGAAACAGTCTCTAAGAATTTAGTGCTGTATTTTAGGCCATCATTTACTCTTCCTAATTCTATAGATATATTTGAGTTAGGATTATCCTTATTCAAAACTTCATTATAGAATGAATATAGTATATTCTTATGCTATTCTGAGAACAGGTTCTCATTGCGCATAAAATCTATCATTCTACCTCTAGAATTTTGAATAGCCTATGGTTTAAATAATATTTCTAGAATATCTATAATATTATCTAAAACATTAACATTCTATGTATTAATTAAATCTTTCAATACTCCTACAACAGCTTCACTATTACTTGTATCGAAATTGATATTATTATTCAATACGTCAGATAACAAGGATTGCCATGCCTGCATCAATGACGTCATATTTAATGTCTAAGGAAGTAATTGATGAGACTCGTTATATTTATAAACAAATATAGTGTCCAACATATCCTTTACTCCAGTACTAGTATGAGCTTCACTTCCCTCATTGTTAGCAGTTTCCCATCCTGCCTTTTGATGCGCATGAGATTCTCTCAGTGCATATTTCTTAGCGTTCTATCTCTATGGTTCTACATTATTCAAGAAGCCTCTTTCTATACCAATACTACTTCCTAGTTTCTAAGCTAATAAATCATCGAACTGCGTAAGAGCTATATAATCATTTACATAATTTAATAAATCATCTTTAGGATTTTCTATCTCCTGAATAATAGGCAATACCTCATCCTTAAACTCTGCACCTCTCTCAATTTCTTTCAGAAGTTTATCCTTAATTTCTAGATAGTAATTAGAGAATCTATTAGCCATAAACAGCTAAGTCTTTGCTTCTGAGTTCGTATAATTAGTATTGTACTTGTTATTAAACCATGTATTAAGTTTAGGGTTATTTAGTATAGTCTTAATTAGTTGTCTATAGAGGTATTCTTGCTATACTTTATTTTTCTGTAGGATTTTATCCTCTAGCTATTGGTTAAACTTTGTATTTCTATCAGGGTCTTGCAATACATATTTTCTAAAAGTATCTATAACATAGTAGTACTGACTAGAATTTAACATTCCATTGCTATACATACTTGTAATGGATTGCAAAGTAGAATCATTTGGGAACTATTCCTTTAGATGACCAAGAATGCTCTCAAATTTCCCTTCCTTATAGTCCACGATTCTCTTGTTGACTTCATCAGAGGTCAATTCGTACTTAGTTTTCAGGTAGTTATTATATATTAACTTCTATTTAAGTTCTCTTCCAAAGCTGTCAGTTACTTCCTGAATAAGACCAGTATTTATCGGTCCGTATATTTCTAATAAAGTGTCTTCTACTTTCTATAATTTTCTTGCTTCTTGACTCTTATCAGTTTCCATTTCCTTTTCAGTCTCAGAAATCTGAGTTGTCACTTCTCCGACACTATTCATGTCGAAGAAGGTTGACAACACAATATTTCTAAACTTCATGGCTTTTTCTGGTAAGTTGTCTAAAGAAGCATTAGCTAGCCCACATACTATATTGTTTACATCATCAATAAACTCTCTAGAAGTTTCATCCAAGTTTTCAGAATCTGTTAGAAGTAATCTTTTATCCTAACCATCTTTGGATTTATATTTAAATTCCAAAGTTTTAATAATTCTGTCCTCTATTCCAGGTCTATTAATTTGATTATACAATAACTTTAAATCTGAGGCTAGTTGCTAATAACTTTTTTTGTCATACTTAACATTACAAGCTGCCATAGTCGTTTATTTTTAAAAACATGAAGTATCTACATATAATAAGTAATCAGATAAAGTCCATTTTAAATCTGAATCTTCTAGTTGTTCTATTTTATTATTCAAAGTATCTTTCATACTTACTAACAATTCTAGATAGCTTTCTACATTTGAAGAGTTTGATAACATTTGCACATCGCTATCATCCTAGAACGTTTCCTCTAGCTAATTTAGGAAGTCCTGATGTGTCATTATATCCATTCCTGTTGGGTCAACAACTATAGAATCAAATGACTGTCCAGTAATCTCTTCAACTGAATTAGTTTTATTTGGTGTCATAGAGATATACATATCTTCAGTGTCCAAACTCAACTCTCCAGTACCATCGTTTACGTCAGTATATATTATTTTTCCATTTTCATACTTTACATCTTTTATGGTAGGCTATCCTAGCTACATATTAATAAGTTCTACTATGTTATCAACAGGTGATCCGTTTCTAAAGAAATTAATCAATTTTCTATTGTTCTATATAGTAACATATTCCATATAGCTTTGCTCGTTGTCCTCTTTTCCTTCATTAAGAAGGAAGTTCTGGAATCTAGTTCTATCCTACTCATCTACTATCTTAGAGGAATAACCTACATACTATTCCACCGGATTTTCTACTTTGGTTTCTTCTTTTAGTTGTCTTTTTCCTCCCTCTAATAATTTAGAAAGGTTAAGGGCAATACCTCCAGATATAACATCAACATCAACGTCAAAGTATATAGGATTAGTTCCACATTTTAGGAGTGCATAATCCTGTCCATTTTGTCCTCTAACGTTTATTTGCTTATAATCCTGACTAGTTTCTAAATCTGGGTCTACAAATATTCCATACTTAAACGGGGCTTCCTCAGTATAGGCATGAGGCTCCTCTAAGCTCTATACAGTACCATGAAAGATAAGATTAAACATATTAAATAATGTATTATCATTACCCCTTCTCTCTAACATTCCATCCCCGAATAGAGCTGAAATATCAAAATCAAACTTATCAGTATTATTCTTTGTGTCAATAGTAGTAATACTAATTAACCCATTAGCTTTACTATTAGTTTGATATATTCTTGATTTAGTAGCAATAGCTGAGACAGCTTTAGGGAAGAAGCTAAACATTGATTCTGCAGGAATAGTGGACGTTGATATAACATTTCCGTTTTCGTCTGTTTCCCCAATTACTATGTTCTTATTATTTGTATGAATAAGTCCGGAAAGATTTCTTTTTTGTTCGTTCTTTCCTATATATTCATTCGTAGCATAGTTAGAACCATCAGCCTTGGCTAGTCTAGTAGCCATAGGTTTGAAGTTTAATCCAGCCCTTCTAAATATTTCAGGAGGCTCATTAGCTGTTAACTGTTCTAATATAGATGACAGAATAGAATGGTATTTATGTGCATATTCTTCTTCTATAGCTAACATATTAGCCTCATTCTTTCCATACACACTAGAATTGCTAACATCAAATGACCTTACATATCCGCCAATGTTTTTGTTAGTTAGGTCAATTCCTAGCCTAAAAGTAGGTATATCTTTGCAGTATTCCTAGTTAAACTTTATTAAGTTTTCCAAGTCTGCTGCTGTTACTTTATACAGGTTTAGGAGCTTCTATACCTCCTAACTACCAGCATTTAGCTAAGTTATCCAATTCTTGCCATATCTACTAAACAGTTCAGATTCAACTTTGGAAATATCTAGTATCTTATTGCTATCATAATCATTCTCTAGCTTCCACTTTTCTAATTGAGCTATGAAATTTTCTAAGCCAGCTCTGAAATTCCACATTGCAGTGAACATCCTAACTCCTAGAGTATCCATTCTCCAAGGCTTTTTAGCCTTTTCTCCTTCCCCAGTTAATTGATTCTATATTCTATGAGTAATAAGTTCTGTAAAACTTAAACCATGATTGTTAAGAACAATCATTCTGACTTCTGGAGTATGTGCATCAGGATTTCTCTTCTGCTCTATATATCTATCAGCTAACTCCTCTGGAGAAAGATTAGTATTAGATGATGCAAATACTACAGCCTTACCGAAAATAGACTCTGATACTTTTCCTTTCAATACATCTGATTTATTTCCCAAAATATATACTGGAGAAACTACTTTTCTCTTGTCAGTATCCATGAAATTATTATAATCAGATATATAGTTTCCGTCTTGGTCCACTCTGTTGTTCTCAACAGTTGCTATACTTAAGGTTCCGCCAAGTCTTCTTGGAACTTTCCTCTTGACCAGTCTAGTGGTCTAATGCGATTCGTACATATCAGGAGTAAGTTCTATAGCATGACCTTCTGGATGTTCAGAAACTATTCTTCTAATAAAGCCTTCATACTATTTAACAGATTCGCTCAAGTTATCTCTAAATCTTTCTGCCTTAATCTTATTCTCTCCAGTGATTTTTCCATCTCTAATTCTCTGATTTATTTTATCCTTTATAGCCTACTATACGGCAGGTTTTCTTAAGTTATTAAAATCAGAAAGAAGGCATATATCAAATACAGCTGAGAATGGAGTATCCTAGATAGTTCTACTTAAGCCATCTAGTCTACAAGTAATAGATACAATATAACGTTCTCCGTCTATATCTATGTATGTAGGTTTCAAGTCAGTTCCTATTCCAAAGTTGTCAGAATCAGTAGCTCTTCTGACTTCTAACTACAATTTTCTGTTTTTCCAAGCCTCGCTAAATCCTAATAATGATGTCATAACTGGGTCAGTTACATTACCTCCAAATATGACAGAACTTTGGATTTTAGTTATAATATCCTAATATCTCTGTTTATCTACCCTCTTGGTGATTGGCTCAGTTCCATCATATATAGCATTAATGTTTCTTCTAACAGAAGTTTTTTCTCCTGGAAGCCATGCTGGGTATTTTCTTTGTGTCCCATCAGGATTAACAAGAGTCTCTTTTAGCCCTGTAATTGGCACTACTGTATTGGCTTCTATCAAAAGATCTGATAACTCTGATACTTCTATATCTTGACGCTCAGCTGGATTCTTTTCTACGAAATCCTTATATATTTCTGTTTTATTAGATTCCAGTTGTTGCTACACTTGCTCTTCAGAAGCTTCTGGATTAAACTCTGGAGTATTTTCAACTGTTGGAGATATTACTAATTCTTCTCCCTCTTTCTTAACTTTTGGTTCTTCCTTCACTTCCGGAGTTTCTTCCTAAGTAGTCTATGATAGGTCTAACTTATCTAGAGCCTTAGAATACTAATCTCTAAATAACTAAACTTGGTTAGCTAAACTAAACCCTATAGATTTTATATCATCCTAGGTATTAGCTCCAACAAGTCTAGATAATCCTCTATCTAAGAAAATAGAAGCAGTCTTTCCTCTAGACATTAGTGTATAGAATCTTCTTAAGAAAGTTACCTTATCATAAGAGTTTGGTCCATCTAAGTCTACAGATAGGTCTATATTATCTACTATAACATAATCAAATTCCTAACCCTGCATAAACTTCTTTCCAGGAATAATTTTCTCTGTTAGGGGTTCTCCTAAATTAGAAAATCCTGCAGATTTAAGCTTCTAATATGCCTACGAGTTAACATCTCCTATGAATCCTATACTAGCATCTTTATGTTTATCCTATAGTATCTTTATTACCTCGTCTATGTTTCCTCCGATTAAGTCTCCATTTATATCATCCTACTAATTATAGACTCTTAAATTCAACTTTCTGATAAGATTTGGAAGCTTAGCTTCAAAATCATGCCATAATTGATTATCTCCAGATTCTATAATATCATTTGCAGTATCTAATATTGCAGAAACTTTGTTATTATTACTTTGCTTCTGGATATTAGAAGTTCTTAAAGACTCTTGAAGTTTAGAAGTTCTAGTAGCAAATATGTCATTTGTCGTTAAATTCTCTATTTGTCCATTTGAATATCCAGACTGATTGGAATCGCTAGCCAAAAATACAGTTCCCCCAACTCTTTCTGCATACTCATCTAGCAAAGCTATCTATAGACTATTCATGTGGGCAGCTTCATCCACGAAAATAAGCGGAGCTTTTATATCGGGATTGAATTTTATTTTGTCACTTTTAAGGTCTATTTTAACCCCCGTAGCTCCGTCCTTAGCCCATCTTTGCATAACAAAGTAGTCTGTCTCAGTCTTATATTCTGTATTTTTTTCGTTTTTGTTTATTTCAGAAGCTGCTCTTTGAAAGCTTTCGTTTATCTTATCCCAATTAGGTAATAACTTACTAAATATATTTCCGTCTCCTTCTATAGTATAAGAGGTTCCCTCATTAAGAGAATTTTGAAGTTTAATAGCCTAAGATGTAGTAGGTCCTATTACTAAGGCTTGCTATTCATAGAAGCGCTATCTAATATTTTTTAGTACAACCTCAGTCTTTCCAGCCCCTGCTACTCCGTTTATATAAACTACATTTGGAGTAACTGTGCTATTAGGATTAACTAATTTAGCCAATGCTTTAAATCCAGCCTTATATGCTTTAGTATGAGCGGCTTCCCCAAGTCTAGAAATATTCTATTGTACTGTTAGAGGAGCAATATCCTCATTATCTTTAATAGAGTTTTGTACAGATTTATAGTAGTTAGATGGATTATCAGATAAAACTGATAAAATATACAAAGCCTTGTCATACTTAGTAAATTCAGTAAGATTTTCATTTAACTTACTAGTCTACTGTTTTTCTAAATCAGTGTAATTTCCTAAGTACCTTTTCCAAAAATCTGAGTTAGCAAAGAACTACTCTGGAGTCCACCCAGTATCTTTTAATATCTTATTAAAGTTATTGTGAAGAGTCTGTTCAAACTGGAATAGCTATCCAAGCTGATTCTCAGGGTTTCCATCAAAAGGAGGTAAAGAATCCAATCCCTCAGATAAATCATATTCCTTATCTCCTACTGTAAACTAGAAAGATAGTCCACGACCTATCTCATATCTTAGATTATTTACAACATTCTCCGTATCAACAAGACGTCTTAACTTATTCATACTGTTATTCTCGGATATTCTCTTCCATAATTCTATTTCAGTATTCAAGTTAGTTACCTCATCCTATAATACTTGAGCATAGTCCTAACTTATTTCTGGAAGAGGCTCCCATTCTCTTGTAAGAACATCCCTATGCGTATTGGCAAACTCATTTATCTGCTTATTCTAACCAAAATAATGAGTCCCATCTGGAGATACTGATGCAGAATATACATATGCGGAAAGTAATTCTAGAGCTTTCTATGCATTATTTAACTGTTTAGCCTGAGTATCATTTAGCTCAAATGAATCTAACTTATCCTAAGATATATAATCTTTATACACCTAGTCAAGTATATAATTCATGTTGAATACCTCTTCCTAATTATCAGACATTTCCTTAGTTATAGAAGATAAAATATTTTCTAAAGGACTGTGTGAATTTACCTATAACTTATTATAGAATGAATATACTGGGTTCTTCTATATTCTACTAGACAGATTATTTACATATCTATTTAATGTAGAAATCTGTCTTCTAACTGGTTCTCCAGCAACGTCTCTTGGGTCACTAGCACTATTAGTAAGAAGTTTAAGTTTAGAATCCTTTCCAAAATTCATAGGAATCTACTTAAGAGCTGCACTTAGTACTTCTGGTAAGGCTGAAGATTTTCCAGAAAAATACTTATAGATGGCAGAATCTGGAGTGTCCAGACCTTTTATTAATTCATCAATAGTGATATTATCACCTATCTCTCCATCACCTTTTATTCCATAGTCCTTTCCTACCTATTTTGCAAAGTCATTTAATATTACCTAAGCATTTTGACTTTTAAATTTGAATTGCATTGGAATAGTGTTGTAGAATGCTATAGCTGCTAATTCCTAATCCTGTTCATCTGCTTCGTCATATTTTCTTTTTGCTTCTTCTATGGCTGCGATTATCTAGTCTTTATTTTCTAGGTTAGATTCTCTTAGAGGTGTAAGTATCTTATTTTTCAGAGTTCCTCTCTATACCGCGTCTTTCATTGGTATAAGAGTTTCCAAGGGAGGAATAGTATCATTTAATAGAGTTATTACTTTATTTGCCTATTCTTTTACTATAGTGTAATGCTTATCCTATAGCTATTGCTGTATATCATCAATATTTGACAAATCATCTTTTAAATCTTGCAGTATGGTTCTATATGGATTAACGTCAAGCTTACTGCCCTAATCGACAAACGGATATTGCATTTCTCTCTTGATAATATCTTTAAGTCTATATCTAATGTTTTGCATGATAGTCCTATTTGTGGAACTATCAATCTAATAGTTTATAGGTCTTAAGATATCATCAAATTGCTATATATAATCAGCTAGTATCTAATTATTCAAATCAAATACTCTTTGCTGTCTTTGATAATACTTTTGAATATCATCAGGGGTTTCTGTATTGTTTCTAGCGTTATACTCTTCTTCAGATTCCTCTATTCCGTTCTAGTCGACTAATCTTGAATCCATAGTATAGAACGGCTTGGCATTGATATATTTATCTAGTGATAAATCTTCTTTATTATATAACTAATTTAATGCATTAAAAATGCTCTTGTATTGACTAGCATAGTCCTACTGAGCTAACATCTGTGGAGATACGACCTTCTCTAAAGCCTTATATGCTAAAAAGGCTTTATCTAAGTCTTTAAGCATAGTCTCTTTAACGTGGTCATTCCACTAGTTATTCAAATCTATCTAATCTTGTATTGTGAGTTCCTAAGTAGGGTCTATTTTGTTAAGTAACCACTTAGTTCTGTCAAGTCCCAAAAATGCAGAATTAAGAACTGGGTCTAAGGCAAAGTTAAGTTTTCTAGTATAGTCTAGAGAAGTGTCTCCAGATAGAAAATCATTCATTTTCTTCTGAATGTTATCTACTGATGTCTAAAACTACTACAAATTCTTAATCTTATCCTACTTTTCTGCCTCTGTAGGAGAATCTGTTATTCTTCCCTCAAGAGTTCCATCGGCAGTCTCTGCGGCTTTATTATAGATATCCTTAGCTTGCAACAACTAATCCTGTAACTTTCTAAACTCTTGATAATATCCAGTCACGTGAGAAGCATTCTTATACTCCTAATATCTTGCTTCTTGTAGAACCATCTTGTCAAACAGTTGGTCTTGACTAAGTTTTGTACCACTTCCAACTATGGCTGCCTCTAAAGAATTAATCTTCTCTAGTACCCTATTACCTACCTATTGGTTCTAAGATTCTTCGCTTTTGTCTGTACTTAACCAAGTAATGTTTCCAGCATCATCTTGAGAGTATTGTAATCCAGAAATTTTGGTATTACCTGCACGACCTTTAGATACATACCCTTTTACTATATTTCTTAACTCCTAAGCTCTCCCATCATTAATTAAGTCTACTAAGTCTTTGTCCCTAGTTTTGTTAAATCCCTTATACTTCTCAACTCCATAGAACAATCCTCCACCAATAGCACCTCCTATCAAAGACATGGAGTATCTTTCTAACATATTATCAAACGCTCCAGTATCCTTAACGCTTTTATCATACATCCCTAAATCTCCAAGAAGGGAATAGGTAGACTTAGTAAGGTCTGTTACTAGTTCCTCACTAACTTCTTCTAAACCTTCTCCCAGAGCCTTACCAACTCCTCCAAGATTGTGATCTTTAAGGTTTTCTACAAATGTTTCTGCTGCCCTCTTTCCAAAAGCTACACCCTTTTTATACCAGTTACCTGGGCTATCCTTGGTTCCAGGTTTATATATTTCTTCGAAAGCTTCTTTCAGTTCCTTTTTTACTGCTTGTCTTCCCTACTTAATGGATTCGGCTGTAAGATCATCATAGAACACTTCTCCAAGGTGTAAGTACCTATCCACCCCATACATTCCAGCCGCACTACCCAATGCTACCCAGGCAGCCTCCTTTTTAGTAGCACCTCTCTCTAGCATATCAGAGTAAACATCAGTGTTTGAGATTAAAGACATATACACTAAAGCTAAATTAGCCCCTAATCTTTGTTTCTTTCTCATAGTTTCAACTACGGGGTCATAGTATTTTTTCATACATAATTGACCAAGAGTAGATTGTTTCCATAGTTCATCAGATGGAGCCTCTAGACCTTTTAAACTTCCTCCAACTTTTGATTTGTAGAATTGGAATGCCTAATCTTCAGCCTTCTTCAATGCTTTTTTATCTCCAAACCATCCTACAGCTTTAGCTATCTACTTCTATTGTCCCCATTGTAAAGCAATATCAGAAATTAAATTAGCTAAGTTTTCAAAAGAGAATGTATGCTCACTGCTCCAGACAGAATTAGTAGTAGATAATGATTCTCCAACTGCAGCTGCTTTTCGCATCCATTCTGGGGCTTCATTATCTCCAGAACCAAACAAGTTGGTAGCAATACTATGAAGCATTGGAAGAGTCTTAGATATTTCCTTAGCTATTATAGCCTTATAATAATACGGAGCCGCAGGAGTAAACATTGGAGCTATTAATGCTATATTCTTAGCTATAACTCCAGTAGCACTTTTCTCTAAGTCATCGGAATCCATGAAGTCTATCTTGTTTAGAGCAGAATCTTCTTTTGTTAAGATATTTGCAGCTGATAAAACTGTTTTTCCAAGTGGAGAACGTCCGTTTAATTTCTCATAATAATAAGTTCCTTCTGGATTAAGTTTGTATTCTCCTTTCTTATGTTTGTTTCCCTATTCATCAACTTCATCCTAGTCATATTGAGCCAATACCAAGGGTTCCCTAAATAGATTCTAAACCCATTTTACTGGATTACTAAATAAGGCATAATCTTCAGGAGTATAATTTTCAAACTTTCCTGTTTCTGGATTGAATATTTTCTAAGATTGAGCTATTTCCTGTTCAGATTTAGTTTTCTTACTTGTAGTTCTCCAACCTTCTACACCAATCTAAACCCTATCAGGATTATAGTCTGGCCCTAAGTTAAATTTGTTTTCTTTAATTTTGGCATTAGCTTTATTGCTTGCCGTATCAAAGGCATCTAATTCTATTCCAGTTGGAAATTCATTATTCTAAAAATCTCTCCATCTGGATGCTTGCATTTCATAAAATCTATCAAACTTCTCTTTAGAAAAATCTCCCTTATCGTCCTTGAACACGGGATTATCCTTAATGAAACTTGACTTCAAATACTAATCCTTACTTAGAAACTGGGTATTTTTAGTATTTAAACCTCCAATTGAAACTAACTCATCTATGTCTAAGGTAGGATTACTTAAGCTTGACAATATCCAATCATTTTCAAACATAATTAATTATTTAATATTGATGGGTCTAATTTAGTAAAATTTAGATCCCTATTTTGGTATTCTTTTTCTAACATCTATCCAGTATTTGTATCAATAGTTTGATTTCCTCCTAGAGCTGCGGCTGCCTTGTTCATGTTAAGAGGTATATAAATATTTCCTTTAAATATATGGTCATAACTATTTATAAATTCAGGCATTAACCATTCTGTCCAGTCGTACTCATCAATATCGGGATACTGAGTCTCTTTTCCAGAACCTGTTGCCAAACTAGTCTTTAGCTACTAAACTAATTCCGGAGATTGCTTAACTTCTGTGATAAACTTATTTTGCTTCTTGTCTATTTCCACCATACCATCTGTCGTCATACCAGACGCTACTATAAACGGAGCAAACTTATCCATATCTAGTTCTCCAGTGGGTTTGATTAGCGAGCTTAGTCCGGGATACTTTTCTGCATCTCCAAATATTCTAAGTCTATCTTCATCTGTTTGAGAACTTAGTAAGAACTCTGCTTGGGCGTTAGAATATTCCTCTAATAGATCAAAATTAGGAGAACCATCTGAGCGTACAGGAAGATTTACTCTTAGCAATCCCTTTCCGTCATATGTGATATTTAACAATGAATCTAAATCAACCTTTTGATTTCCAAAGTACACTCCGTTATCAGCATTGATAATAGAACGTAATCCAGACTCATTTAATAAATTCTCCATTGATGTTCTTCCTATATGATTTCCTTTAGTGTCCTTTATCTACTCATATGCAGTTCCCTAAACGGTCATTCCTATTCCCGACTTATTATTTAATTGGTAGATAGTATCGTGACCTCCATGACTAGCCTGAATTAGTGTAACTAAATCAGCATCAAGACCGTCCCCAGCACCATTTTTATTTTTGGAATTAGAACTTGGGTCATCTAAATCTAGAGAGAAGTCTGCAGTTGAACTTAGTTTAGAATTAATTAATGTCTACACTAGCTAAACAGCCTCTGCATCAGTTCCATTCTATGTTTTAGTCTTTAGTAAAGTCTTGGCATTAGCTGGAAGAGTTGTATATATATAATTAAGAGCAGCTTGTGCCTACATAGCTTGGCTCTTAGTTAAGAATTTTCCTTTGTACAAATTATCTACGGTAGCATTATAATTGCCAGATTGTTGCTATGCATTCATGAACTCTTGTAAACCATTAATAAGCTATGATGCTTGAGTTCTGACAAAGCCCTCATTTGATTCAGAAGTAGTTCCTAGGTTTTCTATGCTATCCTATATCATTTTAGTAACAGACTCTATTCCTATACCATTTTTTACTACCTTTAGTAGTTCATTATTGTTGGCTAATTGAGGAGACTACGCTCTATAGTATAATAATTCTGAATTAGTTAATGGCTGATAGTCAGGATTCTCTTTAAGCTATTCCAGAGAAAATAATTTAAAGTCCCCTTCATCATTCATGCAGAATAACTATCCTCTATCTGTTACAGCAAATTCATTTATTCCTCCGTTTTTATCAACGGTAGAAAAGGCGTCATCATATTCCTTTCTGTTGAAGTTTGCTATCTTCATTTGATTTAAAGCCTATAAGTATCTAGATGCTATGTTAGAAGTACTTGGGAACGGACTGTATTGCTAGTCTATATAAAAGTTCTAGAGAGTCTAAGTTAATACAGCCATATCACTAGGAAGTCCGTCTAACTTTTCAAGCATTTTTAATAGGTCCTTGTCAGTTAAATCAGTTGTCTCTTGATTATTGCTAGGAGCTGCTACAGAAGCTCCAGCAGTTGCCCCGCCAGTAACAGTTACTGGCTGATAAGAAACAAGAGGGGGAAGGGCATTCCCCCCTTGCTATAGTTTCAGTATCATTTTATCATTGAAGCTTTTATAAGTCCATACAAACTCTTAGATAATCTATCTATGGCTTTCTCATTTCTATCTATGCATTCTTTTATTTGTTTCTAAAACCTCTCCGCATCAGCAGTCTTTGCTTCTATTCCAGCAACAGCTATTTTAGCTCCATTCTTAGCAGATATTGCTTTAGAAATTGTAGGAGACCAAGGAGTATCGGGAGTCTTTCTAGACCATCTAGTATTAGGAACATTGTAATACTATCTTAATTGCTCAGTTTCCGCTCTAGAAACTTTCTAGGCTGCCAGTTTATAAGAATTAAATTCTTGAGATGACAGACTAGAAGGATTAGTTCCAGATAAAACTTTATTCCATACAGTTAATTCATCAGGAGTCAAGTTAGCTCCATAATCATTTGGAGCATAACTAATAGCGTTATGAATATCGGACCTAGCAAAATTATCAGCCAAAGCCTTATTTTCTTTCTACTTCGTTCTTGCATCGTATTCTAACTATTGTCCGAATACATCCCAAATATTAAACTTCTTAGCTAAATATGCCTATTCGTATTTACTTTTATCCTAATCAGCTCCCCATTGCTATGCTCTGTTAAACATAGCAGCTTCATGTCTGTTAGCAGCGTTTTCTTTCTCCTGCTACCAAGCTAGTTCATCATACTATCTTTGAACCTAATTACTCTGCTCCCTTCCGGCTGTTCTAGCTTCCTGTCCCTAAACCTCAGCCTACAACTATGTTGCAGTTTGTAAACTTCCATCAGAAGTTATAGGTCTACTAGCTAATCTTCTAAGATTAGCATAGTTACGCTCTCCTTGCATTTCTGCATCTAAATCGCTTCTAGTATAACGATGTACCTCGAATGGGTCTTTCAATAGTGGAACTACAGATTTTTTAGCTAAATCAGTAATTCTTCTATTCATTCTATCAGCATACATCGCTCTTGGTAATCCATAAGCTATAGTGGGATTAATATTACTAAATAACGATTTATTCTGTTTATTATCACTAGGTTCTTGAGAAGGTTGTATTACTGAGGTTACAGTAGGAGTAGTCTAGCTATCAGCAGGATTAGTGGAGGTTGTAGGAGTTTCCGGTTGATTCCATACTGCTATATCTCCATTGGCTTTTTTGTAGACATATCCAAAGTTTCCATCTCCTAAGTCTATTTTATGGATTCTTGATTTCTTTTCCTCATCGGACAAGTTATCAAATTCTTTCTCGTATCTATCCATTCTTCTCAGCCAGGTAGATGAACCAACAATATCCTCCAAATTAGAGTCATAACCGATATTCCATACATTATTAGAGTTATCACTTCTATTTCTAAACATATTCTTAAATAGTCTATTATGCTCCTAAGCTCCAGACTACTTATATGTTCTTTCCTAGTCCCAATATCCTCTAATTTTAGCTGCATTAGCATTGTATGCGTTTACGTACTCATCTAGAGATTTTCCCTTAAAAGAGGAATCATAATATGATTGTAAGTCCTATCCTACTAGATTTGGATTAGAAGTATAAGAATTATTTTTAGTATAAGCCTCATTCAAATCTCCAGCTCTATAATGCCCAGCATTCTCGTTAGTAATAGATGGTCCAGCCAATGACTAATTCAACGAATTATTCCAACCAGTTAAATTCTAAAATTTATAAAGTTTGGAATACCACTCTGGGAATTTTCCAGCGTTTTGAAATTTTCTTACTCTAACAAGATCTAGAGTACCACCATCTTCACGTTTAACAGTTCTTCTATCATCCCGTGATGTTTTCTTTTTCTTTTTAGATTGTCTATGAGGAAGTTCTCTATTTCTGAAAGCTTCAATAACGTCGTATCTCCTCTGGTTAAACAGTCTATTATACATATTCTATTTAGCCCTATAAGCTGCTCCCGTGAGAGGTCTTTTATACTATGGTGCTCCATATAGATTGAACGCCTATCTAACGTTTCTATATGCTTCCTCAGATTGAAGTCTTGCATTCCTTTCTGGGTTAGCTTCTATGGCTCTCTATAATCTCTATTCTCCAATATCCCTTCCAAGTCTTTCTCTTTCAGCTCTAGCTAAGCCTTCTCTAATTCTATCATAGTTGAATGGGGACTATTGGGGTTGTTCAATCCTAATCTACTATTTTGGTATAATAGCTGGAGGATTAGATATAGGAGGTCTAGATGGATTAACGGTAGGAATAGCACGGGAGAATCCCATAATGAACCTAGCCTAATTAGCATCAGGCGATACTATTTCTCCCTATCCTGTTGGTACGGCAAGTCTTTGCTATCTAGTAGCCTCTGCCAATTCATCCTTAGCTCTCTTGATGTCATCTTCTACAGAAGTAAACTTTCCTTCTCTCTTAGCATCCTTATATCTCTATAAGCGTGCTTGGAATGAATTATCAGTACCATCACCAGCTCTATTCTAACGTCTTTGATTTAGAGCCTATATTTCCTGTTCAGTAAGCTTTCCTTTTCCTGATTTAACTCTCTATCTATTAATGGTAGCTATTTCTTGTGGGGTTAACTTACCTGTTTGTGAGCTTAGTTGTCTAAGTCTGTCGAATCTAGACTACGGAGTTTCCTATTGTTTCTTTTGTTGTTTCTTTTGTGGGGTATTTCTATTCATTCTTCTGAATAGTCTCGCATCCCAGCTGTTGTCTTCTGGAAAGAATGAAGATTCTGTTCTTAGAGAGACCTCTGGGCTATCAGAAGATAGTCTTGATTTCCAAGGCTTTTTCCAATTTATTTCTCTATCCTTAAATTCTCTCTATAACTGCTACCCACCAGTTAATTCTGAGAACAGTTTATTCTATGCTTTTAATCCCTTTGTTTTTCTTAATTTATCTAAATCTTCCTTAGAAATTGTTGCAACTCTTCCAGTAGAAGTTTTTACATCGGCAACATCTCTTTGAGTAGTTGCCCTATTGACCGCTCTTTTTCCTCCCCTATACCTAGCTTCTCCGCTTATGGCTTGTAGTCCAGTCACAAGATTTCTCCAATCGTCAGCAGACATATCAGAAGGATTAGACATTAGTTTATTAAACGCATCGGCAGAATGAATCATTCCGTATGCCTATAGAGTCCTCATTGCTAGTTTAGAAACAGGCTTCAAAACTCTAACAATTTTGGCAGCCTTTCCTGTAGCACCAAGTCCTGGAATTAATCCTACCACATCCATTCCTAATCCATAGAGAGCATTTCCTGCAACATCCCATCCTGACATACTTTCATCAGCAATATCAGCACCAATATTAGTTAATGTGCTTCCTATACCAAGAACGCCAGAAGCTACAGTACCATATCCAGGAATAAAAGCAGCAGCAGCGGCAGCAGCATCAGCGGCAGCAGTACCTAGTCTGACTTTATCAATAGTAGAAAAACCTTCTTCCATAGGTCTTCTTTCTGCAGCTTCAACCTATTCTCTAGTCTTTCCAGTTTCTTCTACTTTCTCGTCTATACGTCTTTGCTTTTCTGCTTCCTTCTAGGCTTTTTTCTAGTTCTCCTCTACATATTTGGCAATACCTCCTAGCTAATGCTTTTGTACTCCCTTATGTCTTCTGTCATACTCAGCATATGCCATTTTCTTTTTAAGCTCTTCATTTAAAAGCATAGATTGTTCTTGATATTGTCTAGTAATAGGATTATAAGCTATATATGACCAATTATCATAATTCTCGGAACCTGGAACTACATAATACCCAGTATCTCCAACCTTGTCTGTTAACAAATCACTCTATGCAGCTAAATCTAGATTATTAGCAATATGTAGGGCAGTAATATCATCTCCCCTATTGTTTGTCTTTTTTCCTCCTCTAATTATTGAGGCCAGCTCAGGAAAGTTTATATAAGTTTTTACTGCCTCTTTTGTGGCGTCCATGTTGCTAGCATCAAACTTGTATCTTTCCTATATCTAGTTATATATGCCTTGGAGATTGTACGATGGAGTAGCATAGCCACTAATAGTACTCTAAAATGGATTCTAGGCAGCATAATCGGCGAAGAAAGCGTCTCTTTCCCTATTATACTTATCCTCTTCATTAGCTTTTATAACAGCTCTTAACTAATCCTCTTTCTCCCTTTCTGCCTATTCCTTAGCTGCCTATTCAGCTTGTAATTCCAATTCAGACTTTTTAATAGGGGCTTCTTCAGCTCCAGTAGCAAAGAATTTACTCAAAAACTCATTTCCTATCCCAGCCTAGTTAAGTGCTATAACATCCTCTGAGTCATACCCGTTTTCTAAGTTCTATGCAGCTGCACGAAGTCTAGAAATATATGTATCCCTATTTTTAAACGGAGAAGACGAAAAGTCATATTCCCCTATATTATTAATATAGTTCTCTATCTATTCCTTCAAATATGCAGCTCTATTAGATGTTCCTCTTTTTCCAGTTGTTTCATCCATAGCATCTTTTTCTAGATATGGGTCCAAGTTGAAATCCCCTCCTGCAGGGTTATTTGCTGTAGTCCAATCAGCTAAAAATCCATGTTTAGATAGATTAAATGCATCTTGAACTTTTTCTTTAGGGGTTTCCATACCTTTCAAAGCGTTACCTATAGTATTAAAGTACGTAGCAACTTCTCTATTAGCAGAAAATGTATTATAATTTTTCTATTTTCGTTTCTTCAATAAGTTAAAATCGTCAGTAGTAATACGATTACCTTTATTATCATAATAGTATTCAGAACCAACTGGGTCTATATCATCATTGTCAGTATTACTTAACGCTCCAGTAGAATCAATAATCGAACCAAAGTCGTCAGTAGTAAATCTATTAGTATTATTTGCAAGCTAGTCTTGCAATCCAGTTAAGTATCTGTTATATGCATTCATGAACTCCTGTTTCTAGCCTTCATTCCAATTCTTGGAATTTAGATATGACTAGACATTAGTTCCCAAGTTATGTATATAATTAGCTAGGTCAATATCATTTTGTCCAAACTTATACTTAACTCTTTCCTTTGGTTTCTAAGTTCCTTTTTCGTCTGCCATAACTTATATATTAAAAGAAAGGGGTACACCTAATTAAATTTTAGATATACCCCTACGTGTTAAATTTGTTAAGCGTTTATACGTCTCACTAAACGACCGCCTCTACGGTAAACAGGTTCCCCTTCTGCTGGAGCTGGGGCAGCTTCCTGTGGGGCAGCTTCTTGTGGACTACCTCCACCTCCCAATGCTTCGATTAACATCTGACATACTTGCATAGCCATTTCGCAATCTTGTCCTTGAACAGCTTGCTATGCTCCTTGCAGCAACATAGCTGTTGGGTCTTCACCACCTTGAGGTGCTTGAGCAGGTGCTCCTGCAGGCATTGGTCCTCCTGCCTAAAACTTATTTCCTAATTTCATAAATAAAAAATTTAAAATGTAATTAATGCACTAATTATCTATCTATCTTATGTACTTCAATACTACATATTAATATCTGCATAACCAAGAAATTTTGATACGATGTGTATATTATGAATTTTTATCGTCAGAATTTTTATCCTTTCCTTCTGGAACTTCGACGTATTCTGGAGGGCGAGTATTTTGTCCTTTTATTACTTTGAAAATATATTTTCCTAAAGATTTACAATATCTATCATAATCTTTGTTCTTATTCTCATAAGCCTTTTTAGCTTTGCGAATTAGGGTTCTAGTTTCTTTTCTACTAACAATTCTTTCTCCTCCCTAAAGATGCATCTAAGTACTACCGTCTGGGGCAAGTACTTTCATTACATATTTATCTAAATCATCAGAATCGTCTATCTCAAACTCATCTCCCTCCACAATTCCAGAATCTTGATTGACTTCTAGAATATACTTTGTGTTCATAAACGGAACTAAAGTCTCATCTTCTGGTTGAGCTTTATATACCAGTACCACCTCATCATCATCATTAATAGCTATCTAGTCTAAAGGAATTTTGGTATCTTTCATCCACATTTCTCTTGTATCTTCATCATCCCACATAAATAACATACCTTCATCGGGAGGAAGATTCTCTACACCCATCAGACCTTTTCTTCTGTCTTCTTCCGTTTTAGCAACTTGACAATTATATGTCTTGTTACCTATATTCACTATTACTCTATCCATTATTTATACTTAGAATTATAAACTGAATCTAAAGAGGCAACAAAGGATGCTCTTCTTGTGGCTTCTTTGATTCCTCCTTTAGGTCTTACATAGCCTAAACTAAATGCTCTGGCTTTCTATGAAGCAGGAGTTCTAGCACTAATAAATCTTTTTCTAGCATCTTCAGCACTCTTATAACCAGAACCAGCACCTCCATGATGCCATAGTCCTTCCCCAGTTTTCTATGAGTCCTTTACAGTATTAACTATATATTCTGCCTATCTCTGAAGTTCAGGGTCTACTCCTTCTTCAACTTTCCCCTTCATTTTATATGACTTCATATGGTTATATCTATCTGTTCCAAATCCCCACTATACAAGCCCTCTTCCCGGACCTCCTTTCAATTGTTTCTTATGGGGGTCTGCACCACTTTCTGGTAGAATAGATGAAAGAATACCTAGAGAAGTATTATATCCTAAATTCTTTTTAAAATAGTTGTGGAGCCAATTAGAGTTTTCCCAATTTACTGGAAATTGCCGAGATAGATTATCCTTCGCCGTTTGAGAAGGACTCTTAATTTTTCCAGCCTATTGATATTTTATGATTCCACCTCTCTCAAATTTCTCATACACTCCTTTAAGTGAGCTAGCATAATTAGTGGCTTCTGCATATTTTCTTTTTCCTCTATTAGAACCCGTAAGTTTTGCTACGAATTTATCTATATCATCATTCTCATCAAAGTCATACAATCTCTTTAAAAACTACAACTTATCCGCTGCGTATTCATCAATAGAATTATATGACCTAAATTTCTATTTAATAGCCTAACCCTTAGCATTTTTATCATTACCAGTCACATAATCGCCTTTCCATTTAGCTCCAGTGGTTAGATTACCAAAATTGAATTTACCTTGTGCAGAACGTCCCCATGCTGACTCTAAAGCATCTTGAGCTATTAGCATCTTTAAGGCATTATCATTTGTTATTCCAGCTCTTCTGTATGCCTAAGTTAAATCAGATACCCATTTATTTCTATCCTTGTAAGGGCTAGTCCATTTTGCTTTAAATCCAGGTACTTGAACCGAAGTTATGGAATAACTAGTTGTTGGTTTTTCCTAGGCGGGCAATGATGGGGTGTTAGTCTCCTTGTCTGTAGGAGTTTGATATGAGGGGAACTACTCAATAATAGGAATAGAAGGAGTAAATCTAGGAGCGTCAACTCTTTTATATGATACTAACAAATCACTCAATTCCATTTATCTTCCCTCCTTTCTATAACGTATTAATTAATCCAGTCCTATCATCAGTATTGAATAATATTTCTTCTACTAATAATCTTCCAGCCTCTATTGCTACTTCGTCTTTCTCCTTCTAGGAATATTCATAGTCTTGATATTTGGAATAAAGCTCTTCTAATCTCTTAGTAACCTCTAGAGTAAATATTATTTCATTTTTTTCAATTTCGGCCTATTGCTCTCCATCATTATCTACCACCGGGATTCCCTTTTTAGTTAGATTATCAGCATTCTCCATGTGGTGCCTATGTGCGTGAAGCGCTCCTTCTGGAATTATATTTTTCTAATTAGTCTCCTCTAGTTCAGATTCCTCCTTAGATAATTCTTCAGACTTTCCTCCCTGCTTATATTCAGTTATAACTGGAGTCCACTCTAACTCTCCTCCACTTTCGAATTGTTCAACAGCTTCTGTAATAACTGGCTGCCAATTATCTAGGTTTATAGCTCCAACTATTTCTCCTCCCTATTTGCGGAAGTTTATTCTTTTAACTCTTTTTAATTTAGCTCCAAATTTAGCCGCTCTCATATATCTCTAATCATAACCTCCATTAAGGTTAAATCCATATTGCATATGATTAAGGTCAGACATATTAGTAGCTATAGAAGATAAGTCTGATGCATCTTTAGCAATATTTGTCATGGTAGATTGCTAAGACTCTGTTCTATCAATGAACCTATTGGCCTGCTTTCTCTTTCCACTACTAAATAATCCATATTTCTTCCCAGCCTTTTCTGAGGCTTCGTTTATGTTTCGAACAGTGCCTCCATAAGAACCTCCTACTTGTTCGATAGTTGCTTTGTTTGCTGAAAAATCTCTAGTCCTCTTACCAAAAAATCCATTAATCATCCCAGCAGGAGTAAGAGATAATAGTTTGCTTCCAAGTACCGCATCAGTTTTTGTCATAGAATCTGTACCCATTCCCGCATATTTTGTTAGTATATCACTAGCTAAACCTCCTGCTTTCATTATTCCTCCAACCAAAGGATTAACAGTCATCACAACATTCGATGCCTAATCAAATAACTAATCACCTGTTTGCTACAATGCTCCATATTTTCCAAAATATCCATCCTTATCTCTTCCTATAATATTTCCAGCAAAATCTGCCACCTATCCAACAGTGCTCCAACCTCCCAATCTCTAGAATGATTGCTACAAAGATGGAGATGTACTTTTAGGTGTAGTAATTCCATTAGTATTCATCTATGCTATTGCTCTAGAAGTGTTTCTATTATTCTATAACTTTAAACTAAATAGGTCTCCCATTTTGGCATTGAAGTCTATGAGATTATTAGTGGGAGCCATTATTTGCTCAGCTTTATTCCTAAATTCAGCACCATAATCTGTGCCTAGTAGATTCTACTAGGTAATACTATTTCCAGGAATGGCTAGCCCATTTGTGGTCATATATGGATTCCCAGAAGGAATGGAAAGCCCAAAACGGGCTTTCGCTATTCTTCTGACTTTATTTATATTCTTATTAAGCATAACTAATTCTATATACAGTATTTAAGAAATCTATAACTGCCAATTCCTCTCCGGAATATCTGATTCTCACCTTTAAGAATTTATCCTTGACATCTATTTCTTTTCTATTCTAAGCCTCTCCAAAATTATATTTGTAAACATTTACATCATCTAACCAGTTAGTTAAGTCTAATGGTTTCCAATCTCCTCCAGAATTGTATCCAGATAAATCGTATAGATTATACAGAGCATTATCTTCCCCCCACTCTGGATGATTTACATCATTTCCTGGGAAATCTATACCACCAGCAGACAATACCTAATCTGGAATTGGAGAATTATAGATAGGTAATGTTGGAAGCATTTGTGAACTATCCTTAGCCTTAGCCCAAGTAGAATTTTGTGGCTATATTAAAGCTCCAGAGAATTTTCTCTAATACTCATTCTTGTAGCATACTAGGATAGGATTAATTGTAACTTTCCATCTGTCTTCTAGATACTGACAGTTAGCAGCAATAATAGACCTAGAATCGTCTTGACTTAAATCATCTAAGCTTACGGCCATTGCATGATTCCATATTCTATATTCCTATCTATTTGGATAGTATACGACCTCTGCCCCTGACAAATGGCGATAATCATGAGATTCTGGATATGTTACGTGAATATAATAATCCTCTATCTCATTAATTGTGTCCTATCTGGTATAATATTTATGAGGGAAGTCTGCAGATTTAGGCTATTGTCTAGGCTAAACCTTTAAGAAGTTTCTATCATAAGAAATATCCGCACCATTGTATTGCCATAATGCCTTCATAGCTTCCTGTCTAAAATACATATTTACCTTGTCCTTTGCAAAATCGTAAGTCTCTCCAATTATTTCATAATGAAAAGACTCAGGTTTGGCCTTATTAGCAACAATCTCCAGATTTGTAAATATCTTATGTATTGAAGGGTCATTAACTACTACACACTCAAACTCAAATGGATGTTGCTTTCCATACCAATATGTAGGATATATATCATCAGCTATGTCAATTAATCCAGCCTGTCCATGCTTCCAAAAATCCGTAGACAAGAATTGTAAATTCCATCTAGGAGCTATACCAACAACAGACTCATAGTAACCACCGTCAACTAGAGATGTACCAGATTGGAATCCAGCTTTCATATTATAGTAATCATCACTTAACTTGGAAGAATTATCCTTATCTATAATAGAAATAGATGCCTTGATATTAAGCATTGTTATTATTTTATCTGGGTTTATCATTTCTTCTCTAGGAAGAGTAGGACGTTTACCAGTTATATCTTTGAATATAGGAAGATCTAAATAAACCTTATTCTTAGATATATCATTGGATGACTCTAGTACCCAGTGCCAATTGAGAGGAATGCCATGTACATAAGGCTGATCAGTTACATAAGTTACTAAAGAAGCTATTTCTCCAACTGTGGTACACTTAAATAAATCTCCTAATGGGTTTCCAGCATCATCATAACCTCTTGAGTTTCCAATTGGAGTAGAAGCATCATATCTTGATATTATGTTATTCATAGTATCAATATCCTTAACCCACTCAATAGGAGTATATTTAGAAGTAAGCTGTAAGGGACTTACCTTATGAATATCATAATCAGCATAAGAATGACCAGCACTATTTCTATAGTATAACTCTGATAGTATCGATGATGAAGTATACAATGCCTAGTAGGTGTAGAACGTATCACCAGCACCATCAGACACCTAAGTAAGCTCCTGACCATCTTTATAGAATACTGGAGTATATTCATCCCCACCTTCCCTAAATTTAAGACAGTAAAGAGGCATAAAGGCCCCAGCGAACATAGCGTCGTCTGGAAGATATATACCACCTACACTATCTCCACAGTTCAATGGTACTATTTCAAACTTTTTATAATTTCCATACTAATCTCTCTATAATGAATATGATACCTAGTAATGTAACTAAGAGTCTGGAAGTATTCTATTGCTTAGAGATAGCACTCCTATATATTTCTTTCTACTCTTATTATCATCAGCAACACTATAATTAGTAGTTACCCACTCCCCCTTTTTATTTATATATGAGACTGGAACTCTAAAATTAGTTACTACTTCTCCGTTTTCATTTTCAAGGTTCTCTATGATAACATTTGATAAAGTGATACCATCAGCAAATGAACTTTCTGTATGACTTGTACCGAGTTTCGCTACCCATTTAGATGTATTTCTATCAAACGAAAATGGCATATTATTTATGTTTTCCATATAGCTAGGAACCCAGCTGTAGAAAGTGATAAATTTCTGAAGTAACTCATTCCAACATAGGTTCCAAACCTTCTCCTCAAATCCATATGTATTATCATAGAAGGTGAATAATACATCTCTCTTGAAAGCATTATATACTGTTTTCACATTTCTAATACCTATTTTGGGAGTGAGTTCTCTTTCTCCTAGGGTAATATTCTTATTCAGAAATTCTTGTACTTTAAAGTCAGAAATGCAAGTAAGAGTATTACCATCAGTGCGCCAAATCTTCTTAGCAACAGTATCAACTCCATAAACATATTGCGCAGAATCTCCAGTCTTTCCTGGGACTTTTAAGATACTTTCAGGCCACTGACTACCAAACATATCAGAAATAATTTTTGGGTTCTCTGGAAGCACGTTAGAGGTGTTTATATAGATATTTCCTCCAGCTCCTTCTCCCGCAACTGCTCTTTCATTGACTGGTATTAGTGCAACCCCATGTTCAAACACACAAAGAAGATTTGATTCAAGAGAAACTAATTTAACTATTTCTCCATACTCACGAGTATAATCCCTATAATGCATTCCCTAGAATACTCTAAATCCATTCTTATAGGCATCATTAACATGAATATCAGAATACATAATTCTAGTTCCGAACCAATTCTTAATATAAGGAACATCTGGAAGCTCAAAGTTCCATCTTTCACTCAGAGATTTAGTGAAACCTTTATTATATACCTAAGATTCTGGATGTTTGTACGTTCCCTCTGTACTCATTGGAAGATATGGATAATATCCTCTAGGATGTCCACACATTGCCGTTTCATCTACATTTGAAGCATCTAATGTGCGAATATTTAAGTTATTAGAAGATCTAACTTTAAATGTTACCCACATTCCTAGCTGAATAGCATTCACGTCTCCAAGGTTTATTTGCTCATATTTTTCAGTATTATTAGGGTCATAATTTTCCTTCCAAGTATTCTCATCTACAATTTCGTCATTGTATGGAGCAGAAGGGTCGTTAAAGTTTCTGTTTACCCTGTGAGTAAATTGACACAAATAACAATCTCCCCTGTAGGCATTAAACTAGTATCCACAACTTCTATCTTCCTATCCGACTATATTACTTGGAGGATTAATTAGATACTTATCAGATTCAGATATATCATATCTCTCTGTTATAGCATTAAATGTAGAAGAGTCTATCATTCTTAAGTAGAAATAACTCTACATATTAGCAGTAGAATATCCTGGAATATAAATGTTAACAGTTTCTGCCGGCTAAAATTTATTATCCTTATCATTAAACGCTAAGTAAGGTCCAAAACTTCCTCTAATTATATCTGTATTTATCTGCTTATTGGAGATAGTTTCGGAATCTTCTGTATCGTTCTTTTTAGAATACTCTGATTTATAATCCTCTGCTATACATTCATATCTCCAAGCCTCTTCAGCTTCTCCGGCCCTACTTCTGAATAGCATATCATCCACTCCAACACATTTAGTATTATCTGGAACTGGGATGATTTTTACTAAGTAGCTAGTATTAACATTTCTATCATAGTAAGATGGTACATAGAAATGTCTATCACTATTTGTAAAGTAATTATATGAGTGCCCATTCAAGCAGTTTATATTCTAGGAATTAGCTAATTCTACAAGGTGTTCATTTCCTGTGAATATCTAATTATATCTAGCCTAATCAACTTCATAATCTGGGCACAATATTCCAGCAACTATATTGCTATCAGAATCCTTTGGAATAAACCTACTTCTAAAATCCTAAGTAAGTTTTCTGGAACTTTCTGTTTCAACAATTTTATATCCAGAAGGCGCCTGAGTTGCTCTACCGTTTAAGGTTTTCTTAGCAAATATAGATGCAATACCATATCTTAACTCCTAAATACCTCCTGCAGTTGCTACCGATAAACCAGCCGCAGCTCCTACTGCTCCCGCTCCAACAGCTAATGTTCCAATTGTTCCAAGTCCTGCACTTAATCCTACAGTACCAGCTATAGTTCCTGCAATAGTTCCAAGAGTAGTAGCTCCAGCAGTTACTGCACCAGCCATAGTTGCTCCCGCTACAACAGCGGCCGCAGCACCAGCCGTGAATACCGTAGCTGCTGCTAGAGCAACAACTCCAACACCTATAGCTACAGCTTTTAAAATCTTTCCAAATAAAGATGAAGATTTCTTTTTAAACTCAAATGAATACCTATTCAGAAAACCCTCTGATATAAAGTTAACATCATTAATATCACTAGTTGTGACATGGGTCATACTAAGAGATTCAGATAGTTCTGATAAAAATCCGTCAGCTGTAGGAATTGTAGGAGTTCTAGACTCTTTATCTATTCCAATAGTGATTCCCTATGCTAAAATAGTAGGTATTCTAGTTTGTCTTACAAAGAAATAACCTTTTACATACTTCTTTAATTCCTACATTGTAGCATCATCGACTCTAATATCAACAGAGTATATAGTATTTGTATCTTTAGATGGAGAAAAAGAAACAACTCCCTTTATATTCTCATAAGAGTCGGCGCCATCATAGCCGAGAAGAGTATATGTTTCCTCATTGTAGTTTACATAATTTCTCTCATCTGTGATACCATTATTTACATATACTGGTATATTCGTATACTAGTTGTCTATATATTGAGGGTTAGATTCAGCTAAGGCAATCTGTTCTTCAGTACCAGAACTTCCAAACTCCTTGATATTATAGCCTCCTCTAATATTAAAGACAGGAGAAAGTTCACCATTTGGTAATATGTAAACTATTCCGAATCTATATATCTCTTTTCCCCAATACCCAGTCTTGTTATATATAAACAATGGGTCTAAGTATCCCTTGTTAGAAGTGGATACATTATAATCCTAGTCTATATCTACGGTATATGTTTCCTATTTAAGATATGGAAGAAATCTTAGAGATAGGTCTGCTAACTCATTATATGGTATATCAGGTTTATGAACATTAGCTAGAAACAGCATATTTTGACAAGTTGCAGAAGTAACTACACTGTCTACAGTATTATAGCTAAGATTTATATCAGACGAAGATAATTCTATCGTGTCCTCAAAGCCAGTAATTATTATATTACATATCTCAGCATTATTTACTAAGAATTTCTTATCTATCTTGGCATACTGTGTTTGGAAGTTTTCCCCTGCTTCTGCAGTACTTCTAGAATAATAAACATAGACATAATCATATGATGAGTCTATATTTGTCATCTAAAAACTCACCTATTTAAAGCTGTTTTCATTTTTCTAACCTGTTTGAACGGCATAGTAGTCATCAAATCCTATAAATATACTAACTAAGCTAGATTCTCCAACAAAATCCGTTTCATTCCCATCAGCATCAGATAACTTAAAATAGAAGTGATAATTTCCAACTTTTAAGTTACCTCCAGAATGTACTCCCCTAAATTCTATCTTAGGTATTTTTACTACTCTCTTATACAGAGAAGTATCTATATCAAACTAATCTCCCTAATCATATATATTGGTATCATTGTTCCCTTTTCTGTCAACAATCTCGTAGGTATTTCTACCAGTAGCACTGAATCTACTATTAATAAGTCTTGGTATGTTTATTCCATCATTTATTATCAGATTTACCGACCCATCATAACTATGCTAAGGAATTATGTGAACAGGATGTTCGAGAGAAAAGTTTAGTTCATCGGTAATGAAGTCTACCAATTCTCCTGATTCTCTTAGATAGGGGTCTGTCTCTGTAGATGGAACATTGTACCAAGCATTATTAATATCCGAATCTATTAATGCCTATTCCAAATTTATTCTGTCTGCATTATGTCCATCAGAATAGGCTTCTTCTATCCATTTTCCAAACTCAGACGGACTAGAAACAGTAGTTACTGTTTCTCCGTCCGGGTTCCATGTGTAGCTATAACTATTTAAATCTCCTATCTTATAGTTATAGACGTTATTTTTCTTATAACGGTGAGCTGTACAATTAATACTTATTCCGAATATAGACCATAAATCCCCAAGAGAATAGAGCTATTCCTTATATTCATACATATTCTATGTAATCCTATAATTCCTGAACGGATTATATTCATATACTAGGTTTCCTTTCGTTGGAAGCATTTTAGTTTGCACATCTAAGCTAATATTCCCGTCAAATAATTTAATCCAATCAATCATAATATTTTAATCCAGAATAAAATCCTGTAAGGTATCTAGATGAGTCTCCTCTATGGCTATTCGTAGTTTTTATATTATATGTAGAAGTAGAAGCCGTCGGAATCTAAGAGAGAGCTAATTCATTATTCACTATGGTCAATAATCTCTTGGTTTTACTTATACCAAATGTATTAGGATTTCTAGCAAAAGAGGTTTGTATAGATTCTCCATCTATCACATTATAGTCCTCAACCTTTCTTAGTGAATATGCTGTAGTAACATTAGCAAACGATTTTGAATAAGGGTTATAATAATATATAGCCCCCTCGGTGAATGACTAAGTTGTAAATCTAGGTATATCAGAGTAAATTGAAGTTACTATTATTCTATTCTAATTAGTAACAGTATCAGTTACTGGAGTTACATATGGGATTTTAATCTCTAAAGGACTAGTTCTTAAACATCCGTGCAACTCCAACCTAACATTGTTTTCCTATTTTAAATCATCCTAAATTCTAGAGTTTAGTCTAGAATTTTTAATAACCTAGTCTAGATATTCATAATATTTCCATCCTCTAAATACTAACAAAGAATTATTGTCCACTGACTCTTTAGGCTATAGTTCCACAACCACATCTCTTCCATATATAGAATAATTACTATCTAGATATACATAGTTATATGGATAGTATTGCTATGATACCTCAGTATCCATACTTAAATAGAATAACTGTGTCAAATATCCAAGTACTATAGGATTAAAGTAAGTAAGAGAGTTTCCACTCTACATATGGTCTCCAGGCTCAATAACTCCATCTGTGGATATTCCGCATAAAGTTCCTCCTAGCTATTTGCTTCCCCCAAAGTTTGTGTTATCTTCTATCAAGGAATTGGCTGATATTACCACACCATTCTTAGACGCTTCACATGGTGTGCTATTGTGTGTACCTCTATTATAAGCAAACCCCATCGGGAACATAAATTTAAAGTTCTATAACAGAGCATCAGTCGCAAAGTCCAATCCTCTATGTAGATCCTAGTCTCCATCACTATCTATAACTGTATTGTGTTGAGATATAGTAGAAACCTGATTTCCACTCATATTAGCTATTGATGAGTTATAAGCAGAATCCTCTTTTCTCTCATCTGTAGCAGAACAGAAATACATCTTTATGTATTGTATTTTATTACTAGAATTTATTCCCATAGAATATGTTTTCAAATCATTTACATTAGAAACAAATGCTTTTAATATTTTTAATGGGGAGTTATCCATTTGATTATAATAATAATACTTGCTATAATGAATACCTCTTAACGTAAGAGAATAACTCTTACTTTCTATTATTCTAGAGTTAGACTCATCGTAGTATACATTACTAAGAGGGGTTTCATATACTGTAAAATTACTAGTAGAGGTTTCTTCCTGTTTTTGAGAATCTATATATACAAGCTCAGAGCCATTATCGGAATTTCCCTTTTTCTCACTAACTAAGTTGGCAGAAAGATGGAAGTTATTAGTATAATTCTAATAAGCGTCAGCAGAATTATACATTTCTTCACCAGCCCCAGTTACAGATGAATCTACTAACTTATTTAACGTATCAGAGGTAGAAGCATCAACTTCTCCAGTAAGATTTTCTGCTAAGGTTGGATATATTCCAGAAAATATAGTCGTATCTTTTTCTGTGAATTTAATTTCTGGCTATTCTGGATAATTCTAGATATATTCGTTAGCTAAGAATATTCTTGTGTTTATATTCTCTAACTAACTTTCTTCCAAATTGAACGTATTATAATCTTTCTATAATCCAGCCCTTACTGCCATCCTAAGATTATCATCCTAGGTATGATCCTGATTAATAAATTGAACCGTTGCAGATAAAGACCTATATGCATTTTGACTAGTTATAGAACTTGAGAAATCGTCACTAGCAAAATAATCCTACTATTTAACTTCCCATTTACTTTTTACGGTTTCAAAAACTGCCTAACAGTCTAAATTTAAATTGAATTGTAATCCCCTAAAATCCTATGTAGAATAATAGTAATCATTGAACATAGTATTAGTCCAGTACCATCTATAATCTTCTATATATGATGTTTCATCCTCAATATACTCATCCAGTACTCCTATACTACAGTATTTGACTATAATCTTAACTAAATATAAGCAATTACTATAAATTGTTCCGGCATCGTTAAGATAGTACTCCATACCATCCTACATATCGTCTATTGATATAACTTTTCCATTAGAATCCAAATATGTATTAGATATAGTAGCAGAATCCTTAGAAACTCTTTCACCCTTATGGTAAAAAGTTTCATTTTTTTCATTTTTACTATTTAACTTGTAGTTTGTTCCAGAAGTATTTAATGTGAAATACTCTGTAAATTTCCCGTTATATGAAATTTTTCCAGAATTGTGATAAGCAGCAGCCAATCCCTGATTATCGTAAAATAGAAATACTACTTCCGATATTCCTTTATTTGGTTCAGTATATGCTTCTAAACCCCAAGTCAAAGTACTAGTATTCTCATAGTTATAATATCTCCAAGAATTTAACTCTATACTCTTCGTACCTATTTTCTTAAAGTCTATGTAACCATCCTGAGAGAACTCTCTTAAAAGACCATATGGCATAGATGGGGTAAGCTCATAGTAATAAATAAGATTGTTGATGTTTAGATTTTTCCACTCCTCAACATTATCTTCGACTACTTTCTATTTTATAGGAATAAGAAAATCAGCAAAGTGCTTAACTATAGGATAGTTAAAAGTATTATTAATTATATCATCAGACATCTCCTTTGGAGAAATAGCTTTTAGTTCGTTTTCATAATTAGTATAGTATGTTACTTTTCCATCCTTAGATATAGAACTAGAAGAACAATTGAAATAGTATTTTCCTTCATCTGGAGTACCTTCTGTATTCCTGGAGAGATTTGCTTTTATTAATTCCACATTTGATAAGCCAAGTTCCTATTTTACCTAATCCAACCTAGCTTTAGATTGTGCGTCATACGAACCAGAATTTATAAAATTTTCAAATGTTCCCCTGTATGTTTCAGGATTGTACACTCTAGAAATGGTTCTGTAATTATAATCAATATTAGGATAAGCTACTGGTATACTCGGTCCATCAACCCAATTTTTATTTTTTCCACCTAATACCCATCCATCTCTATCTTCATCTTTTTCCCATATCTGATACTTTCCTGCGTGAGTATCATCTTCCCCGGTCCACTTAGATTGTGTCAGAACAACTGCATTTGGATTTATGTTATTATCGTCTGTATTCCAACTAAAATTCCAATATATGGAATACTTATTTAGCTAATAATCAGAATTGTCGTCCATCTCCTTGGTGTAGGCGCTCCACGTACAACTAAATCCTGTTATCTTCTCCAATTCAACCAGCAAAGCTAATTTACCAGACACTTTAGAAGAAAATATAGAATATGCAGAACTAACCATAGTTCTATAACTGTCTAAGTCCGGTTTGTCTACTATTTTTTTAGAGTTCTATATATAGAAATCGTTTTCTTTATACCACTTAGTAGAAGAGTCTAAATAAGTGATTTTTCCAGACTCTTCAATACTCACCACATGAATCTTAACTAATTTTGGAAATCTTTCATGCTAGTGTGAGGTGTTTCCATAATCAGATAAATATTCATGATTTCCGGCACTATCTAGTTCTGCTGAATATATAATGTACTTATCTCCAGAAGTCATATCTTTTGTTCCATATAATATCTTCTTTACTGACGAGGCTACTATTTCACCATTTGGTCCGCTCCCATCACTTCCCTGGAAATCGGTCCATTTTAATGATTGTCCAAGTCCTCCAACTTCATCACTACTTATATTTCTCTCTGGACTTGGGAAACATCCTATCTGCGACTTATTAATGATTGGATTATACGATACTATATAAATAATATCTCCAAATTCACAAGTCCCGACTGGAACATACCCATCTGGTAGGTATGCTGTTTCTACTCTACCATTTCCCATGTCATTCTATAATGACATTTCATTTCCATTAAATGTTAATAGAGTAGCATTAAGTGCTGACGTAAGAGTTGTAGCCTAGGTGTTATCAGGAGCAAAATCCATCACTAATCCTTCTGCGAAAGTGTTTTTCGCACTCATAACTGTATTAGCCATTCTTTCTCTTATTTTTGTTATATTTCCTTAAATTATCTGAAATAAATTGATAATTATAATTAGACAGTAATATATCCTGAAATTTTAGGGGTTCTCTAACTAGAATAAGTTCTGCTTTATCAGTAGTTAACTCTTTTTTATATAAGCTAATACCTAAGTCGGCTGGCATCTGTAATCTAAATATCGCCACTCTATTACTTTCTGATATATTACACTCATCATATATTTTGTAGAGGATGATCTTAGAAAAGGTAAATCTTTTCCTAGGTCGTCCTCTTTTATTTTTCTAACCTAAATATTCATTATACTAATTCTATGTTAATGCGAAATAGTAATAACCATCCCAAGGAACTCTTTTACGTTTGTACATTATTCGTAATTTAATTCTCATTTTCTTCTTATAATATTCGAAGTACTTTAAGGAATCATTCATTAGCTATCCACAGTAAAACCAGAATCCGTTTCTATTAATTAGAGTGTCTCCTCCATAACTATTATGTAAGTATAATGATTTCCATCCGTATTGCAAAATTCTTTTAATATCCTACCTAGGAATATTCGGATACTCTTCACAAATTTGGTCATAGTAATCCTATATAGTTTTTTGTACCATAATAATTAATACTATTTACCCATATTAGTGTTATCTATAATTCTCTACTTATCCTTTCCAGAAAGATAGATAGGTTTCTCCCTAGGGAGTCTTTTTTCACTCTACATCTCTAGAGTTAACTAGTAACCACTAAAATTGGACATAATAAAATCTACATCATTCCATTTTCCATTCTTAAATGCCTTTTTAAACTTTTTACCTTCTGTTCTTTTCATATATAAATATGCCTAGGTTCTCCCCATTCCAGGCAATTTAAAATGAACATTATTATCTATAATATCGTCAACTACCATCTATACGCTTCTTGCAAAGATAGAAGCAGCTAAATCTCTTTTACTTCCATCAGAATATGTCTCTTTGCACTATTCTGTTGTCATTTTTAGTTTTTCTACTGGAAAATTCATAAAGGTATCATGCAGAGAAAAAGCATGACCCATTGCATAATTCTTATCACTCATAATCATAAACAAAAATAGGGAGACAAATTGCCTCCCTACATATTTTACATAGTTGGTTTATAGCTCTTATTGTAGAATTTACGTCCCCAAGAAGCCTATACATTTAGTATTTTATCCATTTCTTCTTGTGATACATATTCTGGAACTCTAGCAGCCTAGCAATGTAGGAGCCACTATCTTTTTAATTCCTAAGCCATTTTCAACACATTCTAGTTGTTAGTACGTATTGCTTCCTTGTATTTATAAGTATAGGCAATATATTCTGCTATTGCTATAGCTTCCTTATCGTTTATCTCTGGAAGACCTTCTTCATCAAGTAATATTCCATGATAGAGAATATTTATTCTTCCGAGTCCTTTATTTACATAAAGCGTATCTCCCACTCTTTTATATTTAACGAATTTTCCGCTAACATAAAAAGGATCTAGGAAAGCTTTTCTACTTTCTATATAGTTTTCAGTATACAAAGACTGTATATCTCCAAACTCTTTTGTATTACTTGTATATCCCCAATCCTCAGGACCACAATAAGTTACTGCTTCTATAATGTCAACATTACAAGGCAGCTAAACTGACCCATCCTAACAATTTATATCTAATGATGCCCTATATAATCTAGTATTTTTGTTTCCAATAAAATTATATGCCACTAGACCGATTTCTTCTAGGTCATCGTCATCTCCTTCAATATCGTATAGCGTTTGAGCTAAACTTATAGCATAATGAAAATTATTCCGTCCCATGTTATCCTCCTGTTACATATTGCTAATCGTTTGGAAGAGGTTGTGCAGCCACCTATCTATAGTAGTATAGTTTTTCTTTAGTTAATTTCTCCTTAACTAACTAATCAATAAAACTGGTGTTTACATCTGGGCCATTAAGCTCGTCAGTATTACAGCAACTGTACTATTTAAGCTATCTAGGATCTTTGAAGACAGCAACTACAGAAACTTGTTGCAAAAATGGGGCATTAAATAAGAAGCAGTCTAACATTCCATTTGCGTTTGGAGCAAAATCAATCCAAACATATGGTTTCTTCTAACTTCTTTTTCTATATTTTCTATTATTAAATTCTGATAATGATGTTACTATTGTGAACTTATTTTGCCTATCAGTAGAACCTATGTATTCGATAGCTTGCTTTCCGTATTGCGAAATAACCTGCGGAATTTCAAAATGAGCTGTTACAGTATCATCTGCACTTCTCATTCCACATCTACACCTTTCAAGAGATTCACAATCTACATCTATACAGTTAATTGCTATCAATAGGTCTTTGATAGGGAATATTCCTCTAAGGAAATACTAATGTAATATAGATAATCTACAGGCAACTATTTCATCCTCCAGCTAATCCATATTCATAGATAAGTTCTAATGATAACCTCTTAGTCCAGATACAACATCATTACGAATTTGGGATGCAAGTTTCTCTATATACATTATTCTTCTGTTTTATCAGGATTAGTCATTATCCTATGTTTGCAAGTAAAGTTATAACATCTAATACCCTTCAAATAAGTAACCTTAGATTTCAGAGTAGCGATTTCATTACATTTTGCAGATATAGCCTGAGATTTCTCTAGCATGATTCTATCCATCTATTCTCTCAATTCTGAAATTTGTTTTCTAAAATCACCTTCAAGTTCATGATAATCTTTTATGTACTTATCGCACGTTTTCTATAAATAATCATACTGGTCTTGTTTGAGGTCTGTCTTCTTTTGTTCGACATCAACCATTGAAGATTCTGCTTCAGCTTCTACCTATTTCTTCCTGCTTTTAAATGTGCAAATATAGGTGATAACTGCGCCAATACCACCACTGCCTATTACTGCTAAGGCCCATTCTAAAATAGACTGTTCCATACCTTAAAAAGAAAGGCGGAACAGGGTAGTCCCGCCTTTAGTTTATTTAAGCACCTAATTCGTCTTCTTCTTCGTCATCATCAGAAGCGGCATCAACATCAACTACAGTACCTATTGTACCAAGTGCAGTTTCCCAAGCTGAAATCAAATCAGAATCATTTTTAACCCAGAATACATGAACAGTATGAGAAGTCATTCTTTGTCCAACTGCGTGAAGACCATCATTTGTAGCTGGTGCTTCATATTCTACAATATATTGATTGTAAATAGCTCCAACAATAGGAGTTTCTACCTGACGGATGTGAGTCCATTGATAGTTTGCAGCAGTAGGCAATCTTAAATCTTTAATGATTTGAGAATATGTACCAAAGCTATTCTTACCTCTTTCATCCAACTTGATGTCTGTAGCAGCAGTTTTAGTTGGGTCTAATTCTGCAACTTTATCTGCATAATCATCATAAGCATCAAATGTGCTAATTTCGATTTTGCGGAATCTCTGATATTCAGTAGCTCCTTCTAGGATTAATTTACTACCAGTTACAGATACGTTAATCAAATCTTTATCACATAGGAATACGTGATTTTTCTTAAGCATATCTGCTACGTTTTTAGCAATAGTAGCAGCTTCATCGGCTTCTTTTACAGTAAACTCAATCCAGAATGGCATACCTTTCTGAACCCAGGGAGTTGAATAAATATAAGGTTCTGCACCTTCAACACCCAAATAAATATCGAGTCTGCAATATGTTTTTGCTCCACCTGTTTTTAAAGCAGCTAAAAGAGCACTATCAGCAAAATCAATAGTAGCTTTGCACATTACAGCATTATATCCTGCTCTCTTTCTAATTGCTTTTACACAATTCTTTACAAATACAAAGTCTCTTTTAATCTTTAGAGCATCAACTTCTACACCGTCGATGTTTGTTTTACCACTCTTGAAAAGGTAAGTATTGTCACTACCTTTTCCATTTAGTTTACTTGAATCTGGATCCAGATTCGAGTTAATAATCGTCTAAGTTTGGAAATTTAAACCTGTTGCCATAATCAATTAATTTTAATTAGCCTTGTTGAGGGGCTGGTTGCTATTGCCCAGTTGGTCTAGCAATAGATTGAGTCATCTGAATATTATTGCCTAGTCTAGGATCATTTACACGTTCCATTACTAAGTGTACCAACTCGTTTATAATCTCTTGGTTTACATAATCTGGGAACTCCATGATTTGAGAAGTATCTTCCGTTAAATCTATCTATTCTTGAGTTAGACGAATAAACTATGGACACTTAACATAATCAATCTGCACTTCTACTAATTGGAACAAACTATCATCTTTGCCATATCTAATCTCACAGCGAACATTAGAAGTATTTCCAGCTCTAAGAGCAATTGGTTTTTCTACAAGAGATACCTATTGTTCTTTTTCTCCTATCTTCAATTTGAATGTTCTTTGGAAGTTAGAGTTTTGAGTTTCTACATTTGTACCACCAGCAGTTCCTGCATCAATATCATTATCCTCCCATTCTCCTCCAGAAGCAGAAGTAACCTGATAAATTCCATTCATATCAATACCAACTTCTTCAAGACCTGTTCCAGTAGTAACTTTAGTACGAGGGTCAGTAGGTAATACCTATTGTTGATTTAGATTATGAATATAATAGTACGGACGCATAGGCGAAGGTCTATTATAGATATCAGTAATGATTTGACTCCAAGAATCAGCAGTTAATCTCGTTGCGGGAATTTCAATGTATGAGCCTGCGTCCCAGCAATCTTTTTGTTTAGCAACATAATAAATGCAAACACAATTCAACATATGCAAGTAATCAATAGGCATATATACTTCATAAGTAGCTCCATGCAGAGATTGGATTGAGCGATGTGCTTTACTTAAATAAGAAGAAGCCTAACCAGTATATCCTCCTTCTGGAGAATCTTGATTTCCAGTAACTGCTTCAGTGTTTTGAATGGCACTGTCTTTTTTAGCTCCAGCCGCTCTACCTGCAAGTTCTACCTTGTGAGGAGTCAAGAAAGTTGTAGCTTTCAAGACTCTCAGGTCATCAGTAGTTTGCTAGTTAATATCGTATACATTGTATACTTTATTAATGTACTAGTTTATAGCCTTATTGAATAAGTAATTAAACTCATAAAGCTTTAGTGAAGGTGCTTGAATTTTACTAAGTTCTATTAGCGTAGCTTCAAAAACCTGTCTTGCGGTCATTTCGCATTATATTAAAATATTGATAATTAATCTTCAAACATATCAGGATATGTGTCTTTTCTAATTAAGGCTAAGGTTTTGGCGTTTCTAGATAACTTCATCCATTCTACAACTGCATTATCTGTAGCTCCTAGTGCTACTTTACCATCTTCTCCATAAACAAAGAGCCCATCCTTTTTAAGAATAACTCCCTTTTCACGAGCTTCTATAAACAGCATACGAAGTTGAATATCTCCTCCAGTGTAGCAATTAATAATTTTCTCTGGAGTTTTCTCAGCTATAGACAATAGATAGTCTTCAACATCAGCATTTGGCTGATTTTTCATATCTCTACCTAATACCTTAGCAACGAGCAATCTTCCTTCATATCCACGCTCATCATTCATGATATAATTAGAAGCCTCTACAATGAGTTTACGTCTAGTAACTCTACGTTGAGCTTCAAATCCAGGTCTATCTACATAAAGCTCTGCAGTTCCATATCTAGGTTTTTTAGACCGCGGGTCTACAGTTCCATCAATTAGATAGTCTCCTTTATCATTCTTTGCAAATCTGTCTGGAGCGATGAGGTCACAATTTTTAATTGCTTCCCAAACAGCGTTCTCATAGACATCATCCAAATTAAAAGTTTTACCATCCTCTATTACAAACAACTCTGTCTCTGGAATATAAGCAGCTAATCCTTTTGACTCTTTTTCAATTTCTTCCGGTGTTAAAATAATATCTCCTTGAGAGTTAACCCTTTTAACACAATCTGCATATCTACCACGAGAATCTTTCTAGGGTTGAATATAATATTTCTGTCCTACTTTACCAAACACACTTCTTAATACAACGATGTTACTCTTTAAATCACCGTCTTGTACTTCATTAACCTTTTTTGCCATAATTCATTTTCATATTTTAAAGAACTAGGTAGGGAAGCACCTCGTTCCCTACCTTATCTAATTTTTGTTTAATCTTATCTTATTTTAGATTTGTTATTTTCAGATAGCCCTTATAAGGTTTTTTATATTTAACAGCACTTCTCATACTAGATTCTTTTAAATTTTCATCTGGAAATAATTTTATAAAATCAGTTATACTAATATTCCACTCTTCTCCAGTTTTCATATTTATTATATGCCTAAGCTTTTGTCGAGCTTTTGATATTTTCTCTCTAGTATCCTTACCATACGTCTTTCCTCTATGATAATCTCCGATTTTCTTTCTAGTTTCCTCAGAAACAATCCTACCTTTAAGTTTTGAAGATATTTCTTTTTTAGCTTTTTCTGAATGGTGCTTTCCAAACATTCCATTACGTTCTCCAAATAATTTCCTTTTCTCTATCCATTCTGGAGCTTGTTTAACCCCAGTCATGTCTGGAGTATAGTCAAAATATTTGTTTATACATAAAGGATTATCTGATACAGATTTTAGTAATTTAACTTCTCCACCATTTGCTAATTTTCTAGTAGGGAAAACTTCTAGTATTTCCTTTTTAAGTTTATCTTTATGCTCCTTAATATAAATTTTGTTCCATATAGAACTTGAACCCATATAAGAATCTTCTTCTATACTACATTTACAACTTCTTACTCCGATGTAAAATTCTCCAGTACTAACATTAGTAATTTTATAATTATAATGATACATATTTATAAATTTTTAGTCCATTCAATAATAAATTTTACAACGAAGAATACAAAAAATTTACATCGGAATATAAAGTTATTTTTAAAATTTATCTCTAACTCAAGTATGTTATATTACTCCTTGCAGCGTAATATAAAACTTCTATAGGGGTTGAACACTGCGATACCAGCGTATCCGTGAATAGTCATCATACCTCCAGCAACAGGAGTAGAAACTACACCGCTGTCACCACCTGAACGTCCACCTACACCAAGTACTTCGTTAAAGATGTAGTCTTTTCCTTTCAGAGAGTACATAGCTACAGGAGGTTGAGTAGAAGTCTTACCAGTTGTAAGGTCAATACATAGAGCGTATGGTTCTAAGAACTCTCTACTTAATGTTCTATCAACTTTAAATGATACAACATTTCCGCCCCATTCATAAGCATCAAATGTAGCACCTACTTTGATGTATTTTCCTTCTCCGCCTCTAGACCACAAGTAAGCTCCATCAGTCTTACGAGTTGCTAGATAATCTCCAAGAACTCTCTGTACAATTCCCCACATTCTTTCGTTTACCATGAATACAAAGTGGTTGCCAGTAGGCTTCTCAGCTTTTTCAACCATCGTAGAAATGATAGTGTGGAATGTATTAATAGTTACTCTATTAGCAGCATATTTAGAAGCAAATCTTTCGATTTGAGGAATCATACCGTCACCAATAGGAATTGGACGTCCAGTACCTCTATCAGAAATAGTAGCTTTACCATCTACCCCAATATTTCCTTTAGCTAATAGAATCATATTTTCACGAGCATATAAGAAGTTTTCAATTAGATTCTTCTTCATAGGCTCAAGTTTATAAATCTTTTCAGTTAGGCATCCTTGATTTTCTCCTTTACCAACCTTAATGAAAGTATCTTCCATCAATGCATATTTAGAAGAGTAGCTATCGTCAACACGAATAGTTGTCATATAGTTTCTCATCTTTTCAACATTAGATTGATACTTAACGAAGCCAGTATCATGCAATTCTGGTTTAGCATTACCAATGAAACGAGTTGTATCACCTACCTAACATCCATCTTTATCTAGGATTGATGAATAGTCATCGTCGATGAGTCTTACCATTACAGACCACATATTGTCAGCCTTTCTAGTAGGACGAGATACAACGAAGCATTGCTGCCCAGTTTTTTCAATTTTGAAAATTTCGTGTAATTGATAATAGTTTTCAGGGAAAATCATTTCAATTTCAGAGCCATCAGCTCCATCTTCAACAGGCACTGCTGCGAAGGGGATTCTCTTAATGTAATTAGTTTCTACTTCCCATTCAAAATAAGTAGAATCAATATTCTGAAATCCAGTTGCTTTCTTGGTATCTCCATAGAAAATATTTCTTAGAGCTTCTGTCAAGAAAGTTGCAGTTAATTCTGGATAAAGACGAGATACAACGCCTAAACGGTGAGGTCTTTCTCCTAAGAATTTACTAAAATCTTCATAAGTTCTAGTGTCACCCATCGTAGGGCGATTAGTTACAAAACTCGCTACAAGCATAATTATTCTTTTTAAATGTTAATAAATCTTAATACCAATCTTCATCATCTATAAACACATCGTCTGTGGTTTTCTTTTGTGAAGCGGGTTTGTTGAACACCAATTTAGGCTTAGGTTTTCCCTATAAATCCACCTTGGCTTGCTCATAACCTCTTCTATAGTTATCCTGAATCTGTTTGTTTAATTCTTCTACTATTTTATCCTCATTAAGAATCCAAAATGCGGCCTTAGTAAACAAAGCTGGATCATTCATAGCCCTACCAAACGCACTTAATCCCTAATCATCTATGTCTAGCATAAACGAGGATAAATCTTCTATATCATCGTCAGATAGTTGCAAAGGTTGTCCCGCAAAAGAATTTAGGTCTTTAATTTGACCTTTGATTGAGTCAGCAAATTTATTATATGCAGCCTCTTCTCTAGCAGCTTTCTCATTAGCTATCTGAGCTTCTTCATCTTCCTGAAGTCTTATATATTCTTTACGAAGACCTTCTACTGTTTTCTTGAATAAACCTTCATTTTGTTTAGCTAATTCAAGTGCTTGATTGATTTCCTCGTCAGAAATATCGGACCCAATTTTATGTAATAAATCCAACGCATAAACCTCATCGTCAGAAAGATCATCGACTCTATATCGTTTAGTTGGTTCAACTTCTGGCTGTAAAGACTAGATGTACTCCTCTGGAGTCATTCCACTCTCTCTAATTGTGTTAATAAGCTACAATTCAGATTCATCGAAGTCCTACTGTTCTGGTTCTTGGTCAATCAAGATATTAATCTATTCTTCTCTGCTTAATGAGTCCCAAGCTCTTTCTACAATAGCACCAGTTTCATCTTCGAATTTAATTTTTCCTGGGTCAGTAATACCTTTAAGACGTAGTACTTCAGTTGTTAAATCTTCATCTTGCTATCCAGAAGGTGTTCCGCCATTAGAAGGCTGGTTGCCATCACCATCTCCTGGTTTTGTTTGTTCAAAGGAATCACCTCCAAACTCGTCGTCGTCAAAAATCACTTCATCAAAATTTTCCATATACATAATCATTTTTTAGTTAATCATACAATATATATGTATTGATTAGGTAGACAGCAATTAAAACATAATTAAATGTTAAACTTCTGTAATAAAAAATTATAATTTCATAATAAATACTAGAGAATAAGAACGAGGTTCTATTTTTAGAGGTTTATTTGGCCATTCGGAATCTTCTAAAGTCTCTTCCTTACTTGTAGCAGAAGATAAAGAAACTCCTTCTTCAACATCTAAAGAAATAGAATGGGTATGACTTCCTCCAGTAGCTTTTCCTCCCTAGGTCCTTATATTTGACACACCATCAACAGTTCCAGTTTCTGAAGTTACCCCTTCTCCGGTTACAGATGTGACAAATGTTTTCTAGACAGATCCTATTCCCCAGTTATAATCTGAATAGTTTAAAGATACTGTTAAGTCTCCAGAACTTCCTGTGGTTCCTGATAGGTTTCCTTCTAGATTATGTGTATGAGGTTTGTGGGGATGGCTATGTTTTGGAAGATGTTCCTAAGTAATTATTAACTCATTGTTCTCATTCAACTCAGATTCATTGTCTCCTATCTAATCTATTGCAGACACAGCTTTAATAAATTTTCCTACTAGGTTAGGAGTTCCATTATTTCCATCACATACGGCCCACCCTTCTGGAATTTCTGATTGCCCGTTATACATAGCAATAGTTCCACTTGGAACTGCTAATTTAATTAGTTCTTTAATCCATTCAACATTCGGAACTGCTTTATTATATTTTTCGTCCTAAAAATCTTCTGGGATTTCAACGGATTCATCATATTTAGGATAATCGCATCTCTTTTTAAAAACTGAATCGTATAATTTTGAATTTAGTCCTATAAAATTATCAGAATATATTCCAACCTGCACCTCTTCCTATTCTTCTGGACATTTCTTTAATTCTTCAAATTCTTGCTCATTTATTACTCCTATTCTGGTATGAACAGTGTCATCAGGTTTTTCTTCTAAAGTTTCCTCATCGATAATAGTTTTTGACCTATCTAAGACGTCTATAGTATTTTGTGATATTTTTATTAGTTGAGTAGTTGAAATATAAATTAAGGAATCTACACAATTAGATAAAACTAATGATCTAATAGATTCTTCAACTGATACTGTAATTTCCTATTGTTCTATATTGATTACATCTACTTCTATCAACTATCTTTTTCCTCGTGCTTGAGAATCATCAATATTGTCTGGACCAGAGATAAGAGTATAATCTCCTAAAAATATACTCTATACTCCAGGCAACTAAAGAGTAGCGCTACTACTTCCTGCTGGAATAGTTATTTCTGCATTCCCATCAACATCATCTGCTATGTAGGAAATAGATAGTTTTATATCCTAAGAGGCTACAACATCTCCTATACTAGCTAATATGGTAACTCCAGATTCATCCTAATTATAGTCTATCTCAACCTAAATATTCAGAGATATTATAATATATGCTTTTTCTCCATCCGAGAATTTGTTAGGATATCTTAAAGTGAATGTAATGTTTTCTCCATCTTCATACGCTGACTGTATCACATTTCCATGGGTACTGTATATTATGGTATCATCTAAATAGCCAGAAGAGGACCCAAAGATAGTCTGGTCCATATCCCTCCATACTATAGAATCTACTTCAAGAACAGATTTTCCATCCTTAACATACAACCTATATCCATTAGAAGGGGTGGCATTATATGATTGTATGTAAGTCCCATTCTACATAGCTATATTAAGATAAGATCTAAACTATGTATCTAATATGAGTGCTAGCTATTCGTTTATCTCAAACTGTAGGGTTGGGCTAGCTATAGTCATATTAGAACCTTCTTTATATATCTTTAAGTCTTTAACAGTAATTTCGTCAAAGTAAGTATTTTTATCATTCTCCGAAGTACCCTGAGATGCTATGTATTCGGATAACTACCCATCTTTAGCTATGTATAATTTATTTTCTCCAACTATGAATATAAGTCCAGCTTTCACACCTGCTTCCTAAGCATCCTCCAAAGTTTCATAATATAATCCAGCGTTTACTAAGGCTGTATATTTTTGGTCAGCAGTTACTTCTTTTTGTTCTGTTAGGAATGATACATAGGTAGTTCCGACTTCCCCAGCTATATTAACCTTAGTTCCGTCGATAGAGACCCATACTTCGTTCCCTTCATCAGTAGGAACTAAATAAACTCCATTACTAGAAATATCATCTGAGCTAGAGGCTACTTTTAGTATGTCTGCTCCAGCAGATGCTAATTTTCCATTTTTGATTACGTCTATGAATTTTCCTCCCCACTGAACTTTTAAATCTCCTTTTGTTTTGATTATAAAATTAGAATCGGTAGAACCAATAGTATTATAGGTTTTACCGAACATATTGGTTTTACCTTCTCCCATGTTATTTTATTGTTAATACTTGTCTTCTATTTCTATTAGAATAACTTATATGAACCCAATCTAAGTCATGCTCATCTATTAGCTAGTCAAATGGTAATTTTAGCTTTTGGGCTAAATCGAATAGCTTTTTATTTTCCGCCTTAGTATCTTCAATAGTTCTTATATCAGCAGCCTATCCAGTCATGTGCTGACTATTACTAGCTCCTCCTACAGCCTTGTTTAGGGCTGGACATCTATATCCACTAGTAACAACGATTGGCTTCCCATATGCCTCTCTAAGAGGGTCTAGAACATTTTCTATAAGAGCTATCAAATTTTGCTCCTATTCTTTAGACGGAACATTTTTAATTCCCTTCTACTAAGCAGTAGTGCTTTTTGTTAGTTCTTCGATAGTAAAAAATTTCATAAGATTATATGTTTATATGTTTACAGTAATATATAGTCATAACTAGTGATTTATCAAAACAAAAATAGGAGAACTTCCCAACTTAGGGAAATCCTCCTACTAATTATATATAGTTATCTAATCCAGTTTCTCAACTATGCTTTAAATAACTTTTTTGCTAATTGACCACTTAGATAAGCAGCTTTCTCGGAATATGGGTCAATACCAAACTCTTTACATATATGCATTTCAACATGATTCTTTTCATGGTTATAAGTATCTATAAATTCCTCAGCGGAATCAGGTCTATTTATAACTATGATGCTTTTGTGTTCTTCTTGGTTAGTAAACGTAAAACCTGAATTTTCGTAATCTTCTATCCTAGAAGCTGCCCTATGTAAAACATCGTCTGGACATCCCAAATCCTCTAATCTACTCAAAATGTATTGAACATTGGGATTTTCTACAATTATGCAAACTTCTATATCCCAATCGTATTTCTCAAACAATACTCTGAAATGTGTCATATCACATCCTCCCAGTCTACCATAGTTCCGTTAGCTACCATAGTAGCATACCATCTCCTCATAGTAGTACCATCTCCAGCGTCTTCATCGTCTATGGTATCTTTAATGTAAAGAGCAAAATGTCTTTCATCTGTTATACTACTTCCGTAATAATCAGCCTTACACATATTGCCAACAAATACATAATCATAGCCAACATTATTTTCTAGTTTAATGTTATTCTACGTTAATACCTTATCAATGTATTCTTTGGATACTGGCTCTAGGGATTTTCCTCCCTTCTTCATAAAAGAAATAGCGTATGAACACAAAGCCTTATTGAAATGCCAACCGTAGTTTTGTAAGTACTTACGCATATACTTTGGCATATCGTCATACATATCCAAAGCTGCTCTCATATCAATAGTATCTTGGGTAGTCCTCGTCGTCGTAGTCAGAATCTCTCATTCCTCCACGTCTACGTTTTCCGTATCTTTCCATGTAGTGTTCACCAGATTTACTTTCTAGTTCTGATAAACAATGCATCAATTTCTTTCCATGCTTAACGATTTGTTCAGCACAATCTGAAAGATGCTCAAATTTTGACTCCTGAATTTCAATTATTGTTGCCATGTTGTTCCTATTTTAAAGATGTTTTAATAAATTCTCTGAACATTTCTTTAAGAGAGTTTATTTCTTCCCTTAAAGCCTTATTCTCCTATTCTTGTCTTTGTTTCTCAACTATTTCTGGATTTAATTGCGATAGAATTTCGTCACATCCTTTAATAATACTCTAATGTGTTTCGATACTATTAATTATATCCAGGCTTCTTTGCTTCATCGAAGAAACTTCACTATTCATTGCTTCTTTGTTGCAGGAAACCACAATATTGTTTCCGAAATCCGCAATGTCTCCCATTGCAGGTAATTTCTAGAAACTAGCAGATGTGCCGTTTATTTCGGCCGTAATATCCACTATCATTTCCTGATTATACATTCCTGGGTTTCCATACTTTGGAACTGGTATGGATACATTAGTAACCTTACCAATTTCCAGAGTAGGGACAGAATCTTTATGCAAGATAAATAGCTAATTACTATTCCTTAAATTCTAAAATGCCATTATACAACCCCTGTTAATAATTGTAATGTATTAGTACTGTGTTCAAACCAGCATAAGTAAATACCTGTTCCTGGTATCTGAGACACAGTTATATCTGCTCCGTCATAACCAGTCAATTTCTGAGCGTTACCTCCTCCACCACTGGTGAATACAATAGGTAAAGTCGTAGTAGTTCCTGCTGGTATAGCCTAGTTAAGTCTTACTATTAATAATCCTCTAAAAGGCGCACCTATGTTACGGTGATTATTAAAGTCAAATTGTACTTCATTAGCCGTAACTGTTACAGATAAGCTACTAATTGCTGGTATTCCTCCTCTATTTACGTTAATATAAGTAGGTAATAACATAGTTACCTCCTTTCTTAACCCCAAAGAGAGTTACCGCAGTATCCATTATTCCATCCTGCATAAGCACCAAGAGCATATCCGTTAAATACGGCTTGAGTTGGTACAGCAGTAGCACAACTGTATGGCAATGTTACAGTTTCAGGAAGTTTACACTTGATTCCATTTACATCACCTTGTAGAGCATTTACAGCAGCAACAATAGGAGTAGTAGCTTGACTTATCATTTGTCCAAATGCAGCAGTCTATTGGGCATTGTTAATAACAACAGCCTATTGACTATTCTTTTCACGTAGAGCATCAATCTTATCTAGCAGAGCCTGATTCTACATTGCGTCAAGCTTAGCTATAATCTGATTAGTGTTTGCAGTACCTGTGTCTCTAATAGTATTTTGAAGAGAGCAAGTCTAAGTCTGAGTTGTATAAGCAGTATCGCGGAAACCTCTTTCTACTGCACGTCCTACTGAATCTACACTATTAGTAATCTGATAAGTCTGTCTTTCATTTGCTAATTGATTTTGGTAGCCTTGTTCGATAATAGCTTTCTGTGTGTTGCAGCAGCAGTTATTAATTGCCTGAATAACATCACAGTTACCTCTTTCTACAGCGTTGATAACTCTTTCAGAAGTATAACCAACTTGTCCTCCTACTGTAGCAATTGCATTTTGAATATTGCAGCAGCAGTCTTTCAATACTCCGAAGTCACAGTTCAGATTAGTAGCAAGTTGACCAAGAGCAGCAGAGTTACCTTTGATTGCGTCCATTAACAGCTGAGTGTTCTAGTTAGTATTCATCTACTCACGTAGACCAGCTAACTGATCTTGAATTTCAGCAGATTGTAAGTTCTGACAGTTATTACCGTCTCCGAACTCTCCTCTGTTCATCCAACGCATCATCCACATCCAAACTAAGTACATGAATGGATTATTCCACATTCCGTTTCCAAATCCTCCCATACCACCGTTCATCATAGCCATCCAAGGCAGCATCTAGTTAGTACTATTTTCCTAACCATCAGGTACGATATAAGTTCTTGTATCACTCATAGTTTACGATTTAAATGTTAATAATTAAGTTTATTTGTTCTAGAACTACACTATAATATACATTTCTATGAGTGATATTGAACAATGCTAAAAACAAAATCGGGAATCTTAAACAGCTACATTATGTTGTCATAATATAAACTATTCAAGACTCCCGATTTCTAACTCGTTGCTGAGTTAATTCTTGCTGGCTAAAAATATATCTAGGTCAGCTTTATTCCAAGAAAGTTCTTTAAAACCTTCCTATTTGATTCCTTTCGGAATGAATCCATCTCTAACATAGTTATCAAAAGTAGCTCTACTAACACCAAGATAATCACAAGCCTAAACTTTACTCATTCTATAGTCTGGATTAGCGATATTTGATAACACAGAAATAATTTTACTCTGCTGTTCCATTGTAATATTACAATTATCAGAGTCAATATCATCTATGAATTTCTATAGCAAAGTTCTTATTATAGATTTCAACATTTGCATTTAATTTTTAAATATATAAATAACATTGTAAACATAACAAGAAGTACAAAATACATTCTCATCATATTTAGATCGGAAAGTGGTATTTTAACTATATCATCTATTAAAGCAATAATGTTTGATAACAATACGTAATGAATAGGCACTCTGTGCCAAGAACAAAATTGGAATATGTAAGATTGTAGATATAGAGTAATAATAAAACATATTGAAAATCCTCCAAATACATTTAAATAGTAATGAGGTAACTCATAATAATTCAATACTACAAATACAGTTTCCATTAATGCTAAAATAAATGGAATATATTTTAAAACATAAATAAGAATTTTATAAAGATGTTTATTTACACTTTTTTCCCGCTTTTCCACCTTTTCCGAATCCTCCCTTAGTACTAGATACTTTTCTTCTTCCCATAATCATCCTTCAAAGTTAGTTTTAACAGCTTCGACAATTTCTTTCATATAAGCTACAAAATCAGCTTCCTTGGATTCATACGTACTATAGCTTATATTTACTCTATCGGAGCCTGGCTCTCTATTGTAATTTCCATTACCAATTTCTTCTACTAGTTCTCCAGGTTTCATAACAGAGAAATTAATTCCTATAGAACCAATAGTATCTTTATTGGCAGTTCCAGTCATTTCCCAACCTTTGTCTTCTTTTGTATCAGAGATCTGATACATCTCATTAGTTTTTACAATTTCCATAATTATTCTTTTACAAATAAATCAAGTACAATCTCCATTAAATCAGCAGCCTTAATAGTATTTCCATTAATTTCTACATCATTTCCAGAGTTAACATCTAAAATATCAGAGTATTCATCCAAAGACAAAGTATCATCTGGCACATCTGAAATTTCTTCTAGTCCTTTTTGAACAAGATATTCTTGGTATTCAGAATTAGTCTTATCGTTTAATTCATTGAATCTAGCATCCTCTTCTGGTGTTCTATCGGTCTTTTCAGACAATTTTCTTAATTCGTCAGTGATAATCTGATTAGCAAATTCCTGAGTATCATCATCAAATTGCTTTTTAATTTTATTATAAGCCATTCTGATACGCATAATCTTTACTTTTAACTCCTTTGGGAGTTCCTTATCACCATCCTTGAGGATAACCTTGGTGATTACATTCTGTTTTGTCAATACATCATTTAAAGTCATAAATCATTAATTTTGGTTTAACAACTATATTAATATTATTTCAACTTGAAAACTTAATTTATGTTAAAAACATAAGAAGAATACATCAAAATTACCGTCGTTAGTTGAGGAATCATCTGCTGTGTTAACATACAGATAACGAGTAGAACCAGACTAGTATCCATTGAGCATGGTCACATATAGTACCGAATTAGAAGAGTTACTAGACATACCTTTATTTAGTCTACCGCTTCCCCAGTAGATAGTATTATTCCATGTATAACCACTAGGATATACAGTTCCTAGAGTATATTTTCCTTCACTTCTTCTTGAGATTGAGGTAACAAAATTAAAGTTTCCACCTTTTTTGGAATATGATGGAGTAGTACCTGAATAGCAGTTTATATTGTACCATCCCCAATATTTCACTATCACTCCACTACAAGCAGTAGGAACTCCTGCATTAAGATAGATAGGAGTACTACTAGAACCCTTAGTACTGGTGTAATCATCAATGGAATTAGTTCCACTATAATAGGCTAACTTGCCAGATGAACCGCTATTAACTGTGGCATTTAATTTGTAGGTCATAGCTTTTACAGTACCCCCAGTAACATATACTCCTTGTGTAGACGAGCCTGCATTTCCTTTAGCAAAGTCTGCTAAATTTTTATAGGAACCTCCTGCTAGTAAAACATAGTTATTACTATTTACAGAACTATGATAATATCCAGCTGTATAAATAGTCTTAGAATGAGTAATCACTCCAGTTCCAGCATTCCATACTGTTGACCAATCTGTTCCGTTCGATCCTGAACTAATTCTGGAAGCATAAAATCCATAGAAACCTATATTAGCACCAAGTCCTCCAAATGCTATAGCATGACCACTACTGTTCTTTACTCTAAATAAAGCATGAGCAGACGATGCTGAGTTATTCTAGTCAGCTACTATACAATTAGTTCTAGTAGCCATAGAAATCCAACTTGAACCCGTGTATGGAGCTAAATAACCTCCAGAAGCATAAAATCTTTTGCCGTTATATACTCTTACATAAGTTGTATCAGTCATATAAATACCACCGCCATAAGTCTAACTATACCAACCGGTAGAACCAACACTTCTTACCCACGAGTTACATATAAAGGATGATGTTGATAAAGCATATGAAGTGTTATTATATCCTCCTATATATGCTCTATTTCCACTTAAGGTATTCGCACTAAGTAAACCAGTTCTGCAGTTTATACTAACAGCATTTTTATTAGTATATGTCTGACCACTACAGCTAGTAGTAAATGACACTCCGAACCATGAAGAAAATACTAAGTTATTTAAGGCTCCTCCTACACCATTAGCAGCATCATTAGGACCATTATATATAGAATTACTTCCTTTATTATTTAAGTATAAATGACTTCCAAGATATACATTGGAAAAAGTAGGAGACGTAGTAGAACTTGATGAAGTGGATACTGCTATGTTAGCCCAATATCTTGTTCCAGTCCAGAATCCACTATCATTTGTCAGATGACTAGTATTAGTAGGGATGTTTACTGTAACAGCAGCACCACCATTATAGGTTTTTGACGAAAATTTACCAGCAGAGAATGTTAAAGTGTTTGCAACTTTAGCAGCAGTATTTACAATAGTTATTCCAGTCATAGAAACATAACTATCAGAAGGAAGAGACTGTGCTGTAGTAGTATTACCAGTATAAAATGTTCCCAAAGTAGTAGCCTCAGTACCTGTTCTCCAAGTCTTAGCTAGAACCCTATAGTTATAGACGTTATACTAACCACTTGGATTGCACCATAACTAACATAATCCACTACTATTGTTATAGTATAATCTGAATCTATCTAATGGTATATTTCCTACAACTTCAGCCAAATAAGCAGATATGTTCTTTGCGGTTCCAGTTCCATTCTGCCTCAACCTAAATGAAATTATTCCCCACTACTAATTATAAGCTGAATGCACAAGAAGATTAATATCAACATCATTATACTAATTATTCAGGGTTATATCCCATACTTTCCTCCAATAAGAGGAAAGTCCAGCCGTACCACTAGTAACATAACCATCTTTTAGTATGTAACTTAGATGCCAACCATCTAACATATCAGCATTCAAGTTAGAAACAACAGTAGTAGAAGATACTGTAAAAGGAGATGTTCCAGTCGCTACAGTAAACTTCTACTGTTTGCTGAAAGTTTTAATTCCACTAACCGTCTAGTTTGTAGTGAGAGTCACATACCTTCCATCAGCAGTATTCTAGTTTAGTATAAGTTTCCAAGAACCCCATGCAGTAGAACTCGTAGAAGTTCTCATATATAGATTTCCACTATCAGTAAAACCAAGCTAATGAGTCTGTCCTCTTGAGAAGTCTGTAGTACCTCCATAAGGTTTAAAATGCAGAATACCGTGATAAGTTCCACCATTATTTAGACCATCTACAGAGTTTTGTTTAAATTGGAATCTTGCTCCGCTAGAGAACTATCCAGGTGTGTTATTGACACTTCTTGTATCATGAGATTGTAAATACCCAGCATAAGATGCATAAGGAACTGTTAAGTTATTAGTAGTACCATTTTTAGTCCAAGTTACATAGTTTCCATTAGTTCCAAGGGATGTTACGAAATTAGCTGGATTTACATATGAAGTGTAATTTAGCTCGTCTAGTATCCTTACCCACTTTCCATTTACCAAAGCTCCTGCAGCTACTCTTTTATAATATAAACTGTTGGCGTTGAATGGAACAGCTAAGTCGGTATAGTATCCAGAGCTATTTGCATGGTTAAATCTTAGAATATGCCACCATGCTGTAGTAGGAGTATTATTCGCCTTCACAGCAGTTCCAGCAGTTCCGTTGATATTAAAGTAATTCAGACCATTCCAACCATAATCCATCCTACTATTAGAAGCTAAATACTAAGCCGTAGTAGCCGTTGCTGCGTTACCAGTAATCGAGATTCCCCAAGTACCGCTTGCTCCTCCACCAGTTTTAGTTACAGTATAGGTAGTATAATTTCTATGAGTTAGTACTCTAGTCCAAGCAGAAGTGTAACCACTACCATTACTTGTATAGAATAACATCTCATTAGTAGCTGGATTACTTACTCCTGAATTGTTGTGGGGTGTTATAAACAGCTATGTTTTGTTAGTATCACTAGCTCCCCATTGGAATATAGCAGTTCCAGCAAGAGGTATATTAACTCCAGTATTTGTAGTAATATATCCATTATTAGCATAAGCCCAAGAACCTCTTTCTGCATACGCCACGAATGCCTTATTTACGAAATTAGAAGAGTATGTATCAGCTGTATATGCAGTTCCTTGAGAACCATGTCCTGCTGTTTTCTTACCTCCAACATAACGTCCGTCTATAGAACCAGTTTGATATGTAGTAGTAATTGTAACATTCTAGCTTCCATTAACAGAAGCACTACCGGTTACGGCTCCAGATAATGTAATTGTTCTAGTCGCCCCCCAGTAAGCAGTAGTAATGTTAGCAGTACCATTAAATGAAGTACCATTAATAGTTCTAGCCGTCTACAATTTAGTTGCAGTAGCTGCGTTTCCCGTAATGGAAACTCCAAGAGTTGTACTACAAGCTGTAGGAGTTCCGGCATTTAAATATATGGGAAGAGTTGCAGAACCTTTTGTAGCTGTACCAATCTTTAAAACTATTCCAGTATAGTTTGCACTATCTACTATAGTTTTCCAAGATTTAGTGCTAAGTGTGGAATCGGTACTATTTCTCCAATACAAACTACCACTATAATGAGAGTAGAATTGCATATATCTAGTACTTCCACTTCCAGTATTAAATTGGACAAGATGTCCAGATGCCCCAGGAAAACTTACATTCCAATTACCGCTTAAGTTATTATTGCTAGATAACTCAGTTGTGGTTGGAATAGAGCCTGCTATAGTCTAACTTCCCCTAGCTCTAAAGAATGATGTTTCGTGATAGCCATCCAATAGGTCGGAATTAAGGTTCGTAACTACTGTCTTACTAGTTACTTTTAAGGGAGCAGTTCCGTTAGCTATATTTGAGATTAGCTAAGTTCCAGTTATTGAAGCCTTGACTATCAAAGGACCAGTCATAGTATCTCCAGTAACATTTACATATCTGTTATCGGATTCTGTCTTTGTATAATAATTATCAGCAATAGCAACAGCCTTTCCGTCTAATCGGAGAACTCCTTTACTTATAAATAAACCTACAGTTCCATTCCAGGGACTAGTTTCTGTAGGATACGGAAGAATACAAATAGAACCTGTTCCATCTCCTCCTGTATTATGCTACCCGATAGACGGATTATAAGTTCCCTAAGATGTCCCTCCCTTTAGCCATTTAATAACTGTTGTATAATTACTTGTACTATTCTAATTCTAAGTAATAGTAGCATTAATAGCTAGAATAGGACCAGTAGAAAATGTTTTCACCCCAGTAATAGTCTAAGCTGTATCTAGGGTTACAAATTTGTTATCTATAATTGAATAAAATTGAGTCTTACTTATTCTCCTGATAAATGTATCAGAAGTATTTCTCACATATACGGAACCAATATCTGTTAATGCTTCATCTGAAATTGCAGAGTTGAAGTAGGTAGCGTATATATGCTAGCTAGCATTTCTCTAAACAAGTGTATTGGCCTTAGTTCCAGAAGAGAACTCTAGATTTCCTCCATTACTAAGAAGAACTTGTGTAGCACTTCCTTGATATGTGGTTCCTATAAGCTTACCATATCCATCTTTAACCTTTATCATATTATTCTCTTAAATTTAAATGTATAAGTGTAAGCCTTTCCAATACCAGAACTTGCACCTATCTATAATTTTAAAACTCCAGAACTCTGCATAACAGTTCTTAAGTAGATTGTTTTTCCATATGCATGACCAGAGCGATGTAATATAATTTCATCTGTCTCTGTATCATTAGTACCATCTTTGTACCAACTCATTACACCAGAACTGTAGCAACTGTACATATTTCCAGTGCTATCATTAGCATTAACTTGAACCTATACTATATAGGTACCATTTGCAGGAAGATTTGTGGAAGTAATACCAGTATCCATCCATGCCTGTGTGACATTTAATGATTTTGTGATAGTGGTAAGGTTGTTAGACAGCTCATCAGTTTTTAACATAAAGTCTGATACTAATTTGTGTCCTCCACCTCCTAGTAGTACATATGAATCAGAAGAACCACTTTTTACAAATCCTGAACCAGTGATTGTAGACGTTGCTCTAATGATACCATGCATATATAAGCTATTAACCGCACTACCAGGATTAGCTAATGTAGAACCAGTATTATAAGCTGATATGCTAAGTACCTAGTTATTAATACCAGTTCCATAAGACCATATACTTATTCCTCTATCTGTCCCACTACCATTACTATGATATATTTTCCATATATTATCTCGTAATGAAGCATTTATTGATGTATTTTTAGATAATAATACGGTAGTATAATTTGTACTCCCACCTACCTATAAACAATTAGTATTGAATGTCTTAACACCTGTAATAGTTTGGGCAGTATTTAAAGTAACATAGTTAGCTAATGATTGGTGTTCTGTAAGAACGGGCTTTCCACCTGAATATAATTTATTAGCCCACAGACTACCAGTACTTGGTTGTGCATATATAGTAGTAGTAGTATAAACCTACTGAGTAACATTAGCACTTAAACCAGAAGGAGTGTTTGTATTAGTATAACCTAAGATTACAGGTCTAAAATTTGCAGTGGTAGTAGCAGATTGTAATACTTTCTAGTCGGTATTTTGGTCTGTATACCATCTAACCCAGGTTTTCCAAGCAATAGAGTCATAATATCTAAACCATATTATACCATTAGAAGTAATTAATTTCTGGTAACGATAACCACTAGCATTTCTACCAACATATAACTCAAATGCATCTACGCCACTGGGTTTGTTAGTTACACTATTACCTCCACCAGCATAGTACCATCTCCCTTCGTCTAAGTAATCATCTAGATCTTGATTAGTTAATTGGGTATAAATGAATGCCGCAGCCGCAGCCGCAGGTATGGACCAGGTGCCATCTTCCCTTAAAAATCTAACATTTGTTGCAGTATATGAAGGGACAGGCACCAATCCGTTATAACCTCCACTTCCACTAGAAGTATGTTTTTTAAATACCGAGTAAGTAGTATCTGTCCCTTTAAACTTTATCCCTCTAGTAAAGATATTTAAGCCTTTTAAGTCAAAGGTTATATCATTATTATTGGGAGCAGTCGTTAAAGCTGCCGCCGTAGTAGGATTGTATGCTATCTTCATAGATTATGCTGTTTCGTATTTTTTAGTACTGATATTATACCAGCTTATTCCAAAACTAATATCTTGTATGTCGTCCCCGTTAGAGTCTGCTTTTAAATAAACATCTCCAGATGGTACGAAGTTTAGTGTCTTGTCTCCGATTGATACACCTCCAATAGTAATAGGTCTCCATGAATCTTCTGCCGCTGGGTCGTAACCTAAAGCATTAATAACATTCTGTTTAGTTAAATAAATGCTTCCAGCGCTAGTAACAGAAATTGTTTTATTCGTAGAGTCTTTATCTACAATTACTCCTCCTATAGTAGTAGTAGTTGCGGCTACTAGAGATATTGTTCTAGCTGCACTACCATTATAAGTAACTCCAGCAGTTCCAAAAGTTAAGCCTGCACCAAGTGACAATGCGTTACTAACCTTCTTAGCTTCTCCCACTACTAAAGTAGACTGTGCAGCCCAAGTAGGAGCAGCACTACCATTACTAAGTAGTACCTAACCCTAAGTACCGCCAGTTGTTGGAGCATAAATGGTAAATGTATTAGTACTATTACTATAAACATATATAGAAGTACCGTTGACAGTGTGTTTAACCTATCCGTTAATATTTGCTTCTACAGCTGTCCAATAAGCTGCAGTGTTTAATCCACTTCCTGTTCCGTCTTGTATACATATTAGTAAGTCGCCAGCTGAACACGTCTATCCAGCATAAGTTCCCTGAGAAGTTACTCTATAGGTATCTCCGACCTCACATTTAGTGGGAAATCCCTAAACCTCTACTCCAGCAACGGTATGTGTCGTATAGCTTCCATTACTATAAGTAATAGTACCCTTATACCGCATTGCATCGTTAGCAGCAAAGCTAGCATTAATTATCTAATGAACCTACTGAGTAGTAAATAGGGTTGTTGTATTATTTACAGAGGTATTTTCAGCTATTGGCAAGTCTGTGGTTGTTATCTCAGCCCAGGTAGCATTTCCTCTAAATATTTCAGTGGCTTTACCGCTAGAAATAGGAACTAAACCTCTTACTGTAGGAGTAAATGTGGGAGTAAAATCCTTTCCATGAGATATAATGTGACCGTCTTTAGAAAAGAATAGCTTTACGTAATCCCCAGAAGCAGATTCCGGCAAAGTAAGATTGCCTGATATTTCAGCATAGGTATTAGCAAAATTTAATAGTGCCATATTATAAATGATTCCATTTTAGTATAATTTTATTATCTTCATCTATTCCAAAATCATTCCCCAGAAGCAGATTCCGGTCTTCTGACCCGTTATACTAAAGATAACCTTCTTGGTCCACTATTACCGTCACATTACTAGTAGGAGCGACTTCTACTATGTGTCCTCGATTATCGTATTTTACCTTTACTGAAGAAGGAGATTCATTTGCAGTTATGGAGTTGGAGTGAGTAAGAATTATATTCTTTTCTTGCTTAAATGCCTATAGTCCAGACCCAGCAGGTGTAATTATCTACTCAATCTTCCTCTCTAGCATATTATCAAGAGTAATTACTTCTTCACCATCTTTAACTAAAACAGCTTCAGCAGTAGTCTAAGGAACGAATATCTAACCATGTTGCTTAAGTTGTTTAATAGTTAATTCCATGATTATCCTCCTATTACTTGGTCTGTGCTATCTGTATTGACCATACTGTCATATAAATCTGATGGAATAGTATAATTAACTACTACCTTAGAAGCACCATCTGATGTAGTAACATCTTGAGCAGTGATAGTGTTTGCTAACTAGCCATTAATAATATTAATAGTCTAATTAAAGGTTTCATTAGTTACATAACCAGATAAATCTACATCTGTTTGGACTTCTCCAATTTTTTCCCAAATATATTTCGCCTGCGTATTTTCATATACACAAATATATTCGATAAAAATATTTCCTGCAGTACCGGATGGTGCAGGAACTAAATATATAGAATTTAAACAGTCTTTTGACGCTGTTGGTAGCTAAGTAACTATCTTGTATAGTTCTATGCTATTAGTAGTACTAATAACTCCTTCTGGAGAAATAGTAATACCTACGCCAGCAGTAAGCTTGTCCTATTTACCCTCTAAGGCTGTATTAATTTGTTGAACTGTATTCTTCAACACAGCAATATCTCCAGCATTAGTTCCTACAACTCCCATTGTAGTTCTTAATACCTTGTCAAGAGTTGTTATTCCTAATGATGAAAGTCCTGGAATATTAGAGGTGTTTACTACTACTGCCTCCGCTAAGGTAATAGGGACAAATTCAGTTTTTGATTGAAATAATCTTTTTATTTGTGTTGTACTCATAATTTAAATAAATTATTAGGTATTTGGTAGTCTACATAAGATTTTAGTGTAGAATCTACAAAATCTAAGTCGGCTATCATATTCTGAACTTCCTTTTTAGTGATAAAATTGTTGTTATTGTTTTCCACAATTTGACCTACAATTCTATCTATTTCTTCTTTACTATAAACTCCTAGATTAGTTCTAGCTAGCGTCTTCTCAGATTCTGTTTTAAACTCGCCTAAATAATTTTCTTTACATAAATGAGTTTTATATTTTGGTTTTGGACATTCTCTAATAAGCTAATTATCACATCCGAATCCCGTATCTACACTTCCTATAACTGAATCTGGATTTTTATGTTTCGGAGTTTTACAGCTAAGGTTGATTTCAGGAGGTGGAGGAACTGGCTTGTCATTATGCTCAAACCCTGTACTTATGGTAGTCATCACAGAATCCCCTTCTATAAAATTAATATGATTTTCAGGAGGTGGAGGAACTGGCTTAGTATCATAGCCAAGCTTTATAGTATTAAGTAATGATTTAGAAGGAAGTAGCTAGGGCTTTTCATTCCCTAGCTATATTTTATCCTTTTCTAAATTCTCATTCATTTAACGTAATCTTATCTGGATACCCAGAAGTATAATCATATTTTATAACATCTTCAACTGTCTTAAGCTCTTTTATAGCTAATAGATGTTGAGTTGTGTTTACATAACATTTCCCAGCGTACACCTCTAGCTAAGCTAGAAATTCTTTTACCTTGTCTACTGGTAATTCGATTATTTCACTACCAAGAACCAAAGACATATTACCAGTACTACAATTAGCTAAATTTTGTAGTCCGACTCTAGTAGCTTTATCTAACCAATACTCTTTGTCGTTATAATAGAACGAATCAACGTTAGATGATTTATCATATGCTTTAATAGCTGCTTCTAAAACTGGAAGCATTAATTTAAAATAACATACTCCATCTTTTCGCTCAAATAACTCCTTCCAAACACTCAAGGGGAGCCTTAACAGCTCCTCGTGAGTGAGTAAGGATTTCAAAGAGTCATCCTTATTAATTACATAATAACGATTATCGTGACTTATTTGCATGAAATTATCAGCCATTCTTAGAATAATTAAATTTAGTAAATGGTACTCCTTGATGTTTAGTTAATCTCCAAGCATTATTATATTGAACTGTGTTCCAGTATGATGGGTCGTTATAACTACCAGTAACCCATTCATTAGAGTATGTATAGCCTCCAGAACCTCCGTCATATTGCTAAGTTCTTTGATAAGAATAGTTGTTAGCAGCTGACGAGTTAATAGAAGTAGTAATATTATTTACTCCAGCATTATCTCCAGAACCTACTATATTAGACCATACAGATGGGAACTAGTTGTTAGCTCTAGAATATGCAATAGAGAAAATTGGAGTTGTTAGCACTCCACCTCCATTAGAAACTGAAGTGCTAATTGGCTATCTTACTATATCTCCAGTATTGAAATTACTTCCTGATACACTATATCCTCTATAGTAGATAATTCTTGAGAACTCAGCTACAGAAGGAGCGTACCATTTTCCTTTCTAATATGCAGCATTCAGTGTTTCATCTTCTTTAACCTACGGTTCATACACGTGCATACTATAGAAGTATGGATATAGCAAGCAACTCATAATATCTGTTCCAGAAGCATTTGTCCAGACAGTTTGAATAGCTTCACATAGGTTGTTAAGATTAGCCTTAGATTCAATATAATATTCCCAGTTAGTTCCTCCTCCAGAGGATACCTATTTTCTGCTTATATATGGTTTACAAGCTGAATTGTTGTATAGGATAGGAAGCAACTTGCTATTTACATGATTAATATATGAAGCTGTATCTGCTTCTCCAGCAAATGCTGTATTTACTTGGATATTATAAGTAGACACATTGATATTGTTAATCAAATTTGCAGTTGCAGTACCAGAAACAGTTTCGTAATTCTGTACTGATACACTATCCAAATAGGCTTGTACCTAATATAATTGCTGTAGTATCTATTCCTGAGAACCTTGGTTTCCATCAGCACTATATCCTAGATAATAGGATTTTTCATCATCTGTGTACTCTTTACCAATTATATAAACTACTCCAGAAGTGCTATTCGTTTCATCTTTAGCATAAACTAATCCTACAAGAGTTTTAGTTGCATCAAATGAACTTGTAAATGTACCATCTGCATAAGCAAAATCTCCAAGTTGTGGAGCTTTCCAAGTAAAGCTTACCTTAACAGTTTTCTTAATAGCGGTTCCACTATTAGCAACTTTCATACTGATAGTCACAGTGGCTGTGCTACTAGATTCTTTCTTTAAAGTAATAGCACCAGTCTAATCAATTGTAGCTACATCAGTAGATACTCCTGACATAGAGTATGTAATATCCAAGTATCCATTTACAGATGGATTATATGGGTTAGTTCCCTATTTAATTTCAACATCATTACCAGATGCTACGGTAATATCAAATAGATTTTGACGAACAATCGTTCCAGATTCTCCAGCTTGGTAGTATACAGAAACTTCTCCAGCACAACTGAAATCCAAAATTTCTGCACTTTGGAAGTGTATTCTAATCTTAGATTCAGGGTTAGAAATGTCACCAAACGTGTTAACAAGTAACTATTTAGTAGCAAAGCTAATTGCTTTAAGAGTTGTACTTCCTGCAGTATTTACAATGTAAATATCTCCAGTTAAGCTACAAGTATTTGTAAGAATCATCTTTCTTAAAGCATCTTCTGTTATATATAAATTTGCATTTCTAATAGTCACTGACTATAGTGCGTTACAATTTATCAACTATTCACAGAAGTTAGCTACGTTGAAGCTTCCAACATTATCACAGTCAACATAAACTGTAGATAGATTATTTAATCCCTCAAATGTAATATCAGTCAATCCTGGATTATCATAGATTCTAAATGTTTCTATAGTATCTGGAAGAATTACATTCTTTAATCTACCAGTCTGTGGGAATACTACACTCTTAGTAGTAGTCTTAGAGAAGTCTATAGTTTCTAACTTTAAGAATTTAGACAAGTCCATTTCTGTAGGAAGTGTCATATTTCTAAGAGTTAAACTCTCCAATACTGGGAATGAAGGTGTGAACAAGCTGATTGCTAAATCTGGATAATCGCTTGGGAATAGACTAGAATAGTCATCTAGCTAAGCATTATCAATTTGGAACTCAGTAGCTCTTGAGAAGTCTGCGTCAATAGTAGACATCTTTAGACCAAGGATATTTAATTTCTTATACAGAGTAGTTAAATAGATACCTTGGTTGATTGCAGGGTCTCCTTGATTAATCTAAGCAACATATTCATTTCCAGTCTATGCCAGATTCTTAATTGCATCAAAGTTAGAAGTCTAGAAGTCTGACAGATATAGATTCTTTCCATTGTAATGATATACAGGATAACAATCTTGATATGGTTCAAACTCCATTCTTAATCTCAAAGTATCACCACTACCAGCAGAACTTGCAGTTCTCAGTGCAATAGCTCCTAAAGAAGTCTATGCATAAGTAGAAAGGAATGCAAATCTCTTGGTCATGAACTATTTCTCACAAGCTAAGCAAGAGCCGTGGCTTTGTTCGATAGGTTCAATCTCGTTGTTACTATAATATGAAAGTACCTTAGAATTTTTAATAGCCTAAGCATTTTCATAATATATCTTAGCTGTATGGTTATATGCTACTGCTGGGAACGTTTCTTGAACATTAAAGAACACTTTATAGAAGTAATTTGATTTATCTTCCATACTGTTACTGTTCTTAAATGCAGTATTTATAACACTTGCTAAATATGTTTTTATTTCAGATTCGAAACATTGGTCAAACATATAGAAGAATACATTGTTAGCATCTCCCCAATATACTGAGTCAGCCTCTCTGTAGGAAGTCTCTAGCAAATTATAAGGCTTAGACTGAAGACCGTTATTATCAGTTACTAAAATAGTATCTAAGTCGTCTCCAATAAGTCTAACTAGATAATCCCCCTTACCACTCTCAACAAATTCTCCTTCTTCGTTTTCTTCTCTTAGTTTTCCAATAATTTGGAAATATGTATTTTTAGCTCTATTGTCAGTTCCAGATACAAACTTAATAAAAGCCTAGTGGAAAGCAATATCATTTACATCTATGTAGTTCTTAATTCCTGTAATGAAATTAGCTTTCATTGCATCTAATGCAGCAGGAATGCCTAAAGCGCTACTTGTTCCAGCTAACTCGTAGATATTAGCTCTAGCCCATCCAGTAGCAGATTCATAGCTTACTCCCGCACATACCCAAGTTCCGTTAATATCATCGTAACGATAAATATCTCCGGACTTATGACTAGTTGGATTTAGCGTACAAGTACTAGCTGTTACAATGTACTTTTTAGTTACATCCCATCCAGAAGGACTAGTAGCGCTTGTCTGAACCATGTTGTAATCATGTGTATAAACGAAGTCGTAGAACTCTCTAAACTTCTTTAAAGATTCATGTACTGATTCAGCAAATTGGAAGTATGTCTTTCCACTATCATTTTCTACTTCTTCACAACCATAATCAATATCCCAAGCTCCTCTCTAGTCATATACAACAGATTCATCTTCGATTAGAAGATTATCCCAAGGACGAAGTAAAGAATTAGCATAAGTTATAGTTGGTTGATTAGTTAGTCCATAAGTATCTTCTCCAAGTACACCAGAGGCTCTTTGAAGCGCCTACCAAGGACGTCTAAAGTTTACAGATGGGTCAGTGTTTTCACCACCTTCTAGCATTAGATATTCAGGAGTTATATCTTCGTCATATCCACTGGAAGCATCGTCTCCTTTACCTGCTCCCCAAGTTTGGAATCCCATAAATTTGATAGATTCATCATTATCTAACAAATCTGCTAGTTCTATAGTAGAAACATCTTCTAAATCAGTTTCCCAATAGAAGTATAGGAATGGTTCTTCATGTACGGCTTTCTGTCCTCCTGAAATTAAATTTCCTCTAGATTCCTTATAGGCATCATCAAATAATTTACAAGAACCAATCTTATGAGACTGCATAGAAGAAGCAAAGTTTACTTTACCTACTAATTTAGTTATCTTATATGCAGTAGTATCTTGCTATCCATCATAAGGAGGCATTACATAGTAACCCTTTGTAGAAGAAGCATCTTCTCTAAACGTATTAGTATCTGTATCTAACTAAGAGTATGGAGTAAACGGACTCTTTATTTTCTGTCCTTCCTAATCCTTTAATTTATTTAAAGCATAGGTAACATTCCAAATTAGATATCTCATTGCAGAGGAACCTTGTCCCTTTACTTGACCATGAGTTAATCTACCTCCGTATAAGTTATTAACAGAAGAGTTAGCATAGTTAACGAATAAAGTTACTGGAGAATTTTTCTATGCTGTTTCTTGTGGAGGAGTTTCATTATCTTCACCTCCCCAAGCTCTATGTGGGAATTTAGCTCCAGTCGGGAATACATATACTAAAGTATTATATTTACTATTAGCTCTACTAAAAGAGATTTCTCCATTAGTTCCAAGAATATCATTCTTGTCGAAGAACTCTTCTTTAGAGGTCTTTTCTTTCAAGAAAGAAAGATAATTTTTCTAAACCTGATTAAAAGTAAGAGCAGTACTATTATATACTCTGAATAGATAAAAATCAATATCAGCAGTTGTAGGATTAATCTATAGTGCTGCAGAAGCAAACGTATTAAGTTCAGAATCTGTTAAAGAAATTTCTCTATCAATTACTCCATTCACATATATTCTAACTAAGTTAATGCTAGTAGTAGGAGCTGCCTAATCAAAAGCACTCTAGAAGCTAGCTAGGAAGTTCGGATAGTAAATATCACTCTTAGAGATAACAAAGCCTTTCTATACAGTTACTAATACATGAGTCTCTACCCCTTCTTGGAATTGAGCATTTCTAGCATTAAATAAATCGTTATCCTCAGTATTCCAACAGAATTGAGTAGGTCTCAACTAGAAGTTTCCTATTGTAGCTATTGGTTTGCTCTCATCACTAATGTTATAAGTTTTAAATCCTAATTCAATAGTGAAATTATTTCCTAATCCTAAACTTAGAGGTGATTTTAGTATAGGATTATCCTGTGCAGATACTTTAAATATTGTACGCCCATCTTCTTCCTACCATCCGTCTGACGATTCCAAATCTGATATTACCGTAGCCGGATTTGAACCAGTGGCATATTCGTCAGTAACAAAAATATCATTTAAGTAGCCTTCAATCTAGTCAAAGTTCTTAGAAGGAGCTATATCCTACGAATATATAAATTCTGGATTCACTGCCTCTACTCTCATAGTTTTGAAGTTGCTTGTATAGGCGGTAGTCTATCCTAAACTATTAGTAAATACAGTATAGAACTTATAGTAAGTATCATCTACTTTAATTACTAAATATTTTTCAGAATCGCTACTATTTATCTCTATATATTTTTTATACGAAGTGTCGTAGACTCCCTATTCATTGTAAGATGAAGCGCTAATAACTTCATACTTCATGATTTCAGTAGGATTCATACTTTCAGAGTCTGGCATTTCATTCTCTAGATAAGTAGTTATAGCCATAGAGCTATTATCTGGGCTAAATACAGTTAACTCATATAGAGTAGCTACGCCATTGTTCGCAATACCATTACTTACTCCATTAATAGCAACGATTGTTTCTGCGCAATTATATGTATAAATAATATCTACATAAATATAGTCTGTATAAATAGAACTCTCAGTATTATGGACTGCCTTTACAGCTAATTGATTAAGTCCTGAGGTTAAACTAGAATAATTCAATACCCCTCCACTTGTAGAAAATGCAGAGCCGTTATTAAATCCCTCTAAGTGATAATTGCTAGTTGTTCCTCCAGTTAGAGAGAAATTAACTAGGTTGTTACTTAAGACAACTTCCCCATTGTAATTAAGAGTGATTACTTCGGTAGTAATTGGAAGGTCTAAAGTATCTTCTACTTCAGGGTCATCTATTACCTGAGCAGTAATTTTCTTAGCAGACTAAGTTTTAGTAAATAACTCAGTAATATCTATCCAAGCTAGAGTATCAATTAATTCCTCTGATGATACATTAACTCCAGTAATTGCTCCAGTAGAAGGATCAATAATACACTAGTTATATTTAATATTGTTTACTCTAAATGTTCCAGATTGAGTTCCATAACTAATCTTAACATTGAAAGGTCCAATTCTATCTGTTGTTACAGAAGTAGTAGCAACGGCGTACATTGCAATACCAACCTTAACATTTCTATCAGAGTTATATTGCATCAAAAGAGAACTATTAGCCTCAGTATAGATTTTGTCAGTCTTATTGTCTAACATTACTCCATACACCATAATACCATAAGAGTACGTGGGAGGAATAACTGATACTTCAGTTTCTACCTTATCTCCATTACTCTTAAGAAGAGTAAGGATGCTAGTAGAAGAATCATACGATGCATCTACTATATCCTATCCCTCTGTCTTCTCTATTTTTCGGCTTATGAAATCCTCAACCTCCATTCCAGAATGTCCATCCCATTCTGTTGCTAAATCTGTAATCTGATTAGGTAAATTTTCAAATTTTGCCATTTTTACAAATCAATTATTTTTCCATGAATCATCTTTTAACCAAGGTCTATCTTGTAGCCAAGTTCCGCTACCAAAACAGCTTCTAACAGCATCATATACGGTAAGCCAGACTAACTACGACCCTTTATATATAGCTCCAATGTTTTTTTGTACTCTTTGCTATACTTGGTCTACAAGTTCTAGAATATCTTTCTATACCTATAGTATTAACTTTCCGTTTCTATATATCATACTTTCTAAACATATAAATTAACTAAGTCAGCTAAATTATGGTACACTGGTTGTCCTGTATCTCTAGTACATAGATATATTATATCATTTTGTATATAATATTTTCCATTAAATAACTCCATATTGTTGTTATATGGTATTGGGTCTTCTAAAGTTCCAGCATGATCTTCTACTATCTCCTCATAAAGAGCAGCAGTAGCAATTGAAGGCGGTTGGTTCTCCAAGACCTGACTTATTGTCTATCGTACTTTATATAGATGTCCTTTATAAGTGATTTTATCATTCTCATTTAGGGATTTTCCTATATATGCATTCCAGGAAGGATATAACGATTTACACTATAATGCCTCCTAATCTGTAAGTGATGTAGTCTTAATTAGAATCTTAGTTAGGTTTGTAATGTCTCTTAATGAGGGTACTAACTCAGAATTAATTGTAGACTCGGATTCTATTTTAAAATCCAATTTAACTTTGGTTTGAATCTCAGATACTAGATTAACGTATTCTAGATAATCATTATATGCGTCTGAATCTTCACTTAAACCAATAAGGTATTTATTATACTTATTTATCAAAGATAACTCATCCTCAGAGGATAGATACTGTCTAATCACAGCCTAAATACATTTTTTATAATCTGGCTATCCTGCTAGAAGAACCTAAATAAAACTGTATAGAGTTTTTTTCTATTCTTCTAATTCTGAATCACTGATAACTTCTATCTCTTTTATGTCATAGTTATAGTAATAAGTACCGTTCCCAAGTTTTTGGATTGTCTGGGGCTAAACGTCCATTTGTATTCTATTCGGTTCTAACATAAGGTGTTACTTTAAAATTTATAGGAAATTTGTATCTAAGCAAAGAATAATGTAATTTCTTATTCTTGCTTTTAAAATAATAGGGTTTGTTGTTATACATAAAGTGCACTCTAAAATGGCTATGATAATCAACTACCTCTATAATGTGAATATACTTATTATAAAACTTAGATATATTGACTTCCTTTCCATTCCATTCCAATTTGAGAACTTCAAACCAGTCAAAGTTTCTATCTTTTTCAACAAATTCTTAGAATTACAGAATTTCATCCATCCGAAATAAGATCTCATTCTTCTTTCCAATTCTTCTCTATCAATCTTATTTTGCTTATATAGATTTATAAGCTTAAACATTCTCATTTTTATAGATTTTCTTAATAGAACGTGAGTGTGGTAAAATTTGTAGCCTACAAAATCTACTCCTCTACTTTCTACTGGAAATATCTAGTAGTTAGGTTTTAATTCTAAATTAAGAACTTGTTTTAAATACAGTTTTATAGATACTAATACATTTCTCAAATAATTCTTGTCATTACCAAGAATCACAATATCGTCAGCATATCGAAAGTAGTACTTACATTTTAACTCCTCTTTTATCCAGTGGTCAAAATATGTCAGATATAAATTTGCAAAGAACTATGATAGATAGTTCCCAATAGGAACTCCTTTGGCTGAATATATTATTTCCTTCAATAGACTTAACAGTTTCTTATCCTTTATTTTCTTCTACAACATCTCATACAGGATGTCATGTGTTATAGATGGATAAAATTTTCTTATATCCATTTTTAGGCAGTATTTAGTTTCATCTGGGTATTTCTACAATACCTTGAATAAATCATACTCTACCTTATGAATCCCTCTATTTCTTATAGAGGAATATGTCTAATCTATAAAAATGCTGGTCCAGATAGGTTCCATAATATTCATTATAGCGTGATGAGTGATTCTATCAGGGTAATATGGAAGTCTAAAGATTAATCTTTCTTTAGGCTCATATATTATAAATGTACTATATTCAGAAGTCTAATAGATTAGCTATTTTAATTTGTCTGATAATTCCTTATTTTCTTCTAATCTATTCTTATCATGCTACTTAATACCACATCGAATTGACTTATTTCTTCTAGCCTTATCATCAGCTAATTCGATGTTTTTCAAATCATACACTCGTTCGTGCAAATATCCTACACGTTTCAATTTTTATATATTTCATCGGAAGCTTTCGAGATTTAACCTACTAACACCCTTCATTTAACACTACGTTGTCTTTTGCCTAGAGGCAAGGATATCACTTAACAAACTAAAAAAAAAATAAAATAAATTGTTCTAAATATATAATAACTCAACATTGGAATTGGCATTGCTGACGTCATTGTTAGAATTGAAATAGCTAAGACCTGCATTGCTACCATTATTCGCATTGCTGCCTACTAGCAGTTCTTTTTTGCCAACCAACGGTTTTCAGAAGTAATATCCCACGATTTATATCTAAATCGATTTCTATATTTTATATCTTAAGATACTCTGTTTAGAGTCCTGAACCCAACAGTGGAAGTGGCAGCGCCGACGTCATAGTTAGAATAGAAAAAGCCAAGACCCGCATAGCTACCATTATTCGCAACGCCGCCCACCCGCAGCGTGCGAAGCGCTGTAGAGCTAGCGTTGCAATAGTGGTAATCACACATATAAGTTGTAGTTGAAGCTCCAGTACAAGAAGATGGTATAATCTCTGCTGTCTCTCCCAAGTCAAACTCTTTAATGTATCCATCTTGTGCTACCTCATATCCTGCTATAGTCTTGTCGCCAATTACGTCAGTAAACTCTTCCTTGTTTGTAGTAGTATATACACTACTGATTTCATTTGCCGCAGTTCTTTGAATAACTACTCCATCTAGGTTTGTCCAAATATCTCCAAATGGATTATCAAAACCTCTCCATCTTGGAACTTTAAATGTCTTAGTCACTACTGTATCTGTTCCGTTTGTTGCAGTACATTCTGGAATAACTAAATCTTTGATTCCAGTGAAGTTACCAATATCATTACAATAACCACATGGAGTAATAGGATAGGTTCCATTATATCCAGACCAACTTGTAGCAGAGTTACTCCAGTCTGTAACTCCAGGACCAAGTCCTCCTTGACGATAACCATCAGAAGTAAGCTCAGCATTATAGGCAGCCTGAGAGTTAAAGTTAGCGTATTCTATTACATAGTTCCAGTAGAATATCCATTTATAATATTCATAACACAATAATTCAGAGCCTGCATTTGTGGCATAAGTTCTCATATTAGCTCTAGAAACATTAGTTCTAGGTTTTCCTAAATCGCTTCTAAAAGCATCTTTGGTATCAAGTTCAGTAGTTAGATACTCATCGAATTGTGCTCTATTTCCACCGCCTCTAAATGCTTCTGTAGTATTGACCACGGACACAGCTTTAGGGGTTTCTGACACAGTATTGTCAACTGTATTTCTATATGCGTCAATTAATAGTTCTGGTATTTCTGCCCACGAATCATCAAGCTTTACTAGAGAAATTCTAACCCATCTTTTATTTCCATTAGAGCCTGATTTACCATAAAATTTAGGAGTGTGGACTCTTACAGTCCCGTCGGTTCCATCAAGCACAGAAGGAGTACTCCCATCTTCTTTGTAAGCCCAATCGTCCGGATATAAATAGTAATTTACCACACCGTTATTTGCTACACATCCTCTGTAAGCAGACTAAATAGGAAGGGATTTATGTAACAGTGGGTTTCCTATTCTAGTAAGGATAGGAGAAGATACGGTAATATCCCATTCTACCCCATAAGAGTATAAGTCTACGTTACTGCTTAACTCTGTGACTTGTTTGCTTAGACTCTATTGTTCTTTTTGTAATTCTTCCCAAGCAGTATTAAGAGCATCAAATTGTTCCTCTAACTTAGTACTAGTATCTGCCCACTATGCAGTCCCATCTTCAGAAAAGGTTAAAATCTATCCAAGTGCTCCTCCAGCAGGTATGTGTTTATTTCCAGAAGTAGTTGGGTGTACATAATTATTTGCATTATCTGCAATACCACTAAGTTTCTGTTTTTCAGTTTCTGTGTAATTAGCTTCAGAAAGTCCTTTTCCTAATTCTTTATCTACCTTACTTTCCAACTCCGTTTTAGTAGCTAAACCACTTATATCCTAGTGTTCCTTTAAATAATTTTCATCATTCTATAACTAAGACACTTTAGTTGGAATGGCACTAGATTTTGCATATGTCTAATCTATAACATTTCCAGAGCCATCATAGGTAGCCTTTAAGTCATATACGGTTTCTCCAACCTTTATAGATTTGATAGCTGCCATATTATTGTATTATTAAAGTTTCTTCTTCTACATTATGATCTATTCTTTCTATGGAGGCAGTTAAGTCTTCAACAGCTTTCTACAGTTCAGCCTTGGTAGCGTAGTTCTTTAATGTATCTGGGTCTATTCCAGATCCTCCTATATTTCCTCCAACAACTTTTACTGGTTTTGCTGAGTTCTTAAACTACCCTTCAACCCAAATTGTTCCCATACTATTTAAAATATTAATTGTTCATTTTCTCCATCTACCTGTACGTTACCAGAACCAGGCTATATTGCATCTATTTTCTTCTACAATTCGTCTACAGCAGCCTTTATTAATCCTTCCACCTCAGCTTTTGTATAGTAACGTTCTGTCAGATATTCACTTCTGACATATCCTGTATCCTATATATCTTTTTCTCCGTAAGTACAATAGTACGTATCGTTCTCTGTCCTATTATTTTCAACTAGGTCATCATAATCTGTTTGTGGAAGACATACCAATTTAGGAACCTCTTCTGTAAGAGCAACTTGCTTTCCAGATGCTAATAATCTATCGTCTTCTGTAGTAAGTTTAACAGAACTTTCAATAGTCTGTTCAGTTGTTTCATCTTCTGAACTTTCTCCAGTTGTTCTCTATTGTACTTCTTTTTCGACAATTTTCTAAATAGTAATATCAGAAGTTTCTATAGAGGTTGATTTCAGAAGCTCTGTACTAAATTCCTTAGAAGCGGCATCCTAATCTTCCTAATATTTCTTCTAGGTAACAAATATAAAATCGTCATCACCGGTTTCGGGAGAATCTCCTCTCAAACTTTCTTTTGTTACATACTCCTCTGCTATCTAATTGGAAAGGTCAGTTAATGACTATTGAGTGGCGTATGTAGATTGAGCATTTTCTTTCGTAAGAAACTTTTCATCTACCTACGAACTAGTGTAGTATGCTTTAATATCTTCTGTAGTAACGTAGCTTCCTAGTTTCTATAAACCAGAAACAATTTCATCAATCTATGTCTTTGAGTAATAATTAGTGGCAACCCAGGACTAATACTGATGTGTAGTATGGTAATTTTGATCTAAGTACTCCTTAGTAATATAGACTTTAGCATCATTTGTTACATCATACACATAGTAATATGTATCAGGTTCTATAGCTTCCTCTTCTACCAGTCTTAAATATTCCTCTTCAGTTAATGTAACCAGATTAGGAACATCTGACATCATGGCGAATCGGTCTTCTCCAACAAACAATCCATCAGATTTAACATCTACTACTAGCTAATCCTCTTCTTCTACTATTGGAGACTTTATCTATCCTACAGTAATACTTTCTAGGGAACCATCCCCATCTACCTTTAAAGTCTTATCTAGCTCATCTTGGATAGCCTATTGGTCTTCGTCATACTATTTCTTTGTAACAAAAACAAAATCATCTCCTTCCATTCCTTCTCCTCTAAGACTTTCTTTGGTAACAAATATGTCATCAGTTTCTTCCTTAGTGTAATGGTTAGATAAGGCTTTAGATAACAAAGATTCTGGGTTCTCTAAATCTAAATCAGTTTTAGGGGCATAATTCTCAGTTAACTCTTCAAGAGTAGCATACTTGGAAAGGTTAGAGATTGTCTAGTCTAAATCCATTCTAATCTATACTACAGTAGTATTTAGAGCTTTCTATTTCAACTATTCCTCTATCTTTTTACCCCATTCTGCTGATAAATAAAACTAATCATCATCTAGGCCGTCTTCATATATATAATAATATGTTTCTGCATGAAGATATGTTTTACCTTCGTCTATAGGTTTAAAATCTTCTGTGGTATTTTCAGACCATTCCTTATATTCAGCCTCTGTACAGGTGATTATCTAAATAGATTCATAAGAAGCTTTCCAACCTTCTTTGTATTTAATCTTAGACTTATCTACTAGCATATAAATATTTCCGTTATCTATATTTGAAACGGTCATGCCTTGATAAGCATATTTCTCCGGAATAGAATATAATTCGTCTAAATTATCGACTACTGTTCTATTATCAAGAGGTTTAGGAGTTTCTACGGTTAAAGCAACACCTAATGTAGCATCACCTGTATATTTAAATGCCATTATTGTGATAAAGTAAAGTTAATTTGGTGGGGCAATGCTGAAGAATAAGTATCCTTCTTAGTCCATACCTTATAAGGAAATCCATTTATCTATTCGGTAGAAGTTTCCCAGCCACTTAAATCAACATTTAAGTATCCTAGTCCTCCATCTACTGTAAATGAATTTAGCTAAGTATTACTTCCAGGTAATTTTATAATAGCCTTTCCACTTAATGAAAATGTAATAATTCCAGAAGATTGTCCAAATGGAACAAGACTCTATTTGATTAAACTATCTGTATTACCAGAATACCAAGGGTAGGTAGCAGTCACCTATGCTGTAGTTGATATTGAACCAGCTTCCACTCTCTTCTCTGTAACTTCTCCTTTATTGTTAATAAGATATTCTCCAGCAGCATAATTTACAGTACCAGAATGTACATAAACACCGATAGAATCATATGTTTCAGATTCTACAGGAGAATCATTATAGGTAATAGTTTCTTCTCTATCAGTTTCCTCTCCAGCATCATTTTTTATAAATGTTAAAGTAGGGGTAAGTAAAGCGGATCCTACCTCCACAATCTAAGAGGTGAAACTATAATACAACTAAGGATAAACCAAATCTCTAACAACAGTAGGAAATAATAGAGTATCTATAATCTCATTAAACGGCTTTCCTTTCAATTTTTCAACTGTAGTTCCTTGAATAACAGCAGAAGTAGTATCATCTGGAAGTTCAGTTTGATAAGTAGCTATAGTTTCTAAACTTGTCTATATATTTGTGATATTCTCAGTATTAGAATCTACTTTAGAATCAGTGTTCTTCTAAGCTTCCTATACTCCCTTAACTTCTTCCTTTACCTCTGTTAGAGATGGTTCCAAGTCTTTTACATATATTCCAGGTAGGACTACTGTGGAAGGCTCTCCTTCCTCCTCTACTGGAGGAATTTCCTACTAAATAAGATGTATTGCGTTATCCTCCTACTAGGATAGAATTACTTCTAGAGTATTATCATCCTTTATTTCTATGGTTTTGGAGTTTCTTAGACTATTAGTTATCCAATTCTAGATGTTTTTGTCAACATCTATATTTTTGATAGACTCGTTAATATCCTCTATTGCCTCATTAATCTCGGTTATTTTCTCAGAAAGATTGTTTATGCCAGTTCTGTTAGATTCAATTTCTTCTTCAAGTTCTTTCTTAAGTACAGTAATAGAAGTTCTGATATTACTTATATCAACTTTTATTTCCTCTATTTCTTCTGTATTAGCTTCGTACTAACTTATAAAGAATAAAGCATAATCTAAGGCATCTTTTACAGTATTGATATTCTCTGCAACATCACTAGTATAAGTCCATTTCTATTCTATGTACTATACTAAATCTTTCTAGGCTTCTATAGTTCCTTCTATATTTCCCCAAAGAAGACTCTACTCATCAGCAATACCTAGATTCTTTCTAACCTTAGCTCTTTCTAATTCAGTTCTATATTCTCCAAGATAGTTATTTCTTAGGAGAGGTATAGGTTCACTTTTTATTAAATGTCCTTTCTTTCCACAAGGCTTTATATCAGCATTGCTTACCGAAGTGTAAATAGGCTGTATCATTATGATTCAATAATTGCTATTTAATAAATTCGTGATTATCTAATTTTACGGGTAGGTTAATAAAACAAATTAGATTCAAAATATCCTAATAATCTGGTCTATATCCCTTTCTAACCCTTTTAAGGAAATCCTCATACCTTTTAATAGCCTTTCTTTTAAGAGCATCCACAACCTATACGTTTATGTTCATGGTGATTGTCACAGAATCCACCGCAAGTGCGGAACATTGCTAACAATCTTTCAGCTTCCATGAATTGTTTAAAGCCTATTAAATAATCTATAATATTAAGTGTCATCCAGATAAAATCTCTTGCAAATATATCCGCATCATGTTCTCTAGTTAGACACTTATTTAATAAAGAGTCAAAGAGTTTCTTACAGTAGTTAATATAACACTATTGCAGATTTCCTGTAAAGAACACATCTACCTTACATTTTTTGATAGTAGTTCCTTCTATATTCCTTTCAAGGATTTCTTTTACAGTACATTCCTCTAGCTCTCCATCTACTTCTTTATATAGTTTCTCTCCGTCAGTTATATAGATAGTTTCATAATACTCCTTGTATTCATCAGATGAATTTTCGTACCATTTCATATTAGGAAGAATTATGTGGTCTACTACATAATATCCGTCTTCTTTTACTTTGAATGTACAAGAGTCTAAATCCTCTGTATGGTCATTGAGAAGTACGTCTATCAAAGTAGCATCTCCTATACTAACTTTTATGATGGTATTTAGAGTAGCACTTTCACTATACTTATAAGAATCATAGGAAGTTACTACCTCTAAATCTTCATCAATATACTATCCATATTCCTTTGAAAAGTCTTCAATAGTTATTTCCCCGTTAATCTGGGTATGTATATCAATACTAAATTCCATATTACAATAATTAAGACTCAGTAGTAGGCCATTGACCATATTGAGCAGGAGTAGAAAATGGTTTCCACTTACCTTCTTGTCGTATACGTCTAGACATAAAAACTGAACTAAATGATAAACTAATATCTTGAGGATAGTCTGTCCATGTATATGACTAACCTTCAGGGGTCGGTGGTAGACTATTTAACTTACCAGCTGGTTCCCCATTCCAATAATAATTATAGTCATATGCTTTAGTTGGAGTAACAGTCGTTGTTTCATGTCCTTCCGAATCTACATATAGAGGATTTCCATCCTCATCTGTTTTCTGCTTATATTCAATAACTGGAGTTATTCCTTCAGTTCTGGTATATATGTTCTAAATAACAGTAGAAACATCGCTTGCTACAATCTCATAAATAGTAGTTCCCTGAGATTCGTCAGCTCCCTAGAAAGTAAATTTAGTTCTTTTCCAGATGTATGGATTCTCTTCAGTTGGAAGTTCAAAAGTATCAGTCCACTATTTAGCGGATAACTTTATTTCTGATTCTTCGGCAGTATCAGCAGGTAAGTAATGAATCTTAATAATAATATTATTTACCGCTTCACTAGAACCAGAAAGATCTGACACCTACTTAAATAGCTTCTTTAAATCATCTTCCACATTTGATTTGGAACCAGAAGCATTACTAATAATTACTGAACCATCTGAAATAGGATAAATCTATTGCTAATCCTTATTATATACAATTGTTCCAGTTGCCATATTAATGTATTTGTCTTATTTTGTCATTATATGGATTTCCATCATGAAGCTAAGCCAACTCTATTTCAGTTCTCTTTTCTTCTATATCCATTTGTCTATCTTTATATGTAGAATCAGATTGAGCTTTGAGCCAGTTAACCTTATATTCTAACTACATTTTCTGCTATTCTAATCCTAATCTCTACTCATCCAAACTTTCTATCTTCTACTAAGCTTTCTATAGTTCTTGCTGTAACTGCTATGCCTATTGTGAAGTTTCTTCCAATTTTTCCTATAGCTACTATAGCTAATTGTTTTCTTCTTTACGAATCTATACTGCTTTCTTAACCTTATATTTAAGGTCTGTAAGACTCTTAGCAGTTAGTGCTTCAAATATGATGTCAGGATCCATTTGCTGGCTTTTAACAAACTCTGGAATAATAGCTTTAATAGTTTGTAAATCTTCCATTACTTCAGAGCTAGAAGTTATATGGATATCATAGTCAGTAACCGTAAAATATTCTGGAAGCGCTGTAAATATCTGCTAGTATTTATCTCCAAGTATAATAGTACCAGTCAATCCTTTCTTATATGTTATTTTAGCCTAGTTTAGACTATCCAATAATATCTCACAGGTGATTAGGTCCATCTACTAGAAATAATGCTTGGTTACTATGTAAGAGTTAGTAACACCTTGCTTAATATTAGTTACAGCATCGTGAGTATCTATTCCATTTAATCTTTCTCTAAATACTCCAGTTATAGATGACGTAGTTTGTTCTACTGATTGAATTGCTAATTCAATAGCCTATACAGCCTAAGCTTTTAAGGTATCATCAAATCCATTGTATATCTAGTTAGGTGCTTGCGCTCCATCATTTCTCCCTTCCTAAGTAGAATCAATCCACATGATACCACCCTTCTTGTATGCTAACCATTTCTATACTCTCTCCGGCCACTTTACGCCTAGGTTAGTAGGAAGTAACGACATATCCATGATTACACCAGCGGTACCACTATTAGCTATTAGGTTGTCTCTATAATAGTTTAGTAGGTCATATCTATCCTATAGATGCGCACATTTTAATATTAAGGAATATGGTTGTTGAGAACGATTTAAGAAATATACCCCATTCACAGATAGAGAACAGAAATTGGGATTGTCTTTTGACCTCATAACAGTCTTATCTAGACCTCTAAGGATATATATCTCCTCCCCAATTCTAATTGTGTTATATCTCTGCATTACAAAATCGTCATCAGTTTCTATCCATTCTACGTCATAAACTGGAATTAACTAAAATCTGTGAGCACTATATTCATTATCTGGGTATCCAGGAATGGTTTCATGATTCTAATCTTCATTTACTATGGTACAAGTGTCACCATAAACTCTTCTATAAACTGCAGCAGAATCATCAGCTCTCCACTCATCTTTTAGTCTTTTCAAATCCTCTCTAGAGATTTCTTTCCCGTACTTAGCTAATATCTAGCTTTTACTCATCCATTTTCTAACTACTACTCTATAAGAATTTCTAACATATGGAGATTCTGGATTTCTATCTACGAAAGTATTCAGGGGATTTAAAACTTCTATTTCTATGTTAGTTCCAGAAGATGATGATTTTACTCTGAAAAATGTATATCCAGTAATTAATAAATCTGTAAGTAACTATCGGAGTTTAGTTATTAAATCGGTTTCTCTAGACTGCATAATATAATGAATAATATTCTATGCAGCTATCTCATATTGAGAAATAAAAGACTAATCAATATCTTGAATAATTTTATCTAACTAAGTCTTCACGGCTTTATCTGTAATATCTTTTCCATCGATAAATTTCAGAATAGAATTACTTAAATGGTCTCTAAGAAATTTAACTATTCCTTTAGTTATTTCTAACTATTTTTCTCTAGTGATATTACTAATGGTATCTGAATCCTTACAAGAAATCTTCGGAAGGATAGGGGTTCCTAGATATTCCCCTACTAGAGCATCTACATGCTTTTTTAGTAATGGTGTAAATTCTACAGAAGTAGGACTACCTATTCCGAAGTTTTCTTCCAGGTAACGAAACTATTCTGGGTCTCTCTTTCCGTTATAGTAATTATAAGCTTTCTATAATTCGTACTTATCATATACAAGCTCCGCAATAGCCTCGTTCGTCTTGTCTATCAGTTCTTTTTCTTTCATAACATAAATTATGCTGTTCTGGAGGAAGTTTAGTTGCATTATAGTATTTAACTCTTTGTAACTTCCTACTTCTTAATTCTTCCTTTATAAATGGGAGAAATTCTTCATCAGGTAAATCAGCTATAATGACTAAAGGCATCTCTGACCTATCAAAGTTAAACGATACCTTATAACCAACTGGATCTAGGTTCTGAATTTCAAGCCCACCTACGTATTCCATTTTGTACAAGTCTCTCATATAACCTAGGATCACTTGTTTCAATTCTGTATGGGTCATCGTATTCATTTTTTTGTATGTTAGCTTCAAAAGTCTTAGAAGTTGGTATAACCCCAAATCTTTTGATTCCTCTCTCGTCATAATAATAACCATAATCTTGGAATTGTTCAACTTCTTTTTCAACAAGCACTGGCTATCTTCCTGACAATTCCTAGTCTGCCAATTCTGTCATTCCTACAGCGGCCACAATATCGAATTTACCTTTATTCTCATCATTATATCCAGTAAATTGGTCTAACATTTCTTCAAACCATATAGTATGACAGAAATCCTCAATAAAGGCTGCCGTCAAATCAGTATGTTGTTCTATAATAGTTTTGGTAGCAGGTGTTCCATACTATTTAGTAGTTCCATTCTTGACGTCTGTTAGAGTAGCTCTAGGTCTTTTCATAAAATAGTTTAAACAGCCTTTTTCCCTAGCCCATGTAACCATACCCATACGAGTAGCTTCTATGTTTATTCTGCAATTATAGTATCTAGCTAAACACATAGCTATTTTATAGGCTTCTCTGATGTCGTTAGGTCTGTCTTTATACATAGCAACATACTACGGTTCGTTTAGACCAAATGCTCTTCTTTTTATAGTTATACAGAAATCAGAAGGGTCTCTTGTTTCTTTTGAAGTTTGACTAGCTCCTATATCAATACCGTCTATTCCTGCAACATATAAATCATGCATTTCTTTGTATGCTGGAGATTCAAATTCTTCTCCCCTTTCCTCAGCTTCCTATCTAAGTTTATCCATCTACTCTTTATACAAATCAGACCATACAGGATGTTCAAGTATTTTTACTTTTCCGTTAATATTAGGAATCCATTTAAAACCATCTATATTATCCTAGGTATGTTTATTGTTTTTATAGAAGTAGTCTATGTATCCAGATTCTGGTCTTGGTCCTATTTTCTTAAGTCTTATATTAGCTAATTGGTCCGCAATAAGAATCTTGTTGAACTTGTTGACACCTTCAAGATTAAATGCTTCTTCCGCATTCCAACATCGTTCAGCACACTTCTTTAGATAGTCGTCTGGAACTGCTAATAAATTGTCACGCTCTTCCTATAGATACTTTTTATATTCTACTGTATTACATACACCTCTATGGTCCATGTATTCTGAATTTAGAGACTAGACAAAATATGGAATGAAGAATCCACTTTCAATAGTAGTTCCATCCTGTGTATAATTATGTCTAAACGGAAGAACCTTGTAAGCTTTTGGATTGTAATATATCTTCTTAAGACCTGCTAATGGAGCACCCATATCACCACCAGTACCTCCAAATAACATTGTTCCACGAGGTTTACCCTGAACTTCGCAAAGCTCTTGCCCCTGCACTACAGCAGTATCTAGTCCAGGCCAAGACCCTGCTTCATCATATATTAATAAGTCAACACGGTCTCCACGAATATTAGATGCCTTAGCTCCATTTATTCCAACTACTTCTGATTTAAATCCAACATCCTCAAACTGCCCGTTTACCTTAATCTGTTTACCAGACTTTTTTCTTAAGTCTTGGTCAATCAAACGTAGTTTGAAGAATCCTCCCCCTGTAGAAGTATTCAAGAATGTTAAAGCATTATCAAACTTACTAAAAGTACCTTTAAGGAAGGTATCATTAAAACAAGTAATCATTACTCTGCTTCTTCTGATTACTGAATACATTCTTGCAGATAAGGATGCATTTATTTCAGAGAATCCAATAGAACGAGCTTTCATAAGAGCTGCGTGTTTATGCAGAACTCTAGCCATCTACAGATAATGAAAGAACATATAATGAGATGCGAAAAATATAGGAAAGTCACTACTTGTTCCTTCTCCAGATGCCTTGTTATCATCAATAATAGGAAGCTAGTAGAAGTTTAGGAAGAAATAGTTATCTCCAGTAATTGTATAACCATTAACAGTCATTCCATATTTACATCTTCTATACTATTCCTTCCAAAACTCATTATATCTCTTACTATCTTTTAGATATGGACAATACTTTCCAGTTTTTCTATATACTTCTCTGGTCTCAGTAAACCAATCTGGGTCGAAGTCAAGACCATGTGTTTCATCTATCGGTCTATATCCAGTTATTTCATAAGATAAAGTAGGGTCAAATACCTCTATCTTGTCTCCTCTTTTTACATCCCAATAATCAGCATTTTTGCCTCTTTCCTCTCTTATCTTCTATACTAGTTCTCTAGCTTCTTTGGCATCCTCTTTTTGTTCTTTCTCTCTTACCTAATCTACTATATTCTAGATTTCTTCAGGTAATATTTTTTTCTTTCTAGGCATAATTAAAAGTCTCCTGGGTCAAAGCCGTCTGTAGCTCCACCTCTTACAGTAGATTGTTCTGTAAGCTCTTTCTTAACCTGCTCTTCTAGTGTTACTAATTCTTCATGAACTTTATGAAGAGTAGCCATTTCTTTCATTACCTTTTCAGCTTGAAAGACGGGTTTGCCATTATTATCACGTTCATTTAAATCTACTATAGTATCAAAATAATCAATAAACTAGTCAGCTGCTCTTTTAGCTGCTTCTAGAAGTTTTATTGATTTGTTAGAATCCTACAATGCCCGGTATTTTCTACAGGCTTCCCTGAATAACGGGTCATTGAACTCAGATTCAGATAGTCCAGAGTCACTAATAGCTTCATCATGTCTTTCATGTTCTGAATATTGGCTATAGGGACTCTTCCAATCAATAGCTAGATAAATGTAAGATAATTCTCTAGTTACTCGTTCCTTGTCAACAGATTTGTCTCTCTGTATCAAAGCCTTAAATTCTTTAACTAGAAGAAGCTCTGGTTCATTTATTTCTAACTATTTAGTTAAAGTGTTATAATTAAATACATTCATACCCATCAATCATTAACATTAACATCTTTAATCTTTTTATTTCATTTTAGAACCGCATTTACTTACTTTCATTTTAGAACCACAAGCATCTTTCTTAGCATACTTTGTTCTATCTGGAACCCATTTTCCATTTTTAAAGTTTCCCTTATGTCCTTTATTTGCCATGACCTCCTAGTCATTATATTTGTTAATGGATACAGAATCTCTAGATGCTTCATCCTTTGCAGATTTCATATCCTTTTTATACTAAGCTCTTCCAGCCTTGAACTTATCAACTTCATTAGCTTTCTTAGTAACCTTAGTTCCTTTCTATGCTTTTTGACAAGCTTTGCAGATTCTTCCTCCCTGTTTAAAATAAACAAGTTCCTCTCCTTCTGGGCATACTCCTTTTAATTTTTTATAGTACTCTAGTTTAGCTCCAAGTCTAGCCATAACTCCGCCTTGCATCTTCTACATAAATTCTTGATACTTGGCTTTGATTCCGTCTTCTCCAAGCTACTCAGCGTAAGCCTATAAATCTTGCTCTGATTGTAGTTGTATCCCTTGTGCTTGGGCATCTTGTATCAAGTATGCCACGAATGCCTTCTGTAATTCTTCCTAATTAGCCATTACTCTTCTACTTTAATTAAATCCTTTGTATTAAATACTGCTTCCTGCATTAATCCAGAATCAGTAAACCATCTACATCTTAGTCCTCGTAATCCTTGGTTATCTTTAAATAAAGCTGCTTCTCTTCTTAGAACAAGCATAACTGGAGAGTGCATTACTTTACACTACCGTAAAGTAACACAATCCCCAGGCTTAAAATAAACTTTTTCATCAATTGTTTCCATGCTTCAATTCGTCTCTTCTTTCAGTTAGTTTCTCATTAACTACAGCCATGATTCTATTCTCATTAACTACTACAAATCCTAGTTTATAGAATGGAACCATACATTCGCTAGCTATTGTATAAAATACAATATCTCCAGGCTTCAAGAACTCACACTTGTGTCCTACTTCTATCACAGTTCCTACTTTAATAAATTGTTGTTCTTCTTCAATTTCTCCAGTTTCATTAGATTTATAAGTAGGAGTAAATCCACCTAAATCAGTAATAAGACCGCTTTTAGTAGTTTTTATTTTTTGGAATGGGTTTTGTTCAAAAGGTTTAATTAATGCATACCCATACATCGGCATAATTTCAAGTCCATTCATATCGTTAGATAATGACTTAGCGTAATCCTCTAGTGCCTGATTATGTTTAGAGAATTTATCTTCTAACTCATCTACTGAGGTATTAAACTTCTCTTGTTTTTCTCTTAATAATGTTTGGTCTGCAGCCTCTCCATTTAAAATAAAATGTTCTCCCGTACCTTCCATTCCAGTTAATGATAGTGCTAGTTTTTCGTTACTGTTTAATTCTGTTCTCAAAGTTTCCATAATTCATTTTACCATTTACATAAATCACAATGTTCATCTTCAATTCTTGTTTTATTCTCTAATATACAACCACATTCATCGCACACTTCCCCAACAGATGTTTGTAATTTATGGGAACAAGCGTCACAAATCTTTAATCTTTTGGTTGCCAAATCTTGATTTATTCCGAATATATTGAAATATATACTTTTCAATATTGTTAAAGGTTTAGTAAATATTGCTTTAATCCATTTCCATATCATATCTTTTCCTCCTTTGTTTCCCTATTTATGACAGTAAGTATATAATGCTTATCTGGTTTATATAATATAGGAGTTCCATAAATTACCATTTCCCTGCTGGGCAATGTTTCTTTTCGTTTGGAATTTTCTTCTCTAATAGACATCCACATCCCTTTATATATCCTTCTTTAGGGCTTATACTTATATCGTTATTCTTTGGATTTAGATACAAATGCCCATTACATAATCCATTATCTTGGTCACATATTGGGCAGTGCCTACATATCTCAAATCTTTCTTCTATTTCCTCTAGTGTCATAATTAATATTCAATACGTTGACGTTTTCTTTTATTTTCTGCTAATATAGATTCCTTCTTATAGAAGGCTAGCATTTTTATAACCTCATCTTTTAGATATGGCAAATGATATACTGTCATATTGTCATTATGGTCGAAATGTACTAAAACCAAATCCTCTATTTCAAACTCTGGATTTTTCTTTTGAATCATCCAAGCGTAAGTACTTAATTGTAAAGTATAGTGCCAGTAATTAACATCATCTAAATTATTTAGAGGATATTTCATCTTAACAGAAGTTTTGGTTTTGGAATTGAAGAAACTCTTAGTTTCTATTTTCTTATTGGTCTTCCAGTCTCCTATAATTATCTTATTTCCTCTTTTAACTAATAAGTCAATCTGTCCTGCTATTCTTAGCTTTCCATCATCCGATACTCTAGATATTAAATACTCAGGATATACACCATTCTCTAAGTCTAATTCATTATGGTCTTTTATACACTCGAACTTGCCACCTATTTGATATTTACTAAGGTCTATGTTCTGTTTCTTTTTATAGAAGGAGTTTTCCAAATCTGCATGGATTTTAGTTCCTCTCTCGCATGAGTTTCTATTCTCTAAATCCCAAGCATCTAAGATAGCTTGTTGCTCTTTATTAAACTCGTCTTCTGTAATGTTATGAAGTTCAAGTAGAACTTTATCAAATTTCTTAGTGTTCAACAAAGACTTTTTTTCTATAGCCCAATCTTCTTTAGGTAAGAGTTTCTCTAGTGCTTTATATGCTGACCAGAACTCCTTATCAAATGGTTGGGTGAAAGAATGAATTAAAGTCGTTACAGATATAAACTTCTGTTCTGGCTTTGTAACATCATAATAAATATGGGCTTCTTCCTCAAAAGCTATGTTCCCATTTTGTTTTGTAATTTTACTTTTGTCCATTAGTCATAATTCATTTAATCATTTATCACATTTATCTATATTTATTTGATACTTTTCAAGTATATTAATATTCTTTGTAAGATACAAATCAATAAATAATACATTATATTAAAAATGTCTAACAGTAAGAAAATTACAACATTTGGGTGTCCAATTTTCAAAAATGGGTCGGGCATCCACATTAAAGAGAAGAACAGAGGCAAATTTACAGCATCTGCCAAGGCAGCAGGAGAATCTGTACAAGAACACGCTAAGCACGTACTAAACAATCCTAACGCTACCCCTCTTTAGAAGAAGCGAGCTAATTTTGCTAGAAATGCTTCTAAATGGAAACACGAAGATGGGGCTAAGATACATAAACCGAGTGGGCATAGGTCTATATTAGATAATGGATGGATTCCTACTACTAGATTAAAGAAAGGAAATTATGGATTTATTAAAACTAAGAAACGATGAAAAACATTATTAAGTGCATTAAAGAGATTGTATTGAGAATATATCTGTATTTACTATTTATATTTAAAAAGTAACATGGACTATAACAAAGCAACTTTACATGCAGCTACTGGTCGTACTCTACTACTTCCAGGCTGGAAGGGATATTTTTATTGGGATTATAATAAATAGGAATTGAACTTTAGAAACGGAGATTATCATCTAGATAATAAATAGCTTAAAGAAAAAGGAGTCATGGAGAGAACTGATTGGTACTATATTATATAACAAAATAGGCGAGCCTAGAGATTAGGTTCGCCTATTTTTATTTAACATTATACTTTGTATCATAAGTACAAGTGATTCTATTTATACCATCCTCCCACCAAGGTTTGTCTGATGGCTATCTAATACCACTTGGGATGGTTATTGTAGGGGTAGAAGTTTCTACTATGGCATCTACTATTTTAAATAATGTATCCAAGTCAAACTCTGGAAACTCATTATGTAAGTTTGTTAATGTCTTTTTAAAGTCTATCATATCCTTCAAATGTATTATCAATTATTGCTTTTTCTAGTGTAGTATCTTTATATAACCCGTTCTTAATTAGATTTCTAACCTAATTATCAACTACATTCCATATATCAATTAGTAATGATTTATTCTCTGGAACGCTTTTAAGTGTGCTTTCTAAATAGTCAGCTTTTACCATGTTTACTAGTTGACCGTTGATAAAGACTTCAAATTTAAATTCTTTACTCATATATTTAGTATATTACACTTAGTCTATTTAATTCATCTAGGTAATCTAGAAACCATTGTTCATTTTGTTTTCCTTCTTCTGCAACAGCTTCTATTAAAGATTCTGCTGCTAGGAGTATAGTTTCAGATAACTCTTTTAAGTTTGGCTTAGTTAGTTCATTGTATTTATCAGTCAAGTTTAACATAATCCATCCAGTCTTTTATATAATTCTTACAATCTTCTAAGTCTGGATAGATACTTGCTATAGTGCAACCTGTTTTTGGATTTCTAAAATGATGAAGTTTTGCTTCTTCATTTTTCTCTTCTTCTATATTTCTATTTAATGTTCTATTCCAGTAGTTGTATTTCTCATCTAGCATTTCCTTATCACACTCTTCCAATATTTTCATATTGGGATTACTCATTATTTTGTCATACTTTCTTTTTAAATTAGAAACTTTGACAACATCATTACCATTCAATACGACTGCACACTGTTTCATTTCACTACTTTATAAGTACATATCTTACCTATCTGCTTTCCTTGAATACTTATTTGTGGAAGAAAGTAGCAGGCTTGATTCTCAAATTCTTGAGGTACAAATATATAATCAAATCTACATCCAACTACCTTATCGCAAACTTTATTCCAATCATCTCCCTCTTCAATAATAAGGGTTTTAGCTCCTATTGGAGTTACAGCATAATTCTCATTTAACTTTATCATAACTATTAATTTTGGCGTTGCCCTACTAGGATTCGAACCCAGACTAAATGATTTAGAGTCATCTGTGCTGACCATTACACCATAGGGCAGTATTTATTTCTCTTTTAGAGATTTATTCTCCGCTGCCAATTTCTCTAGTTCTTTCCTTAGCTGTTCGTTTTCGTGAAATAAAGCCTACATAGTTGCATTTACATTAGCAAGAAGTATTCTTATTTGAGCTATTTGTTCATACATACGCTTTCAGTTGTTCTATTTTCATAGTTACCACATTAGATAATGCCATTCTGAATTTAGCAATTCCAGCTCTTACTGATTCTAATTTTTCACTTTCCAAACATTCTTGGATTTTATTCAGTTCGGACTCCCCTAGATATTCGCAGACATCTATAAATAAATCATCATCTAAAGATTCTAAGTATTTCTGGAATTTGCCTACTTCTTCATTAGCTAGACAGCTTTCCTCTTTCTATCTCTCATAAGATATTAATAAGAATAAAGAATCATCTGTGGATTCTGCTTTAATGGTTAGACCATTACTTGATAGATAATACTCCTAGTTCTTATTAATTGCATCAACGAGATTCTTAAACTCGTCCTAATTTAGTAATGTTTCTAAGTCTGTAATCATAATTGTTTCTTTTTTAGTTATATACAACAATACCTTCTGAGAAGTTAAATACAAAGTTAAAAAATTCTAATTCTAATATTATACATATTTCATTTAGTTATCCGTAAATGGGTACAGGTACTTTATATAAATAGCCCCCTGGGGGTTTAATAAATTCGGAATTTATATACAGATGAAAATTACCTAGATTCCGAAAATTATATGAGAGACTGTTATGGCGGTCCACAACCCCTTTAGTCCCCCCCTGTATATTGATATAAAACTAAAACTAAAACAAAAGTAACTCACAGTATTAACAAATTAAAAATTTTTAGTATTATGACACTCGAAGAATTAAAAAACAGTAATCTCAGCGTAGAAGAACGTGCTAAATCAGTGGTAAATTCATTAGGTTTGGAAGGTAACGAACGTTCGGTTGTCGTCGGCCTGAAGAAGGGCGATAAGTTCCAGATTGTTGCTATGAACAAAATGGAATTGAACGGCACACAAAGGGAAGGGCAAGCACGATTTGTGCCTATCACTTTCACAACTGACAGTGGTGCATCAATCGGAGCTAAACATTTCGCTGGCGTGACTATCGACGACGAAGCTCCTGCTATTGGTTCTACTCCTTTGGAAAATGCAAATTTCCTTGTTTGGTGCATAGACCACAAAGTAACATTTGTGGTTAAAAGTATCACCTCTGAGGACGTCGAAGCGCACGGGGAAGTTCCGGCTTATACCAAAAGAACTTACAAACTTGAGGTTGAGGACTACGAGTAAAAGATTGGGGAGAAATCCCCTTTCTTTTATATACAAATAATCTTTGTAGTTATGGACACGAGAAAAAAGTTCAGAACGAAAAAGTGTTTGTATAACTGGGGAGCAATCTATGACCCAAAGACTGGAGAAAAGTTAAATCTCAAAGCGGACAGAGTTTATTGTAAAACTTCTGAAGCATGGATTATGACTTATCAAAAGTCAGAAGAAGACATTCCAAAAGTAATAAGAATTGTCTTTGTAGATTAACACGACTCTCTCGTGTATAAATAAGTGAGAGTGGCAGAATCTAATTGTAATCTCAGCGCACAACGAGATTTAAAATAAGTCAAACGTGCAGCTCTAAGGTATTATGAGTTGAAATAAAATACCCATATGAACTCCATCATTGGAACATTGGTCAACGGAGAAATCAACAACAAAACAAAAAAAAATCAAAAACCGAGTTAACTTTTGTAGTAGTTTTAGTTTTTATGTCTGGCTGATAGGAAAGACTATCATTTCTAGTAAAATCGTGTATGTTTCACGTGAAAATATGGTGAGTAAGGAGAATAATTGCCCAGAACCCCGGCAGCCAATTTTCCGACTTTTTCCAGTTTTCAAAAAATCGCCAGTAGGACGAGTTTTATAACTCATACTACAATGATTATTTACTCTAACATTAGCCTATAAAAAGGCAACAAAAGCGGGGTTACGCAGATAGCCCAAATATCCGAAAATAACTGCTACGATTGTAATGTGTATATTCGCAAACTTAAACACTATTACAAGAGGATTGAGCTATAGGGTTGGTCACTTATAGCAATATTATGAAGTACTGCTGATACGCCAGTAGACCATGCATATCATATTTTTATATGTTATACAATTGTATTAGAAGTTGCCGAGTATAAGCCGCTCGATTAACAAAAGCTAGATAGTAAGAGAGAAACTCATAAGGTTTCATTTTCCATCTCGAATCTATTCGTATACGTTTACAGATTAGCTACCTGTAAAATATATGAACGTTGATACACGTATCAATTTAATCTCAGAATGGAAACTGAGAATTAAGTTGAGAAATAATCCTCTACCTTATTCTAGATATGTAAGGTAGAGTAATTCTCTATTAGTATAATGGCATTGCACCTACCTGCAGAAGGGGGAGATTCTGGTTCGAATCCAGGATAGAGAACTATTGCTATGTTTTTATGGGTGGTCATAATGGGTATGCCCAGAGACTATGTAGTTGTTGTGAAACAATTCAAAGGAGAGTGGCACAGGAAGACCTTAATATTTTTCATAATTAATCCCCACAGCGGTGGGGATTTTTAAAAATCCTCTGATGAGTCTTTGAAAATTAAGACGAAACTACCTAGAAATAGGTAGTCAGGATTAAAAAAGAAAAGAAAAATGAGAAAATTCAACAGATTACATTGCACTTCTACTGTTCGTGCAAGATTTACAGATTCATGGGGAAGAGTGATAACTCTCACTGGAACCCACGCCTTCGAGTATACCATTCACATAGAAGGCATCAGAACAGTTACTGAAACATTCGAGAATGGAACATTAGCAAGAAAAAGATTTAACGAATTAAAAAGAAAACCATGAGAAAAAGATTCAAAGCTTCGAGAATTGCATCCTCGGACAATTATGAATTGTCTAGAAGAATACATTCTCAGTATTTAAAGAGATGGCACAATGCTAACATCGAGGTAATCACTGAGATTACCACATCATTAGTAATTAAAGAACAAAAATACATAAGAGTATTTGGAGAATTAATTCCGATTTCGGAAGAGGAATTGAGAGCCATAGCACTCTGATAATTGAGAACTAATATGGAAGATTTATTAGCAATTGTTAGATGGGGCATTACTTTGCCCGTTTGGTTATTAGAACATATACTGAAAGGTTTAACTTTCATTGTTCTAGTATTTGGACTTGTCGTTATGGCGATTTTATTCCCGCTATTTCGATCTACTTGGCGTCGTACAGGCGATTCTCGTATATTTAAGTATGCAACAAAGTGGAGAGGAAACTATCCATTAACAAAAAAAGTATTTAGTTTATGGCAATAATGAGAAGAATCACCGAAATAAACGGTGAGATAATTATGGTGGAAACTATGATTATTGTAGGTAATATAATCCTTTGTACAATTTATATCAATGGAGAGCTAGTTAAGTATGAAATATTATCTATTGGACAGCTACGGGAAGATCGTTAGGTCTTTCCGTAGCTGGTCAGAAGCTAACAAATTCAGAATAGTGATGAATAGATTGGATTGGAGGATTGTACCATGACCTATATAGTAGTATTCATAATATTAATTATCATTTGGAAGGCAATTGAAGAACAATGAAGACAATACTTACTCACACAGGAAAGATTTATGTTGATACAGAACATAAACTTGAATTTCTAACCGTAGGAGACTATGGGAAAGAGAACAACATCAAAGCTAATTTCCTAGGATTAACTAAGGAGATTAATGGGGTAGCTAATACTGAAGTTGACCTTAGTAAGAAGTGGGTTGCAACCATTTCTACCCAGAAAGGTTGTCCGATGAAATGCAAGTTCTGTGATGTTCCGAAATTTGGATTCTATGGAAACGCTTCTATTGAAGAGATGGAATGGCAAATAAGAAACATTATCAAGAATGAAACTGTTAGGAATACTGACAGATTCAACGTGCATTTCGCAAGAATGGGAGAGCCAACTTGGAATGATAATGTACTAGCATTTGGAATTGTTCTAAAAGAAGTAGTAAAGAGTTGTGGATTGATAGCTAAGACTGTCCATCCAGTAGTTTCTACTATGCTTCCTAGGGCTAATAGAAAACTAGAGAACTTCATACAAACTTGGTGTGAAATCAAGAATGATTTCTACGGGGGTGAGGCAGGTCTTCAATTCTCAATAAATTCTACTGATGATGAACAGAGAAGAGAGCTATTTGACAACAAAAGTCATTCATTAGCTACTATTTCTGAAATGGCTAATCGTTTACCTATGCCAAAAGGTAGAAAGTATACGTTGAATTTCCCAGTTACTGCACAGACTATTCTGGATGCAAAGGAGTTATCTAGACTTTTCGATAAAGAGAAGTTTATTGTGAAAATAACTCCTATTCATGAAACTGCATCTGCAGTTGAGAATGGTTTTGAAGTAACTGGCTACTCTGATTATAATGTTTATCGTCAATTCGAACAGCCTTTACTTGAAGAAGGTTGGGATGTTATCGTATTTGTTCCGTCTAAAGAAGAAGATGCTGACAGAATAACGTGCGGTAACGCCCTTATTTCCGAAGAGAAGATTTAACAATTATTAACTAAGAAGAACGTAGTTCGCTGTATATAATAGCGAACACGATGTCCCGTTAGCTCAGTTGGATAGAGCAACAGCCTTCTAAGCTGTGGGTCGAAGGTTCGAATCCTTCACGGGATACATTATCATTAAAATGACTCCGTAGCTCAGTTGGTTAGAGCACCGCACTTTTAATGCGGGGGTCCTGAGTTCGAATCTCAGCGGAGTCACGGGCAATTTTCTTGAATTTTTCTTTTTTTCTTACGCAGTGAGTATTTGTTGTGAAACACGTACTTACATCTGGGTATAGTTCAGTAGGTAGAACGCTGCATTTGGGATGCAGAGGTCGTGTGTTCGAGCCACACTATCCAGACGAAGCAATCACCATTCACTAGTAGAATAGATAATGTCTATTGGGTGCCTACGTAGATGAATCCCTGATTACTCCAATTAACAGAGGTGAGTTCCCTTAAAATTGTTACCACGCACTAGTGCGGCTATTAGCTACTAGAGGACTTGGGGTGCCAAGAGGAAGAATTGTAGTAGTTATGTTAATTAGAACAAATCTGTTAATTGTTTTTATGGGATAGCGCCAACGATGGTGAGTTGGGACGGACTGTAAATCCGTTGCCTTTAGGCTTAGTAGGTTCGAATCCTACCTATCCCACAATTATGTAAAATAATATTACCAAAAGATGATAAGAATTTCTAGAATTGTAGCTAAGGATAGAATAGCAGATTTGCTAGACTTGAATTTCGTATCTAAGATAACTCTTAGACAAGGTAAACAAGGATTCAAAAATCCTGCAATTTGCAGAGTAGAAATTTATCTACAGGTTGATAATGATACAGAATACTTTAATAGTGTTATGAATAACATTGTTGACTGGGGAAAGAAGAGTAATTGTAATATTGCTGTCACTACAGCAAATATGGCTCTCTATGATAGGTTTATTAAAGAATCTGCATTTGACGACTTTGATTATCCTATGCCAAAAAAGTATAAGGATTTATGTAATGTATACTCTGACGAATATTTTAGACTATTTAATAGGAGAAAGATATGAAGGAAGACTTAAACGAATTTCTCCCATATCGTTCTAATCTAGATGATCGTGAGTATAACTCGCTATGGGAATGTTACGAGGAGGAATCTATATTTAATAGATTCAAAAACTGTATAACTAACCAAATTAAATATCTAATATGGAGGATCCATATGAAAATTTATCTGATGAAGAACTCAAAGAAATCTTCGAAGATATGCAGGCAGACTATTGGATAGATTATTACCAATCTATCTATGAATAAAACCTCTATTAGCGAGACCTAGGATATGGATTTTTGAAGTATATAAACCCATTATATACAGGTTAGTCATATTTAAATGAGGAAACCAGGGTTCTCTACTAGGTCGATTCGGGATTGTAACCGGTAATTGGTAGCCGCGCAGACTGTAAATCTGCTCTCTTTTGAGACTGGAGGTTCGAGTCCTCCCAATCCCACACTGTAATTAACTAATGCTATGACAAAAGAAGAAGCAATCAAAGCTATGTCTGAGGGAAAGAAAGTAAGACATAGATACTTCAGTAGAGACGAGTGGGTAACTATGAACTCTGCTGGTTTATATGAGTTTGAAGACGGAGTAATAGTAGGCCCTTATCTATTCTGGATGAACAGACAAGATTCATACTGGAATGAAGGATGGGAATTGTTTAAACCTTTAATAAAAGATTAAAATGACAACTTATGAGTACGGAAAAGGATACTTGCCAGAAATCTGGTACTAGTGTAGTATTCCAAAAAGAAATTAAGCAGTGTAGAGAATGTCCTAACTGCAGAATCTATCCTGACCCAGATCCTGACGACTGGTTCAATGATGATGACGAGAAGGCATTCTGTAAAGAGGCTAATAAACTAATTGAAGGAATGTTAAGACCTTACGAAGAGGTATCAATTCCAGATTGGTGTCCATTAAAAACTAACAAATAAGATGAATAAAATTAAAACAAAAGCCTGTCTTGAAGTAACTTTGGAGCAGGCACGCGAATGGTACGAAAGCGGTAATGAAGACTTGAAGAAATTAGCTCTTACTGTATTTAGTGAGGAAATGCTAGTTCCTTCTCTTGGAGAAATATTGGAATCTGAAAAGGATTGGGATGTGCTATTTTTACCTTCAGAGGTATCAGAGCAAACTAAGTCTCTAATTTGTCTCCAAATAGTAGCTAATTACCTAAACAATGATTGGAATAAAACAGAGAGTAATAATGGTTACTTCCTTGGAAGGGGTTCTTCTCTATCTAGGAATAGGAAGGGAGAAACCGATATAAAAGGATTATACGTTAACATGCATCAAAATGTAATATATCCAGGTATTGTTTATTTCAGAACTGTGGCTGATGCACAGAAAGCGGTAAAGATTCTTGGTAAAAAGTTATTGCCATTACTTAAATAACTTGATGGTGTTATTAGTTCAGTTGGCAGAACGCTACATTGTGGCTGTAGAGGTCAGCGGTTCGAATCCGCTATAACACCCAAATCATGGTTTATAAATACTATAACAAATGAAAAGAACTATTGAAATTGAATGCCCAGATGGCTACAAGCCTATCTACAATGCCAAAACAGGTAATGTTGAAATTGTTCCAGAGAATATTATGGAAAGAGTTAAATCTTACGAAGATGCCATGAAGATTACAGGCAGAACTTATGGTTCAGATGCCTCTAAAGTAGCTTTAGGAAAGTTGCAGTTGATTCTGGATGTGCTGAACGAAAAGCACAAGTTCAATCTGCTGACTGGAACTGTATGGTATCCTTGGGTTCGTTTCTTTAGAATGAAGTCAGTGCCGAAAGATGCAGAGGTCATTGGACACTTCCGTTATCAGGGCGAGAAATTCGCGTTGGTTGGCATCGCGAAGTACAGCGACTATGCAGGTCTCAGCTGTTTCTATTCTGACCTTGATGTCGGCTATGCCTATTCCAATGCCGGGATGCTTGCGTGCAAATCTGAAGAGATTGCTAGATATGTATCAACCCAGTTTGGAAAACTAGTGTTTGAGGCTTGTTTTGCGAGACATTTTGAAGGTAAAGAATTTGAATGGCTTGACTGATGAAGAAGTTTTTTGTACTTATGCTTGCTATACTCTGGATGAGCGTAGCAGCTTTTTCTCAGATAACTATATCACAAGAAGACTATGATAAGTTGCCTAGTGATACTAGAACTCAAATTGAGAAGATAACAACAGAGAAAGCTATAAAGGGTGAAATCGAGGAAGTTTCTGAGTATGCAAATCTTGGTAAGGAAATTGGCGTAGCAGTCAATGAAACCTTAAAAGCAGTTGAAGATTCAGCCATAAGAATAGCAGAATCCGATCTAGGACAAACAGCAATAACTATCGTAGTGTGGAAACTCCTCTATAAGGAGATTGCTGGAATTGTAGTAGGCACCATACTATTAGGAACATCAGTATTTATGCTACTAACTGGTAGAGGAAAGCTATCCAAAAACGAGGAAGATGCTGGAGGTTGGGTAAGTGTGGTAGGAGGAGCTGTATTCTTTATATCTTCAATGGTTTGTATATTTAACTGAGAAGCAATCCAGGCTGGTGTATTCTAGCTATATTCTGTGTATTATTGCTTCTTGGTATGATTCTTAGCTAGTCATAAGGCTAGCTTTTGGAAGGGTGGCAGAGTCAGGTTTATTGCAACGGTCTTGAAAACCGTCGGGCGGTAACACGTCCCCAGGGTTCGAATCCCTGTCCTTCCGCAAATACGTCCGTACTCAAGTGGTTTAAGAGGATAGTCTCCAAAACTATTATTCCTAGGTTCGAATCCTAGCGGGCGTGCTCATTTATTAATAAATTAGATTATGAAAAAGTTAACAATTATTTCATTGGGGTTGGCTCTATTGTGTAGCTGCTCTAGACCGACTCTTGAGTCAGAGGCAACAAAGAGTGTTCCAGATGGAATCATTCCGTTTGACGCTGTGATTCACTTTCGGTACAAAAATCATTATTACATTAAGTTTACTGAGGGATATGAAAGATCTAGAACCAGTGGGGTAGTTCATGACCCAGATTGTAAATATTGTAAGAGATGAGCGAAGTGTATTATCTTTTGGCAGCCATTTCATATGGCATTTTTCTAGTTCAATTCATTTTATCTTGGTTTGGTGGAAACACTGACTTAGATGTTGACTTAGATGGAGAACTAGATATGAACGTGAGTGATATTGTCTCATTTAAGGGATTAATCCATTTTATAATGGGAGTTAGTGGATGGCTTTGTGTTAAGCAGTCCATATCTCATTCTGTAGAATGGTATGATTATCTAATCGCATTAGTGTGCGGTATTCTTTTCGTGGTTATACTTTACTACTTATATAAACTCTGTTTAAAACTCCAGCATCAAGTCATTCCAGAAGAGGGTGAAGCCTTGATTGGAAGGGTCGGAATTATCACAGTTCCTTGTGAAAGCCATTTCTTTATTACTATTGAAGTAAATGGATGTTCCGAGGAAATTGTAGCCTATCCTGAGGTTCCAAAGATGAGCTATAAGGTAGGAACTCGTGTGATAATTTCTAAGTTTGAGAATGGAAAGTATTATTTTAACTAAAAAGAATTTTAAAAGATGACAACAGGAACTCTTATTGTAGCAGGTGTTATTGTATTACTCGTAGTTTTAACCTTTATCGGACTTTTGTCACGGTATCGCAAATGTGCCAGTGATGAAATTCTGGTTGTGTTTGGTAAGGCTGGTAAGAAGAAGGTAGTTAACGAGAAGACTGGAAAGTCGGAGGAAGTTATTCTGCCGTCCAAAATCATTCATGGTGGAGGTACATTCGTAATGCCGGTAATCCAGGACTGGGCTAAAATGTCCTTGAAACCTATCCAAATTCAAGTAAATGTTACTGGTGTTTCCAGTCAAATGATTAAGGTAACTATTCCTGTAACATTGACCACTGGTATTGGGACCACTCAAACATTGATGCAAAATGCTGCAAGTAGATTCTTAACAGCTAAAACTTCTGAAATCTCAGACCAAATCAAGGATATTCTCATTGGTGAAGTGAGAAGCTTGATGGCTACGATGACAATTGAGGAAATTAACGCTGATAGAATCAAGTTTATCGGCAAAGCTAAAGAGAATATTGAGACCGAGTTGAATAAAGTAGGTTTCAGTATTATCAACATTAACAATGCTGATATTTCGGATGATGCAAACTATATCAAGAATCTAGGTCAGAAAGCTGCAACTAAAGCTCTTGCTCAGGCACAGGCTGACATTGCGGAAGAGAAAAAGAAAGGAGATATCCAGATTGCAGAAACCAACAAGCAGCGCGAGATTGCTGTAGCAGACGCTGAGAAAGAGCGTGAAACTACTGTTGCCCAGACTAGACAAGAGCAAGAGGTTCGTGTGGCAGAGATTAACCAGGAGAAGGAAATCAAACTTGCAGAAGCTGAGAAGAATAAGCAATCAGGTATTGCTAATCAGAAAGCTGAGCAAGCTGCTAATATTGCTAAAGCTAATACTGCAGCGGAATCGGAGAAAGCTAAAGCAGAAGCTGAGAAAATTTCAGCTATAGCTAAAGCTCAAGCAGAAGCCGATTCTAATAGAGCAGAGTCTGAATCACTGGCTGAGGCTAATGTAGCCAGGGCTAAAGCAGAAGCTGACTCTAAGAAGGCAGAAGCAGAAGCAGAGAAACAAACTCGTATTGCTCAGGCCAAACAGAGGCAGGAAGCCGAGACGCAAAAGGCAATTAACGAACAGGAAGCTGCAGTTGCTAAGTATGAGTCAGACAAGCGTGTAAAGGCAGCTGAAGCTGATAAGATTGCAGGAGTGGCAGAACAAAATGCCACAATTGAAGTCTCTAAAGCTAAGGGAGAAGCTGAGAAAGCTAAGGCTGAAGCTGAAAAGGTAGCAGGAACTTCTAAAGTAGAAGCTCAGATGACTATCGAAAAGACCAAGCAAGAAAAGCAACTAGAGGTGAATGAGGCAGCTGCATTGGCTATGGAAGCTAAGCTTCATGCTGAAACGATTGTTCCCGCTCAAAAAGAAAAGGAACGTATCACGATTGAAGCAGAAGCTGTAAAGCAGAAAGCTGTGCTTGAAGCAGAAGCTAAGGCTGCTGAGATACTGAAAGAAGCAGAAGCTAAGGCAAATGCTACTAAGTTACAGTTAGAAGCAGAAGCAGAAGGTACTAGAAAGAAACTGCTTGCTGAAGCAGAGGGTAAGAGAGCATCTTTGATGGCTGAGGCTGACAAGGTTCAGGCTATTGAAATGGCTCCTGCTCTGGCAGTCCAGAAGATGATTGAATCCGGCTTGACTCCAGAAATGGTGGTTCAGTACAAGACAGTTGATCAATTGACCGGTATTGCTGAAGCATCTGCTCAGATGTTTGAACACGTTCACCTTGGACAGGTTACTGTTTATGGTAACGAGAACACCGCTGGTAACTTTATGGCTAAAACTGCCGAGAACTTGAATCCTGCGTTCGACTTGCTTCGCTCTATACCTTTTGCCGATACACTGAAAAGTATTCTCGGTAAGAAAGGGTTGGAGGAGAAGAAAGCCGAAACAACTGAGTTTGAAGAAGTGAAGTAATTCACAGCGAAGGGGCTTTACAATTTCAATAGTAAAGTATAACAAAAGCCCCTTCGCAATTTGGAGGTATGGGTGAGTGGCTTAAACCACCGTCCTGCTAAGACGGAGGGCCTTCGGGTCCCGCTGGTTCGAATCCAGCTGCCTCCGCTTAATAAAACATACTATGGAAGAAAGAATTGAAATATTTAAGTCTCTTCATAAGCCATTTCTTGATATGCTTATGGATGATACTTGGTTAATGGAAGAGCCTATTGATGTAGCTGAAACAGAAGCTTGCTGGAGATGGGCAATAAAATTAGGAGATGAAACTGTTCCAGTAGAGAGATTTGAAGAAGAGTTTAAGTTTTCTTTGCAAGATTTAACTAACTGGTGGAACAAAAAAGTATTAAATTTACAATGATAGCTGAAAGTGCACAGAGTAGGCTATTGACTGCGTAGACCCCTTACGTCAGTATATTAGTACGTTGGTTGAGGGAGGGTCCAACAAAACACTACTAGTAGTACGTAATGCTGGTAGTCATAAGTCCGTTGAAGTCGCTTTAATATGTGCGTAACATAAACAGTATAACTTGCTTTGGGACTCTTTTCATAGAATGAAGGTTTTATCCGTTTACTTCTTCTATGCCTATATATTAAACGGACATGGGAATGTGGTGTAGGTGGTTGTTGCACGAGGGTCTGAAAAACCCCAGGCTTGAGTTCAATTCTCAGCGTTCCCACGCATTGTGTGTTTTTTTTTCATGGTAAATATGAGCTTGACGGTTCGGGAGAGTAGTTAAGCTAAATTGGGCTATGGTGTAATGGTTAGCACTACAGATTTTGATTCTGTCAGTCTAGGTTCGAGTCCTAGTAGCCCAACTAAATACAGTCGTTGAGGAGACTCGACCTTGCATACCTAGAGTCGGTAAAGTCAGCTGAATAAATCCGATGCGGTATTATCCACGAATAATCAAACAGACGTCTACAGAATAGTGGAAGCGAGAGCGCAGAAAGGCTGTATTTTTAATAATAAGTATTATCGGTAAGACTATAATATTTAAGTGTCAATCAATAAGTGCTTATGCTTAATATAACTTCTTTCAACATTGGAGAGATAACTAGTAAAGTATCTCTAAATACTCCCAGTAGCGGAATAATCCAGAGGTCTCATCCTAGAAGTAAATTCGTAAGATTTCATTCTAGGTCTTCTATGTCAGAATATGCATTCTCTAGCAGGCCAAGACTAGGTAAGGATGAACCGGAAATTGTGGTGTTGCAGATTATGGTATTTGGCAATGATGAATTGCTAGTTGAATATGTCTGCAAACAGGAACTAACAGTAGAATAGGTTATTAGACCGGTAAATAACCTTCCGTAGCCAGTCGGACGTTGGAAGCTTATAGTCCTACGATAGTGAGACTAAATCTGGGCATGTAGCTCAGTTGGTCAGAGCACGAATCTGATACGTTCGGGGTCGGAGGTTCGAGTCTTCCCATGCCCACCGATAGGGCCTAGGAACGTCACCTAGGAAAGACAGAGTTATGGCGGATATATTTAGTTTAATCAATAGACGGAAGAGCCATAGAAATTTGAAAACGAGAATGATACTCTGTTAAGTATCTCGGAAGTAAAATGAAGGAATGGATTTCGCGTGAGTGGGGTAGTTCAATAGCAAACCCAACAAACCTACAAACACCGCGCGTCAGAGATAGTGCAATAAAATTAAAGGTTGGTCAGAACTTGTTTTGATTGTCGAAATTAAAACGTGACATTTAGGTGTCAACGAAAACAAGTCCAAGTGATTAGCTCACAGGGTCGAGTGCATTAGGGTTTAGGCTTGTTTACACGCGCACGGATCTTATAATTGAAAACAGTTCTGTTTTACGGACCTATAGCTCAGTCGGTCAGAGCAGCAGACTCATAATCTGAAGGTCGGGGGTTCAAGGCCCTCTAGGTCCACTTGGAGTGTACTAGAAATAAACGGAAATCTAGAGCAGGTATACTGAAAATAAAGGGTAAACAATACTAGTTCAGTTTACTAACATCGAAAGATAGAAAATAAACACCTGTGTATGTGAATATGGGTAAAATAATAGCATACATTCAGTTCGAATCTGAATACACTCCCACAATTTAGAATTACTAACATTAAATTTATAAAATATGGGTTACCAGTATTTTGGATTGTTTTTAAATGAACATAATAGGAATGAGCTTATGAAAATCATTTTTGCTAATCCTATTATAGCTAATCTGGTCCTTCAAAGAGGAAGTACTTTATATCTAGACCATTGTACTCTACTCCACAAAAATCAAAACGACAAAGAGATATATGACTCTCTTATAAAGAAGATTGATGAATCATGGATGATAGAAGTAAATGGAATAGGTTTCTCTAACAAAGCAATAGCTTTTAGAGTTACTATACCAGACTTGCCTTGTGCAAATGCAAAACCACATATTACTATTTGCACAATCAATGGAGGAAAACCAGTTGATAGCAATGGGATATGTGAGTGGATTCCTATTCCTAAACTCAACATTTGTTGTGAACTAAAATTAGTGAAATAATGTGGTCAAGAGAAAGTCCAATGAAAGAATATGCCAGGAAGCATCCTGGCTGTTCTCTTCAAGAGTATTGTGAATATTTAGACAGTATTGCTAGGGAGGAAGCAGAAAGAAGAAGACTAAAAGAAGAAGAAAATAATCAACTTCTAAAAAGTTTTGAGGGAAAATGCTTTCAAATAAACTTCAATGGGCAATCATTTGGTTATTTTAAGATAACTAAAGATGTTACTACCTTTAGAGAAGATGTTAGAGAGGATTTTTATGAGGTCTTCATAGACAATAATACAACTAGAATAGGTCTTGAAAAGAAGAGAATGATAAGTCGTCAGTGGCTTCCTGGGCAGGGAAGTGAAAAGTGTACAATAGTTCCTGAAGAATTGTTCAATAAAGTAGTCAAGTATTATCAAGAAATGTGTACTATGGCTGAGAAAATAAGAGACGGGGAATTGTAACCTTGGGGTAGTGGCGGAATTGGTAGACGCGCTAGACTTAGGATCTAGTACAGAAATGTGTGAGGGTTCGAGTCCCTCCTACCCTACAAATTTTATTCGATTATGAAAGAGTTAAGTGAAATTATTCAAGAATTAGTAGTCAGTAGCAATTCCATGAATCAAATTGATTCAAAAACTGCTATACAGTATGTTGTGGAGGCTTACGAAGCTGGAATGGATAAGGCTAAAGAACTTACCAAATACAGTGGAGAACTTTATTAACTGAATGTTCAGAACATTCATATTAAATAACAATTAAAAATAAAGAAATGAACAAAGTTTGGATGTGTTCTGAGTCTACATACACCCAAGTAGGCTCAGGTTACAAGGTTTCGGAATCTCTTCCGGTTGGTATTTACAGTATTAGTCTGACAAGGACAGGTTATCACCTGGATAGGTATGCAGACAAGTTCGTATTTCCGTACAAGATGTATGGACTGCAGGAAGATTTTATAGACCATGTAATCAAAACTTATAATAACACAGAAGGAAACTTGGGAATCATGCTTACTGGTACAAAAGGTACTGGAAAGACTGTCACGGCTAAAGAATTAGCTAATAAGTTGAACCTTCCTGTTATTATCGTGAAGGATATGGGAGACCATAATCAATCCATGATTGAGTTTCTTTCTGGCATTGAGGGAGACTGTATTCTCTTCCTAGACGAGTTTGAAAAGAACTTCAACGAATCAGATTCTACAATCCTCCAAATTATGGATGGAGTTTATAACTCTAAGTATCGTAAGGTATTCTTGTTGACTACCAATGCAATGTCCGTCAACGAGAATATGGTAGGACGTCCATCTAGAATCCGCTACGTCAAGAAGTTCGAAAATCTCGATTTGAAGGTTGTAAACGAATATCTAGACGATGCCTTGGAGGTTCCGGAAGCACGTCAAGATCTGCTTGACTTCATTGATTCTTTGACTATATCAACCATTGATATTCTCAAAACTATAGTTAATGAAGTTAACATTCATGGAATTGAGGGTTTGAGAAAGGCTAAGAGTTTCTTCAACGTAGTAACTAATGAGTATGAGTATTCTTGCATCAGAGGTTATGCTTACACTGGGGAAATTGAACACGACAAGAATAAGTTCTCTATTGGAAACTTCTTCAAGGCTGTTGAGAGATTTAATAATCCTATACCTAAGCCTATTGTTGACGATGAGGATAACTGTACTATAGAGGAAAGAAAAGCCCTCAACGAATACTATGAGTATCGTCGTCATAGCTTCCACAGCTTGTCGTATACCTTTATCTATTCTTCTACCAAGTTCAGCAATCTTAAGGTAGGAGACGATTTCTACAATGATGAGATTATCGCTATTGACAAGAAGTTGAATGTTATTGTTACTAAGGACGGTAGCGAAATTAACTACTATTGGATTAAAGATCCTAACAGTAAACCCTCTCTGTATCGTACAGGAAGATACGATTCTTTGGTACTTTAAAAACTGGGGAGCTAGTCTCCCCTTTATGTCTGGATGCCCGAGTGGTCTAAGGGGACGGTCTGCAAAACCGTGTTTCGTGGGTTCGAATCCCACTCCAGATTCTATACTAATCTTATTTGCCTATGGATAGAAAATTAAGAAGAGAGCTTTCTAAGAGAAAATGGATTTCTAGAGCTAAGAAAGTTTATAATTCTTGTGGTAAATTTTATGTACCAGTTGCTGGAATTAAAGCTAATGTGAGATATAATGTTCCTATTTATAGGAATAAAGCATTAAAAGTATGCGAGTCTATTACCGACTTTTTGGATAGTTCGAAGTTTGCAAAGATACTTAAAAATTGCACCTCTCCGTATAGAACTAGAATGATGCAATATGAATACAAGAAAGAGAATAGAAAAGAGAGATATAAAGCTAAGAAAGATATTCAAGAAGGTATTCAGGAATATGAATCTAGAGATAATCTTTCATGTTCGTCATGTGTATTCTATGATAAAGGTCTTTGTGAGAAAGGATTACTAATGGCAGAAAACTGTCCAGAATATTGGGATTAATTATGGATAAATACATTAACGGAAATTTAATAAGGAGGATACTAGTTTTTAAAACTAGAAAACATCCAGAATGGAAGCATAAAATAGCAGACACTAAATTCTTATTCTGGAAAAGACATATTGACTATTGGTATCTTCTAGACCCATGCTTTGGGACTTACTCTGAGAAAGGGATGCTCGAATCAATTAGTAAGAGAGAATCTTTCTACAAGGATGGAATAGTGTACCAGAAGCCGCATATTATTCTAGAGTTTTCGGAGAGACATGATGAGTCTATCTATTTTGATAGTGATGAAGAAATGGAAGGCTGGTTTGAGTCTTTCAAGCAAGAATTTGGAAAACCATTTATTTATATAGAATAATACCTTTATCCCAGTTTAGAGCTTAGCTCAAGTAGTGAAGAACAGTAGCTATTGGTTAAAACGAGGTGGAGTGCCAGACGAAAGACTGGAATTAACATAGTTTAACTTTGAATCTCCGACTATGCGGAGTATTATTATGGCAGAATTGATTTTCTTACCTAATGGAAAATGCGATTTGAAATTTCATGCTAACATCAAAAACTATAAAAGAGTTGAGATTGTGAAGCATAAGAAGAACTTCTTCAAGGTCTATGTGGACCGCAACGATAGCGTTTATGACGTGAAACGGTGCGAAGTCATCGCTTGGAAGACCATAGAGAGAGGGAAAAGAAAGGTGAATGTTCCTGACAAGGTTGACGAGGTACGCGATGTACATCTGTTTGACAAAACTAAAGGAAATCCGTTCAAGATTGCGGTTACTAAAATAATCGGCGAGATGGAGGCACAGGAACTACTATCTTAAGACAGCGTTTTGGAGGGTATCGTACAACCCTCCTTATGCAGATGTGGTGTTAATGGTTTGAGCACGTCAGACTTCCAATCTGAAGGGGAGAGTTCGAGTCTCTCTATCTGCACATTTGTAGGTATAGCACAATGGTTAGTGCATCGGCTTGCCATGCCGAGGATGTGAGTTCAATTCTCATTACCTACTCTATATTCCGATTTAGCTCAGCTGGCAGAGCGCCCACAGCTATAATAATTACATCGGTGGGAGGTCAGGGGTTCAAATCCTTTAATCGGAACAAATCTCGGTGTACCAGAGTGGTTTAATGGCTAGGACTGCAAATCCTTAGTTCGTGTCTCACTGGTAAGAGAGCATCCCTGGGTAGTAAAGTAGCTACCAATATCGTGGAGTAGAGAAGTGGTCATCTCGCTAGGCTCATAACCTAGAAATCGTCATAAACGGTTCGAATCCTACCTCCGCAACGAAAACTCCTTTTGTGGCTCTGAATTAGATTAATTATTAACAATTTTAAACTTTGATGTTATGAAAAAGGTAATTAATGTTGTGAAGAAAGCTGCTAAGTGGTATTTTGAACAAAGTTCTAAGAGCTACATATGGTTAGTTTCTGGAACTATTCCACCTCCCTATAGAGGTCTTGAGTGAGAAATACTACTAAAAGGTAAGTACCAAAGGGGTACTTATCTACGCCTGTGGAGAAAATTAATTGTATGGTTAGCCAAGTGGCCGACGGCAGCGGGCTGTTAACCCGTCGTGAGAAATCCCATCGCAGGTTCGAATCCTGCACCATACGCCTTTTTGCTGAACCCTCCTTGTAATATTAATCCAGCAAATTCCAAGTCGATGTGAGGAAGAGAGTAACTTGGACGGTAGCTAGCACTGTAGTACGCAATAGTGGGATAGAAACGGCTAGCACCCACTAACTTTTAAATACTAGATTATGCATCAGTGTGATTATTGTTGTTGGTATTACAATGGAAATTGCGATTGTCCATATGTAATGAAGAAACAAGCGTGTGAAAACGCTTTGAAAACTAAAGAGAGAAATGAAAGACCTATTAGAAAAGTACAAAATGTTTCAGACTCCGAAACTAGCTAATGAGACTTCATGGAAAGACATGAAGGAATTTAACTCTTATATGAAAGAAGTAGTTCGTGATTATAAGATTAAACAGGCTAAATCAATTCAGAGTGCTAGAAACGTAATAATATCCTGACCTGGCAAGGTAAAAATCCATTCGGGGTTTAAGTTGAAGCCAGTCCCTGCGGAATCATAAAGACCTTTTCTGACACGAGAACCGATAGTCGATGAACTGAGAGAGTAGTATGGTTGCGGACTTATGCTACTAGAACATGATTCAAACAAAAAACTTATCTGGTGTTGTTAAGTTGTGGAATCTTAACAGTGGAAATTTATGGGTATGTCACCAATTAAAAAGAAAATCCCAAAAATGGGCCGTTAGCTCAAATGGCTAGAGCGCTGGTTTTGCACACCGGAAGATAGGGTTCGAGTCCCTGCGTGTCCACAAACTTTATTTAAAAAATTATGAAAGTATATGTAGTTGTAGTAAATCATCACCCAGCTAACGCTCCTCAAAATTATGAAACTGATTGTCAAATCTTCTTAGACAAGAAACAGGCAGAGAAGTATAAAGAGGCTAAGGAAAAAGAGTTTCCTATTAGATGGGGAGGAGAGTATAATCATTGTAAACTAATTAAAAAGCATTTGTAATATCGCGGGATGATAGCAGAGGTAGCTAGTCAGGCTCATAACCTGAAGGTCGTCGGTTCGAATCCGACTCCCGCTACTAAGTTATTTTTAACAATTAAAATTAGATTATGAATTTCAAGAATCTTACAAAGGAATCTCTTCCGAAAGAATTTCAGGAGAGAATTGAACGTTTCAATCGTTTGTTCGTTGAAGCTGGTGATGGTACATTTGAAGAAAATGACCTATTCGATTATGAAATGGCTTGTATAAAGCAAGCCCTATCATTCTCTGAGTTTTTCAAAGAAATGAGTCTGGAGGAATGTAAAGCCTTCTATGAGAAATATCCTAGCTTATTTGAGCTGATTGAGGCCATTAAAGATAAACTTCCATACTTTGATAACGGTCATAGTGGAAACTCCATGAGCATGAGTTGGATGCTATACAGATGTTATAAGGAGAAACCTGAGCTTGTTCCTTATATGCACGGTTGTTTGGCTCAACTTGTTGGGGACGAAGGCTATCATGACAACCGTTCTGATGTTCCAAAACTATGAGTGTAAACTCCCGTCTAATTGACGGGAATATGGGCCTACTTGGATTTGACAGGCGATTACAAATTATAAGGACGTGTAGAGCGCAATCTCTTTAAACGACGAAAACAAATAACTGCAGAAATTGCACCTGTAAGAATGGCAGCCTAAGCTGCTGGCTTATTAATAGACACTATTAATCAAGTCGGGTTACTGGAGAGACCTAGAAACAGAAGAGGTTAGGTGTATCGCTAATGGCGTGCGGACGATAATCCGTGGTATATCTTTAATCAGAACACTCTAAGAGTTAGTAAGACTGAATCTCCATTGTCTTTAAACAGAAGGGATGCGTGGTTGACTCACCACAAACACTCGTTTTCCTACTTTAGCGTTAAAAAGTAGGTGGTGGAAGAATGACTTCGGTCAGCCCCTAGTTTGGTGGTTTGTAAACTAGTTTCTGGAACTCCGATAGTGTAGTTTAGAGTAAGTCTAGTAAAACTATCTAAATGCTAGAACTCACTAGCTGATGTAATAAAAATGAGACGCACGTTATCCTTGTAATAAGGGTTGTTTGGACACGGGTTCGACTCCCGTTAGGTCCACACTCTTTGTAGCAATTCCTGGCACGGGAAGTGTCCTGATATAAAGACGCTTGTAAATGTGCACTTGCATGGTGATACAAAGAGAAATAGGGCTATAGCTCAACTGGTTAGAGCACCACACTGATAATGTGGAGGTTATCAGTTCAAGTCTGATTAGCCCTACTTAAATGACATATTATGAGTTACAGAAAGAAGTGGTTTAAAAAGTTAGAAGGAAAATATCTATGAGACTTGCCATGAGTAGAGAAATATGGTACTGGGATTAAATATCGAGGCTGTGGTGTAATGGCTTGCATATCACACTGTCATTAAAATTAATTAAACTTATCTGTGAATAGAGAACAATCTCTTAAATTGTATTATGAGAATCCTAACCACTGTAAGGAATGTGGTAAGGTAATCGAAGTACTAGATAATCAGAGGGTCGCAGATGTAAGGAAGAAACAATTTTGTAGTCATTCGTGTGCTGCTTCCTATAATAACAAAGGTAGAACAAAACACGATGAAAACAAGATATGTCCTAGATGTGGTAAACCTAAGCACAAAGATTCAGAAATGTGTCGTAGTTGCTGGGAAGAACTTAATGGGATTGGCAACAAAACATTAGGTTATTATACATCTGGTCAGAAGTACTTATCATCTAAATGTCAAGAAATAAGGACTAATGCTCGTAAAGTATTAGAAAGTTCCGAACGTGAGAAAGTATGTCAATATTGTCATAATCACGAATTTGATGCAATACTTGAAGTACACCATCTTAAAGGAATACTAGAGTTTGACGAAGACACTCTTATTAAAGAGATTAACAATGAGAATAATTTAGTATGGTTATGTCCTAATCACCATATTATGTTAGAGAAAGGTTTAATTAGTCTGGAGTAATCCAGTTACACCGAGGGTTAGTTCAGTGGTAGAATAGCACACTGTCTATGCGAAGGTCACCAGTTCGAATCTGGTACTCTCGGCACTGTGAAGGTTGGGGTTCGAATCCCCCAGTCTCGGCAAGGCTTCTGGATGGATAAGGATGCGGTCCCCGACAGTAAGCACAAGGTTAATGGTTCCCGAAGTAAAACCTAGAAACTTTTACTAATGAGTATATTCCCGCAGAGGTTAGAATTAGTAAATAGTGGAAATCTCCACTATATTCCCCTGTAGTTTAGTTGGTCAGAACACTAGATTTGTAATCTTGTGACCTCGGTTCGAATCCGAGTGGGGGATCTTTGATAATTTAATAGATTAATTATTTATGACTAGATTAGAAAAGTATTTAATAGCAACAGCTTCTGAAATTATAGAAGCAGAAACTACAGTTTCTCGTTATTTTGTTATAGGTAACGTAAAGATAAGGGTTTCAGATCACTGGGGAAAGAACAGTGATGCAGATTTGCACGTTCTTGTTCCTTATAATGGAGGAACTAAGTATATCGTAACTATCAAGGATAGTCCAGGAAAATTCCTTATCTGGAACGCTAATCAAATTAAAGAGTTCATTCCGTCATTGCAGATAATGAAAGGACTTAAAGAGGCCATAACCACCTCTCCAAAGCCGAAAGATTCTGCTGTACAAAAAATTCAATTAGCTCTGAATAACACATCAACTGATGGAAGCTCTTTGGAGTTTGACGGAACTATTATCGAATCCAGATTGAAGGAAAAGCAACTTACCTCTAAACAAAGAGAAGTTCTAAGAAGACCTAAATCAACCTGGGATATTTCTCAGATTGGAACATTACCTAGTATGGTTAAGGTAGATTTAGGATTAAGTAATGGTTCAATAAACGAAGATGTACAAATTTTCCTGACTTGTACTTCTTTGACTTATGCCGAGTTTTTGAACATTTATAAGATAATAGTGGTAGATAATCATAAAACTCCTACCATTAAGTTATTGCAAGAGGCTCATAGTCTAATTGCATAGCTATGATAGCGCCATCATCTAAGGGTTAGGATACAAGATTTTCATTCTTGGCATACGGGTTCGAATCCCGTTGGCGTTACTATGTACCCCAGCAGCGAAAGTTGTTGGGGTATTTTTTGTTTAATTTAATCCGTGTTTAATGAGAAAGACATTTGAATTTGTAAAAGTAGGAGGAGTCTGGTTTTATTGGTGGCCGGATTTTGATGGAGACCCTGGAGAGCTAGCTATGGTTGGTGGGGCTGATGATCTTCTTGATTCTCTTGATAACAAATTTGTTAGATTACAGACGGTTGACCCTTCTGTAGCCAAGATTATTTTGTCTAAGATTGAAGAAGATGAGAGCGGAGCTACTTACCTATGTAAAAGTAAGGACTATAATGATAGAGTTTGGATTTGTCCAGTGACTCTATTAGTATTCAACGAATATCCTCAAAACATTTATTTGACTAAATTATAATGAAAACATTAGATGAAATCGTAAACAATTACAAAGAATGGTCTGTAGTTCTTGACGACAGATTCGGAGCTAGATTAGCTCAATTTCTAACGCAAGAACAGTTAGAGAAAATAGGCTTTGAGTGGAATAGTGATGAACCGTATCCAAAGCCTAAGGAATGGACCAGAGAGAACATCCTTTCTCAATTAGAAAGAGATGTGGAGTTTGGTTTTGAAAAAGCTCTTGATAAAAGAGGAATTTCTGCCGGTCTCATGTTCGAAGTGGTTCGCAGATGGAACAAGGTTCTTGAAGAAGGTTTGGAGAATTTTCCAGAGGATAACTATGCTATGTATGGATTACCATTATTCAAGGCTACTGCTGAGAAGTATGGTTGGGAGAATCCTATTGGAGATGATAGTGGAAGCGAGGACTATTACAACGAAGAGTATGATGAAGGATTGTACTGCGATTAAAGTCATTACTGAAGCTCTGGAGGAATACGAAAATAATTTCAACCATAAGATAAGTATCTTAGAAAGCAAAATTATTCTTTATGAAAAGGAGAGAAAAGCTATTATAAGACATCTTAAGGAAGGGAATATAGAATTATTAAAGAGTTATTTTGGAATTGAAAAATGAAGGAATACTACCTGATTAAGTGTAGGAATAATATCCCATTCATTATAGGTCAGTATGATACTGAAGAAGATGCTAGGAAAGCGAAAAATCGTGAAAATCCTAATTCCGAGCTTATGATAGTAGTTAACATAGAAAAGGATAAGCCTGGGAAAACATCATGATTACTAAGATTTCATATGATAGGGATTTATTAGGAAATAAGGTACGAATACTTCTTACTGGGACAGGCATGTCACGATGCTAGATTTATTAATTTTATTGAGATATGAAAAAGAAGGTTTTAGTTATTTTAATGATTAGTATCGTATTTGGTTTTGCAACTGGCTATTCCTTGCATCACTGGATACATTCTTCTAGGTTTCCAGAGGAGAAAATTATGCTTATGCCCGAACATCCGTTCTACTTGATGGAGGAGGTAAATGAGGAAGTGTTATACAACACTCTTAAGCATTATGACTTCCCAAGTCCAGCTATTATAACAGCTCAGGCTGTTCTGGAATCTGGTAACTTTAAATCAAAACTTTGTAAGGACAACAATAATCTGTTCGGATTATATAATTCCAGAACTATGTCCTACTTCAAGTTTGATAGTTGGATAAGCTGTGTATTTGCTTATAAGCAATTTATTCTAAGTAGGTACGATCCAGAAGAGGATTATTACAGATTCTTAGATAGGATTGGGTATGCTGAGGATTCTCTATATGAGAGTAAGGTTAAAAAATTGGAGTTAGATATTATTAACAAGTATGGAAGCTCAGATTGAAAAAGCTATTAAGCTTAGAAAACAGGCTAACTTCAAGATTTTAACTAGACTAGCTCAAATCATAGAATGTAGTCCACATTTGCGATTCCAGCAAATATTATCTAATTACAAAGTCTGTGAATTAGGTAAGGATAAGTTCTATGAAGAGAGTATAGAAACTCTTAGGAATTTAGAGGGAGAAATGAACAAAAAGTTGAACACTTAATAGATTTAAAATGGAATTTAAGAATTTTAAGAAAGATGTAGAAGCTGCTTTCAATAATATGATTGCAGAAAACCTGTTTGTTGCTAATGTTGATAAAGACCTCCTTTGGATGGGCTACCTTCTGTCGTTTGAAGATGAAACTATTAGACAAGACCATAACTGCAATGCCTGTAAATCTTTTATCCGGCATTATGGTAAAGTTGTAGCGATTGACCCTCAAACGTATGAGATTAAAACATTCTGGGATGATGTGCATACTCCTGGATATGAGAAAACGGCACAGGCTCTAGCTAAATTAGTTAAGGAAGCTGGAATAGGAGACATCTTTATTCAAGATGTGAACGAATTTCATGGTTGTGACCATAATGTTCAACTACTTCCTGATGGAACAACTAGAACTTGGACGCATCTGTATGTAACTATTCCGAATAACTTCAAGTTCAACAAACGAGTTCATGGTTTTGACTCTGCTGCTGGTTACAGAGGAGACGTTAGAGCAAGAGCTGGGGTATTTGAACGCTCTATTAGCGAGCTTAAGCTGGAGGCAGTTGAAACTGTTATTGAGCTTATAGAGGGAAACAATCTCTATAGAGGTGCGGAGTTCTTGAAGAGTTTGGAGGAATTTAGAAGAACATTGGTTGCTGCTCAAACTCTGAGTCCAGAAGTAAGAACTAACTATTGCTGGTTAAACTTTAAGTCTCCTATAGCTAAGATTAGAAATACAGCTATGGGAACCTTACTTATTGACCTAAGTAATGGTATAGATTTGGAGAAAGCGGTAAAAGCATACGAGAACATCATGGCTCCTGCCAACTATAAGAGACCTACTGCTATCATTACTAAGAAGCAAATTGAAGCTGCTCAGAAGAAAGTAGAAGAGCTAGGTCTTACTGATGCGCTTCCTCGTCGTCACGCTCACGTAGAAGATATTTCTGTGAATGATGTTCTATTCGTAAATAGAGACACTAGAGCAAAGATGAAGGGAGGAATGTTTGATATGCTCTCCGAAACTTCTACAGTAAATCCGAAAGAGTTTACCAAAGCCCAAGAGGTTTCTGCTGACGCCTTTGTCAAGAACATACTTCCAGGAGCTAAGGAGGTTTCTATCTTGGTAGAGAACAGACATATTCCCAACTTTGTTACTCTGACTGCTCCTGAAAATCCGGATGCTGGGCAGTTGTTTAAGTGGAATAACAACTTTGCTTGGGTTTATAATGGTTCTGTAGCTGATTCTTTTAAAGAGAAGGTAAAGGCAGCTGGTGGTAATGTTGATGGGTTCATGAGATGCTCCCTTCACTGGTTTAACTATGATGATCTTGACCTTCATGTAACTGAGCCTGGTGGAAGAGAAATCTATTTTGGAGTCAAAACTGGAGCTACTGGAGGAACTCTTGATGTTGATATGAACGCAGGTTCTGGAAAAACTAGAGATGCTGTTGAGAATATTATCTGGACGAATCCTAGTAGACTCAGACCTGGAGATTATGTAGTAAGAGTGCATAACTTTTGTAAGAGAGAGAATATAGACTTTGGCTTTGAGATGGAAATCGAAATTAATGGAGAGCTTCACAAGTTCAATTATGAAAATCGAGTTCCAGATCGGGAATTTATTGAAGTTGCCCGTATCAGCGTAGATAGACAAGGAAATATCTCTCTAGTTCCTACTATTAAAGAAGGTTCTACATCTTTCAAATCCACAAACGAGTGGGGAATTGATACGATGAAATTTCAGAAGGTTTCTTGCATTATGTTCTCTCCTAACCACTGGGAAGGTAACGCAATAGGAAACAAACATCTGTTCTTTATGATAGACGGATGTAAGAATCCAGACCCTGTTAGAGGTTTCTTTAATGAATATTTGAGAGCTGACCTCGAAAAAGAGCACAAAAGAGTGTTTGAAGCACTAGGTTCTAGAGCGAAAGCTGAGTACAGTGACGACCAATTAAGTGGATTGGGATTTTCTAGCACATCACATAATGATGTTGTTGTAAAAGTTGATAATAAATCATTTAAAATCGTTTTCTAATTATGTTTAAACAAGCATCAAAAATGAAGTTGCGCTTTGCAACTAGCAAAGGTAATCTGAGTGTAGAAGATTTGTGGGACTTGAGCCTGCCAGTATTGGATAAATTAGCTGTTTCTTATGATGAGGAACTAGCTAAAAGTCCGAGAAAATCCTTTATAACTAATGATGCTCCCAGCAATACTGAACTTGAGTTAAAGTTCAATATTGTGAAGGAGATTATAACCGATAAGCTGAAGGAGAAAGCTGACAGAGAAGCGGCTAAGAATAAGGCTGTTGAGAAGGCCCGCCTAACGGAACTGTTAGCTAAGAAACAATCTGAGAAATTGGAAAGCTTATCTGAAGATGAAATCAAACGGAGACTCGCCGAACTTGGGTAAGTGTGTAGTATTAAAGACTGTTAGTCCGCAAATCTTAGATAAACTGAGAGAAAGTGGATTAACAGTTTGTATTTGTTGTGAGTTTGAAGGGACAGCCTGGTTAGTATTTAGACCTGGCTTATCCTTTGATGTTCATGGAGAGGGTTACGATTTTGAAGAGCTTGGGTTAATTGGTACAGAAGCTAATCTAAAATACTTTGAAGAAGTTACCCCTAACTATATTGATTGTGGAACTGATGTTGATAAGTTTATTAACACCTGTCTACAGTTTAAGTAAGTTAACAGTTTTTAACTTTGAATTTAACAATTCGGAGACTAATCTAGTAAGAAGATAGAAAAATGATACTTTAGGGTTATCTCTCGGTAGCGGTTCGTGAGAATAGCTACCATATGCCCGGATGGTGGAATTGGTAGACACGTCAGATTTAAGCTCTGATGCCCATTGAGGGCGTGTGGGTTCGAGTCCCACTTCGGGTAGAAGCACAAGATTGAAACCTCCACGTGGTGTGTTTTGGGTAAAGCTAATTCAATCAATTATTAATAATGTTATAAACAGTTTGTGATATGGGATATATCTATTGCATTACAAATATTATCAACAATAAAAGATACGTTGGTAAAACCCTCTTTACTATATAGGAAAGATTTTAGGAACACTGCAAGGATTCTCAAAAAGAGAGATGTGATAAAAGACCTCTCTATGATGCTATGAATAAATATGGAGTTGAAAACTTTATAGTAGAGGAATTAGAATATGTAAAGGACGAAAACATACTCTCAGAAAGAGAGGTATATTGGATAAAAGAGTTGGAAACTTATGGCTCCAAAGGCTATAATGCTACTAAGGGTGGGGACGGAACATAGTTATATGATTATCAAGAGATAATCGAACTGTACAATATGGGATATACTTGCAAAAAAGTTGCAGAGAAAGTGGGATGTAGTGATGATACTGTAAGAAAAGTATTGAAAGCTCATGACATTAAAATCAGAGGCGGGTCTGCTAAGAAAATCGATCAATTTGATATGGCTGGCAATTATATATAGCACTTCTGGGGAAGAGAGGAAGCAGCTCAATGGCTTGTAGATAATGGTCTAGCAAGAACTGTTAATTGCAAAAGACATATCACTGATTGTTGCAATCATAAAATAACCCATGCTTATGGCTACATATGGAAGTATGCCGTACTTCCAGAGTAATGCCACTTCGGGTACTATAAAATGTTTTGATATGGAAAGATACATAAAAGAACTAGTAGAGATTTATACTAGCAATACTCTTAAGTCAAAAGAGGAGCTAGAAGGTTTGAAAAAACTTATTATGAACGCTCATAGAGCTGGTTTCATAGCTGGAGAAGAATCTGTAGTAAATGTAATTGATAAGTTAACAAAATGAAAGAAAGTGTATTTTTTGGAAACGAAGGATTGACTTCTACATCTGCTAACTATTATGCTAATGTTGCGCAGGAAATGATTCAGGCTGCTACTGAGCGTCTGAATGGTGTGAAGTTCTATCAAGTATCTGTAGCCTCCATAGGAGGTGGAGAGAAGCAACTAATGACAGTAGGTCAAACTTCCCTAGACTTTATTAAGGACGACTTAGAAAAGTCTGCGGAAATGAATAGCTTCTGTGCTTGGGTACGAGAGGCCATTAAGAAAAAGGAGGAATTGATTTCCTGTATTACTGCTTGCCCTATCGAAAAATGGGCTAGAGAAAACAATGTCGAGATTCCAGAACAACCTCAATATCCTGATTCACCTATTAAGGCGGATGAGAAAGAGGTAATGGGTTCATGGGATGCCAATAAGAGAAACAAGTACCTAAGACTTGAAGCGTTTGCTTCTACTTATGGGAAATATATTCACCCAAAAGGAGCTTTTAGCAAAGCTAGAAAAGATGTTCATGCTGCTAAAAACTGCCCAATCTACAAGGAAGGAACTGGTAGAGACTTAATCCTCTATTACCAAGACCCCACTATTAAGGTAGAGGACGTTGATACGATGTTTATGTCTCTTCAAGATACGTATCGTTCTTATGAAAAAGAACTAAACGCTATGAAGGCAGAACTTAAAGAGACTGTAAATAAACTTGATATGACTAGAGAAAGGGAATATCAAGACAGAGTGGCAGAATTTAAGGCTGACTATGAGAGATATAATTCTAAAATGCAAGAGTTTAGAAGTCAGTTCAATAACTGGAGGACATCTGAACAGGAGCGCATTTCTCAACTAAAGATTACCTTGCCAACGAATCTTCTAGGAATTTTCGAAGAGATTAGGAAACAAGGTGATCCTTCCTCTAAGTAATTAGAGGAATTTTTCTGTAGGAAGCTAACAATTTATATATACGTTAGGAATAATATATGAATCTTTATTTGGAAATCTAAGGATTTCTGACTTACATATTCGCTGGTCTCACAAAAATCTTGAAATTACTCTCTTATTGAGAGTCTTTGTCTTAGTCTTCGCTAGTGTGGCCAGGTCTTTGACTTTGATTTCATCTTTGCCTGCGTGTTAGCTTCCTACTATAGCTCACCAACCAAGTTGTTGGAGGAGTTACGAGGCCCTGTTAAGGGTTTCAGTATTTGCTTCAGTTACAAGTAATCTTTAAACTTGGTGACTATTATCCCAAATTCTCAACAAGATGAAGAGGGAGGTTGGCCGACCTAATAACGGTACAAGCTCTTCGGAGTGATAGGAGTGGGGAAAGTATCTGAGAAGCACAGATACTGGAACCACTCTTTTTTTTTTGATAGATAAAATGTTTAACTAATTAAAAATTATTAAAATGAAGAAGTTACTATTGCTTTTTGTGTTAGTTGCTGCTATGTCGGCTTGCACACACAAGACTCAACCAGCAACTGCAGAGGACTCTGTTGTAGTCGTTGAGAATGTTGTAGACACTATGGCTGTCGATTCTATAGTATCTAACGATAGTATTCAGTAAGTATGGATTTCATCGCAACTAGAGTCAGTGAACTCTTAGAAAAGGTTTCACCCATTAGACGATGGCTTATTTCCGATGTTGCGAATGAATACTACCGTGAAGGTTATCAAGATGGTCAGAAGCTAGTCTATAGAAATGTATTGAAAGGTAACGCATTGAAAGAGTTTATCGAAATTCTTAATCATTGCGGAATCAAATTGAGTTACAATCTGCGGAAAGGGGGTTTAATTGTCAGTGTGAGATCTGACAAACTTCCCAATCTGCAACGTCTCGTTGAATGTTATAAAAATGAAAGTAAAGAAGACAAGAAATTTCAGTGATGCCCCACCTCTTGATGTTCAGTATAACTACATCATGGAGAACTTTGACTTTGACAAGGTTCTAGAGTATATGAGCTGGGACAAGAGTCATAGAATATATGACGATGATGGGAAATGTGTAGGAAAGTCTCCCTGGAGGATGTATATAAGTCCTGAAGAGTATAAAGTTCCATCTATTTCTGACCTGAGAGCACTAGCTAGAGACTTACTTACGCAAGTAATAAGGAATTATAGAAACAGCAAATCAACATTTGTTTATATATCTACTGGACCATTTAAGGCTATGTGTAGATATGGTATGCTAGAGTTGATTGGTGTTATAGAATCTTGGAGCGATGATTGAGTTTAATGAAGTGTTCTGTTTAGATTTAAAAGATGATTTTGAGGAATTGGGAAGGCATGAGAGAAATTTTGAGCTAGACGAGTTCATTCAGAAGGATTTGAGTAGAGCTTTTGCTTTTGGTTATTGTCACTTGGATTGGATAAAAGAAAAAATGTGGTTTCCAGTCTCTATTAGAAAAGCCTTGAGGCATCTTGGAGATAATTTGGAGGACTTCATTCCACAAATTAAGTGGCTTAATGAGAAGTATGGAGCTGTAGGAAAGAGAGTTAGAATAAGCGATTACGCAAACTATATTTTGGATAATATATTTTGTGATAATCAAGATGACCTGCTAAAGATAGCAATACTACTAGGAACTAATCTCAGGACTAATACTCAGGATGAGTAATTTAGAGGTCTTTACCGATGGAGCTTTTAGTTCGTCTAGAAATACAGGAGGAGTAGGAGTTGTATTCGTAATTGATGGGAAAAAATCCTATGAATTTAGCAAGATGATTCCAAATACTACTAACAACAAATGTGAGTTGCTAGCTGTAATATATGCTCTCAATGCAGTAAGTCGTAAAATAGAATCTCTTACTATCTATTCAGATTCTCAGTATGTCATAGGATGTGCTACAAAAGGATGGAAAAGAAAAAAGAATGTAGAGTTGTGGAATTTGTATGATAAAGTTTTTGTTAAGGCAAGCCAGTTTTGCTCTGACATAAAATTTTGTTGGGTTAAGGGACATACTTCAAATTCTGATTTCTTTTCTGAGATGAATAATTTAGCAGATAAATTAGCAGTTGAAGCAAGTCAAGAATATGAAACTAAGAAAGAACAAAAACAAGAGACTCATTAAAGAGGCTATGAAGTTCTATCCGTTTGATTATGGTTTTGTTCTCTCCCTAGAGAAACAAGCTTTAATTAGAATGTATGAATACTTCAAAGTGTCTAGAATTGCTGAAGGTAATGAAGTTGTTGAAAAGAATCTAAAACTTGCACTAAAACTTTTAGACATTGTGCTAGAGATAGATTCTGCATATCATTGTGATTTCAGACCTGGGTCTGAAGGATTCGTAGATAGGCACATAAACATTAAGAACTGGAAGCGATTCTGTCCTAAAGCTGCTGACCTTAATTGGGATGCCCCAATTCTCAAGGATTATCTAAGAAGAGAAAAAGCCTGGTACTTGTACAATAAACTTAGGTTTGAACGTATGAGAGCTTGGTGGGATTAATTTAACTAATTTAATTATGAAGAGAATTTTTAGTATTATTTGTTTGTGTTTGATGTGTGCATTTGCTAGCGCACAAGTTGTTGAGACTGGAAGTATGAAGGATAACTGGTATATTTCTGGTAATGTTGGAACTACTATTTGGGATAACCATAGAAGTTGGGCAGAACCAAATGATGTACTAGTAAACATTGCTATTGGTAAGGAGATTACTCCTATCTTTGGCTTGGAGTTAGACATGATGGCTGGAATGAACCAAGGAAATAAAACATTCTTTGATTCACATAATTTGACAGCTAACGTTACTACCAATCTTACTAACCTGATATGTGGATATAACGGAGATAGACGTCTGTTTGAGCCTATATTAATCGTTGGTGCTGGTTGGTATCATACTTATGGAGATGTCTATAATAATGTATCCGCCCGTGGAGCCGTTAGATGTAACTTTAATATCTCTAATAAATGGGCATTAAATGTTACTCCTGAATATATGTTACTTCCCAAGACTTCCCCTCTGAATCATGAGTTTAACGTCTATATTGGTGCTACCTATCGCTTTAAGTCTAGTAAGGGAGACTTTCCAATTATGAAGTTGTATAGTGATGCCGAGGTTGAAAGCCTAAACGCTTCTATTAATGAGTTGAGAGCCAAGAATGAGGAACTTATAGCCCGTAAACCAGTAGAAATTGTTAAGAC
>ERZ772805.14-NODE-14-length-187441-cov-19.584003_pt1 | contig 187441 bp, 155 predicted proteins | sample MGYA00511344_ERZ772805 | MGnify/ENA primary metagenome ERZ772805 (study PRJEB29015, sample SAMEA2737730) | human gut metagenome | biome: human gut; feature: human-associated habitat; material: faeces | place: China | collected 2012 ...
TTTCGTATATCAACCACTTACAACGATTGTTAATCGTTTTTAGTGGACACTAGTGAATGGAAATATTCGTTTAGTCTATTTTCATACCGACCTTTATCAAAATTCCATTTTCCAGCGGGTGTTTTATATTGGACTTTTGATTCTTCTCTTATCTGAGATATATCGCCATTCGCAATCGCGTTAAACAAATTTTGATACTTATATAAGCCGTTCCCTAATTGCCAATACATATCCAACAATCCTTCTTTTATTTGCGGACTAATTGTGTCCGGATAATTTGTGTATTTTTTAAGATTATTATCTATATATTTTTGTTCTGGCATCAAGACTTCGGATGCTATTTGATTGGCCCGATCTTTTGATATTCCAAGTTGTGCTTCCTTTTTATATTTAGGATTCTTTTTCAAATCTATGCCATTTGCAACATCTAAATTACCATTGGGTGTTCTATAGGGTCTATATGTCTTGGTCTTAGGATTAAATCCATTGTTTTGTGCATTTTCAAATTTCCAAAGGTTATTTATCACAACGTTTATATTTGGTTTAGGTTTGGCCAAATATTTTTTTGTTCCATTAGAAAAATATTGGACAGTACCTCTAGTCGTCGTTAACCGTTCACCATTCTGTAATTGCCTATATTCAGAATGATTTGAGCCTTCTAAATACCAATAACCTTTGACTCTGTTGTATTTAATGGCACGTTTAAGGTTATTACTCATTTAATATGTACTAATTTTGATTTTAAATTTATATGCGGAATAGCATATATTCCATTGAACAATAAAACGCTGTCTTCAATAGAGACTTTATCCCATACGTCTTTTGTCTCACAATATAAATAGTATTGAGTTTTTCCATTTTCAAGAACTGTGTCTATATCAATAGTTATAGGCTGCTCTGTCTTAATAAAATTTGATATATCATTTAATTCTTCTTTTGGTTTATCTCTTTTACAACTTGAACAACAGACAATAGTCAATGCTATTATATAATAAAATAAAATATCTTTTTCATTTTTAGCTATTTACATTATCTTATTATTTAATAATAACTGGTTTGGTATTGTGGAACATCAGGAATCGAACCTGAATATTCAGAATTAAATCTGAAATAATACCTTGTGTTCCATTTTACAGATAACTATATAATAAAATATTTGTTATGATTGTAATAAAACATTTGCTGTGAGTTATCTTATCAAAACTTACTATAAACTTATAACAATTCCTTCAAAAAATTACTATTTTTTCTAAGTTTCTTTATGGATTCTTCTTTTATTTGTCTTACTCGTTCTCGAGTAATTCCAAATTTATTTGCTATTTCTTCCATATCTAACTCTTGACATCCGATTCTGATTGATCAAATTTCTGCCAATTAGGTGTGGCATTAAGAAAAGTTCCAACACGAGAATTTACATCATTATTAAATAAATCCAAAGCTTGTTGTTCTGATATTTTCCTATTATCAACGGTGTCATTCAGAGTCTTTTTATGACCATATCCTAAAGTCCAAAAGCCGTTTCCGTCTTTATACCAATGATTAACGAATTTTTCATATTCTCTTATTTTTTCAAGAATACTTTCTGATGGTGTGTATTTTTACATTTTATAAATTCTTTAGACATGTTTTGGATGGAGTGTAATTTGCCGGTATATTTAAACCACAGGTGTCAGTACTTGCAATATATTTTATACCGTACAAGGTTATATCAAATTCATCTTTAGCGCATACGAAGATTTTGAATTTATAATTTAATTTATTGCCCAGTGCTGTTATGCCTTTAATTCTGTTTAAGGAATGATCTATACTGTCGTTTATATAAGTGGTAAATTCGTCCTTGTTTGCAAATACTTTTTTGGTTGCATTTGAATACAGCAATACATCCAAGAAATATTCATAACCAATACTGTCGATGTTTTCGTCCGTAGTGCTTAATTGTAATGGTTTGCTCATATGACTGAAGCAACAAATGGACGTAAACCCTATAATGAAATAAAATATCTTTTTCATTTTAGCTATTTAATGATTGCATAAAAGGTGCAATTGGTTCTATTTCTAATATTGAACCAATTGGCGGTTTGTTGTCTACTCTTTATGGATATGCTTAATTGAAAATACTTTGTATCTGTTTGTTGTATGATTTTGAGTTTTTGTTTTCAGACAAGCGTTATTTGAAAGTCCATCCTTGATACACGTTCGAGCGATACGGGCACAGCTCACCGGAGAATGTCAGCTGGTCGCTGCTGAAATTTGAGTTTACGGTAGCGCTGCAGCGGGTTGAGCCTTTGGGCAGAGTGAATGTCACGTCGGCGGAAAGGGCAGTGCCGGTCACATACATAGTGTAGTTTAGATTTCCGCGTTTGTCGTAGTCGATGCGTTTTTTTGTCACGCGTCCCTCCACGGTAAGTCCGCCTATGCCGTTGGGACTGTGTACAATGCCCTCAAGAGCAAACTGCACAACGGCTGTGTCGCCCTGCACGAGGACGAAGTTGGTGGTGCGGTTCACGTTGACGGTGCGTCCGTGACGGCCGCGAATCTGGTCGGCAGTGATTACAAAGCGTCCTTCCTCCACGGCTTTTTTCGCCAGTTCGAAACTGATTGAGTCTTTGATTTCTTTTTCGCGTTTTTTGCGTGCTTTTTCCGCTTTCTTCTGCTCTTTGGTCAGAGTTGGAGTTTTCTCGGTGGCATAGATGTCGTCGACGGGATTGTTGTCGGCGGCAGCGTAACTTGCCGTAAGCAGACAGCCGACGGCAGCAATGATGAGAATAAATTGCTTTTTCATAGTCTAATTATTGGGGGATAAATTGTTATTGGAAGTTTCTTTTGTTGAAGCCTCTGAACCGCAGCTTCACGAGCGGGATGAGGACAATCGTCAGCAGCGAGCCGCTGAAAATTGTGAGCATCATCATTTGTATGCAGAATTCGATGTTTGACGGCAGCAGTCCGCCGTCGACCATCACTTTGAAAGTCTTGTAGGTTTCGGCCATCTCCGGACGGCCTTTCATGATTTCCATCATCGCAGTTGCGGTGCGGTAGAAAAAGTCGGGGTCGGCGAAGTCGAGGTAGCAGTAGGTGGCAAGCGCGCAAATCATCGACGCTCCGACGAATATTGTGATGCCGAGCATCCATAGTGCTGAAAACGATGCGTCTAAGCCGTATTTGCGGTAGGCGGAACGCAGCAGCGAGAAGTGGAGCGCAGGCACGCAGACGAGCATAGGCATGGCGATGATGCCGAGCAACGAGTTGCGGTCGCTGAGAAACGACAGCACCGATACAACAGCCAGAAACAGACCCATATACACACCGTTATGGGCGCCTTCTCGATATATGTCCTGAGATGTCAGCATTGATAAATCAAGTAAAGAGTTGTAAAAAAAACGTTGGTTGCCTGTAGTAAATCAAGGTTGTTGCAGGCCGTTCCCATTGTTTAGACTGCAAATTTGCAAATTTTTTCCTATGTCGCAAATTTTTTGGAGCATAAAACTGCGATGCGGCATTAAAAAACATTGTTGGCGGGGTAGTTTTGTGCAATAGATGTTGTACCTTTGCAATGTCGTTCGCGCGACGCAATTAACATCTTGAAATCAGAAAAACTCAACAGATATGAATGTTGTCGACAGATTTTTAAATTATGTCAAGTTCGACACTCAGAGTGACGAACTTACCAATCTTACACCATCCACTCCGGGACAGATGATTTTTGCCCAGGCTCTTGAAAAGGAACTGCAGTCAATGGGACTTGAGAACATATCGCTCGACGAGAATGGCTATTTGATGGCCACTCTTCCGGGCAACATTGACAAGAAAGTGCCTACTGTGGGATTCATCGCCCATCTCGACACGTCGCCCGACATGTCGGGACGCCACGTCAACCCGCGCATCGTGAAGGCTTACGAGGGCGGCGACATCGTGCTCGACAAAGACAGCAATGTGGTGCTTTCGCCTGCCGATTTCCCTGAGCTTTGCGAATACAAGGGTCAGGACCTTATCGTAACCGACGGCAAGACGCTGCTCGGAGCCGACGACAAGGCGGGTATCGCTGAGATTATCACTGCTGTGGAATATCTGCAGGCTCATCCGGAAATCAAGCACGGTGACATCCGCATCGCGTTCAATCCCGATGAGGAAATCGGTCTGGGCGCGCACAAGTTTGACGTGGAGCGTTTCGGCGCCGACTGGGCTTACACGATGGACGGCGGAGCGATAGGCGAGCTTGAGTTTGAGAATTTCAACGCAGCGTCGGCTAAGGTTACGTTCAAGGGACGCAACGTGCATCCGGGCTATGCCAAGCACAAAATGATAAACTCTATCCGCATCGCCAACCAATTCAGCATCATGTTGCCGCGGTGGGAAACTCCGGAACACACCGAGGACTATGAGGGATTCTATCACCTTATCGGCTTTGAGGGCACGGTGGAGGAGTCGAAGCTGACTTACATTATCCGCGACCACGACCGCGACCGCTTTGAGCGCCGCAAGAAGGAACTTGAGCATCTTGTGCGCAAAGTGAACCATGAGTATCCCGGTTGCGCATCGATAGAAATCAAGGACCAATACTACAATATGCGTGAGAAAATCGAGCCGGTGATGTATATTGTCGACATCGCAAAGCAGGCTATGGAAAATGCCGATGTGGCTCCGAAGGTGCAGCCTATCCGTGGTGGCACAGACGGCGCGCAGCTGTCGTTCAAGGGGCTGCCTTGTCCCAACATCTTTGCCGGTGGACTGAACTTCCACGGCCGCTATGAGTTTGTGCCGATTCCTTCAATGGAGAAAGCAACCGATGTGGTTGTGGAAATCTGCAAACTCGTGGCTCAACGATAAAGAAAAACGCTGTATGCCGCAGAAAACTCTCGTAGTGATTACTGGACCCACGGGGGTGGGAAAAACGGCGGTTGCCATACGTCTGGCGCGTGACCTCGGCACGGAAATCGTGTCGGCGGACTCGCGCCAGATTTTTCGTGACATTCCCATAGGCACTGCCGCTCCCACATCCGACGAGCTTGCCGCTGTGCGCCATCACTTTGTCGGAATCCTCGGTTTGGACGAATACTACAGCGCCGCGCAGTTTGAGGAGGACGCGTTGGCGGTGATCGACCGGCTGTTCCAGACCCACGACTATGTGGTGATGTGCGGAGGTTCGATGATGTATGTCGACGCAGTGTGTAAGGGCATTGACCAGCTGCCCACGATAAGCGACGACGTGCGCCGCGACGTGGCGCGCCGGCTTGCCGAGGATGGTGCCGACGCTATGCGTGAGGAGTTGCGCAGGCTCGACCCCGTATACTATGAGCAGGTTGACTTGAACAATGTGAAGCGCGTGGCGCATGCGGTGGAAATCTGTCTGCAGTCGGGAAAGCCTTACTCGTCTCTGCGCACGGGCATTGTGAAGCAGCGGCCGTTCAGAATTGTAAAGATTGGTTTGAACCTGCCGCGGCAAGAGCTTTTCGACCGCATCAACCGGCGCGTTGAGAAGATGGTGGAGGAGGGGCTTGTCGAGGAGGCTCGCCGCGTCTATCCGCTGCGCCACCTCAATTCGCTCAACACCGTAGGCTACAAGGAGATGTTTGCCTATTTCGACGGCACGATGGATTTCCCGACAGCCGTGGCGCGGCTACAGAAAAACACACGCGTCTACGCCAAGAAGCAGCTTACGTGGTATGCCAAGGACGCCGGCATGCATTGGTTTGCCCCGACCGACTACGACGCTGTACGCCGTCTTGTTTCCAATCCGTCGCTCTGAATTTTCGGGCATCGCCTGGAAAAAAGTTGCAGAAATGCGGCGTAAATGCTGGAAAAAGTTGCAAATTCGCATATCAAACAGTGGAAAAAAGTTGCAAGATATGCTTAAAATCGGTTGTTGGAAAGGCGTTAGTAGCCAATTTCTAATGACCGATTTTGGCTAAATTAACCCCGCTGCGCCATCCGATTGACGAAAGCGCGGCGGTTGCCGCATAAGCCTTTACTTTCCGATGCAGTGGTAGATGAAGCCTTCCTCTGAGAGTTCGGCTTCGTCGTAGATGTTGCGTCCGTCGACGATGACGTTGCCGCGCATCGTACGGCTCACCACTCCCCATGAAGGTAGGCGGAACTGTTTCCACTCGGTGAGAAGGGCAAGGGCGTCGGCATCGACCACGGCGTCATACATGTCGCGGGCATAAGCCACACGGTTGCCGATGCGTCGGCGGCATTCGTCCATTGCCACAGGGTCGTAGACCACTACCTCTGCGCCGGCTTCAACCAGCTTGTCGATGACAACCAGTGCCGGAGCCTCGCGCATATCGTCGGTCTCAGGCTTGAACGCCAGTCCCCACAGGGCTATGCGCTTGCCGCGCAGGTCGCCGCCGAAGAAAGCCGAGAGCTTGTCGTAGACGATTGATTTCTGACGCTCGTTGACCGATTCCACTGCCTCGATTACGCGCATGCGGTAGCCATGCTCCGCACCGGTGTGGATAAGGGCTTTCACGTCTTTGGGGAAGCACGATCCGCCGTAGCCGCAGCCGGGATAGAGGAACTTTGTGCCGATACGGGCATCGGCGCCGATGCCCTTGCGCACCATGTTGACATTGGCTCCGACAAGAGCGCACAGATTGGCGATGTCGTTCATGAACGAGATGCGCGTGGCAAGCATTGAGTTGGCTGCGTACTTGGTCATTTCCGCCGATGCGATGTCCATGAATATCACGCGGAAATTGTTGAGCAGGAACGGACGGTAGAGGCGTTCCATCACTTTGCGCGCACGCTCCGATTCGATGCCGATTACCACACGGTCGGGCGACATGAAGTCTTTTATCGCCGCGCCTTCCTTCAGAAATTCCGGATTTGACGCCACCTCAAACGGTACGTCGACACCGCGTCGCTTCAGCTCCTCGCGGATGGCGGCTTTGATTTTGTGGGAAGTGCCGACAGGCACGGTGCTCTTCGTGACGAGCAGAGCGTATTTGTTGATGTTGCGGCCGAATGTGCGCGCCACCTCAAGCACGTAGCGAAGGTCGGCGCTGCCATCCTCGTCGGGAGGGGTGCCGACGGCGCTGAACACCACTTCCACCGTGTCGATCACGTCTTCAAGACGGGTGGTGAAATGCAGGCGTCCTGCCTCCACGTTGCGCTTGACCAAGTCATCGAGCCCCGGCTCGTAGATGGGGATATCACCGTTTCTAAGGTTTGCAATCTTTTTCTCGTCGATGTCGACACAGGTCACGTCGACGCCGACTTCGGCGAAGCATGCGCCCGAAACAAGACCTACATATCCAGAACCAACAATCGCTATATTCATTTTATATCTTTTTTTACAGTTTTACCAATCAAAAGGAATGCCAACACTCTGTTTTTCCCTATCGCCCAATTGGCTCCAAGCGCTGCAAGAATGATGAAGAAAGCGAAAAACGCCGACACCATCACCGACGGCATAAACGTGAGCCCAAGCATGCGCATAGGCTCCTGAAGCGGTGTGAGAGGGAAGAGGAAAAAGTAGTGGAGCAGGTAGATGCCGAGACTCTCGTTGCCGAGAAGAGTCAGCCAGAGTCCGGTGCGCGTTGAGGCAAACGTCTCAACGTCGCTGCGGTAGACCATCCCGAACACCACGGTCATCAGCGAGGCATGGAGCACGGGTTGCGCCACAAACTGGCACCATGCCGGTAGGGCAGGAAACTCCCACGTGTATACGGAATAATACCACGTGCCGAACGCCGCCACGGCAGCCGCTGTGGCAACCCACGGCTGTGTAGCCATGCGGCGGAACGCGTCGGAATATTTGCGGGCGAACACGCCCATCATAAACACCGGGAAAAACTGTGTGAGCAGTCCGATGCCTACGGGGTCGAAGTTTGCGGCGGGGTCGGAAATAAGGGGCGACACAAGAATCAACGCCAGATATGCGGCGGCTGGTATGGCAACCTGCATCCACAAGCGTCGCGCGGCAGTCATCAGACGGCTTATGCCGGCATAGATAAGCACCACCTCAAACAGTGTCAGCGTAAACCAATAGCCGTCTTTCCAATACGTGGTGAGAAGTTGCGGCCACGACTGCGACAAGGGCGATTGCAGACGGCTGTGCGGAAAATACCACATCCACAGCGCACTTACTGCCAGAAACGGTATGATAAGCTGCCAGAAGCGTTTGCGCAGATTGGGCATGGCGAAATCACCGTTGCCGGTAAGCTTATAGGTGAAATAGCCGCTGATAAAGAAAAATATCGGCATGTGTATTTCTCCAACAAGCTTGAAAAGCACCGCACTGTCGATGTCGCGTATGCACATCGTCAGCACGTGCCCCATCACCACCAGATATATGGCGATGCCCTTCAGCACATCGAATGCTGCCACCCGTTTTTTAGTTGTTGTCATCGTTTTTGGTTTACTCGGGGCAAAGTTACTCTTAAACTGCCATTTTTCAAAGAAACAGCAGTGGAATAGGCGCAAATAAACGCTCAGAAAAAAATATTTGCAAAAAAGTTTTTTTGATTGAAAAATTTCATACATTTGCAATGTGTTGCCCACGCTGAAAATCTTGATAGAGTTGAGGCGAGGCAAACGAATATATAAAAAGGCGTTAACTGTGCGCTTTGGTTTTGACGTTCAGAGAACTTCGCAACTTCAAAAGATATGTCAGAAGCCAAGCAACGGAAAGCGTCCTATTGGGTGTATTGTATCCTGACAACCCATGTCCGAGTCAAGGGCAGGGTAGTTGGGCATAACCATACATCTGCGTGGGGCTTTCAGCGTTGCTCGTTTCGACATATTGGGCAATGCGAAGGCCTTCTGAACGTGAAGCGAGCATCAGTCTGGCTCCACGCTTTTTTATTTTAAAGTGTATGAATTTCGTCAACAAGGAGTCTGTTGACTGCGTTTGTTAGCGGAATTAGAATGAATATACTGCAAAACAATCCATATCGTATTCTCGGAGTTTATTCAAATTCTCCAACAAAGGAAAGATTGGCTAACCACAATCGCATGAAAGCGTTTTTGAAGGTAGGCAAGTCAGTTTTCTTCCCTTTGGATTTGCCACAATATCTTTCGGCCATTAATCGTACGGAAGCTTCAGTAGCAGATGCCGAATCAAAGCTGACTTTGCCCAAAGACCAAATTTTGTATGCTCAATTTTGGTTTATAAAAACGACTCCATTAGATGAAGTGGCTTTTAATCATCTTTTCGCAGGAGAAATAGATAAAGCTGAGGAAATATGGCATAAAAGAGAATGTGCATCTGCTTTACAGAATCGTATAGTATGTGCCTTAATATGCGGAAAATATGCAGGAGCAATGTCTTTGGCAGAAACACTGTACAGTAACACTCAGTATATAAGCCAACTGGTTACTGCTGTTGCCGGGACAGGAGGAAACTCCAATGTTTCAGACCTTGCCTTCTCTTTTATTGATGTCTTATGTAATGAGTTAGGGGTTGGCAAATTGCTTCCTCTTACAGAAAATACTACATGGAGCGATTACATTAAAGATAAGGCTGTAAAGCCTATTATAACTCACATTCAAGACGCTATTGATGTCGCACATAAATCAAAGGGTAAAGGTGCTGCTGCAAGGTATGAAGCTGGTAAGGTTTTGATGGAGGACACCAAACAACCGGTTTCACAATTGGGAGATTTGCTTTCATCTTCTGAAATACAATATCAAACGATAGCCGATAAGTTAGGCTTGGAGATACTTCAATGTGGAATAGACTACTACAATGATTCTGAAGAACCTGATGCTGCTAAAAATGCAATGGTTCTTCAACGCTATGCCAAAAGCATTGTTGTTGGTCAAATGGCAAAAGATAGATGTAAAGAAAATGTAGATATTCTTCAAAAGATTATAGACAACTTGCCACCATCTGAAGTTTTTGCTGAAGATAGAGCTATACGTAAAGAATTACATAAATATAGTTCTTTACCAGATAAAATCAGTTATGCCATAGAATTACTTAATAACACTAAGCCTCATTTGCAAGCAATAAAAGAAAAACTTGGACGAAGTAGTGAATATTATTTGAAAATATCCACATTGGTTGTTAGCAACGCATTAAGTAATGTAATAGCAGAGGTAAATCAGGCACAGAACTATATATCAGTCTTGCATGATAAAGGTATAGATGGGAGAATGTTGGCTATAATGGAACAAATCAACGGAACCTCATTTGACACTTTAAAGAAATTAAAGGCAGACCTCGTAAAAGCAGCTAATGAAGCATGGAGAGCTACCAAGTTGATGGATTCATTTGATAAGGAGAGCGATTTCAAAAGTAGGTATGACAAAAATAGACAAACATTAAAAGAGTTATGCGAATCTCTAGGAATATCCACATCGACCTTAGTTCCGACAACGACAGGCGATACCAATTGGGGATGTCTCAATTGGGGATGTCTCATCGCAATTATTATTGGAGTTATAATTTTAATTTGTTGTATTTGTAATTGATGTTCAATGAAAAAGATATTTACAATTCTATTACTGATAATATGCGTTTGTCAAGCAACAAATGCTAAGCCATCATCTGACAATGACAAAATTAAATCATTAGATGAAAAGTGTGTCAACTTACAAAATCAACAATCACGCATTGCCAACGATTTATGCAGGTTGAAAGATAAGCAGAAAGAGAGCGACAGAAGAATACAAGCCCTCAAAAGTGACAACAATCGCCAGAGCGCAGTTATCGATAGCTTACGCAATACTTGCAAACAATTGACAGAAACTCAATCTGCCGACCGTAAAAGTGTGAATGGTATGATAGACAAAACCAATAGTAATGTGCAGGCCAACCAAGAAACCCTGCAAAGCCGCACTCTGTTGGTTTGTATCATAGCCATACTGATGTTAGTTGTCATAGTGGGAGTGACTTACCGATTGGCAAAACGCATTAAGTCAGGTAGTACATCTATTGACGAAGTTCGTAAGGCACAAGATGCGTTGCAGGCTGCACAAACTAAAATGCAAGAAGAGTCAATAAAGCTTGACGATAAACTGTTGGAATTATTTGACAGACAAATAGCGAATGCTTCTAAAAATGTAAGTAATGATAAGCCCGACCATTCGCTTGTACTAAAAGTGGCAGACGAAGTTGCTAGAATCGAGCTCAACATGTCACGCATGGATTCCTCTATAAGGGGGTATAAGCAGTTGTCTAAGGCAGTAGGTCGCATCAAAGACAATTTCAACGCCAATGGTTATGAAATTGTCGATATGCTTGGAAAGCCGTATAACGAGGGAATGAAAGCAATAGCAGAGTTCGTGCTTAATGAGGATTTGGAGGAAGGACAACAAATCATTACTGGTATAACAAAGCCACAAATTAATTATAATGGGCAAATGATACAAGCAGCTCAAATAATCGTAAGTCAAAAAATTTAAAATAAAATATCATGGCAAGAAATAAAATAGACTATGGCATAGACCTCGGAACAACAAATTCCGCTATCTGCCGCATGGAAAAAGGAGAACCTGTCGTTATCAAGACAGATGTATTGAAGGACACAATGCCCTCTTGTGTTTCTGTAAATAAAAAAGGTTCGATAACAGCCGGTGACAAAGCCTATAATACGATGAAGCAAGACAAACGTCGTGGCACCAATACATGGCTCATAGGAGCCTCAAATACATACGTGGAGTTTAAGCGCACTATGGCTACCAACACAAACTATGTTTGCACGAACAAGAATTGTAACTTTACCTCAGAAGAATTGTCTGCCGAGGTGTTGAAGACTCTGAAATCTTTTGTTACTGACGAAACTTTTAGTTCAGTTGTCATTACTGTTCCCGCGAAGTTCACTGTCAACCAAAAGACTGCCACAATGGAAGCGGCAAAGATGGCAGGTTTTAGACATTGTGAGTTGCTCCAGGAGCCTATTGCGGCATCAATGGCATATGGAGTTTCTTCCGATGAGAAAAACGGAATATGGATGGTCTTTGACTTCGGAGGCGGAACCTTTGACGCTGCTCTGCTAAAAGTTGAGGATGGTATTATGCAAGTTTTCGATACAGAGGGAGACAACTATCTTGGGGGAAAGAACTTGGATTATGCCATTGTTGACAATATCATAGTCCCTTATCTTAAGCAGAACTATTCTATTGACAACATCTGGAGGGATGCGGCAAAGAAAGAAATTCTTCGCGATGCAATGAAGACGTATGCCGAGGATGCGAAGAACCAACTTTCTTTCAAAGACCATGAGGACATTATTTCCGACTTGGGCGACTTTGGAGAGGATGAGGACGGTGAGGAGATAGAACTTGACCTGACATTGACCCAAGCGCAAGTATTTGATATATTTCGACCGTATTTCCAAAAAGCGGTGGACATCTGCAAGAACCTTATTCAGCGTAACAACCTTAATGGATCTCAACTCACAAAACTGATTCTTGTAGGCGGACCGACACACTGCCCGCTTATCCGCCAGATGTTGAAAGAGCAAGTGACACCTAATGTTGACACGAGCATCGATCCGATGACCGCTGTGGCTACAGGTGCAGCACTCTATGCGTCAACGTTGGATGCTGATGTCTCCGACAATGATATAAAAGTGGGAACTGTTAAACTTGATATAAGCTATGAGTCAACCACAGTTGAAATGTCAGAATTTGTACCGGTTTGTCTCACAGATGGTTCTACTCTCAATAAGGTTTTCGTTGAATTTGTAAGAGGCGATAAAGCATGGTCAAGTGGTAAGGTGGAAATCAATTCCAATGGTGATGTCGTAGAATTAAACCTTTTAGAGGGTAAGGCAAACGCGTTCAATATATCGTGTTATGATGATAACGGCAATTCCTTACCTTGCTTTCCTAATGAAATCACGATAATTCAAGGCTATGTTGTAGGGGCTGCACCATTACCTTATAATATAGGCATCGGCATTTGGAATGAGGAGAAGAAACGTAGCGTAATCACAATGGTAAAGGGAATGGAGAAAAACAAGCCTCTTCCTGCCACAGGAGTTGTTAAACGAAACTTGAAAACATCAAACCAGCTTCGTCCTGGTGTGTCAAGCGACATTTTGACAGTTCCCGTATACCAAACTGATGATTTTACAGAAGCCGAAGGCAAGCCGGCATCGCATTACGAGTATGTAGCAGATGTAGTTATTACCGGAGACGAAGTTGACACATTCATTCCAGAGGGCAGCCTTGTGAATATCACATTGAAAGCCGACTCTTCAGAGCAGATGAAAGTAGAAGTGCATTTTCTTGCAACAGACATCACTATTGAGAAGATTCTCGATACAGGAAAGAAGCAGACCATAGAAGATACTAACAATCAAATCAATAAGGGATTCGCCGAAGCAGATGCCTCAATTGAGACATTGGCTGAAAGTGGTATCGGTGTAAATGATTTAAGAAGCGAACTTGCTTCTTTACGCACTGACAACGAAAACACAATGGAGAAAAAGGTGGTGCTGAAGCACCTACGCGATCTGCTAAGAAAGATTGAGGAACTTGATGCTGGCACAGAATGGCAGCGCATTGAACAGGAGTTGCGTGAGGAGTTTGACAAACTCGAAAAAGCTCAGAATGATTTGGGCAATGAAAAGTCAGCCCAGTTAGTTAATCAACTGCGCACACAAACAGACAATGCCATTCGTTCTAAGGACGAACAAATTGGCAGACAGGTTTTGGAGCAGGTGCATAGTCTTTTCTTCCAACTCACGATGCTTTATCAATGTATGGGTATTATCCGATACTGCAACGAACGCTTTACTTCAATGCATTGGAAGGACTCATCACGTGCTCGACAACTTGTAAACCGAGGCATGGAGCAAATAAACAACAATCCTACTACGGAAGGACTTCGACAAATTACGGCGGAACTATTGGGGCTTATGCCTAAGGAGGATGCTGATAATGTAGGAGGACTATTAAAATGATGAATAATTATATTTTTAATAAAAAAGACATTTGGAGAATGGATGCTCATACCTTCTCCAAAGATTTTTTTCAAAAGAAAGTAAGTGTGTCACTAAATGACGGTAATACGATAAATGGAATAGTTGTAGAAATTGGCTTATCTGCAAATCTAAATGTAGATTTGTGTGAGCGACTACCTGTGTCTTTAAAGGTTGATGACACTAATATATCTTTAACAAATATCGAACAAATTGAGATTGTATGGTAGAAAAACTAAATATTGAGATTCAGAGTATTTGTAACGATTTAATGGAAGAAGCTCAGACCATTGCACAATTACCCTCTGTCTCACATTTAAGCAAATCTAAATTGCAATTTTCAGGTGGCATACTTGGAGGTATTCAAGAATACAGAGAGGGAAAGCGTTTGGAAAAACTGATGAACGCTCCAATTTGTAAAGGTTGGACGTTTTATACCTACGCATTCCATCTTATTGACACTGCGGAAGATTTAGTTAAGAAGCAAATAGAAGTACAAAATGCTACTACAGAAGATGATGACTGTTATTTCGGCAATGTCAAGCTTATTGTATCAAGCATTAATGTTGCGCATAAGGCTTGGTTCGAATATAGTCCAGACATGGCTTGGGAAGGTATTAATGTTGGTGACACTAAAAATGTAGCTTTAGAACTTTCCGTTGACACATATACAAAGGAAGAATTTCGCAAGTTACATTTACCAGACGGTATGTCTTTCCCAGTCGAACAACAGGGCAATGGAGGATGTTTGAGTTTCATTATCATGTTGCTAATACCGACAATCACATTATTATATTTTCTGTAGAGTATGAGCAAATTAGTAGATGCAACAATTACATGTCCGCAATGTGGACAAGACTATTCTGTAAAATTATTCAGAACATTATGGGGTGAGCATGAGAGTTTAAGGGCAAAGGTTATGAACGATGATGTTAATGTATGCTCTTGCCCTCATTGTCATTATTCGTTCAAAGCGCCATATCCATTTATGTATGTGGATGTAAATGTTGGTTTTGCCGTATGGTGGGAACCCACTCATGATGCAGGAATTGATTCTGATGCAGTAAGCTATGCACGGATGTTTGGAGTCAACAGTTTCTATGCCAAAGCTCCAAGAATTGAAGATTGGAATGAATTCAAGGACACTATAATGAAATATTATAGTGGTGAACTCGTCGGAGGAAAAATTGAAAAAATGGATTTGTCGACATTGAGAAAAACGTCCCAAGCAAAAGGCAAGGGTTGTATGTTGACATTCTTATTTATCATAGTCTTGGGATTTTGTTTGTCTGCATTATAATGTGTATACTATGCATTTCAAAAAGAACGATAAAATAGGTTCATACACAGTAGCGTTTCCGCATAAGCAAGGGGCTTATGCGGAAACCTATCGTGTAAAAGACACAAGTGGCAAGACTCGCTTCTTGAAACTTATCAATTACTCAAAACTCAATCGTAATCAGATTGATGATAATGGTCGAGTGATAGAGGTTGAGATTGCCAAACTGTTGAATCACCATAATCTTTGTCAGTTTATAGACTCTGGTAATATGGTGATGAACGGAAGTCAATATGCTTGGTTCGTTACCGAATTTGTAAGTGGAGAAACTTTATCGCAGAGAATTATTCGTGATGATGAGATCAGCGTTTATGAGATTAAAACAATAGCCAAGGCGGTATTGTCAGCATTGTCATTTCTGCATTCACAGCCAATTCCTGTTATCCATAACGAGGTGACGATACAAAACGTTTTCCTTAATCTCGTTGGAGAATTACAGAATTTGAAACTTATAGATTTTGGATATGCAAGATTCTTGAACCAGTCGCCAGCTAAGCCTGACTTGGATGAATTAAATCCATTCTATCTTGCGCCAGAACGTTTTTCTGGAGTATGTTCTATTCAGACAGACCTCTATTCTGTTGGAGTGATGATGTATCATCTCCTTTATGGAGAGTTGCCTTGGTTTTTAGATGTTTCAAGGAGGCATGGGCAAGATGTTATTGATTCCATCTTGGCAGAACGTGACAAAGAACTTGAACTAACAAAAGAGGACAAGTATGAACTTGACGACCAACTGCTGAATGTGATAGCAAAATCTTTAAGCTATGATAGCGAAGATAGATTTCAAAGTGCAGATGAGTTTATAAAGGCTATTGACGGAGAAGTAAAGATAGAACGCCAATCTACGAAACGTAAGATTTTATCACAACAACAATCCGACAATACGCCAGCTTCTTCCGCTATCAAAAAGAAAGGTGAAGGCTTTGCTGCAGTTGCAGGAATGGACGAGTTGAAGCAACAAATGCGTGAAGAAGTAATCGAACCTCTCCACAATCCCGAAGAATATCATCGCTATGGCGTAACTATACCAAATGGAATGTTGCTGTATGGTCCTCCTGGTTGTGGAAAGACATTTTTTGCGAAACACTTTGCAGAAGAGGTCGGATTCAACTTTATGTGCATCACGCCTGCTACTCTAAAGAGCCGTTATGTTAATGCTACGCAAGAGAATATTGCCAAGATGTTTAAAGAGGCAGAGGAGAACGCACCAACAGTGATTTTCATTGACGAGATGAATGAACTTGTCCCTAATCGAGATGATGGGAATGTGCATGAAATGTCAAGAAGTGCAGTGAATGAGATGTTGGCTCAAATGGATAGGACTGGAGAAAAAGGCATATTCATTATTGGGGCAACCAACTATCCAAATATGATTGACCCTGCGATTTTGCGTGCGGGACGTTTGGATAAAAAGTATTACATTGGTGTGCCTGACATAGAAGCTCGAATGGCATTGTTTAAGTTGTACTTGAACAAACGCCCTTACGATTTTGGGTTAGACTATCATCAATTATCTGATATGACCCAAGGTTATGTCTCAGCTGATATACAACTGATAGTTAATGATGCGTCACGAAATGCACTTCGCCAACATAGCAAAATAACGATGGAGCTATTGAAAGCCGCTATATTAAACACTCGACCTTCGCTTAATGCCAATGAACTATGTAAATACGAGAGTATTAGGGCAATGATGAATGGTGAGGAGGTTAAGAAATCTAATGATAGACCTCGGATAGGTTTTTAACGTTTAACCAAAATAGGTCATTGGGAAGACCGCCACATTTGAAAAAAACGAGTGGAAAATTGGTGTTGAGGAGAAGTTTTTAACGTTTGCGGGGGTGCTTGTTTTTTGTCGGTGGATTTGGAGGCGGAAAGGTGTCGGGCGGGCGGCTTTGACCGGCGAAAGTGACGATATGCATCGACAGAGGGCGGCTATAATCAAAAAAACTTTCAAAAAACGGCAATCGATTTTTTTGTTACGATGGGAAATGCTAATTTTGCAGACTGTACGTACAAGAAAGAATTTATGGATATATCTGTTATAGTTCCGCTGTATAATGAGGCGGAATCGCTGCCTGAACTGGAGGCTTGGATTGAACGCGTGATGAAAGCCAACGGGTTCTCGTATGAGATTATTTTTGTCAACGATGGCTCGACCGACGCTTCGTGGAAGGTTATCAACGACTTGAAGGCCAAGAGTGCGGCTGTGAAGGGTGTTTGTTTCCGCCGCAACTATGGCAAGTCGCCGGCGCTGAACGTGGGATTCGAACGCGCCGAGGGCGATGTGGTGATTACTATGGACGCCGACCTTCAGGACAGTCCTGACGAGATTCCGGAACTTTATCGGATGATTATGGAGGATGGCTACGACCTTGTGTCGGGATGGAAGCAGAAGCGCTACGACCCGCTGTCGAAGACGATTCCTACAAAGCTTTTCAATGCCACGGCGCGCAAGGTGAGTGGCATCAAGAATCTGCACGATTTCAACTGTGGTCTGAAGGCTTATCGCAAGGATGTGGTTAAAAACATCGAGGTTTATGGCGAGATGCACCGCTATATCCCTTATCTTGCCAAAAATGCGGGTTTTGCACGCATCGGCGAGAAGGTTGTGCACCATCAGGCCCGCAAATATGGCACTACGAAGTTTGGCTTGAACCGTTTTGTCAACGGTTATCTCGACTTGCTGAGTCTGTGGTTTATCTCGAAGTTTGGCGGTAAGCCGATGCATATTTTCGGATTTCTCGGCTCAATAATGTTTCTTATCGGTTTTGTGTCGGCCATAGTGGTTGGCGCGATGAAGCTGTGTGCCATGTATAATGGCATGCCTTACCGTCTGGTTACCGACTCTCCGTATTTCTACATCGCTCTGACGATGATGCTGCTGGGCTCGCAGTTTTTCCTTGCCGGATTTATCGGTGAGCTGATTGCCCGCAATGCCGAGGGCCGCAACAGTTATCAAATCCGTGAGGAGATTTGACGTGGGTATGACGGCTTTGCGCAACATATTGCTGGCGTTGTCGATAGGTGTGATTGTGTGGATGGCGTCGTGCAGCAACAACGGCTGCGAGGAGAATTCTTCGAGTCTTCCGTTGGCTGGGTTTTATTCGTCGCAGACGAAGACGTCGATTGCGATTGACTCGCTGACGGTCTATGGCATCGGGTCTCCTGGCGATTCGGCGATTATCCGCAACCAGTCGTCGACCAAGCAGGTCTATCTGCCGTTTGATGTCGACGCTGATTGCTCACGCTTTGTGATTCAGTATAACCAGCAGGATCTGGAGGGCATAACCGACACGGTGACGGTCTGCTACGATCGTGTGCCGTTTTTCTATTCCAAGGACTGCGGTGCGTTTTATGTGTTTGACGTCACGGACTACAGCGTGTCGCACAATTTGATTGATTCCATCCAGGTGCCGCAGCGGCGTATAGACAACACCAACACTGAAAATATCAAGATATTCTTCCGGACAGGGGAGGCCGGCGCACAATGAGGCGGCTGGCTGTGATTGCGGTGCTGCTGCTGACGCTTGTTGTGGCAGTGGCTCAACGCAAGGTGACTCCGGTGGCGTCGACCGACGAGCTGAAGCCTGTGACGAAGGAGGAGCTGAAGGAGATACGGCGCCAGGAGAAGCTGAAATTCCTGCGCACCGACTCGTTGACGCTCGACTCGTTGCGCCGTGATTCAATCGAGCGTGCGTCGAAACGCGTATATCGCCCGACGCTGATGGGAGTCACGCTTGGTGTCAACTTTTGGGGGCCTCTAATGCGTGCGCTCGGTCAGGACTATGGCGATGGCGACGTGTGGGCGGCAGTGAATATCAGAAACCGCTATATCCCGGTGGCGGAAGTGGGTTTCGGACAAGCCGACTGCTCTCCTGAGGACGGTAATTTTACATATAAGAGTAAACTTGCTTTGTATGGCAAAATCGGAATGAACTACAATTTCCTTTATGCCAAAGACCCTAAATATCAGCTGTATGCCGGTGTGCGCTTTGCTGCGTCAAAGTTTAACTATGACGTTACCGGCATCACTGTCGACAATGGCTATTGGGGCAAGGACCCGTCGACGTTTGACCTGCGCGGGCAAAGCAGCTCTGCGTTCTGGGGCGAGGCAGTGGTAGGCATTCAGGTTGAACTGTTTAAAAATTTCTCAATGGGATGGTCGGTGCGCTACAATTTCCCGTTTTCCGTCAAGGATTCGCCCAATTCGCGGCCGTACTATATCCCGGGCTATGGCGTGCGCGACAATCATTTGAACGTAAGTTTGTCGGTGGCATACACGTTGCCGCTCCATCGCGACAAGCCAAAGAAAGAGGTGTCGCAGCCGAAACCCGACGCAGTGGTCGATGATGTGGTGGTGCCTGAACGCAAGGAATAATAGCGTTTGGAGAAATTCTTGATTTTCCGGGAATTTCTAATGTGAGATAATATAGGCTGCGGCTCGGGAAAACAAAATTAAGCAAGCTTATTTTGTTATTTGATAAAACCGGCTGCACCTCGGAAAAATTGAAGTAAACTTTATTTTTCGCTCGGTTTGCTCGGTTTTTCGCTCGCCTTGCACTATCTTTTGATAATATAGGCTGCGGCTCGGAAAAAGAAAATGAACAAGTTCCTTTCTTTTTCGCTCGCCTTGCACTATCTTTGCACACAAAATAGGGTGGATGTGGAATCTATCTTGTCTTAATAGCATAACTATTTATTGCCTTATGAAAAAATTGGAAAGTATCTTAGCAGAGAAATTGCTGAAAATCAGCGCAATCAAACTACAACCAGATAATCCGTTTACTTGGTCGTCGGGATGGAACTCGCCGATTTACACCGATAACCGCAAGACTTTGTCATATCCAGAAACCCGCAGTTTCTTGAAAGTGGAAATGAGCCGATTGATTATCGAGAATTTTCCTGATGCGGAAGTTGTGGCAGGTGTTGCAACCGGTGCCATCGCTCTCGGTGCTCTCGTGGCCGATACTCTTGGCAAGCCTTACATTTATGTGCGCTCGTCACCAAAAGACCATGGCTTGGAGAACCTTATCGAAGGCAACCTTAAGCCTGGACAGAAGGTGGTGGTTATCGAGGATCTTGTTTCAACAGGCGGCAGCAGCTTGAAAGCCGTAGAGGCAGTGCGCAACGCTGGCGCGGAGGTTGTCGGCATGCTTGCCATCTTTACATATCAATTCCCGTTGGCAGAAGAGAATTTCAAGAAAGCCGGTGTCAAACTGCTTACTCTCGGCAACTATACCGCGATGCTCGACGCAGCATTGAAAATCAACTATATCAAGGAGGCAGATCTCGAGACATTGAAATTGTGGCGACAGGATCCTGAAAACTGGACGCCTACAGCAACTATCGACGAATAAAACAATCCTATGGCTACATTCAAGAGTTCTGAAAGAATCGTGTCGGCGGGTCGTGACTTGATTTATTCACGTCTCAACAACCCTGAGAGTTTCAAGGGGATTGCAGACAATGTACCCGACGATTTGAAGCAGCAGGTGGGCAACATCCGCATTGACGGCGATGTGATAACATTGGAGGCAAAACCGGTGGGCGATGTTTCATTCAGAATCGCCAATGGTGTTGAGAACGAGAAGGTGCATCTGGAAACGGTAAGTTCGCCTTTCCCTCTTTCCATTGATGTGTGTCTTGCCGACGGCGGCGCTTCTGAAACCACCAATGCGCATGTGGAGGTGAAAATCGATTTGAATCCTATCCTTAAGACGATGCTTTCAAAGCCTATGCAGGATGCGGCAGAGAAGTTTGCCGATTTGATAGCGGTTATGCCGTATAATTAGACAATTGTAATAGAGATAATAAAAAGGTCGCGTTTCTTGTGTGGGGCGCGACCTTTTTTTTGTGGTGTATGCTGTAGGGCATCAGTCAAGTTTGGAAAGTTTGGGATGAGAGCCGCGGTAGGCGGGCATGCACATCCCGATTTTTGCACCGACAAATGTAGGGTCGGCCAAAACGTAGCGGTGGCCTTCAAACGAGTAGCAGGTGCCGTTGCCTTGATATTCAGGCAGGCGCACGGCGCACGCCACATGCCCGGGATACTCGACGAGCAGGCAGTCGAGCCCCGTCACTTGCCTTATGAGCATGCTGAACAGCAACGCGCGGTCTTCGCAGTCGTTGATGCCGTAGATTGCTGACTCTTCGGGGAAGAGGGGCTTCTCAAATCCGAACTGCTCTTGGTCGGTGGCATATTTGAAAGCGTGCTGCACGAGGTTCAGCAGGGTGCCAACAGCCGCTTCCGGAGTCATCCCGGCTGTTGTCTGCCGCAATTGCGATGTCAGCTCCTTGCGGAACGGCGGCTGCAGCGATGAGCGGGAATATTCAATCAGCGGAATCTGTGGATAGTCGTAAAGAAGTTTGGCGAGGTTTGCGTTGACATTGCACGCCACAGACGTCTTTTTGTCGGTTAGTTTTACAGAAACCATCGACTCCGTTACCCTTGGGGCTTGTCGGAACACGGGGTCTATTAGACCTCCCGCGTTGCGCTCGCCCGGCAGACGGTAGGTGCGCACGCTTCCGCAGGCTGTGGTGCGTCCCGACTTTGCGTCGAAAACCAACGTGAACCGCTTCCCGTCAACATCAATGTAACTGCTGCTGTAGATGGTGGTGGAATATGGCACAAGCAAGGCCAGACACCCATCGTTTTGAGCCACGCGCACATCGTAGCCTGTGTGGCATAGCAGATATTGGCGCATGGCGATGCGCGTGTCGGCAGATGCCGTCGACAGTTGGTTTGCCACGTAGGTTTCCACAAGTTTCAGCATCATCCAATCGTTGAAGCGATGGCGTTCGGCAATTTCTTTCAGGGCATTGCCAGTCTTGGAGCCAAGACCCTGACTGTCGAGAGCCTGCCAGAAATCGGCGACGCCATTGTTGTCGGAAGAGCGGAGCGCAGCCACTTTCAGTGCTGGCAGCATAAGCCGTGTGCCGTAGAAATCAAGCGTAATGTTGTTGTGTACGGCAGGCGCAGGGCCGGGAGCGGGCGGAGTGGCTGCCGGTGTCGGATGATTTGCCGGCGGTTCCGGTGTCGTTGGCTGTGGAGACGGCGAGTCGACAGTAGGGGCAGTGCGTGGCTTCGGCTTGCTGTCGCGGCTTTCGCTGCGGAACACGTTGAAATCCTCCCATGCGGTTCGCAGGAAATCAGTGTATCCAGTCAGCACCTCCTGCCTGAACGACTGGAATCCGTCCATCAGGCCGCTGCGGAATGATTCAAAATCGTCATTATCCTGAGCGTGGCAATGGAATGCCGCCCCCATGACAATGACGAATATGAGCAAACGTTTCATCTACAGAGGATTAGTTCTGCGGGGCAGAAGGAGAGATGCCTTCCTGAATGAATTGCGACACGCGGTCGGCATAGCGTTGTGCCGCCTCCGACTCCTTCAGCGCGTTTTCGTAGGCGCGAACACGGGCGCGTGTGGCAGCGTCCTCGCTGATGATGAAGAAAACCTGCATGTCGTATGTGTTGCATTTCTTGCTTTTTGTGTGCGGGCGCACGATGGTGAAACTCTCTTGGAGCTCAGCGCCGATTTCTTTCTGCACCTGAGCCTCGTAGGCGGCATAGAAATGCTCGAATTCAGCGTTGATGTCGGCAGAGTTTGCCGCGATGTCCTCCACGATGCGGGCCTTCACTTGAGCGCCGGCTCTCTGGGCGTAAGCCACTTGGGCGTTGGTCACAGCCTGACGGCGTCCGACGTTGTTTGATTTGAAATTGTCGGCAGTACCGATTATTTCCTCAGCCACTTCGCCGTCGTTGTACAGTTTTGTGTAGTGTTCAAGCAATGCAACCTCAAGAGTTTTTGAAGAACCGTAGATTTTCCATCTGTCCTTCTCCAATTCTTTTTTCTTTTTCTTATAGTTCTTTTTCAGTTGCTTTACAAGTTCTTTGTTCAGTTCCTTTTGCAGACTGCTCTCTGCGTTTGTAGTTAAAGCCGGTGCCGCAAGAATCAGCACGAGGCACAATGCGATGAGTTTTTTCATAATGCATTTATTTATTGGTTAGTAAAAAAATCGTCGTTTTAAAAATATCCGGCATCAATCAGCTTGAATTTCGGGTCGGGTTTAGGCTGCCATGTGCGCACCTTTATGATAGGATTTTCGGGGTCGTTTATGTCCACATAGAGAAACAGGTAGCCAGTGTCGCCGTAGTTTGACGAGTAATAGTCCTGTTTTATCTGGATTGCGTACGACTCCATGCCCTTGCCGAGTTTCTTGACCGAGTTGTCGGAGAAGCGAATGTTGATAAACTCCTTGCTTGCAAAACTGCGCGCCATGCGTGCTATATACTCGTTCTTGCCCTCCCGCGTGTAGCGCACATACTGGTTTTGTGCATAATGCGAGTTGCTGTCGGCGAATCGGTTTCCTCCAGGGGTGATTATGCACCCGGAAATAATCACGGCATTGTCGTCGAACACGTTTCGCAGATAGTCGATTCTTTTCAGTGCGAATGCAGTTTTATAGTTCTCAAGGAAGTTCATCAAAGCCTTTCGTGTGGCTTCATTCCATTCGTCGTTGTTGAGGATGTCGTGTTCAGCCTTTTCTCCAAGACCGAAAGCGATGTAGTCGATGCGTTTCTTCGAGTCGAACGTAAACACCACGTCCTCGACAAATGATTTGCGCAAGCCGTTGCGGAACGAAAACGACATTTTCGCTTTGCGGCACACCACGCGGTCGCCGTTCTGATAGAACGTCAGTCCTGAGGTGTCGAGCACTCGGGCACGTCCGTAGTTAATCAGGCTGCGGAACATTTCGGCGCCCTGCGGCGTGAAATATTTTTCAGCCGCCGCATAGTCCTTTGCTGTTATTGCGGCAAGCACCTTGCCGATTGTTTTGCGGTATTCTGTGTCGTTTGATAAATACTCAATGGCGTTGGTCACAGGGGCGGTCTCGATAGCCGCCTCTGCCTCACGGGTGGCAGCGACTGAAGGAGTGTCGCCGCTGACATTGATGTATGATTTGCGGAACGCCTGACCTCTTACGGTCGACATCACCGCATCGATTTCGCTGTCGATGTGAGCCTCCCCGCGATATTCATACTCGCTTTTCAGTCTCAGATTGTCGGTTATTGCGCCAGGGTTTAGCTCGATCACGCCGCGTCCGTCTTTGGCGCTGTAGATGTTGCTCCAGTTCTGTCCGTCGAAATATGTGTAGTCGTAGCTTGCCACAGGCTTGTCTTTGTATGTCACCGCCACCTCAAGCACGTTGTCCGACGTCTTGCGCATCGGTCTCACCTTTATGCCGTCAAAGATGTCGTTCATCTGAGCTGGAATCCATGTTGACAGCAGATGGTTGTTCGAGTCCCTGACCTCATTCGGATGCTGCAGCGTTTTCAGCATGGCATACGCCCAATAGTAATAGCGCAGCGCATCGTCGATTTTTGCATTTTTTTCAGCAGTCTCCGCAAGTCCGAGCATCTCGTCGATGCGTCGTCGGCGCGCCTCGAAGATGCGTGAAATTTCCGATTTCATGATGTAGCGTCCCACATGTGCGTCAGGCTCGTATTCAATCACGATTTTCTCAGTGTTGGTGAGCGTGGCTTGTGAGTAGGTCTGCACCTTCGACCGGGCATAAGTCTCGCCGTCCACCTGCCCGTTGTGGCTCAGCTCATCTTCCGTCAGTGTGAACGAGCTTTGCACCTGCACGGAAATCTTGCTTATAAGGTCGGCAAGCGCGTTCTTGTCGGCCTCGGCATCGCTTGATCCCCAGCCCTCGCCGTAGATGTATTGCCGGCTGCTCTTGATTTCTTCCCAACTTTGCGCTCCGCAGGGGAAGAATATGATTGCGGCTATTATGAATGTCAGCAAACGTTTCATTGTTGTCAATATCTTAGATAAGTGTAGATGGAATTGAATCTTGTGTCACCGATATAGAAATCAATCTGTCCTGAAGTTGAAGTCGTTGTCGATGTCTTTTTCGTTGAGATTGTCTCTGTGGTGTGCGGTTTGTCGGGTTTGTCGGGAAGCCATCCGTCGTAGTCGTCTTTGCAGGCGGTAAAGACAGAAGCGACTGCAACTGGCAGGATTATGCTGATAAGTCTTTTCATTGTCGTTTTGCGATTAGAAGATTAAAGAAATCCCGACTTGAAGGTCAAAGCCTTTTAATGCCTTGTCGTATGTGTCAGACACTTTTACAAGTTCCTTCATTCCGTCGGATTTAGCCACGGGAACGTAGTATTCCGGTGTTACGGAGATGCACAGTTTCTTATATACAAGGGCAAACTGCATGGATCCGGTAAACGAGCATGCCGACGGTGCTGTCTCGTCGGCGATTTTCGACCTGTCCTGAAGAGCCAGCACAGCGGCTCCTATTTGAGGCGTGATGCGCACCACATTGCCGCATCTGAGTCCCCATCCTATTCTGCCGTTTATACGCCAGTTCTTGAAGTCGGAGGTGTGGGCAAGAGAATTTGTCGATGTGTACCAATCGACCTCCTTTGATTCATTGCCGGCGATGAAACTGACTTCCATATTGAATTTTCCGGCAAAAAAGCCCATTATCGCTCCTGCGCCTTGAAAATTAAGACATTGATAGATGGCTCCCATATAGAAAGCGTCGTTGGAGACATAGTTCTCATGGTAACGCTTCTTACGGAAAGAGAAATCCACGGAGCTTTCGTTGCCTTCCGCCACAGTGATAGTCGTTTCTTTTGACTTGCCCTCATAGTATGCGGAAATGGAATGCTCACCGTAGTCGATGTCGCGGGAAATGGAATATCCGCTGCCTGCTATTTTGCCGTCGATATAAAAATTCGCGTTTTGGTTGCATGAGATGGTAACCTTCTTGAAGTTGGGCTTTAGTTGCCAGCTGATGAGGCTTGAGCCTTCGGATATGTCTATGGTTTCCGTGCGACTCTGATATCTGTCGGCGCTCATGCTGATTTCATGTTTGGTGCATGTGAGCAAAGCGTCGCAGGGAGTCAGTCCGATGTATTTTCCGTCGATGTTTACGACGGATGTCACATTTGACGTGAACTTCACACGGATGGCGTTGTTGAGCACGATGTTAAGCTCCGACGTCTTGCGCTCGTCGATGTCGGTGGTTGCAGTCTCGGTCTTGTAGCCGTCCTTGCTCAGCGTCACGCTGCGTGAGCCGATTAGAACCTCCTTGATGAACAAAGGTGTTTTGCCCATCACCTTGCCGTCGATTGCAACGGTGGCTTCCATTGGCGACGATGTCACTTTCAGAGAGCCGTAGATTGGCGTTGGAGCGGGCAGCGAGATGATGTCGTTTGCCGAAAGGTCGTTGGCATTGATTGTTATGGACCGGATAGTCGTGCGGTGGCTCGGCTTGCGCAGCTCGATGCGGTAGGTGCCCGATGCCAGCGGACCGCTCCACGAACCGTGACCTTTGTATTCTTGATTGATATAGATGTCGGCGTCGGCATCGCCGGTGATGGTGTAGTTTCGGAAGTCGCTTTTCAGAGCTGCGTTGACGCGCAGAGTGTCGTTGTCGGCGATGGTTACCGACTGTTGGAAAATATGGTAAAGCGGCTTTATGATTTTCAGCAAGTGCTTGCCGCTGCCCAGTTGCAGCGTGTGCAGCGGCAATGTGCCATGGTCGGAGCCGTCGACAAACACTCTGGCGTCGGAGCCGGCGTTGGCGCTGTTTACTTCCAGCCATCCGAACATCGGTCGCATATTCACGTTGACGGATGCTTTCTCTGCCGTTACTGTCACCGAACCCACCTCGGTGTGGTAGTCTTTGCGCTCGATGCGATACTGGTATTTTCCGAATGGCTTGAAGCATGATGCAGAGCCTTCGGCATCGAGCAGCAGCGGTTGCCCGTCAAATTCGAGTATGGCGTCGGCTGGTGAAATGTGGAACACGACAAACTGGTCGGTCTGTGCCTCCTCGATTACGGTGTGCACCTTGCCGGTGACAAGCCTCAGCTCGTATGTGCGTGCGCTTTCAACTTGCTGAGGGATAGGATAATTGCGGAGAACACCCAATTGTGGATGCGCAATCGTAATGAACCTTATCTTTTCAGGGACGTATACCCAAATTTCTCCCACTTTCTGTTCTGTAGCAACGACACCGAGTATTCCGACGTCGAAATTGAAGCCTTTTTCGGAGGTCACCACTTTTATCAAGGCACAGGTTTTTCCGTTCTGGTCTTTTTTCATTGTGCCGGCAGTGTTGGCTGTCAGGTCGTTTTCAAGCGGTGTGAAACTTTCCACGCTGATTTGCTGCGACAAGGCAGGCAACGCAAGCAGCACCGCGAACAAAATAAGTAAACTCAGTCGTTTCATTTCTGTATGAGAAGTTCGTATCTAAAATCCCGTTTTTCGGTTGAATAAGAGCAACAATGGCGCAAATGAGCGCAATGTGAGCTTGTTCACAAATTGCCTATAGCAACCTGTCTTTTGCAAAGATAGCGCAAAAAAAAAGAAAAGGTGTAAAAAAAGCGCAAAATCTTAAAGATTCTGCGCTTTATGGATCTGTGTAGTTGTGACTATGCTTTCACACGGCCAACGTAAGAGCCTTCGCGAGTGTCGACCTCGATAGTCTCGCCTTCGTTGATGAACAACGGAACGCGTACAGTTGCGCCAGTCTCAACGGTTGCAGGCTTAAGAGTGTTTGTGGCAGTGTCGCCTTTGAGTCCCGGCTCAGTGTAGGTGATTTTCAACTGAGTCTTGATAGGCATTTCAGCGAAAAGTACGGTTTCAGTAGAAGCGTCGCTTACAACTTCAACAACATCGCCTTCCTTCATGAAGTCAACGCCGGTGATCAAATCCTTGTGGATGGGAATTTGGTCGTAAGTTTCCTGGTTCATGAAGATATAGTCGCCAGCCTCTTGGTAGAGGAACTGATAAGGGCGACGCTCCACGCGTACGTCTTCAAGTTTCTCGCCGATGTTGAAGCGGCGTTCGATAACGTAACCATTAACAACGTCTTTCAGCTTAGTGCGCATGAAAGTGTTGCCTTTACCTGGTTTTACGTGAAGAAATTCGATGCAGAAATACAACTTGTTGTCCATACGGATACAAGTTCCGTTCTTAATGTCTTGAGCGTTAATCATATATTTTTAGTGAAATTTTAAAATTCCGTAATGAGACTGCAAAGTTATGATTTTTTTCTTGAAGATTTGCCAAAACATTCAAGAAATCTTTCTATCGTCGAGCAGCGCCTCTGTCTCTTGGGTTTTTGTGTTTAAGGAAATCGCCAATACAGAGGCAAAAATTGACAAGTATAGATGTTTCATAATCTTAATTCATTGAGTAATAAAAGAGGGGGACGCATTCAGTAATGCAGTCCCCCACAAGTTTTGGAGCAGGACTGATGATAATCCTGCATTAAGTCAATGCCTATTGATGAACAGGGCGTACCTGTATGCCGCCGGCCTTCGAGCAGAATGAAGCCTCAGGCTTGTTGAACTTGTTGAGAGCTCCGCGGGAGAAGCGCAATGTGGCAGCGTTGCTGGTCATTTTCAGACCCTGATAATTGGTCCGCACATCGGCGTTGCCTGTCATGTAGTAGCCCGACTGTACCTTGTTGCGCGGAGCGCCTTTGTAGCCTTGCATGCCGCATGCCGGAAGGAAGATGCTGTTTCCGTTAGGACCTGTTACCGTGTATCCGTATTGTTCAGCAGTCCAAGTGCATTTTTCAATGAGTTCCTTTATTTCGGCTTCGGTAGGCAGACGCCATCCGTTGCCCCAAAGCACGTTGGCTGGGTCATATTCAGTTCCTGAAATTTGGTCGCCGATTTCCACATAGTCGTTTGTGATAGGGTCATACCATTTGTAGTTGTAAATGTGGCTGTACTGTTTTTCGGTGATTTCACCCCAGCAGATGTAGTCGCCGGTTTCTGACGCACCTTGAGCTCCGATGTTGAATGGTGCCCATTTCACTGACAGACCGAGGTCGACCATTTCGGTCGGAGCGGTGTAGGATGGCAAAGCTGGCTCAGGCACAGGACCGTATACCGGACGGATTGAGAATCCAACGTCGGGGTAGTCGTAGCCTTCGGCAGAACGGTTGCTCGCGTCGATGTTCGCGCGGTAGTTGCGGCATTCTTGAGTGATGTCAGCCTGCTCGTATTCAGTGGAAGTCCAGTAGAAGCAACCCAGTTGGTCGTGGGTGTGCTCAGTGCCGACCATATTTCCGACGGCAGGCAGGAAAATGCTGTTTCCGTTGATGCGCGATGTGATGAGCGCGCCGGTCACGCCTTCCATGCCAGTCCAAGTGAAGTCGCAGTTGTTTATGAGTTCGCGCCATTCATCGCGGGTAGGTATGCGCCACTGTCCGCCCCATTTCACGTGTGCCACGTCGTAGTTTGTCCCGGTGATTGTTGCACCCAGTTTGTAGTACTCTTCCCATTGGTCGTGATCTTCGCCGTCGTTGTCGCAATACCATTGATAGTTTTCAAGTGTGTATTCTGTTTTTGGCTCAATCTCGCCGTATGCATAGAAATTGCCTCCTTCCCAAGGGTTTGCCGCGCCGACGTTGTATGACGCCCATTTCACCGACAGTCCGAGGTCGACCATCTTTTCGCTTGGGTCTATCTGTCCTTCGCTGACAAATGAGATTTTTGACACGTCGGTCACGTTTTTCATTTCAGTGGTGCCGTCCTTGTATTCGATTTTCATCACTTTCTGTTGGGCGTTGAGAGTGCCGAATCCTGCAGCGGCGATGAGTATAGAGTATAAAAATTTGTTCATAGCTTGTTACAATAAGATTTTGAATGTTGTTTTGTTGATTTTGATGATGTAGGCGCCTTTTGCGAGCAGTGAGCGCTCAACGCTGTAGCTGTCGGGGATTGTGGTGTTGACCACGCAACGCCCGTCAAGGGTGTAGATGGAGAGCATGCTTCCTTCTCCAGCGTTTTCAATCACGATGGCGTCATTGGTGACGCGCATCGACACTGGTGTGCCTGCAATTTCGTTGACAGAGCCATACTTTACGAAGTCGATAAACTCGATGGCTTCGAAATCGAATGTCACCGGATCTTGGCTTGTTGTGGAGATTGTAGCTCCTGTCGCCGTGTAGGTGATTTCCGGGTTGGCGGAGAACATGAACACGACGGGTTCGCCTGTGACGGGTGTCACTCTGACGGCATCGGGAGCCTCAGCCGCGGACAATCCGAAGGCGGTTCCCAATAGGGTCAGAAAGAAAATGAATTTTCTCATAAGCATTTGTTGATAATGTTGGTAAATTATTTAGTTTGGTTTGTTGTCCGGAATTTTGTTTCCTGTCCGTTTTTGTCTGCTGCTTTGGAACGGGCGGAGTTAAGGTGGGCAGCCTTGATGAATGCGAGAATTGCCTGATAAATTGTGGATGTCTGTTTGTCCAGTGTTCATAAATGTGAACTGTTGTTGAAAATATATTCACTGCAAAAATAATACTCTATATTACATATTACAAGTAAAATTGCGATAAAATTTAGGAAAAGTAGAAAAAATGTCAATACTGCTCATATATATTAGATTTGTGCATTGGTTTGCTTGCGGTGCGCGCATGCATAAATAGTCATCAGCGGTCGCTATGTATGCAAAAAAAAGAGTGCCGGACGTGAGTCCAGCACTCTTGTGGATATTTTCAGATTGGTGAAATCTATTATCCGAGGAAGCCGAGCAATGCACCGGCAGCTACGGCAGAACCAATCACTCCGGCAACGTTCGGACCCATGGCGTGCATGAGCAGATAGTTGCTTGAGTCGTATTCCAAACCGATGTTGTTTGAGATACGTGCCGACATCGGAACGGCAGAAACGCCTGCGTTGCCGATGAGCGGATTGATTTTCTTGCCTTTCGGCAGGAACAGGTTGAACACCTTGACGAAGAGCACACCAGACATTGAGGCGATGATAAACGCCATTGCACCGAGGAAGAAAATCTTCAGTGTGTCGAAAGTCAAGAATTCAGAAGCCTGTGTCGACGCGCCGACAGTAAGACCGAGCAGCATCACGATGATGTCGTTGAGGGCGTTGCTTGCGGTCTTGGCAAGGCGTGTTGTCACGCCGCTCTCACGGAGCAGGTTGCCGAAGAAGAGCATGCCGAGCAACGGAAGGGCCGACGGCACAACGAAGCAGGTGAGAAGCAAGCCTACGATAGGGAACATGATTTTCTCGTTCTGCGACACGGCGCGTGCCGGTTTCATTTTGATTACGCGCTCTTTCTTTGTGGTGAGCAGGCGCATGATCGGTGGCTGGATCAGCGGCACGAGGGCCATATAGGAGTATGCCGACACGGCGATTGCTCCCATCAAGTTTGGCGCAAGTTTCGACGACAGGAAGATTGCCGTAGGACCGTCGGCGCCGCCGATGATGGCGATGGCGCCAGACTGGTCGGGTGCGAAACCGATGGCCATGGCAACGATATACGCGCCGAAGATGCCGAACTGTGCGGCAGCTCCGATGAGCATCAATTTAGGGTTGGCGATAAGTGCCGAGAAGTCGGTCATCGCACCGATTCCCAAGAAAATCAGTGGAGGATACCATCCGGCGCTCACACCGTCGTATAGAATGTTGAGCACCGAACCTTGCTCGTAGATGCCCACCTCAAGGCCGGCGTCCAACTTGAAAGGGATGTTGCCCACGAGGATACCGAATCCAATCGGCACCAGCAGCAACGGCTCGAAATTCTTCTTTATGGCAAGCCAAATGAACAGCAAGCCGACAGCGAGCATCACGAAATGCTCAGGCGTTGCGTTGGCAAAGCCTGTGTATTCCCAGAAGCGCTGAAAGTTTTGACCTAAGAAACTAACTAAATCCATACGATTATTCGATTATGAGCAGGTCTGCGCCTTCGAGCACAGAGTCGCCCTTGTTTACACAGATGGATTTTACAACACCACCCTTGTCGGCGTGGATGTTGTTTTCCATTTTCATTGCTTCGAGGATAACAACAGTGTCGCCTGCGGCAACAGTGTCGCCAACGTTGACCTTAAGGTCGAGGATTACACCTGGGAGCGGAGCTTTCACTGCGCCGGCGCCACCGGCAGCCGCTGGTTTGGCAACGACTTTTGTGCCAGCCTCGGTGCGTGGAGCGGCTGCAGGTTTAACGCTCTTCACAACAGGAGCCGGAGCGGCAGCCTGTTCGAGTTCCACCTTGTATGTCGTTCCGTTGACCGAAACTTCAGCGATGTTGTTCTCAATGTCGCCTACGGCAACTTTGTATTCTTGTCCGTTGATTTTATATTTATATTCTTTCATAATAAATTCAATGATTTAAAGTGGATTTGGATTATTTGTGAGGAAGCTCGCGGAGAGAATAAATCTTTGAGTTCCATGGAGAATATGCGCGTTTCACCTTGTTGATGGTGAGCACGAAATCCTCTTTGTCGTGCATGTTGAGATGCTCGTGGAGAGCCATGCAGATTGCTGCGATCTCCTCGCCTGAGTCGAGACCTGCCATCAGCGGCTTGCTGTCGTCGACAGTGCCTGTTGCGGCTTGCTTCTTGCGGCGTGCAGATTGAGCGTGGAACAAACCAAGTCCAATGAAACATAAACTAAGAATCAACAGCGAAAGGAATACGATGGTCATTGCCATCACTGTCATTCCGACACCGGTCTTGTCGTGCTTCTCGAAATTCTCGATTTTCTCGTTCTTGTCGATAATCACGTTGTTGCTGCTCGGAGTGATGTATTTGCCATTCTTTCCATCGCGCACTTCCCATGCTTCGGCGTCGTTTTCAGCCTTTTGTCCGTCGACCTTGCGGGCGAACGAAGCGCCTGCAGGCAGTGTTGCAGGGACGGTTACCTCGTCGATGAGGGTTGTGCCGTCGCTGTCAAACAGGTAGATTGTGTTGTCCTGTCCGGGTTTGAGGCTGAAATTCACGTGGAACGTGCCTTTGTCGGGCTCGTTGTCGCACCAAAACACCACGTGCTGGCGTGGCGGGATCTTGGTGTTGACGTCCATGCGTGGGATTGGATATTTACGCGGGTTTGCCTTGTCGTCGGTCAGGAACATGCTTGAGATGTTGACCGAACCAAACGTGGAGTTGAACAGCTCAACCCACGCGTGGCGCATACCGTAGTCGTCTACATAGTTGCTGTCGTTCTGCACCATCACTTCGTTGATGCAGACGCCTTTGCGTCCTTGGGCAAACAAGCCGGCAACGCAGAAGGAGCAGAGCAACAGCAGCGTTAAAAATCTTTTATTCATACACGTAACTATATTATAAAGGAATATTGCCGTGCTTCTTGGCAGGGTTGGTCAATTTCTTTGTAGCCAGTTGCTGCAAAGCGCGGATGATGCGGAAACGCGTGTTGCGCGGTTCGATTACATCGTCGATATAGCCGTATTTCGCTGCGTTGTAAGGGTTGCAGAAGAGGTCGGTGTACTCTTTTTCCTTCTCTGCAATGTAGGCCTTCGGGTCTTCTTGAGTCTTGGCTTCTTTCATATAAAGCACTTCGGCAGCACCCGACGCACCCATCACGGCGATTTCAGCCGATGGCCATGCGTAGTTCATGTCGCCGCGGAGTTGCTTGCAGCTCATCACGATGTGGCTTCCGCCGTAGCTCTTGCGGATTGTCACAGTCACCTTAGGCACTGTAGCCTCGCCGTAGGCGTAGAGGAGCTTAGCACCGTGAAGGATTACGGCGTTGTATTCTTGGCCTGTGCCAGGAAGGAATCCAGGAACGTCGACAAGAGAAACCAAAGGAATGTTGAAGGCGTCGCAGAAGCGTACGAAGCGGGCTGCCTTGCGCGATGCGTTGCAGTCGAGCACTCCGGCGAGGAATTTAGGCTGGTTGGCAACGATACCTACAGACTGTCCGTTGAAGCGGGCGAAACCGATGATGATGTTCTTCGCATAGTCGCGTTGCACTTCGAGGAACTCGCCGTTGTCGATGATTGCGCCTATGATCTCATACATGTCGTATGCCTTGTTTGGAGAGTCGGGCACGATTTCGTTCAAAGCGTCTTCCACGCGGTCGATCGGGTCTGTGCACTTTACGAGCGGAGCCTCTTCGAGGTTGTTCTGAGGGATGTAGCTGAGGAGTTTGCGGATGAGCTTCAATGCCTCTTCTCCGTCTTCAGTAGCGAAGTGTGCCACACCTGATTTTGTGGTGTGCATTGTTGCGCCGCCGAGTTGTTCTTGAGTAACGTCCTCGCCAGTCACTGTCTTCACAACCTTCGGACCTGTAAGGAACATGTATGAGATGCCCTTTGTCATGATTGTGAAGTCGGTAAGAGCCGGAGAGTAGACAGCGCCGCCGGCGCAAGGACCGAGGATTGCAGAGATTTGAGGCACTACACCTGATGCAAGGATGTTGCGCTCGAAGATTTCAGCGTAGCCGGCAAGGGCGTTGATGCCTTCCTGGATACGTGCGCCTCCCGAGTCGTTCAAACCAATGACCGGAGCGCCCATCTTCATTGCCATATCCATGATTTTGCAAATCTTCATTGCCATAGCTTCCGACAGCGAGCCGCCCCAAACGGTGAAGTCCTGTGCGAAAACATAAACGAGACGGCCATCGATTGTACCGTAGCCGGTAACGACGCCGTCGCCGAGATAATGTTTCTTGTCTTGTCCGAAGTTGGTGCAACGGTGCTGCACGAACATATCCAATTCCTCGAAGCTGCCTTCGTCAAGCAGTTGGGCGATACGCTCACGTGCGGTGTATTTACCTCTTTCGTGCTGCTTGGCAATGGCTTTCTCGCCGCCGCCAAGGCGTGCTTTCTCGCGCAAGGCGATAAGCTCCTGCACTTTTTCAAGTTGATTGCTCATATTAAAATGCTTAATAGTTTAAGTGTTTGCTTATTCAGGTTTCTCGCAGAATTCAGTAAGAACGCCGTGTGTCGACTTCGGGTGGATGAACGCGATGTTCAGACCTTCGGCGCCTTTGCGAGGAGCTTTGTCGATGAGGCGCACGCCTTTGCCTTCCATTTCAGCCAAAGCGTTGGCAACACCGTCTTCAACGGCAAATGCGAGGTGATGGATGCCTTCGCCGCGCTTCTCGATGAATTTGGCGATAGGGCTCTCGTCAGAAGTCGGCTCGAGGAGCTCGAGTTTGGTCTGTCCAACCTTGAAGAACGCAGTCTTTACTTTCTGGTCGGCAACTTCTTCGATAGAGTAGCACTTCATTCCGAGAATGTTTTCATAATAAGGAATGGCTTCGTCAAGGCTCTTGACAGCGATTCCGAGATGTTCGATGTGAGAGATATTCATAATATTTAAAATTTAAAAGTTCTCTAAATAGATTACTTGTTCGCAAAAGTACGAAAAAATATCAAGAACAACTTTTTTATTTGTAAAAATATGGTTAATTGAAGAGTTTTAGCGCAAAATGTCAGTAACAGACTGACGTAATGTCAGCATCGGCGGCTGTCGGATTCGCGCAGCCGGAGTTTGGCACGCGATTTGTTTATCCGAGTGTGCCGCGTCCCGTAAGGGCACGGCAGAGAAAACTTGAATAATAACAAATAAAAATATAGAATCATGGGTAAAATCATTGGTATAGACTTAGGTACTACGAACTCCTGCGTGGCAGTTCTCGAGGGTAAAGACCCTGTGGTAATTCCTAACAGCGAAGGCCGCAACACAACGCCTTCAATCGTTGCTTTCGTCGATGGTGGCGAAAGAAAAGTAGGTGACCCTGCAAAGCGTCAGGCAATCACCAATCCGACTCGTACGGTGTTCTCCATCAAACGTTTTATGGGCGAATCCTACGATGCCGTGCAAAAAGAAATCGCACGTGTGCCATATAATGTGGTCAAAGGCGACAACAACACTCCGCGTGTCGACATCGACGGTCGCCAGTACACTCCGCAAGAAATCTCGGCTATGATTCTTCAGAAAATGAAGAAGACGGCAGAAGACTATCTCGGACAGACAGTGACCGACGCCGTAATCACCGTTCCGGCATACTTCAACGACTCTCAGCGTCAGGCAACTAAGGAAGCCGGCGAAATTGCAGGCTTGAACGTTCGCCGTATCGTGAACGAGCCTACGGCCGCAGCGTTGGCTTACGGTCTTGACAAGAGCCAGAGCGACCGCAAGATTGCGGTGTTCGACCTCGGTGGCGGTACGTTTGATATCTCAATTCTTGAGCTTGGCGACGGTGTGTTTGAAGTGAAATCGACCAACGGCGACACTCACCTTGGCGGTGACGACTTCGACCACAAGATTATCGACTGGCTGGCTGACGAGTTTAAAAACGACGAGGGTGTTGACCTCCGTCAGGACCCGATGGCTCTTCAGCGCTTGAAAGAGGCTGCTGAAAAAGCAAAAATCGAGCTTTCAAGCTCTACGTCGACAGAAATCAACCTTCCGTATATCATGCCGGTAAACGGTGTGCCTAAACACTTGGTAAAAACGCTTACCCGCGCTAAATTCGAGCAGCTTTGCGACAGCCTTATCCAGGCAACCGTAGTTCCTTGCCAGCAGGCATTGAAGGATGCTGGACTGACTGCATCAGACATCGACGACGTGATTCTCGTGGGCGGTTCGACCCGTATCCCTGCCGTACAGGAAATCGTACAGAAATTCTTCGGCAAAGCTCCGTCGAAGGGCGTTAACCCTGACGAGGTGGTAGCCGTAGGCGCTGCAATCCAGGGCGGTGTGCTCAGCGGCGACGTGAAAGACGTGCTTCTGCTTGACGTCGTTCCATTGTCGGTCGGCATCGAGACTCTCGGTGGCGTGATGACAAAACTTATCGAAGCCAACACAACGATACCGACGCGCAAGAGCGAGACATTCTCAACGGCAGCCGACAACCAGCCGTCAGTTGAAATCAACGTGCTCCAGGGCGAGCGTCCAATGGCGCGCGACGACAAATCGCTCGGACGTTTCCATCTTGATGGAATCGCACCGGCACCGCGTGGAATCCCTCAGATCGAGGTTACATTCGAAATCGATGCAAACGGCATCCTCAACGTGTCGGCAAAAGATAAAGCCACAGGCAAGGAGCAGAGCATCCGTATCGAGGCGTCAAGCGGCTTGAGCGACGAGGAAATCAAGCGTATGAAAGACGAGGCGGCAGCCAATGCGGCAGCCGATGCCAAAGAGAAAGAGCGCATCGACAAAGTAAACAAGGCCGACGCCGTAATCTTCCAGACCGAAAAGCAGTTGAAAGACCTCGGCGACAAGTTCCCTGCCGACAAGCGCGCAGCCGTAGAGACGGCGCTCAACGAGTTGAAGGAAGCGCACAAGGCTCAGAACATCGATGCCATCGACCCTGCAATCGATAAGCTTAACGCAGCCCTTCAGACAGCCGCTCAGGACATCTACAATGCCCAGCAGCAAGCCGGAGGCGCACAGCAGGGCGCAGGATTCGACCCTAACGCCGGAGCGCAGCAGGGCGGCAATGCCAACAACAACGGCGACACCGTCCAAGACGCTGACTTCGAGGAGGTTAAGTAAAGAATCGATAAGCGATAGATAAATAAAAATCCGTGTAACTCAAAAGGTTGCACGGATTTTTTTGTTTGTCTGAACTTTGGGCGTTTTTGCGGCGATGTGCGATAAACAGCCGACCGAGTGCAACAGGATAGCAATATAAATTAAAGAATGTCTTGTACGGATATATGTTGATTTAAAGTCAATTTATATCTGTACGGGATAAATCATATTTTGTTACGAAACGTTTGTCTTCTTTTATTAGTTCGTAATACGGCAATGTGCGGATGGCCCTCACGTCATTGCCAATCTTGCAGATGCCATGGAATTTCTCAGCCTTGCTTACGATGTCAACGTATGCCTGACAGTTCGGATCATTTGAGCCAAATATGTTGGCTATCTCAGCCTTTGTGATGTTGTTTAGATGAAGAATAACCCAACTAAGGATGAACTGCGAATATTCCTGCTTTGCTGACTTGAAGTCTGAGAGATTCTGAGTTGAGAGTACCATACCCACGCCAAACATTCGTCCTTCGCTGATAATATTGCGGAACGAATTGAAGTCTTTGTTTAGGAACTGATGTGCTTCATCCACAAGAATCATAGCACGAAGTTCTCTGTACTGATCATCCAACTTACTTGCACCTAACTGTCTCATTTCTTCATAGAATAGATCTAGGATCAATGAAACAATCACCTTTTTCGTATCACTAGGGTATGGAGTAAGATCAATGACCTTCACACCATCCAACCATTCGAAGAGCGAAACGCATTCGCTATTGTCGGGAGTAAAGATCATGTAATCTCTTAGCTTGTCAAACAAAGCGTACGTCTTATCCTTGGCATCGTATTGCTCAAAATATTTATCCACAACATTGCTCATTGTTGGTTGTGGCTTGTTCCATGTAGATGGGTTATTGGTAATGCCGAAGTCTTGATAGGTTTCGAGAATCACCTGTTTGATGGTGCTCTGCTGCACCTGTCCCAATCCGTATGCCTTTGCAAACGAGTCGCTTATTCTGTCGGCTGTCACGGCTGGCAGATTCATAAATTTTGTCTTGTCTGTTACAACTAGCTTTAGTGGATTAAATGGGAAATTAAAGCGGTAGCACTTGCCATTGACCTTTTTCAAGAATGCTTCCGTCGAATAGTCGTCACCCTTGTAATCGAAGATTAGCATGCCGATAGGGTGACCATCCACATTGTTCTTGCTTTCCGTAGCGAACTGAGCAATAAGCGAAAGAGCAAATTGTGTCTTGCCGAATCCCATACCACCGACAATGCCCATGTTAGGGTGGGAAATCTTGGAAGTATTGTTTGCTTCAAAGATAATAGGGTTACCTTTCCGATCTTTTCCAAGCCTTATCTTTATGCCTTGATGAAGACCCTCAGCTACCATATGTAAAGATTCTTCATTGTGTTTGAAATATAAGGAATTTATAGGTGTTGAAGGCTCACCTTTATCGTCTTCTGTTATCTGAATCTTTGATTCGAAGAACAGCTCTGGCTGATGAGGTGTAGTTGGATTTGGAATAGGGGAAACAGGAACAGTAAGTATAGTTGGAGGAACTGTAGGTTGTGGCATAACCGCAATAGCCGACTGCTTAACAAACTGAAGAAGTTGGGTATCTGGATTGGCCACAATGCGATAACAGTCTGATTCCATCATGCGGATGTGGCATACTGGTACGTTATCAATCCACTCTGTGCTCAACGATTTTGGCGTAGCATCAGAGTAAACCACAAGTGCCGCCTTTCCGATCTCTTCCGGCAATTCCTCGACTATGTTGAACTTTACATTCAGCAATTCGTAACGAGATTCGTTCACACTCTCATAGTCAGTATCTGACATTAGTTCATTTGCATGCATCTTTTCGGTGTTCGAAAGGAACTGCGACGCAAACAAGGCACGATAAACTTTTCTGGTAAACGAATCACCCTTAAACAGAATGTTTTTCAGCGCTTTATTGTATAGGTTTGCCACCTGTGTCTCACCCTTGCTTACTGAATCGTCAGCAAGAACCTTTACCTCCACAGGATAAAAGAATACGTCCAAATTGTCATTGTCGTTACGGCGAATACCCATCATTAGAATGTCATCCGAGAGAGGTCCGTCAAGGCCGAGGTCTTTCTTGGAGAACAAAGCATCCTGAGTCATGCCGATGGAACCCGTTGCACGCACAATCTCGTCAAGGGCAATCGGCGTCCAAATGATGCCATTAGTACGATTAAGGAAATGCTTCATCACGAAGCATGTTGCCACAAGGCTCATTTTTTCGCGCATTGTGAGCTCTGGCTTACCAGCAATCTCCAAGAGCCATTTGCCGTTCAGACAGTTGAAATAACTGATCATCTTACGGCTGAAATCCTCACTTGTGCCAATGATTGATTTGAACGTCTGTAGTGAATTAAACAGCATCTTGTTATACTGCACCACGTGCTGTGTGACGGTAATACTCTCCAATCTGGCAGAGATTGAATGCTGCTCAACATAGTGAACCACATAGATATTTTTCTGCTTGTAGAAGAAGTTAATATCAACCTCAGGGTAAACGAACGTCACCCATGTTGAATTGTCGTAAACAGACTGCAAGAAGTCTGCGTCTTTGAAACTATACCTCTTTGCAGTACACTGACCCTCTGTATAAGATGCCAATCCGTCGTTCACTAATCCGGCATAAAGGCTATTCATATCTTTTGCCATCATGTAGATAGGGCTATCGTTATCCTTCAATCCTCGCGTGCCGAATCCCATTAAGTAGTTGCTGCCGCTAAGGTTGGTTGAAGGTATGGAAACAAGACCGTCAAGAGATATTTCTGTGCGGAGTTGAATTGCTGGAAGTGGAGAATAATTTGTACCAGAATCGATCCTGTAGAAGGTCACGTGGCTATAGCCATCCATCTTTCGGCTATCCTTGAATGTGTGCTTGTAGTAGCTGACGCGGCTGAACAGCAAACGAATGATCTCGTTCAGATCCTTGTCGGCAATATTGAAGTTGTGAGTATCGAAGAGTTGTGAAATGTTGTCGCGCGACGATTGGCGATTCAGTTTCTCAAAGAATGTATCTGACAGCATGTCTTCAACGTACTCGTGGATCTCAATACGTTGCACATTTCCCTTCTTTCTATTTGTGTCGATGAAACTAACAATGCCACGAACAATGTCGACAGATTGCGACAAACCAATGGCACTTATACGAATAGGACAATCTGCATCTGGGAAGTAATACTTAAAGTTGTCAATGAAGTTGCGTATTTTTTCTGAGATTAACTTTGATGTTGACTTAGAGCCGTAAACCTGCTGTGTGTTGTCGGCCTTGTCGTATTTTATCCACGTCAGAATGTCTTCCGTCTCGGTGCTACTAATTGCTTTCAGCACTTCATTGCCATAGTAAATGTATGGCATTAGGTATAGAGGCGAAAGTTCGTCAATCACTTTTTTATTATACTCGTTTGGGCCAACTGATTCTGCCATCTGTAGAGAGAAAGCCACCAATAATGGATGGAATGGAGAAAGCATAATCGTTCCGTCCTCGTGCTCGACAACACCCAACTTTGCGATATTGATAGCATAGGTGCTATTGAAGCTGACACCATTGGTCGGGATGTTTAGCATTTCATCGTGCACAGCATTGATGTAGCGCTTGTAAAGTTTCATAAGTTCCGCATCAGGACGTATAAATGATGGGACGGTGTTCTTTTTCTTGAAGTAGCTGAAGATCTCGGCAAGTGTAGTATCAACAGCGTATGCAAACGACAAATCCATTGTCTTGAACTCATCTTCACCACTAAACTCGTTCTTTTGAATGTAGAGGTAAGGTCTTCCCAAGTCGATCATGCGTTTCTCTATGCTTGCCAATTTGCGGAAGCGGTCGTGGATGTAAATCGGTCCATCAGGGCCATTGACTGTACCGGTAATGTCTCCTTCCGCACCATCATGTGTATAACCTCCATCTTCATTCCCCCAGATGTTGTTTGTTATCGATCGGGGAGTAAGAGTAGGTGTTTTCTCGCCTTTGTATTTGAAATGAATATTTATTGTGGTATCGCCAAACTTGAATGGAATGATTGGTTCCTCTGTGGCATTGTGGTCAATGTCAATGTGGAATGATGAGTCCTCATTTAGTTCTATAGGGGTCACACCATCGTAACTTACTGGGTTTGCACCAGAGCCAATGGTGAATCCATCTTCAGAGTCATGTACGTTCACCACGATGTTGCCCTTAGAATCAATCTTAAAATAATGAGCGATGCTTTGAAAAACATTCTTTGTTCTCAGGTGCAATACCGTTACTTCATGGTAATTCTTATCATCACCTATCGTGTCCTTCTGTACTTTCTGTTTGAGAGTGAACACGAGGTTACAGCCAGTCACCTTAGCGGTTTCATGAGTATAGTTTTTCAGGTCCTTGTTGAAACAAGCTTTGAGCGTAGTAGAAGTCAATGTAGGATCGCACACGATAACAAAGTTCTTTGAGGTCTTTTCATTCTTAGGCCCAGTAGTGTTTATCACCAAATCCGCAACACCATCGATCGTGAATTGCGGACGGGTGATCGTAGGATTTCCCACAATAATGTCATGACTCTTACGAATCACTCGATAGTCAAGCGTTCGCCAATCATCAATTTTGCCTGACGAGATCTTGTTTGCAAGTTTTGGGTCAAGATAGGTGCAAAGTCGCTTATACTGATCCTGCTCGAAGGCTTCGCTCATCATATCGCTGATGATGGCAAAAGCAGAAGTGTTGTCATTTACGCGCTCTTCGATATTGATGTCTGTTGAGGCAAACATATTATCGTAAATCTCAGAATCCTCAAAGGCATTAAGTTGGGCAAAGCTGTTATTGAGGCTTTCTTTTTGAAGAATTGAGAGCACAGGTGCAAAATCAAACAACGAAGTGTAATCGCCTTGGAAACGGAGTCGGTTAACATAATTACTCAGATATTTTTTTTCTATTTTGTTGATTTTGCTGGCAATCTTATCATTTATGGCCTTTGTTATGGAAGCAAGGCAAAGTGGGTACGGTTTCTCTTGGAGGTTACGACCGGCACTCAACAAGGTTTCGATGGCGTTAGTGCCTGGGAGAATGAACAAAGCCGCCATGTTACTTATAGGATTGCCTTGGACACCAATGTTGTTTCGGATCATTGTCTGGAATCCATCGCCAGCATCATCGCAACTGCTAACAATGATGGGGGTGGTATTGCTTGCGCATGTGAATGCAACAGTATCGTAGAGAGATGTTCCGATGCCGTACTTTTCGTAACCAGGAAAACTGATCGACTTATTGGTTGTAAAGGCTGATTTACACAGAGCCTTATAGAAGTTCTGACGTAGTGCTGCATCTTCTATTACTATGTAGAACTTATCTCCTGGCTCAACATTAATCTTCTTGAAGTAACGAACCAGCAGTTCTTCGATAAGGAAATTATAAAACAACTCGTACATACTGTGCCTCTCCTGAGTCGCTCTTGCGCTCTAATAAGTTTAACTTCAGTAAATAATCTCCAATGGCATTCTTTGTTTGGAATGAAAATTCAACGCCATACTCACGGAAACGCTTGAATAGATCCTCCATACGTATTCTCTCGTTCTTAGCCAACATAGCAACAAGGAACAGAAGCATCTCTTCGTCAAAAACCAATACGCTATAATCGCGTCTCTTTTCAAATAGTTTAATGTTGACGAGTGAGTAAAGAGCAACCTTCATGCGTGGGTAATCAACCGACTGATAGGTCTGACAACGATCCAGCAGAAGTGTTACAAACTCCTTAAAGCTGTTGATGTTGACTTCCACCTTTCCTGCGATTGGATGTGGTTCGGTGTCGCGATCATCAAGCAACTCATATTTGAAATCTTGATAGGTGTTCAGCACCTTCTCACAAATTTCCTTTGCTTCATCATCAAATTCCATCTTGCCAAAACGTTCAAGAATTTCGTGGAAAGTCATCAGCTCTTCCTCATCTTCGAACATTGAGTTCAAAATGTCAAGAGCTTGTGCGTAAGCTGATATTTTGTTGAGGAACGTCTCTGGGAAATGGTCGGATGCTGCCCATCCTCTTTTTACGGCAGCTTGACCTTCTGATGCTCGTTCGCTCGAAAGCATGTAAGTCACAGGCCGTGGTTTATCTATGGAGTATTGCCAATTCGCCTTGTTCAAAAACAAGAGCGTTTGCATGATGGAGTAAGATGCATAGAAATATAGCATTAATGGCAGATACTTTACGATAACGTTATTGTTCTGCTTCAACAGCCACTTAATATCTTCCGAGAATTGTTGCTTGACAAAAGGCAGAATGAAATATTTGTCTCGCTCTCTACGTCCTCCAAACGAATCTTTCTGCAAACATTCATTCACTACCTCACAGAAGAGATTCTTTTCCTTTGTTTCAAAGTCAACGCCCATGTTTTCAGCGATGGAGGCATAGTAATCGGCAATCTTTGGTTGACCGCTCTTGTACTTGTTGACCCTCTTGTCTTTTTCGTAAGCCTTGCCGAAATACTTCATCGGCACAAACGAGAAGAATGAAAGGTCAATGACGTTGAGCGTTTCGTTCTCAAACATCACATCGTTGAACACCTTGATGAAGCGTTCAATGTCATCTGCAGGCATCTTGAACTTGTTGTTCAACTCCTTGCGAAGCGTTTCCTCTGTGTCTGCTGCCGTGTAGATAGGATCAATGGTTGACTGTGTCTTAATGCGATAAAACTCACCTGCCACGCCATTCAAACCACAAGTTCCGTCATAGACGCTGCCGCTGACGGGATTTAGTGTGAATGGGAGTAGTTTCTGCTTACCAGTCTGGAAGTTGTCTTCCAACTTGTTCTTTACGAGGCCTGTCTTCTTGTCTTTCTTGGGTTTTATGTATTCCCTGAGAAAGTTCGTTTCTGAGAATCCTATCATTTCAATGTAACTTTTTTACCGAAGGTTCGTGATAATGTTAACTGTTGGTTGTCAGACGTAAGGATGATGACTTTCTCCTTGAAATCCGTTTGTCGTACCAGATCGCTAATAAACACGCAGAACGAAAGGTTGTGGTTGCGATCATCTGTCTGCGCCAATTTCCCACGCTGGATCTTACAAAGGTATTCGTATAGTTGGTACTCTATCTTCAGCGGTACGGATGTATTGACCTTCCATTGCGTGTCGATTTCAACTACAAATTTATTTCTATTGTTCTTGTCAAATGGGATAGAATCCTGAGGGTCGGGCTTCAGATTGTCGCAACTTACAAATATTTTGTATTCATGTCCTTGTATGTTGAGTGGCACAACGTTGGGTTTATCCGTGTAAGAGCCATAGAAGTGTGGAATACTTCGCTGTATGGTTTCGTATAGGGGAAACAGACGGTCTTCATCGTTGTCGTAGTAGCCACAGAGTATTCCGAGGAATGAGCGATACTCGTCTGACTCAGAATGATATCCTAATAAATGTTTCAATCGGAAGAGAAGCTTTGAAATGTCTTCTATATTGCGGCGGTTATTTTTGTAGTATTCGTCCAGGATGGCGAAGAAGCGTGCATGCAGTTTGCCTTTGAGATCGTTGAAACATGGCTCGTCTGGTATTTCGATTGACGTGAACAGTTCAGACAGGCAATCATTATGGGTGATGCTGCCATGCTTAAGAGGATCAAGCAAAGCAAGGCATTTCAGGATTTTGTTTTCCCCACCGGCAAACAGAATTGTCGGTAACAATGAGCGGAAAAAGTCTTTGCTGGGATTAAAGGTGTCATAACTGTCAGGTACGACAATGCGATAGATGAGATCGAACAACTCTCGTGGAGTCAGCATTAGTTTGAAACGGATGATGGCTTCAATGATGATCTTAACTATGGCATCCTGTATAGTAGGTATACAGAGCAATTGGTAATTAACGTAGCAAGGGTCGAACTCAGAACCAATGGGCGTTGAGTTGTTGAAAGCTGTACGGAAAATGTTATCAGATGCCTTGCTAGTGATTTTGTCGAGAACCTTCTTGATAAAGAGGGAGTCAATAGGGTAAGTGACATCCTTCTGCTCAGGGAAGAGCTCAAAGATTTGATGATTTGCAAAAGACACAATTCTGACTCTTTCAGTTTCATTATGGCGAAGGTTGTCCTCGTCAAAAAGGGTCTTGCTACAACTTACAATCTCACCGAAATTGGCTTGAACATAAGCATCATCAATGAAAGCACTCAATTTACCCATATTGATGGCAACGAGCATTTTCGTACTTGTCGAGTGTAAAGTTGCATCCTTGAAATCAGTCAGAAATATTTTAAGGGCATCAATGGATTCAATATTTGGCCAAGGGCTTTCAGACGCATCATTACGGAACTCGAAGTCAGTATAATCCTTCTTTAATGATGAAATTATGTGCGACTTTCCATCACCGGCACTACCTACAAGAAACAGTATTCCGCCGCCTTCTTTGCGAATGCTGTCCATTGCGTCCCTCACCGCCTTGTCAATAGGGCGGTCAATATGTAGGTATCTGTCAAAATCATCAAGTTCCTTGCCGTTTTGTACGGATTGTTTGGAGCCTTGACTTAGTCTTCTGAATGCTTTAATGAGTGCTGTATCATCCATATTATTCCCACAATTGTGGATTTATAAGGTTTTCCATTTTATAATTGAACATCTCCAACAATTCTTCTTGATGTTGAGGAAATTTCTTTAAAGTCCTCATGATGGTTTTTAGGGGTAGGCACATTTTTATTTGCTCTTTGCCGTCACCATAGTAACCACTATTTAAGTCTTCCTCAAACTCTTCAAACGTCTTTAGTTGTGGACGGTTCGTAATGCCTTTTGAATGCTCTTCCCAATACGATTGATTTCTGTAGCAGAACTCCCAAAAGGACATTTTTTTGTAGAATTGTTGTTGGTTACACCATCTAGCTATCTGAATGTAGAGATTTGAAATCTCATATTTCTTGTAATCCTCGTGGCGCATGACGTATCCGACACAACCGTATGACATTAAAATCTTTATTCGTTGGAATAGCTCCCAAATATCTTTGTAGAACTTGTCATGGCTGTGTCCTGAAAGTTTAAATCCACAGAATAGATAGAATTTGGTTCCTTTCTTGGGATTGTGCTTCTTCCAGATCTTCAAGGCTCGTTCAATAAGTTCTCGATCTCTCCAATTGTCGAAGGCAAAGATGAAGTCGCCATGATATTTTGATTTTGCAAGCATCTGTGCCATCAATTCTCCATCAGGACTTTCTGCAAGCATCCTTTCATCAAGTCCTTGTCTGAATTGGAACGGACGTTTTGTGTTAATCAACTCTTGTAGCAATGGTTCCCAAACAGTTCTGTCTGAAGCAAGAAAGTTGTCATCCCAAAGATAAATATATGGACGTACTAAACGTCCTCTTTTGTCACGCTCACTATCAAGAAACCATTCAAGCTTTGAATATTGACAAACCTGGTTCTCCAATTTGTTGATGCAAAATGGACAATGACGGACACATCCACGAGTGAGAAATCCAATAGAATATTTTTGATAATCTTTATATCTGTTGCGTTTAAACCCTGCTTTCTCTTGTCTTTCAACGAATGGATCATATAGCCTATAGTATGGCATTTGACGTGCCATGTCAATTCCTTTAGCCTTTCTACCTCCTCTATGATTGTCCAATGAGTTCAAGTATTCATTATTCTCAAGACTGAAGAAGTCCTCTTCTCTTTTTTTGCGATATTCTCTAATGGATGTCTCGTTGGCATAGAAGCCAGTTCCTCCTATATGGAATTTTGCTTCATCAGGAGTGCCTTTGGCTTTACGGTAAAATTCAGGTAATTTGGTAAATGTGAAGACGCGTGAAAGGAAGATGTGATCGTAGCGGCTTATGTCGGCCTTTTGGTCAAGAATCAACTCAAATAATATGTTGTTGTCGGAAAGGAATCCGGCAATTTTCATGAGCACAAGATTAGGATGACGAGAACCATTGTCTAGCAGGTCTGCGTCACACAAGCCAATACGTTCTATTTGTTGAACTTTACGGTATTCCATCATTGTTTCTCGGATAGTACAAACTTCTTATCGCAAAGTGCAATGCAAAGCATTAGTCTTTCATCAACAAGGATAAGTAAGTCCTTGTCACCAGACCATTTTATCAATTCGTTAAATCCTTCGTGGTTGTCGTATTTTGGATTGAATATCTTACAACTTTGAGAGTTGGCCAAGCATGCAAGCATTTCGCTGTTTTTAATGTCATAATCTTTCTTCTCTTCGGCAGTAAGTCCATATTTTTCTGCCCAAGAGAATTCAATAAGAGAGTCGTACATCTGCCAGGCGACCTCGTTTTTTTTGATGAACTCAACTAAGGTCTGAGTTTGGATGTATATTTGGTTCATTTTTTTCAGATTCTCTTTATCAGTCATATTCAGTATTTTTGTGAATCAACGATGGTGGGGAGGTTTTCCCGAAGTCGATTTTCTTGACTGTTGATTCTGGAATTGTAATATGCGGATAAAGGTAATGAATTTCGGCCAGATATGAGAAAGAAGTGTGCTTTTTTTAATCATAATTGATTTAAAGGCGGGTTTGTTGTTTTTATTTCTTTTGAAATTGGGGTATATTCAATAAAAATATCTAAATTTGGGGGACTTAAAAAATTTGAGAACGAATAATTTTATAGGGATATGGAAGAGAACGAACTTCAGCGCGCGTTGCCTGTCGGCACTATTCTGAAAAGTCCGAAGTTTGATTATCGGATTGAGGCTGTGCTTGGTCAGGGCGGTTTTGGAATAACATATAAGGTGTCGACAACGGTGATGTTCGACAAGGTGCCTATTTTTACATATTTCACCATAAAGGAGCATTTCATGAAGGATGCTTGCGAGCGCGACGCTTCGGGCGGTGTGGGCTATTCCAAGCCTTTGCAGTCGCGTGTGGAGGAGAGCCGTGGCGATTTTCTTGCGGAGGCTCGCCGGCTGAATGAGATCAGCGGCAAGAATCCTAATGTGGTGCCTGTGAGCGAGGTGTTTGAGGCGAACAATACGGTTTATTATGTGATGGAGTATCTCAACGGGGGTACGCTGCGCGATTTGGTTAAGGCCAACGGTGCGCTGTCGGAGCAGGCTGCGCTCGACATTGAGCTGCCTGTGGCTAAGGCGGTTGCGTTTTTGCATTCTCACCACATCAATCATCTCGACATCAAGCCTGAGAATATTATGTTCCGTGTGGACTATCATACTGGTCAGCGTATGCCTGTGCTGATTGATTTTGGTTTGGCGAAGCATTTTGACGACAAGGGCAAACCTACGTCGACTATCCGTGTGCAGGGCTGCAGCGATGGTTTTGCTCCGGTGGAGCAGTACAGCGGTTTGCAGACGTTTTCTCCGCAGGCCGATGTTTATGCTCTTGGTGCGGTGCTCTACTATATGCTTGTTGGCAGGGTGCCTATCATTGCCACTGAGATGCAGCGCGACACGGTGGAGAAGGCTTTGCCTCCGACGGTGAGCGATGCTGTGCGTTTTGCGATAAGCCGTGCGATGGCTTACAATAAGTATGACAGGACGGCTACGGTCGATGATTTTGTGATGGAGATTTGTCCGACGGCTCAACCGGAGATTGTTCCGGAGCCTGCACCTGTCCCGGAACCTGCTCCTGCGCCTTCTCCAGCTCCGAATGTGGGAGGGGATGATGTGCGTGCCACTCGTGTGATAGGCGAGGGTGGCCGTCGCCGCGGCAAGTTTCCTACGTGGCTGATTGTTGTGCTGGCGGTGGTTGTGGTTGGCGGCATCGGAGCCGGAGTGTGGTCGATGATTGGCGGTTCCAAGCCGTCGACGTCAAGCGATGGCGATGACTCTGATGTGCTTGCGCGGTATGAGAAGAAGTGCATTGCATGCGACAGTTTGATAAACAATGGCGACAATGCTGAATATGAGCCGTTGCTCAAGGCGAAAACGTTGCTCGACGATATCCGTGTAGTGGAGAAGAGCGATGAGGCAGAGCAGAGTGGCGAGGTGCTTGACAAGAGCAAGGGTTTGCAGGAGCGTCTCGACGTGAAACTGAAGGCGGCGAGCCGTTCGTGGGAACAGGCTGGCGACGCTCAGTTGGAGATTCCCGACTATACCCAGGCTTGCCAGTATTATGAAATTGCCAACAAGCTTGCTCCGTCTGACACGTTGCGGTATAAGATTGACATGTGTGTCGGCCGTTGACAATCGGCTGTGAGATAAATAAACGCGCAGCGGAAAACGATACGCTTTCCGCTGCGCGTTTATTTATGTGGTAATGATTCAGTGTTCCAGATACCATTTATAGAGCGCCGGGATGCCGTCTTCCAGCTCCACTCTGTGGCGCCATCCGAGGGCGTGCAGTTTGCTCACGTCGGTGAGTTTCCGCATTGTTCCGTCGGGCTTTGACGAGTCCCAGTGGATTTCGCCTTTGAATCCTACGGCGTTTTTCACCATCTCAGCCACTTGTGCTATGGTAGCCTCTCTGCCGCTTCCGATGTTGATGTGGCAGTTGCGCACTTCCGGATTGTCGCCTTTCAGCTGGTCGAAATCGATGTGTTCCATCACGTAGACCGAAGCGTCGGCCATATCCTCGCTCCAAAGGAACTCGCGGATAGGCCGTCCGGAACCCCAGAGGTTGAGCGAGCCGTTGAGTATGCCGTATTTGTCGAGCATAGCGTCGATGGCTTCATCTGCCGCCTTGCCGTCGACATCGCCCACCGGACGGCGGTCAAGGTCGCGGCGAATGCCTTCGCGGTCGCCTTCCATGCGCAGGCGCGCCAGATGGAGTTTGCGTATCATTGCCGGCAGCACGTGGCTGCTTACGAGGTCGAAATTGTCGTTAGGGCCGTATAGGTTGGTCGGCATCACGGCGATGTAGTTTGTGCCGTATTGCAGGTTGAAACTCTCGCACATCTTCAGTCCGGCGATTTTTGCGAGTGCGTAAGGCTCGTTTGTCCATTCGAGCGGAGATGTCAGCAACGCGTTCTCGGGGATTGGTTGAGGAGCTTCGCGGGGATAGATGCACGTGCTTCCGAGAAACAGTAGTTTCTTGACGTTGTGCCTGAAACTTTCGCCGATTACGTTCTGCTGTATCTGCAGGTTGCGCCAGATGAAGTCGGCGCGATAGATGCTGTTAGCCATGATTCCGCCCACGAAAGCCGCGGCAAGAATCACATAGTCGGGCTTTTCGGCGTCGAAAAATTCGCGCACCGCCACTCCATCGAGCAGGTCGAGCTCGGCATGCGTGCGTCCCACAAGGTTTGTATAGCCTTTCTGCTGGAGGTTTTTCCAGATAGCCGAGCCTACGAGTCCGCGGTGTCCGGCAACATATATTTTAGCGTCTTTTTCCATTTTTCTGTCTGCTAAATCATTCGTTCGGATTCGGAGCCATGTTTGCGAATCATAGCCATATCATGGTCCACCATAATGTGTACGAGTTGTTCAAACGACGTCTTGCGGGGATTCCAACCTAATTTTGTGCGGGCTTTTGTAGGGTCGCCGAGCAGCTGCTCCACCTCGCAAGGACGGAAATATTTAGGATCCACCTCGACGAGCACACGTCCGGTGGCAATGTCGATGCCTTTTTCATCCACACCTTCGCCTTCCCAGCGCAGAGTGATTCCGGCGCGGGCGAAAGCATGCTCAGTAAACTCGCGTACGGAGTGGAATTCGCCAGTGGCAATGACAAAGTCATCAGGCTCGTCCTGCTGAAGAATCAGCCACATGCACTCCACATAGTCGCGGGCATAGCCCCAGTCGCGACGGGCGTTGAGGTTGCCGAGATACAGTTTGTCCTGAAGTCCGGCAGAGATGCGGGCCACGGCAAGCGTGATTTTGCGCGTCACGAATGTTTCGCCTCGCCGCTCGCTCTCGTGGTTGAAGAGAATTCCGTTTACGGCATACATGCCGTAACTCTCGCGATAGTTCTTGGTTATCCAGTAGCCATAAAGTTTGGCGCATCCGTAAGGGCTGCGCGGGTAGAACGGAGTGGTTTCGCGTTGAGGCACTTCCTGCACCTGTCCGAACAGCTCCGACGTGCTGGCTTGATAAATGCGTGTTTTTTTGTCGAGCCCGAGCATTCTTACCGCCTCAAGTAGGCGCAGAGTGCCGATGGCATCGGTGTCGGCAGTGTATTCCGGCACTTCAAACGACACTTTCACATGGCTTTGTGCCGCAAGGTTGTAGATTTCATCAGGCTGCAACTCCTGAATGATGCGGATCAGCGAACTTGAATCGGTCATATCGCCGTAGTGCAGGTTGATGAGCCGGCGGCGCTTCATGTCGCGCACCCATTCGTCGAAATAAAGGTGCTCGATGCGACCGGTGTTGAAAGAAGAACTGCGGCGGATTATGCCGTGCACGTCGTATCCCTTATCAAGCAGAAATTCAGCCAGAAACGAACCGTCCTGACCGGTGATGCCTGTGATCAATGCTACTTTTTGCTTTTCAGCCATAGTTTTTTTATGATGATTTTTTGATTAGCTATTTGTTGAAAAACTCTTTGATTTTGTCTGCCACATAGCGCAGCTCCTCTTCTTTAAGGCCTGAACCGCTCGGCAGGCATAGACCTCTGTCAAACAGCGTCTCGCACGTTGTGTCGCCATAGTAGGGCGCGTCGGCGAAAACGGGCTGCATATGCATAGGCCGCCACAGACGGCGCGTTTCCACACCGGCGTCGAGCATGAACTGCCGCAGAGATTCCGGGTCTTTTCCGGTTTTGGGGTCGATTAAGACCGTCGACAGCCAGAAGTTGGAATTGAAGTCGGTGGAAGGATTCTGCTGAACGCTCAAGCCGTCGATTTCAGCCAATTCTTTTGTGTAGAAATCATGGATTGCGCGGCGCAGTTCCACGTGAGGCTGCAGCACGTCCATCTGTCCGCAGCCAATTCCGGCGCTCACGTTGCTCAGTCGGTAATTGTAGCCGATTGTCTCGTGGTAGTAGTACGGCCGCTGCTCGCGGGCTTGTGTGGCATAGAATTTCACGCGGTCGGCTTCCTCTTTGGAGTGGCACACCAAAGCGCCGCCGCCCGATGTGGTGATAATCTTGTTTCCGTTGAAACTCAAGCATCCGTAGTTGCCGAGGGTTCCGCATTTCTTGCCTTTGTATTCCGAACCGAGAGCCTCGGCGGAGTCTTCTACGATAGGAATGCCGTATTTGTCGGCTATTGCGCGGATTTCATCCATCTTAGCCGGCATGCCATAGAGATAAACTGGGATTATTGCTTTTGGATAATGTCCAGTCTGCTTCTTGCGGTCTATAATCGCTTCTTCCAGCGCGTCAGGCGACATGTTCCATGTGTCGGGCTCGCTGTCGACAAACACAGGGTCGGCGCCCTGGTATTTTATTGGGTTGGCGCTTGCGGCGAATGTGAATGATTGGCAAATCACCTCATCTCCAGAGCCAACGCCGAGGGCAACCAATGCAAGATGGATGGCAGCTGTGCCTGCGCTGAGAGCCACAACGTTTGGCGCGCCGAGATATTTCTCAAGTCTATGTTCGAATTCATCAACATTTGGACCAAGAGGAACAATCCATTCTGATTCGAAGGCTTTCTCCACCCAGTCGCGTTCAGTACCTCCCATATGGACGTACGAAAGTAAAATACGAGGTTTCATAATTTTTGATTTTTCAATGCAAAATTAATGAAAAATCATACAAGTTGGACAAAAAAGAGAAAAGGCTTTCAAAATAAAGGGTCAATAAACCGAAATTCAGCTTTTTAAAGCCCTCATGGCATTGAGCACGGCGATAACCGTCACTCCGACATCGGCAAACACAGCCATCCACATTGTGCCGAGTCCGAAAACGGCGAGAATAAGGATGGCGGCTTTGACACCGATTGCAAACCACACGTTCTGGCGGGCTATGGCTATGGTGCGTCGGGCGATGGCTATGGCGGTGGCTATTTTCGACGGTTTGTCGTCCATAAGCACCACGTCGGCAGCGTCTATCGCCACGTCGCTGCCAAGCGCGCCCATGGCAATGCCCACATCGGCGCGTTTAAGCACCGGCGCATCGTTGATGCCGTCGCCCACAAACGCCAGATTCTTTCCCGCAGGCTTTTCGTTGAGCAGCCGCTCAACGTGTGCCACTTTGTCTGACGGAAGAAGTTCGGAATGATATTCGTCGATGCCCACTTTCTCAGCCACATCTTTTGCCGTGTCCTCGCGGTCTCCGGTCAGCATCACTGTGCGTTCCACTCCAGCCCGTTTCAGCGAGTCCACAGCCTCTGCGCTGTCGGCTTTTATTTGGTCGTTGATTACGATGTGTCCGGCATATCGCCCGTCGACAGCCACATGGACGATTGTGCCGGGAAGATGGCATTCGTGCCACTCCATATTGATGTCGGCCATCATCTTGCTGTTGCCCACGCATACCGTGTGCCCGTCTACGGTGGCCTTCACGCCACGTCCGGCAATTTCTTCAACGTCGGTCACCGCGCATCCGTCGCTTGCCTCTTTAGGGAATGCGTTGCGCAGAGCCGCGCCGATGGGGTGGGTGGAAAAGTGTTCCACATGGGCGGCGAGATGCAGCAGCTCTTTCTCGTTGTAGTCGGAAGGATGCACAGCCTCGACGGCAAATTCGCCACGTGTCAGCGTGCCTGTCTTGTCAAACACCACTGTTCCCAGCCGCGACAATGTGTCGATGTAGTTGCTGCCTTTTATCAGTATGCCTTTGCGCGACGCTCCGCCGAGTCCGCCGAAAAATGTCATCGGCACGCTTATTACCAATGCGCATGGACACGACACCACCAAGAATATCAACGCCCGGTGAAGCCATGTGGTGAACGAGTCGATGAAAGCCGCTGATGAAAGCAATGGCGGCAGAAAGGCGAGAATCAGGGCGGCGATGACAACGACAGGGGTGTAGACGCGTGCGAATTTGGTTATGAACGATTCGCTGCGCGACTTGCTCTCGTTGGCATTTTCCACAAGGTCTATGATTTTTGCGACGGTGCTTTCGCCGAAAGTCTTTGTCGTCTTGACGCGCAGCAACCCAGAGAGATTGATGCATCCTGATGAAATATCGTCGCCTTTGCTGATTTCGCGTGGCATGCTTTCGCCTGTCAGCGCCACGGTGTTGAGCGATGATGTGCCAGAAACCACAATGCCGTCGAGCGGCACTTTCTCTCCCGGCTTGACAATGATTGTTTCGCCCACAGCCACCTCCTCCGGAGCTACCGTCATCTCGTCTCCGTTGCGTTCCACATGGGCGGTGTCGGGGCGTATTTCCATCAGGTGGGAGATGCTGTCGCGGCTTCTTCCTTCGGCATATTCCTCAAAAAGTTCGCCTATTTGGAAAAACAACATGACAAACACAGCCTCGGCGAATTCGGTGTCGGCGCCTGGCATAAAGCCGATGCAAAGGGCACCGATGGTGGCTATGGTCATTAGAAAGTCTTCGTTGAAGACGTCGCCGGCGACGATGCCTTCGGCGGCTTCTTTCAATGTGTCGTGTCCTACGAGAAGATAGGGCACAAGATATATCAACAGCAGCTGCCATAGTGGCAGACTGCAGTAGTGTTCAATCAAAGCGGCTCCCGAGAGCAGGATGGTTGTCGCTGCGATGATGGCGATTTTGCTTTTCAGGCTGTCGTGTCCGTTGTGTACATGTTCCATAAATCTACGTTTTATCCTTTTGCCGGTGCAAATTTATGGTAAAATTGTTGCAACCTGGTTGCAACGTTTCTATATGTGCATCAAGTCGCGGTAGATGTCGAGCGCAGCCTCCACTTGTTTTACGTCGACCTCGCAGCCCGTCTCGGCGTTGCCTACGTTGTGGAGAAGCGTGAAGTTGAGTTCGCCGTGCTCGCTTTTCTTGTCGTGGCGCATAAATTCGATGAGCTCTGGATAGTCGTCGCACGTGATGTGGAATGCACCATAGTGGCGGCACACGTAGTCGGCAAGACGATAGAGTTCGGCTGATGGAAATCCCTTTTCGGTGTGCGACAGCACAGCCTCCACAACCATGCCCCAAGCCACGGCATATCCGTGGGGCACAGGCGAATTGCGTTTCAAGGCGAGGCTCTCGAAAGCGTGTCCTGCAGTGTGTCCGAGGTTGAGGGCGCGGCGCAGTCCTTGCTCAAACGGATCCTGCTCCACAATCCGGCGTTTCACGTTGACCGATTCCTCGACGAGGCGCAGCAAGGCGTTGCCTGCCACGTTGTCAAAATCGTAGTCGAGCAATTTGTTGTAGACCGCTTCTCCGTCGAGCAGCCCGTGCTTCAACATCTCGGCATAGCCTGACTTCAGTTCGCGTTCGGGCAGGGTGCTGAAAAAAACAGTGGAGATTATCACAGTCTCTGCCTCCTTAAACACTCCGATTTCATTTTTCAGACCGTTGAAATTCACGCCCGTCTTTCCTCCCACAGCCGCGTCGACGGCGCTGAGCAGCGTTGTCGGGATGTTGATGAAGCGGATGCCACGTTTGAATGTGGCGGCGGCAAAGCCACCGAGGTCGGTCACTACGCCTCCTCCGATGTTGACAAGCAGAGATTTGCGGGTGGCGCCACCTTTCTGCAGCGCATTCCAAACGGCTTGTGCGCTGTCAAGGTTTTTGTTGATGTCGCCAGCTGGGATGACAATTTTCTGCCATTCAGAATGGAGGCGGAAAGAAGTGAGACTCTCGCGCTCCACATTCTCGTCGGTCAGAACAAACACGTTGCGTGGCGACAGTTGCTCGACGGCTTTGTTCAAGGCATCGCCGACAGAGTTTGTGAAAATAACGTTCTGATGTTTCATAACTGTTGCTTTCTGAGGTTGATGATAGATGGCAGAGCGTCGGCAAACGCTTCCATGGTTGGATATACGATGTCGGCACCGTTTTCAAGCATGATGTCTTCTGGAATAGGTCCGGTGGTGATGCCGATGGTGAAGCATTTTGCCGCACTTCCGGCCTTCACGCCGAGAGGCGCGTTCTCAATCACGATCGACTGCCATGGCTGCACTCCAGCTTTGTCCATTCCCATAAGGTATGGTTCTGGGTCTGGTTTGCCGTGACGCACGTCGTGGGCGGTCACCTTCAGCGGTGCGGAGAAAATGCCTGGATAGTCGGCGTTCAGACGGTCGAGCAGGGTGGCTTGTCCGGAGCCCGTGACAAGCACGCGGGCGATGTCGGCATCGCGCAGCGTGTTGAGCATCCGTGCAGTGCCCTGTATCTGACCCACCTTGCCCAGAGCCGTGAAATATTCGGCTTTCTTTGCATATATCGCCTTGCATTCATCATCGCTGACGTTGTCGCGGTTGCATTCGCGCTCTTCCATAAGTCGGATTATCGCCGCTCCGGTCATACCTTCATACAGGAAAAACTCGTTGTCGGCATAGTGCCATCCTCTTTCCGCGGCAAGGCGTTTCCATGCGCGCGAGTGGTTGGGCATTGAGTCGTAGAGCACACCGTCCATGTCGATCAGGGCGGTGCTTATCGGCGTGGCGGAAAAGCCAGTGCGTTTTAGGTAGTCGGCGTATGCAGTTTCTTCTCTTGTCATGATTGTTTGTCAGTTTTTAGGCTTGACCGCCTCTTTTTCGCGTATCGCTGCAGAGCTGCGCGTTGAGCGGCGTTTCTTGCCTTTTTTATCTTTTGTTTTCTTGTCGGTCTTTGATGGTTGAGCCACCGCTGTCGTGTCGGGAGCCTCAATCAGCCCGTTGGCAATCAGTTGCAGACTGTCGGCGGCTGTCAAGTGGTCGTCTTCGGTGATGGCATCAAAACCTCGGCGGCGGTTGTTGGTGTCGGGCACCGGACCGTTGTGATGGTGCTGTTCCTCACGCAGCCCGGCTTCGGCTCCGCGTCTGAAAATCTCATCCATCTGCCTGAACAGATTCTTTTTGGTGGTTTCTGTGATTGATGAGGTCTGAGCCACCTCGTTTTCCTTTAGCTTCGCCTTTCCTAATCGGAACTTCATATTGTCTCTGATGATATTTCCGCTCAGATTGATTCCGAATTTAAACGGAAGCGGAGAGTCGAGTACGGAAATGTGGTATTTATAGTTGGTGTCGAAGTCGTTCCATCCAACCACGGCGAGTTTGTAGCGGTCCATGCGCAGGATGAAAGGGTAGACGTCAAGTTGCGAGTTGAGCGCGGTGGCCTCTACCGAGAGACTGTCGATCATATTGCGGTTGCGGTTCTTGAAACGCAGCATTTTCGATACCTGTCGGAATGTCTCGGTGTCGAGCAGCACAAGGTCTTTTCCGCTGATGTTGAGGGCGGCGCTCGTCGTTGGCAGTATCACGTTCATCAGAGTGTCGATTTTTGTCGTGGCTGCCAGTCGGGCGTTGATTACACCGTCGATGCCTTTCATCATTGGCATTATAGAGTCGAGTTCGGGCATTATCTTCATCAGTCGTCCCACTTTGATGTCGTGCAGGTCGAGCATCAGCCCGAGCCCGATGTCGTTGCGGTTGGCTGTTGCATAGATCATGTCGAGTTTCATCGAGCCGTCGTTGCTGTTTGCCGACAGGTCGCGCAGGCTCAATACGCCATTCTTCATGCCGATTGATGAGTGCAGACGGTTGAGCACAAGGTTGGCGTAATAGGTGGTGTCGTTCATCAGGTCGATGTCAACCACCACGTTGCTTGGCACGAGGATGGCATAGCGTATAGTGTCGGCGTCTTCCTGTGTGGCGCTCTCCACATTGCGTTGCATGCGCTCGTCATCGTCGTTGGCATTGATTGTGAACGAAGCTTTTTGCTCCTCATTGTTCGCAAAATTGTTGCCCTTGTACAATGCCGCCATTAGTTCGTTGAGGTCGAGAGTGCGAGAGTTGGCAACAAGCGAGATGGTCAGCGGGTTGCGTCGCGAGCCGAGCAGCGTGCTGCGGATATTGTCAACCGCACCCGTCAGCTGCAAATCGCTTTTGCCCACACGATAGGTTATGTTGTTGATGTCGAGTTTCTGGGTGTTGAATGTGACGTCGACGTCGCTCAGACGGTTTCTGAGCGGGAAATAAGGAGTGAACAGACGGCCTCTGAGGGCTGTTATGTTTCCGTTGAAATCCCAGTTGCGTATCAGCCGCTGCCACTGCCTGTCGATGGCAAAGTCGGCGCGGAATGAGGTGTCGGCTGCCTCCTCAGCCAACCGCCTTTGTCGGCGTTCTTTTCTGTAGATTGTCCTCAGGGAGTCGCGGCTGAGATTGGGATACAGACGCTGCAGAGAGTCTATCCGAGCCTCTGTCCGTGAGTTTTGTTTCTTCACGCGCTTGTTTGCGCTCAGCTGTATGTTGCCTTCACGCAGACTCATCATCGTGGTGCGGTCCCAATAGCGTATGCGGTCTGCTTTGATGCCGAAGCTCAATATCGGAGTGCGACCAAGTCCTTGGAACCGTCTTATTGAGGCATTTGTTTCCATCCCCGACATTTGCATCTGTGTTGAGTCGGGGAGGCTCAGCATCGTAAAGCGTCCAAGCGTGATGCGTCCGCCGAGAGGCGTGATGGCTGTGGTGTCCATCAGGTTGTGCATTTCTCCGGTGCTGCCCACTCCGGCTTTTAGACGGCTGGCGGTGACATGTCCGTGCGGGTCGGCAATGATTGCCGAGTCTATTTGTATGGAAGCCATGAGAAGGTTGCGTGTGATGTTGTCCTGTCCTTTGATTTTGCTGTCGGTGCCGAAGCGAATTACGCTGTGGTCGACAAACATGCGCAGCGAGTCGGAAGGCACGGAATAGCGCACATTGCTCAGTGTGGCGTTGCCGTTGGCGCGGATGCGGTGGAAGGTGTTGACAGAAAAGTCGCTGACGTGGAATTTCACGTCGGTGTTGAGCGAGAACAGTCCGGAAATCGTGAACGGCAGTTGCTTTGGAGCAAGCCGAGATGCGCGTGCAAGGTCGAGCCGACCTTTGATTTTGGCTTTTACCGACGGGTCTTTTATTATTTCTGTAGCAGAGCCTGATATGTCAAGACTGATACCGAATCCTTCCATCAGCAGTTTGTTGAGAGTCAGTTGGCTGGCATCGGGATTCTTCCCGTTGAACGCAATCTTTGCATCAGCGGCAAACTTGTCAATCCTGGCATTGTGGCGTGTGTTGGTAACGTAGCATTCCGGGATGGTCAGTTGCGCTGCGAATGTTGGCAGGTCTTTTCCGCCTATGACGTATGGCTTTTCAAGGTGCAGCGCCATCGACAGTTGCAGGTTGGTGCTGTATTCGTCAAGACTTTTGCGGTATTTGTCGGGGGCGTTTGCCAATACCTTGTCGTAGACCACAGGACCTATGCCTATGTCGAGCTTGTCGACCGATGTCTTGTCTGCCATCTTTATCGCCGCGCTTATTGTGGCGGGCACATCTGCTATGTTGATTGAAAAATCGTCAAGAGCCAGATTCTCGGGTTTGGCAATGTCCCAAGCCACGTCGCCTCCAAGACGGAATGGCACAGAATGGTTTATATCGGCTTCGGGAACGCTTGCTTTGACGTTGCCTCCAAAGGCGAGGCGATAGCGTTTCTCCTTGTCTTTGAAATTTAGCGAAAGGGTGTCGGTGTGCAGCGTGAAGTCCATGCCGCTTTTGAGGTCACGGTAGCGGATGCCGCGGTTGTTAACGATGTTGAGGCGCTCAAGCACGAGCGACTTCAAGACGATTGGCGTGCTCTCGCTCTTTTCCTTGCTTGGCGGCACAATCATGTAGTTGTTGAGGGAGTCGTTGACCGTCACAAGGTTGACTTTCGGGGAGTCGACAAAGATTTCTTTTATCTCAACGTCCATCAATGCAAGACGCGCAAGATTGAACCGTGCGCGCATGCAGCCCACGTCGAGCAGCGAGTCTACGCCTGCTGGCAGCGAAGCCTTATGCTTGTCGAGCGTGCGAGAGCGCACATTTAGACCATCGACATCGACGGTCATGTATGGGAACGTTTTCCATACGGTAAGTTCCATACGCTTGATTTTAACATCCGCGTTGAGGTTCTCGTTTGCAAGGCGTTCGGCAATAGGTGTCAGCCGGTCGGGTGTCAGAATCCACACCGTCAGGCACAGCGCCATTACCAGCAGCGCCGCCACCGACCCGACAGTCCATGCTGCCGTTTTCAGTGTTAGTGCAAGCCATCGAGGCATACGCTTGTCTACTGGCTTCGCAGCCTTTTCTGTCGCTGTTTTCTCTGATATGTTTTTGTTTGTATTCTCTTCCATAATCGATTGATAGTGCAAAAATACAAAAAAAATGGCGAATGAAAAGGGATTTTAGATGTCTGGTATGTCGGTGATGTAGCCGTTCATTATGGCATATACGCTCAGTCCGGAGATACTGCGTATGCCGAGTTTGGCTGAAATATTCTTGCGATGGGTCAATACGGTGTTGATGCTGATAAACAGACGGTCGGCTATTTCTTTGTTGGTCAACCCTTTTGCCAACAGGCAAAGCACGTCGATTTCACGTTGCGACAGCTCGTTGCCGTCGGAGCGGTTGTGGCGCGACATCTCGATTATGTCGCCGAGTTGCTTTAGAAATGCAGCCTCGTCGCAATGGCGGTTGAGCGTAAAGCCGATATTGTCGTCGGTTGAGTTGGACAGCAGGGCAAGCCGGTTGCGCTTGGGAATGAAAAATCCCGGCAGGGAGGCGAAGGCGTCGGCGTCGGCAATAAACAGGTCGGCGGCAATGTCGGGTTCTGCTGCCACTGCCGATGGTCTTGTCCACGAAGCCTCCACGTCGAACATATTGGCAAGAGTCTGTTTCAGACCTATTGCCACAGCAGTGTCGTCGGTGATGATTCTGACATTCAGATTTGTCATAGCGTCACGTCGTTAAGAGTTTCGCGAGTTGAGTGCATCGACAAGCGGTCGGAGCACGCGGTTGCGGATGCGGTTGTTCTGGCGAATGTCCTTTTCAAGACTGATGACGGCGAAAAGCACAGCGTGGCAAAGGTTGCGGTCGTAGTCGCCACGCAGATGAATCACAAACATGTTTATCAAGTCGCTCAATTTGTCCTCGATTGAGTCTGATTCCGCCTGTACGGCATTGCCGGCAACAGAAACTTCGGAGTTCGACTGTTCGGCAGAGATTATGGCGTCAAACCACTGATTGTCGCTGTCGATGCGCCGCTCTATCTCCGTTTTCACCTCTCTGTAGAAATTAAACAGCAATGGAAGGTTGTTGTTTGAGTCGCTGCGCGATATGAGAGCTGCGAAATGACGCTCGATGTTTGGCAGCTGGTTGCGCAGGTAGGAGTTGTTTGTCTTGCGCAGATAGTCGACCACGTCGCCGGCATTGAAAGCTCCGGTCACATTTTCCAGAAAAAACGATTCGTGGATGAACGCGTTCAGGATTGTGATGAAAAATGATGTGTCAATGCCTTTTTCTTTGCAGATTGACTTTATGGTGCGGTCGCCCACACCGAGCACGATGTCGAAGCGGTTGATTACTGGGACAACCGAAGGCTCGTCGACAATCACTTCGCAAAGCTTGGTGTCAGGAGTTACTAATGCCATATTGCTGAATTCTTATGGTTTCTTCGTCGGTGACGATTGTTGGAATCTTTATGTCGTGAGGTTCTGCCGGAATGTGCTCCACTATCTGGATGGCGTAGGCGGCGCCTATCAGCGGACAGGTGGCGTTGTGCAGCAGACGGTCGTAGAATCCGCGTCCGCGTCCGAGACGGTTGCCGCGGCGGTCGAATGCCATAGCCGGAACCACAACAAGGTCAATCTCTGAAATGTCGCGGCATTCGTTGCCCGTTGGCTCGTCGATGCCGAATGCTCCTTCTGCGGTGTCGCCGGGTCGGTAGGGCAGTATGTCGAGGTCGTCGCCGGTGACGCGCGGCAGGAAAATCTGCTTTCTGCCATACCAGCGGCTGATGAATTCATCGGTGGAGATTTCATCGGGCAGGGAGGCGTAGACGAGTATGCGGTCGGCATCGATAAACTCCTGGCATTGCTCGAGCCGTGAGAAGCATTTGCTGGCGGCAATTGCCTTCTGTTCATCGGTAAGCATGCGCTTGAGCTGACGGATGTCGCGTCTGATGTCGGTTTTTGTAGCCATCACCGTTTCCCTTTCTTTTTCTTGGTGCTTGTCAGAGTGATTGGAAACTTGCCCTTGCCGTCGTTGAGCGCTTTCAAGGCGGCGTTGACTGTATTGTCGGTGCGGTTGTAATAGCGGTAGAACTCTTCCGAGCCGAGCACGTCGCGAATCACGAGGGCACGCAGCTGGCGTGCTATCAGCGAACGGCTAAGGTTTATGTAGTACCAACGCATCGGCACGCCGTTGTCGCGGGCATAGCATACAAAATCGTATGTCAGGGCGTCGTCTGACGGCATCATGCCCATCAGCTGCTTGACGGTCTTGACGTTTTTCAGTTGGTCGCGGTTGATGTCGACGTAGGTGTAGACATACTGCTGCAGCAGCCCGAGGTTGGCGACGGCGCGGTAGTAGGTGGTGATACCAGTGGTGTCGTTGGGCACAAATATGTCGGGCACGATTCCTCCGCCACCATATACGATTCTTCCGTTGGCAGTGCGGAAAATCTTGCTTTTGTCCACCTTGATGCTGTCGGCGCTGTAGAGCTCGCCGTGGGAGTATCGGTCGTAGAGCTCCTTTGAGTAGTCGTCTTCGTCACCAAGCGTGTAGTCTTTCTGTATGCATCGGTGCGACGGCGTGTAGTAGCGGGCTATAGTCAGACGGATTGCGCTGCTGTCGGGCAGGTAAATCTGCTTCTGCACCAGTCCTTTTCCAAACGACCGTCGACCCACAACAAGTCCGCGGTCGTTGTCCTGCAACGCTCCTGCCATAATCTCGCTGGCGCTTGCCGAATACTCGTCGATCAGCACGGCAACCTGAGCGTCGTGGAATGAGCCTTGGTCATCGCTCCACACCTGTATGTCCTCACGCTCTTTGCGTCCTTTTGTGTAGACAATAAGTTCGCCCTGTTCCAAAAATTCGTTGACCATCAGGATAGCCATTTCCATATATCCGCCGGGGTTGCCGCGGAGGTCGACGATGTAGCGGGAGGCGCCGTCTTTTTTCAGCTTCGACAACGCTGCGAAAAACTCATCGTATGTGTTCTTTCCGAACTGTGCGATTTTGATGTATCCTGTCTTGTCGTCAAGCATATACGACACGTCGATGGTGTTCATCGGGATGTCGTCGCGTGTGATGGTGAAAGTCAGCGTCTTCTTTGATGTGTTGCGTTTCACTCCGATTCTCACCTTTGTGCCTTTTTCTCCGCGGATTTTGCTGCGGATGCCCTCTGCCGTCAGCGTGCCGCCGACAATCGACTCTCCATTGACCGAGATTATGCGGTCGCCGGCAAGCATTCCCACTTTTTCCGCCGGTCCGTTGGGAATCACTTGGTCAACGTTGGCGGTGTCGTTCATCATGAAGAACGACACGCCGATGCCGCTCATCGAGCCGTCGAGTTTCTCGTTCTCTGCACGGATGTCGGAAGCGGGAATGTAGTATGAATGCGGGTCGAGGTTGCCGATGATTGCCGGAATGGCTTGCTCCACAAGGTCCTTCACGTCGATGGAGTCGACATATTCACTTTGGATCAGGTTGAGCACGGCATTGATCTTGCGGTCTTTGTCGAGTGTGAATTTTTTTGTTGATATGTAGTTGCCTATGACGATACCGAGCACAATCGCTATCGAGATAACCAATGGATACCAAATTATGGAATTATGTTTAATTCTCATTCTATTGTTGTTTGTTATAGATTGTTTTCCGCTTCAGTGTCAGTGTCGATAAAAGAGCATTCCACTCCTGCCTCGCGCAAAAGGTCGAGTCCGTCGCTGAGCCGGTAGAGCTTGGAGAAGACCACGCGCTTGATGCCGGCTTGGATTATCAGCTTGGCGCACTCGATGCATGGAGAGTCGGTCACATAGAGCGTGGCACCGTCGCTGCTGTTGTTGCTTCGCGCCACTTTCGTGATGGCGTTGGCCTCGGCATGGAGCACGTATGGGTAGGTGTGGTTGGTCTCGTCCTCACAAACGTTGTCAAAGCCCGAAGGAGTGCCGTTGAACCCGTCGGAGATAATCATTTTGTCCTTGACCAGCAGCGCGCCCACTTGGCGTCGCCGGCAATATGAATTTTCCGCCCATATCTGAGCCATCCGCAGGTAGCGGTGGTCGAGCAGATGTTGCTTTATTGAATTGTCCATTTCTTACGCATTGAACATCAAAATGTTGGCAATAATACAGTTGCCTCGTATGCATTGTTTGCAATCAGTCTGCAAAAATACGAATTTTCAGCGTGATATTGACCGCCTGACACTACTTTTTTGTTAAATTCTCGCTATCTCGCAGATTTTTCGTATTTTTGTAGATTGAAAAAAATGCATAATATGGCTCAGAACAAAAAAATACGCGTTGGCATTACCCACGGGGACATCAACGGGATTGGATATGAAGTGATAATGAAGGCGCTTGAGGATCCTTTGATGACGGATCTGTGCACGCCGATTGTTTATGGCTCGTCGAAGGCGCTGTCATACCATCGCAAGGCTTTGGAGATGGGAAACGTGAACTTCACGCTTGTGCCGCGGGCGGAGGATGCCGCCGACGGTGTCAACAACTTGGTGGAAGTGGTCGACGGTGAGGTGAGAATCGAGCTCGGATCGCCGAGCGAGGCTGCCGGAAAGGCTGCGCTGGCTGCGCTGAAACGTGCTGCCGACGACCTGCGCAACGGCATCATCGACGTAATGGTGACGGCGCCTATCAACAAAGACTCCATCCAGGGCGACGATTTCCATTTTCCTGGTCACACGGAGTTTTTGGAGTCGCGCATCGGCGAGGGCAACAAGGCGCTGATGATTCTTTTCGACGACCATCTGCGCGTGGCGCTGGTCACCACCCACTTGCCTTTGGCTCAGGTGCCTGAGGCGATAACAAAAGATGCCATCGTGGAGAAACTTGAAATCTTCAATGATTCCTTGAAAAAGGATTTCGACATCATAAAGCCGCGCATCGCTGTGCTGTCGCTCAATCCGCATGCCGGGGAGAACGGTATGCTCGGCACGGAGGAGAAGGAGGTGATAACGCCTGCCATTGAAGAGGCTTATTCAAGAAAAATCATGGCATTCGGACCGTATGCCGCAGACGGATTCTTCGGTAGCGGGCAGTATACGCACTTCGATGGTGTGCTTGCCATGTACCACGATCAGGGTCTGGCTCCGTTCAAGACAATCGCGATGGACGACGGCGTGAATTTCACTGCCGGACTCCCGTATGTGCGCACTTCGCCCGACCACGGCACTGGATATGACATCGCAGGAAAGAACCAGGCAAGCGAGGCCTCGCTGCGCTCTGCGATTTTCAAGGCTATCGACATCTTCAGAAACCGCACGCGCTTTTATGAAATGAACGCACATCCGTTGCGTCGCCAGTACTACGACAAGAGCGGCGACAAGGAGGTGCTCGACTTGACAAAGGACGATGATGAGTCGTCGGAAATCCTTAACGCTTAAAAACGAAAGAAAAATGAACTATGCGATAATAGCCGCCGGCGAGGGTTCGCGTCTCGCACAAGAGGGCGTGGCAAAACCAAAACCGCTTGTCGACATCTGTGGCGAACCGATGATAGGCCGCCTGATAAATCTTTTCTGCCGCTGTAATGCGGAGAGCATCAGCATAATCGTCAACGAGCAGATGACTGAGGTGCGCGAATATATTGAGAGCCTCTCGCTCGACATCCCGCTGAACCTGGTGGTGAAGACAACTCCGAGCTCGATGCACAGCTTTTTCGAGCTTTCAAGGGTAATCCCGAAAGGACGCTTCTGCCTGACAACGGTCGACACTATCTTCCGCGAGCAGGATTTCCGTCCATATATCGAGGCGATGGAGGCTGATGAACGTTATGACGGAATGATGGCGGTGACCGACTATATCGACGATGAGAAGCCCCTGTATGTGCAGACCGACGACGATTTGAACATCACGGCTTTCCGCGATGAGCGATATGATGGCGCAAAATACATTTCGGGAGGCATATACGCTCTCAATGAGAAAGCCATCGATGTGCTTGCCGACTGCATGGAGCGAGGCGTGGCGCGTATGCGCAACTTCCAGCGCGCGCTCGTCGACGCGGGTCTGAGACTGAAGGCGTATCCGATGGGGAAAATTCTTGATGTAGACCATGCCGGCGACATCGAGAAGGCGGAAAATTTCATCAACAGCAAATAAAGTTTAGAAACAACATACAAATGGCAGAAATAACAATTGCCGGCATTATGAGAGCCGGTGCTTACTCGCCAAACCATATCGGCAACGACGCTGCGATTTTCAACGCTACGGCAGACCAGCTGCGCAAGCGCGGTTGCACGGTCAACATCTACAGCGAGGAGCAATTCAACAGCGGCAAAGTGAAGGAGCGCGTAATCCTCAATATGTGCCGTGAACAGGAGTCGATAAAACGCCTTCAGGACATGGAGGATGATGGCTGCATTGTGGTGAACTCGGGCTACGGCATCGAGAACTGCACACGCGAGCGCATGACACGCATTCTGATGGGGCACAACATCCCGTATCCCGACAGTGTTATTGTCAACACCGACGAGGCTGTGGTAAACCAGCTGAGAAAGGCGGGCATCAACAACTGCTGGATAAAGCGCGGCGACTTCCATGCCATGCATAAGGAGGACGTGAGCTATGTGCGCCATGCGGAAGAGGCGCAGGAGGTGCTGCAGGAATATTTCTACCGCGGCATAAAGCGTGCAGTAATCAACCGTCATCTTGTGGGCGACCTTATAAAATTCTACGGCATCCATAACTCGCCGTTCTTCTTCTGGTTCTATCCTTTCGACGAGGGGCACAGTAAATATGGACTTGAGGCTATCAACGGCAAGTCGAAAGGCATTGATTTCGACATCGAGCGCTTGAAGAACATCTGCCACGACGCTTCCGAGGTTCTCGGCGTGGAGATTTATGGCGGCGACTGCATCGTGTCGCCGGAAGGCGACATCCGCATCATCGATTTCAACGACTGGCCAAGTTTCGCGCCTTGCCGCAACGAGGCTGCTCCGTTTATTGCCAAGGCGGTGCTGAATTATGTCAAATCAAAACTTAAATAACGACGTCGATGAATATAAAAGAATTGAAAGCGTCTTATAAAGACACCCTCAAGTCGATGGACACGGAGGAAACGATCGACCTTTGTTTCTATCGCCCGATAGGTTATATGTGGGCTGTGCTGTGTGCGAAACTCGGCATCAAGCCAAACGCCATTACGATTGCTTCTATATTTATAGGTGTGGCGGCTGGAGTGATGTTCTATTTCGACGACCTTTGGCTGAATATTGTGGGGGTGTTGTTGCTCGTTTGGGCAAACTCTTTCGACAGTGCCGACGGTCAGCTGGCGCGTATGACGCAGCAGTACTCACGCCTCGGTCGTATACTCGACGGTCTGAGCGGCGACTTCTGGTTTGTGGCGATCTATTTGGCTATATGCTTCCGTGAAAACTGTACCAGCGTGTTCTTTATGGAACACCAGTGGGTCATTTGGGCGATAGCCGTAGCCGCAGGTCTGTGCCATGCGAAACAGGCTGCAGCTGCCGACTATTATCGCCAGTTCCACTTGTATTTCTTGAAAGGAAAAGAAGGAAGTGAGCTCGACAGCGTGGAGCAGCTTGACAAGGCGTATGCCGCTGTGCCATGGAAGGGAAACTTCTGGAAGAAGACCACGATGTTCTTCTACCGCAACTATACCGCAAACCAGGAGGTGCTCACGCCACGCATGCAGCAACTGCGCCGCGCCTTGCGCAAACGTTTTGGCGAGGGGGAGGTGTCGCAGTCGTTCCGCGACACATTCCGTGCCGGCAGCAAGCCGTTGATGAAATACACCAACTGGCTGTCGTTCAATCTGCGTTCGATAGCGCTTGTATGCTCGCTGCTCGTCAAGATGCCGTGGCTCTATTTCGCTTTCGAGCTGGTCGTGCTCAATCTGATGCTTGTATATATGATTTGGCGGCATGAGCGCATGTGCCGTAAATTTACGGAGGAGGTTGAAAATGGCAAATACTGATATTAAGGGTGCGATTTTCGACTACGGCGGCACAATCGACAGCCGTGGCGACCATTGGAGCGAGGTGATTTGGGACGGATACCGCGAAGCTGATGTGCAGGTGACGAAGGAGCAGTTCCGCGACTGCTACGTCTATGCGGAGCGTGAGCTGGCGAAGACTCGCCATATACTGCCCGAGCATAATTTCTACGACCTGTTGCTCATCAAGATGCGTATCGAGATAGGCAACCTCGTTGAAAACGCAGTGCTCCCTTCTGATTATCCCGTGGAGGAAAAGGCGCTTGCCGTGGCGCGCTATTGCTATAACCGTGCGAAGGAATCGGTTGAGGAGGCGCGTCAGGTGTTGGATTTTGTGCATGAGCGGGTGCCGATGGTGCTCGTGAGCAACTTCTACGGCAATGTGGAGACGGTGCTTGCCGATTTCGACTTGGCACGCTATTTCAAAAAGGTTGTTGAAAGCGCTGTAGTTGGCATACGAAAGCCCGATCCGCGCATTTTCGCGCTCGGTGTGGAGGCTCTTGGCGTCCCGGCAGAGAATGTGCTTGTCGTTGGCGACAGCTATAAGAAGGATATCGTGCCGGCTGAGTCTATTGGATGCCAGGTGGCGTGGCTCAAAGGAAAAGGATGGACGGCGGAGGAAGATGCCGTCACGCATCCCGAAATAATCAAAAAACTCGAGGAAATCGAAAAACGCTTCGTTTAGAAATTTTCACAAAATAAGGCGCAATCAGGTAGTATTTAACAAATATTATCTGATTGCGCCCTTTTTTACCAAAGTTTAGACCATTTGGACCATTTATTTATTTAAAAATAATTTTGCATTCAGGAAAATAGCAGTACTTTTGACCCGTGGATTTTGGTCCGCAAGACAAATTTGAAAACAACTCAAAAGAAAATATTCTGAAAAATGGAAAATTGCAACGTTAAAAAAGCAGAAGGCAAACTTGGCGTACTTGTAGTAGGTCTTGGTGCCGTTTCAACAACATTTATGACAGGTGTATTGATGGCTCGTAAAGGTTTGGCTAAACCAGTGGGCTCAATGACACAATACGACAAAATCCGCGTTGGCCGCGGTGCTGAAAAGAAATATCTTCACTATAAAGACATCGTGCCTTTGGCAGATTTGAACGACATCGTTTTCGGTTCTTGGGACGTTTATCCTGCAAACGCATACGAGTCGGCTATCAACGCTGAGGTGCTTAAAGAAAAAGACATAGAGCCGGTTAAGGACGAATTGGTTAAAATCGTTCCTATGAAGGCGGCTTTCGACCATAATTATGCAAAACGTCTTGACGGTGACAACGTGAAAACTTGCGCTAATCGTTGGGATATGATGGAGCAGGTTCGCGAAGACATCCGCAACTTCAAGGCAGCAAACAACTGCAGCCGTATCGTTGTGCTTTGGGCGGCTTCTACTGAAATCTACGTTCCGGTAGACGAGAAGATCCACGGCTCTCTCGCTTCTTTGGAAGCAGCTATGAAGGCTGACGACAAAGAGCACATCGCTCCTTCTATGTGCTACGCTTACGCAGCTCTTTCTGAAGGCGCTCCTTTCATTATGGGTGCTCCTAACACCACTGTCGACATCCCTGCTATGTGGGAGCTCGCTGAAAAAACCAAGATGCCTATCGCCGGTAAGGACTTCAAGACTGGTCAAACCTTGGTTAAGTCTGGTTTCGCTCCTATCATCGGAACTCGTTGCCTCGGCTTGTCAGGATGGTTCTCTACAAACATCCTCGGTAACCGCGACGGTCTTGTGCTCGACGAGCCTGCAAACTTCCACACTAAGGAAGTCAGCAAATTGTCTACGTTGGAGTCAATCCTCGTGCCTGAGAATCAGCCGGATCTCTACAAAGACTACTACCACAAAGTGCGCATCAACTACTATCCACCGCGCAACGACAACAAGGAAGGATGGGACAACATCGACATCTTCGGATGGATGGGCTACCCAATGCAGATCAAAATTAACTTCCTCTGCCGCGACTCTATCCTCGCTGCTCCTCTTTGCCTTGACCTCGTGTTGCTCAGCGACTTGGCTGCACGCGCAGGACGCTACGGAACTCAGCGCTTCTTGAGCTTCTTCCTCAAGAGCCCGATGCACGACTACACTCAGGGCGAGGTACCTGTAAACCATTTGTTCCAGCAGTACGTAATGCTCAAGAACGCTCTCCGCGAAATGGGCGGTTACGAGGCTGATGAGGAAATCGATTAATCTTCCTAAAAAAATATAATAAAAGCGAGGCTGCGTCGAAAGATGCAGCCTCGTTTCATTTAGGGGGGTGGTGACCCTTATTTTTTCGAAAAGATGTTATAATGCTTTGTCGAGGTCGTCTATCAGACGGTCTACATTTTCCGACAGCGTAGCCCAGCTGGTGCATATACGCACTTCCGTCATGCCGGGAGTTAGGTGCTCCGTTGTGGAGAAGATGTAGCGGTCAGACAAATGCTCGATTACGCTGTCGGGAAGTATGGGGAATTGCTGGTTTGTGGTCGAAGCATAAGCAAGAGCCACACCTTTTGCCTCGAGCGCGCAGCGTATGCGCATCGCCTGTTCGACGGCGTGGCGCGACAGCTGCATGTAGAGGTCGTTTTCAAACAACGTCTCAAACTGGATGCCGAGCAGGCGCCCTTTGGCAAGCAGTCCGCCGTTTTGCTTTATCATGTATCTGAATCCCGGCGTGATTGACGGGTTGTTTATGACAACGGCTTCGCCGAAAAGTGCGCCGATTTTTGTTCCTCCGATATAGAACACGTCGCAGAGGCGAGCGATGTCGGCGAGTGACGTGTCGTTGTCGCTGGCGGCGAGTCCGTAGCCCAGACGGGCTCCGTCGAGAAACAGCGGCAATTCAAGCTTGCGGCACATCGCGCTGATGGCTTCAAGTTCGTTGAGATGGTAGACCGTACCCACTTCGGTCGACTGCGAGATGTAGACCATTCCTGGCTGCACGCAGTGCTCCAACCCTTTGTCGTCGAAATGGCGGCGATACACCTGCTCAATCAGTTGTGGCGTGATTTTTCCATTGATGCCTGGCACGGTGATTACTTTGTGTCCTGTCGACTCGATGGCACCGGTCTCATGCACGGCGATGTGTCCGGTTTCCACACATATCACTCCCTGGTATGGACGCAGAATGGAGGCTATGACGGTTTTGTTTGTCTGTGTGCCGCCGACGAGAAAATGCACATCGGCATCGGGGGCATTGCAGACGCGTCGGATAATCTGGCGTGCATTCTCGCAGTGGCGGTCTTTGCCGTATCCGGGGGTCTGCTCCATGTTGGTCTCTGCAAGTCGTTGAAGGATGCTTGCATGCGCTCCTTCGGTGTAGTCGCATTCGAAGTTGATCATAAAAGCCAAATTAGATGTTTCCGCAAATTTAGTCAGAATTTGCGGAATATTTGAGTCCTTTGATGAAAAATTACCGGGTGGAGTGACCGGTAATAAAAAAAACGGGACTCAACCAAAAGGATGAATCCCGCCCCAAACCAAATTTTATGCTTCTATTTTCTCATGCGTTTATTTGCGTTGTGCAAGCTGAGAGTCGAGGAAGAGGATGCCAGCCTCGCCGGCTTTTGCGAATTTCTCTGCCAAGTCTCTTGCAGTGGCTTCTTCCTCCACTTGCTCGCGGACAAATCCCCAAAGGAAATCCTGGGTGGCTTTGTCTTTTTCTGCCGATGCCACATCTACGAGCTCGTCGATGAGTTTCGACACGTGGCACTCGTGGTCATAGACGTTTTTAAACACTTCAGCCACATCGCCCCAGCCTGTAGGAACAACATCGACCATACCTACTTCAGCTTTCTCTCCGCGTTTGTTCAGGTAGTCGGCAATCTCGTAAGCGTGGTTAAGTTCTTCCTGCGACTGTTTCATCAGCCAGTTGGCGCATCCGTCAAGACCTTTGTTTTTCAGATAAAATGCCATTGAAAGATAAAGGTTTGAAGACCACATCTCTGCATTGATCTGCACGTTAAGCTCTTTTTGTAATTTTTCGGTCATCATAGTTGTATGTTTTTATATATTATCAGTTGTTTACTTGCCGCTCCTTCAAGCGGTCACTATTGGTTTCTGCCAAAAATGTGCCAGCGTGTGGATGGTGTCAATATGGCGGTTGTGGTGGTCGTTGTGTCACGAGGTGACTGCCATTTTGCAGGTTCGTGGAAAAACACTACATTTGCATTACAATGGAAAAAAAAGAAATGCAACATAAGGATATTGTCGCTGAACTGGCACGACGCTTGGAGCGGGGAGAGGCTGATGTGGAGGCTCTTGCCGACGGTTTTGCCTCTTTGCTGAAGGAGCATTGCGGCGCTCTCGAGACGGTCGCTGTGCCGGGTTTCGGCAAGTTTGAGGGAGAGAAGCTGATGGAGCGTGTGGAGGTGGATTCCGCCTCTGGACGCAGGATGCTTTATCCGCCCGAAATAAGAATGACGTTTGTGCCGGGCACTCGGCTTAAAACCCGCATTGCGGAGAAAGGAGAAGCCGGCGATGAGTAACCGAGTGCTTGTGTTGCAGGACATTGTCAAGGCGTTGTCGCATGAGACCGACACGTCGGAGGCTTTGTGCCAATCTTTTGTCAAAGAATTGTTTGCCATTGTTGCCGAACGGCTGATGGATGGTGAGTCGGTGACGCTTAAAGGCGTGGGTAGCTTCGATGTGGATGGTGGCGAGGTGCGTTTTGTCGCCGACCCGGATACGGCCGCTGCAATCAACAGTGCGTTTGATTGTTTTGAGGCGATAGAGCTTGCCGATGATTTCGACGGCGATGAGCCAGTGGCGGAGGATGAGACTCCTGACGCTGCCGAAGAGGAGTCGGCGACAACTGCTGATGAGACGGCCGGAACAGAGGACGTGGCGGATGAGAGTCCTGCCGACGGAGCGGAGCCGGAGGAAAAGGAAAGTCAGACTGACGGGCTTGAAGAGAGTGAGGCTGACAGCGAAGAGAACAAAGAAGAATGCACTGCTGAGACTGACGCCGATGATGAGACTGTGACTGAGGAAACTGCCGAAGAAGAGACGGAAGAAACTGCCGAAGAAGCGGAGGAAACAGTGGAGGAAGAATATGATGATGAGCCACAGCCGAAACGTGGCGGATGCCGTTTCGCTTGGGGATTCCTTGCCGGATTCGTGACGGCTGCGGTTGTAGCCGCCGTTGCGTGGTTCTGTCTGTTCGGAGTTGTCAAAAAACCGTTGTCTCAGCCTGCTGTAATTGCCGATGACACTGCCAAGGTGGCTGCGGCGGATTCCGACTCGACGGCTGCAGTGGAGAAGCCGCAGGAACAGTCTGAGGAAAAAACGGCTGAGCCGGAGAAGGAGAGCAAGAAGGCTGAACAGACGTTCAAGGTTACCAATACGGCATATCTGAGCAACATTTCCCGCAAATTCTACGGACATTACGCTTTCTGGGTATACATTTACTTGGACAACAAAGATATAATCACCGATCCCGACAATTTGCCTGTCGGAGCCGAGCTGCGCATTCCTGCGCCGGAGAAATACGGCATCGACAAGAATAATCCCGAGAGCATCAAACGTGCTGAAATAAAAGCTCTTGATATTAAAAACGGCAAATAGGGTGACGACCGTGGATTGACAAGAAAACGAGGGGCTGTGTCCCCATAATATATAGAAGACCATGAAATGGCCATACGCGCGATTATGGGCATTGTTGGCAACGGCATTTGCCGTGATTATGCTGTTGTCAACGTTTGACGACTTGCGGATTTTCGGGCATCAGATGGCTAAGGTAAAGACATCTCCCGAAGTCGGCGGTCAAGCCGTCAGGAGTGTTGCCGTGTCTGAAAAGAACGTTGCAGCAACCGATACGTGCAAGTATACGCTGCTCTTTGTGGGCGATTCTATGTTGGAGGGATTGTCGCCGCGTCTGGCTGCCTATGCCGAAGAAAACGGGCATTCGCTTTACACGGTGATTTGGTATGGGTCGACAACCGAAAAATGGGGCGCGACACATAAGCTGAGGGCATATATTGAAAAATTCAAACCTGGTTACATTGTGGTGTGTCTTGGAGGCAACGAGCTGTTTTTGCGCAATGTGGAACGCAGCCGTGCGGCGATGGTCGACTCCATCATTGCCGATATCGGTGGATTGCCATTTGTCTGGATCGGTCCTCCAAACTGGAAGCCAGACACGGGCATCAACCGCCTGATTGCCGGAAAGGTGGGCAACGGGCATTTCTTCCTTTCTTCAAATCTTAGTCTTGACCGCGCTTCCGACGGTGCTCATCCGACGCGCGAAGCCGCGGCGGTGTGGATGGACAGTGTGGCGGTGTGGATTTCCACAAAATCGGTATGCCCGATGCGCCTTGACGTTCCGCACAAACGCAGTGCCAAACCAGTGAAAACCATAGTTCTTACACCTGATGATTGACCGGCTCACCGACATATCCAGCACCTTTGGCGCATTTCTTGACAGCGAGGCTTTCTGGCTGGTGCTTCTTGTGTTTTATCCAATCTATGGGTTGCTTTATCGCCGGCGGTCGGCAATGATGGCGTTTGTTGTGGCATTCAGTCTGCTGTTTGCCTATAAGGTGGGCGGATTGATTGCATTGTCGGTGCTTGTCAAAGCCGTGGTCGACTATTGGTTGTCGGTATGGTTGTCGAATATCCGCAGTCGCAGCCGCCGTCGGGCATTGCTCGTTTGCTGTGTCCTGTTGTCGGTGGGAGTGCTTGTGTGGTTTAAGTGCGACGGGGGAATGATGCAGTCGGTGGCATCGATTGTCGGTGCAAACTTCCGGCTGACAGACACCGTTGTCCCTGTGGGCATCTCGTTCTACACGTTCCGCTCGGTCAGTTATATGGTTGATGTTTACCGTGGCGTGATAATCGCTCCGCGGCGTATGCTCGACTATGTGTTTTATCTCACATATTTCCCGGTGCTTGTGGCCGGACCGATTGTGCGCGCGGCGGAGTTTTTTCCGCAGTTGGAGGGCAACCGCCGCATCACGCCCCCTATGCTGTATGCCGGACTGTTTCTGATGATGAAAGGACTGCTGAAGAAGGCGGTGGTGGCCGACTATCTGGCGCAGTTCAACAACCTTGTTTTCGACAATCCTGCCGGCTATAGCGGCACGGAGGCTTTGCTCGCGCTGCTGGGCTACAGCGCGCAGATATATCTTGATTTCTCGGGCTATTCCGACATCGCCATCGGTATGAGCCGCACGCTCGGCATCGAATTGCCGCTCAATTTCCGATCGCCATATAAGTCGGTGAGCATCACGGAGTTTTGGCGCAGATGGCACATCTCGTTGTCATCGTGGCTGCGCGATTATATCTATATCCCGCTTGGAGGCAGCCGCTGCGGACGGTGGCGCACGAGATTCAACCTGTTGCTGACAATGGCTGTGGGCGGGGCATGGCATGGCGCCGGCTTTACGTTTGTGGTCTGGGGGGTGGCACACGGCATGGCATTGGTTGTGCAGAAGGCATTCTCACCGCTGGTGTCGCGGTTGCGTGCGCCGCGGCAGGTGTGGATAGCCGCTACGTTTGTTTTTGTCACGGTTATGTGGCTTCCGTTCCGTTGCGTCTCGCTTGCCGACACGGCGGTGATGTTCTGTCGCATTTTTACGGATTTCAGACCGGAAGTAATAGAGGCATTTGTGCGGGAACGTGCCGTATGGACGCTGATGCTGATAGCAGCCTATGTGCTTATATTCCTGCCCGATCGGATGTCGGAGTGGGCGGAGCGACGCTTTGTCGGGATGCGTTGGTTTGGCAAATTATTGCTGCTTTGCCTGTTGTTGCAGCTCATCATTGAGTTCAGTGCCGCCTATGTAGCCCCGTTTATCTATGCCGGGTTCTAAAAAAGTGGACGTGCAATCCTAAAACTATGAGATTTTTGGAAGTTTTAGGAGCGTCACGCCTAAAACTTTCGGTTTTTAGGTGGTTTTAGGATTGCCATTCCTAAAAAATATGTATATTTGCGAAGTCGAAACAAAAAAATCTGGTAGATGAAAAAAATAGAACGGCAAGTATATTTGAATAAGTTGATATCCTATAAGGATAAGAGTCTGATAAAAGTGATAACTGGAATCCGTCGTTGTGGAAAATCCACGATTATGGAAATTTATCGCGATTGGCTTAAGGACAGCGGTGTGTTGCCAGAGCAGATTGTTTACCTGAATTTTGAGGATTATGATTATTACGAACTTCGGGATCCAAAGAAACTGTATGACTATGTGAGGCAAAAAATACAACAAGACAAAATGACTTATCTGTTTTTTGATGAGATTCAGCAAGTCAAGGATTTCCCGGATGTCATAAACAGTCTTAATCTTAAACCGACTGTTGATATCTACATAACCGGCTCCAATGCGTACATGCTGTCGAGCGAGATTGCCACGCTGCTTTCTGGGCGTTATGTTGAGATTGCAATGTTGCCGTTGTCGTTTCGTGAATATGTGGCGGGAACAGATGGAGGACAGAATCTTCAGCAAGCCTATTCCGATTATATTGGCAGAAGCAGTTTCCCTTATGCGTTGGCTCTTGATTCGTCAGCGCAAATTGTTGATTATCTGAATAGTGTATATAATACGATTGTGGTAAAAGACATTATGGCCAGAAAAAAGTTGTCGGATGTGATGATGCTTGAAAGTGTGATACGGTTTGTCGCAGACAATATAGGCAACATACTCTCGACAAAACGTATCGCTGACATAATGACTGCTGATGGGAGGAAGATTGACCAGAAAACAGTGGAACGCTACTTGTCTGCCTTGTGTGAAACATTTTTTGTCTATGAGGTCAAGAGATTCAATATTAAAGGTCGGCAATTACTTAAGACTCTCGGAAAATACTATCTTGTTGACACGGGTTTGAGGAGGATGCTTTTGGGATCACGGTCGTTTGATGCCGGGCGCATTCTGGAGAATGTTGTTTATCTTGAATTGTTGCATCGGCAGAAAAAGGTCTATATAGGCAAACAGGATGATTTGGAAGTGGATTTTGTTGCCATTGATGAAAGCAATATCGCTTATTATCAAGTGGCGGCAACGGTAAGGGATGAAATGACATTGAAACAGGAACTGGCATCGCTGCAGCGTATAAGCGACCAATATCCGAAATATATACTTACTCTTGACGACGATCCTTCTGCCGACTATGACGGAATTAAGAGGATAAATGCTCTTAAATGGTTGATGGGGGAGTTTGATTGATGGTGATAAAGCAAATAAGACACGTCACTTTTGCAGTGGCGTGTCTTATTCGTTATGTCTTGGGTCGTTTGAAACCCCGTGCTGTTTCTACATTCCTACAACGTTGGCATAGTAGGCACGCACGTCGGTCCAGCGGTAGTAAGGGAACTGGGTGGTGGCTACTGGGATATGCACCTCATGCTCGTTGAGCAGCACTTTTACGAGAATGTCGTCGGTTGTGCCGCCTTTCTTGTTGAAGAACACGATTTGGAGGTTGGCGCACATTGGCGAAACCTTGAAGTCGGTCCAGTGCTGATAGAGAGTTTCCGGTTCGCGCCATGCCACATCGTAGGTCTCGATGCCCATCAGAGCAGCGAGTGGAGTGATGTTGGAGTCGTGGGCGAAACGCAGTGTGGCTGCCTGCGACGGATTGGCGATAGCTGCATCGGCGCTCTCAATGATGTTGCGGAGCAGCGGTTTCGAGCTGTCGCGGACAGAGCCGTTTGAGTCGGCGTGGTTTGCGCAGGTGGAGTAGAACTGATAGTTGAAGCACTGCCACAGGTCAAACAGCTCCTCGCTGGTGAACAGGTCGTAAAGACGTATCGGTGTCTCCATGTTCTGGAGGTCGGCTGCAACCCAGTAGAATTGCCACATAAGTTCTTTTGACTCTACATATTGTTTGGCATACTGCTTGTCGGCAAACAAAGCGGCGATAAAGCGGTCGGCATTGGTCTGCGACGCGCGGAAATTATTGTAGGCAGCGCGCCAGATGCCCTTCTTCCCGCAGAAAGCGTTGGCCTCGTCGGTGCGTCCGGTCAGATAAGGCATGTATTTCTGCGACGACTCGTAGGAAATCTTCAATTTGGGGTTGAGCTCCTTGAGTTGGTCGCCGAATGCCGCCATACTCATGGCACAGCGCAACACTACTGATGATCGGGCTTCGATGGAACGGTCGCCCTTGAAAACCTCAGGGAATGCGGTGAACATACGTTCTGCCACACCGCGGTGTTGGCGCACGCCAAGCGGAGAGAGGTCTTCGTTGCGTCCGGCTGCCTCTGCATAGATTTCGTGCAGTCGTTTGAGTGCGTCTTTGCCCAACGGACTGAGGGCGCCGGCTTTGTCGGCACGTTCGAGTGTCTCCATCGGGTTGGTGTATTCCGAGTCGCTGATCAGGTAGCGGGAGCCGTGGCGTCCGAAGTGGCTGATGTAGAATGGAGTGTAGCCTTTGGGTGCTTTTGTGTAGTGGTCTGTTGACTCTGGAGCCGGATAGGCATAATACACGCCGGCTGTTTTCTCAGGAGAAGCCAACATTTCCTCCTTTGTGGTCTGTGCCGCTGCTGGCAATGCTGCCGCCAGTGCCACGCAAGCAATCAATAATTGTCTCATAGATAATATAAAAATAGTTGGTTGTTTGTCTTTCGTCTTTTAAGTTGCTTTCTACCAGCCTCCAGAAGCGCCTCCTCCACCGGTGGAGCCTCCGCCGAAGCTTCCTCCGCCTCCGAAGCCACCACCTCTGGAGCCGCCACCCATCGGAAGGATTACCACAGGTGCAGCAGTCTTGGGGATTTCGTAGTAGATTTCCGATTTCTTTCCGCAGTTGCGGCAAATGTATGTGCGCATGCCGTAGCCGCAGCTGGTGGTGTCTGGTTGTGAGAAAATGCGGTCGCTTTCAAGATACGATGTGCGGGCGTGGCATTGCTGACATTCGCTGTATATGGTGCGCTTGTTGGGGAATGGGTACACGTCAACTTCGCCGCACGTGTCGCAGAGCCACACATCGTAGTCTATCGATTCGAGCTGTTCTTCAAGATCCTGTGCCGGAGTCAGATATTTGTTGTCTTCGTCTTCCTGCAGTTTGTGCATCTTGGAGTGGCAGTTTGGGCATATACGCCGTCTGTTGCGGCAATAGTGCATTGTGGCGAGCAGCACAATCAGTGCCGGCAGTGCCATGCCGAGAGTGAAGAATGTGGCGCAGATGTACAGTAGTTTGATTTTGTTAAGACGGTTGTAGCGGTCGAAACGGTTTTTGATGCTCGGTGTGAATGCGAGAAAAAGCACATAGAGCAGCAGGATTGCGGCAGCGGAGCCTGCCAGAGACATATAGCCATAGAATGCATTGTAGTTTTCTTGCTTCTCGTCGTTCTCGTATTTTGATTTGAGCTCAGCCACAGCACCGGGGGTGGTGAGCAGGGAGTCGATGCGGGCAACCGCTGAAAGCATACCGCTGTCGTAGTCGCCTTCGCGGAAATGCGGCACCATGCTGTCGCGGATTATGCGTCCGCAGATGATGTCGGGGAGAATGCCCTCTGCTCCGTATCCGTTGCGTATCACGGCTTTGCGTTCTTCTGTGCTGACAAGCACCAGCACGCCGTTGTTGTTGTCCTTCTTTCCGATGCCCCAATGGCGGAACAGTGCCGTTGCATAGTCGTCGATGTCGTTGCCGTCGATAGAGTTGACCACCACTGCCACTACTTCAGCCGACGATGACTGCCAAATGTGGGCGATGCTTCGGTTGAGACTGTCGACGGTGGCTTGGCGCAGCACTCCGTCGGGGTTGGACACATATTGGGTCTTGTCGGTCAGGTGCACGTTGGGTATTTCCTCAATGCTGTATGCCATGGCTGCGACCGCAGCCATGGTGATAAGAATTATTGTGGTTGAAAGTCTTCTCAAGTACATAGTTTTGATATTGTTTATACTGCCGGCAGGCTCAAGCCGTTGAGCTTGCGGAAAAGGTCGAGGGCATAGACGTCGGTCATGCCGGAGATGTGGTCGAGCACTGATTGTATCTTGCCGTAGGTTGTCGGCGAGCTGGTGTCGTATTGGTGTGGTATGCGGCTGAGCAACAGGCGTGAATAGTTCTTTTCAGGAAGCAGCACTGCGTCAATCAGCCGGTCGAGCAGGAACGTGATAATCTGGTTTCCGGCAAGCTCGATGTCGACAACGTCGGGCGAGTTGTAGATTTTTCTCCAAGCCGTGCGTGAGCATTCGGCGTAGCCGTTGCGTGCCACCGGCGATATGTGGTCGATCAGGCATCCCTCAAATTCACCGTTTAGGATGCATTCTTCGTTGTCGACAAACACTTTTGCGCATTCGCCAACCAATTCTCCCACCACACACGACCGAAGGTATGCCACTTTCTCATTGTCGTCGTCGATGTTGTCAAGCACACCGGTTATGTGCCTGCAGCGCTCGGGATTGAAAAATCCGGTGAGCAATGTGGTCACTTCCTCGATGCCTAAGATTTTAAGCTTGTGGGCGTCCTCTATGTCCATCACCTGATAGCAGATGTCGTCGGCAGCCTCCATCAGATATACAAGCGGATGGCGTGCAAACACGTCGGCCGATTTCTCGATGAGCCCGAGCTCGGTGGCAACCATGCGGAAGCAGTCGAGTTCTGACTTGAAAAATCCGAATTTGCCGTGTTTTGGTGTTGTTGACGACGTGTATGGATATTTTACGATGGCAGCGAGCGATGAATAGGTCATGGCAAGTCCGCCCTCGCGCCGTCCGCGGAATTGGTGGGCGAGCAGACGGAATGAGTTGGCGTTGCCGTCGAAGTTTACAAAGTCGTTCCACTCGGCTTCGGAGAGCAGAGGCTTAATGGTTTGTCCACGCCCCTCTGAGAAGTATGTCGCTATGGTGCGTTCGCCGGAGTGTCCAAAAGGGGGATTGCCCATATCGTGGGCAAGGCATGCGGCGCCTACAATTTCAACAATGTGGCTGAGCTTCTCGGCGGCGGCAGTGCCTGCATATTTTGGTTGCAGCTGGATATACACCTCGTTGGCGAGCGATTTGCCCACACTTGACACTTCCAGACTGTGTGTCAGGCGGTTGTGGACAAAGATGCTGCCAGGTAGCGGAAACACTTGCGTCTTGTTCTGCAATCGGCGGAAAGGGGATGAAAAGACAAGCCGGTCAAAGTCGCGCTGGAAATCGCTGCGCGTTTGTGCCGACGAGGTGCGGTAGCGCTCCATTCCGAGCCGCTTGTTGCAGATGAGGCGTTCCCACTGCATTGCTTGTTTCGTGGAATCTGTCATTTACAAATAAACTATTGTTGTTTTGGCAACTATAGTGCAAAATTAGCGATATGCGTGCAATTTTCCAAATTGCATAAAATGAAAAAGTGACGCCTACTTCTCCACTGTGATGCGGATGTCGTATGCCATAAGTTTGTAGCTTATGCTGTAGGGTGTTGCCGGACGGTTGGGCTTGCGTGAGTTTGCATAGTAGAAGGAGTGCTGCTTGTCGAAAGTGCGGATGCTCAGCTGCCGCATTTGCCCGGAAGGAATGTCGCACGGCACTTCATAGGTTGCTTCTTTTATGATTTGTCCGGTCAGTGCGTTTGTATACTGGAACTTCAGCGTCAGGTGTGAAATGAGGAAAGGCGTCTGGTTGTCGACAAAGAACGACTCAAATGCGTCGTTGACCGTCTTCTTGTAGCCCGACAGGATTATTTTGTCGGCAAACGAAGCGGTGTCGTTTTCCGCATTGATTGTCTTCATCAACAATGCCTTTTCCGAGATGCCTGCCACAGGACGTGTGGTGTTGGTTTTAGCCGACGCCAAAAGGGCAATGACTGCAGAGAATATGATAAACGCTTGACGCATAGTCTTAGAATATTAAGATTTCTTTTTTGTCTTCAATTTTGTGGAGACCGGGCGTTATTTCGGTCGATTGGATTTGAGGGTAAACTCTCACTCCTCCGAACACCGATGGCAGAAAACGCGTCAGGTTTACGGATATGTGCATTTTCAGACGTCGTTTTTGGATGAGTATCGATCCGTTGCCCAGTTCTGCCACGCATTCCACAGGAGATGTCAGCCTGTCACCGTCGACCACAGAGTAGAGCCACATTCGCATCTTTGATTTGTTTGCCGTTGTGGTCAGATAGCCGATTACGGTGCCGCAATCGATGGCTTCGTTTTCCGCCTCTACGGCAATAAGCTGATAGTTGAATTCCGATGATTTCCTGATTGCCACCACCATTTGTTCCTCTGGATAGTTCCATAGTCCGGTCAGGTTGTCGGTCGCTCCGTCGAGGATGCTGCGCGTGGCGTCGATGCGCGAGGCATAGCCCGGCAGCACCGTCGCTGTGTCGGGGATTTCAATTGCCGCTGCGCTTTGGAAGCAGGCAATGAATGCAGTCAGTATGCAGGCGGCAGCGAGGCGCATTTATCGGAATTTATATTGAAGGCCGAAACTGAACACTTCCTTGAATTGCCAATGAGAATTGTTGCTGTCGGTAATCTTCTGTGAGTCGTCGAAGCGCACGTGGGCATAAATCTGCGTTGACAGAAATTTGTTGATTGAGAAGCTCAGAGTGGTTTCCCAGTCGCCTTGCAGATACGAATAGTCGGAGAATGCGAATATGCGCGAGTTGAGCGAGATGTTGCGGGTCATTGCCCATCCGAATTTCACTTCACCGCTCGAACCGACCTGATGCTCTAATTTGTCGGGGTGGAGCATTTCGCCGTTGTCGTCGAGCAGCTTGTAGTGGGCGCGCCACATTTTCATATTGTAGGAAAGTGGCGACAGCGAGGCGTCGAACGCCACGTTGCCACGTTTGTTCTTTGTGCTGTATGCCATACCGATACCGGCGTTGAGTTCGCCCGGAGTGAGCAGCGACGCCGTCATCTTCCACGTGTTGGTCTGGAAGTTTTGCAGCAGCTGTGTCTTGAACTGCATGTTCATGCTGTAGTAGAACTTTTTGGTAGCCTTGACACCGAACTGCAGGTTCAATTGAAACAAATCCTCATTGATGTTGTAGCCTCTCAGCTCGTCGGCGGGAGCCGAGTTGACACCGAGTTTGTATTGCGTGGTCAAGTCAAACAGCAAGCGAGGGTGCAGTGTTTGGTTCAGTTTTAAATTGTACCACAGATGAGCCAGAAGGTTGATGTTTTTTTCGCCGCCTTGATACCAGTTGTCGGTCATATACGCTTGTGAGAACTGTAGCGTGGCGTCGAAGGCGTGTATCCAGTTTTTGCGTTTCAAATTATGTTCGGGAGCGGCTTCCGGAACTTCGAGTTTGCGCACCTCGATGGTAAGGATGTTTTTCTTCACGTCGAGTTTCGCCTCATATTGTTTCGGAGGCTCGGGCAGCATACTCAGGTTGTAGGGGACGAGCCATGGCGATTCCACGGCGAGACGTTGCAGATGCTCGTTCTCGAAGCGGTTTCGCCAAGAGAGGTTTTCAATCCATTCATTGTCGATTTCTATTGTCGGCATTTCGTGTTTTGTCAGCGATGCGACTGTGTCGGGCTGTTCCAGAGCCATCGGCTGTATCATCTTGTATGACGTGAACACCACTGGCAGAAACATGATGTCTGGACGGTTGTTGTCGGAGAGGGCGGCGATGGAGTCGGCGGTGTGAAGGAGAGATTCCGAATTGTCCACAGCGACGATTTTGCATTCGGGTGTTGTCCCTTTCTTCAACTTATTTGCCAGAGAGCGGCTGTTGAAGTAATTTTGGGCGGATGCTGTGACAGCCATTGCAGCCAGCAGCGTGAAGGACAGTGCGTATTTTAATATTCTCATTGTTTTGGATTGTCGTTTTTTTGTTTGTAAAGCACTTCGAGTGCCTTTTCAATATCGCGGCGGAAAACGAATATACGGGTCATTCCCAAAGACGTCCCTGGCATGGCGAACACTGTCGACAGCGTTTCTCCAACTATTTCCGAAGGTATGCCGTATTCATCCAGCACGCCCTTGACTATGTGGGCGTCTGGGATTGGCATAGAGCCTAAAAGAATCAAATCATCGGGTTTGTTCATATCGCAGATATTTTTATGCAAAGATAATGCAAATTGAATGCATTATATCAAGCTTGCTTGAATATTATGCTGAGATGCAGTTTATTTTATGCAAAGATAGTGCAAGGAGAGTGGAAAGAAAAGAGCTTGCTCAATTTTCTTTTCCGAAGCGCCGCCTATTTTATCACGAGTTGGTGTCCAGAATAGTATATCATAAACAACTCCGCTCGCATAATATGTTTGCAGGCGGAGTTGTCTATGTCGTTGATGTAATAAACCTGTCGGCTCTTATTTTATGCCGTTGCGGTCGAGCGCGCGGCGATAGCGTGCGGCGTTTTGCTGATGTTCGGCATACGAAGCTGAGAAATTGTGGCTTCCGGAGAAATCCTCCTTTGCACACATATAGATATAATCGTTCTGAGGCGCGTTGAGCACAGCGTCGAGTGTTGATTTCTCAGGCATTCTGATAGGACCCGGCGGCAATCCCTCCACGAAGTAGGTGTTGTATGGCGACTGCGTTTTTATATGCTCCAGCGTGATGCGTCGCAGGGTCGGGTCGCCGACTGCAAACTTGGCGGTCGGGTCGCTTTGCAGTTTCATGCCTTTCTCAAGACGGTTGAGGTATAGCCGCGCTATGGTGGCTTTTTCCGGTTTATAGGCGGTTTCGGAGTCGACGATTGATGCCAATGTTGACACCTCCACCTTGGTCAGACCCAATTTCTGAGCCTTCTTTTCGCGGTCGGTTGTCCAGAAAGCCTTGTATGCCGAGTTCAGTTTGTTAAGCAGATTGTCGGCTGTTATCGACCAGTAGACTTCATAGGTGTCGGGGATGCACATTGCTGGGATTGTTTGCTGGTTGAATCCGAGCGACTGGCAATAAGTGCTGTCGGTCATCAGTTTCAGCAGGTCGTCTTTTTTGAGAGCCAGTTGCTTCGACGCATTTTCAGCAAATTCATCCACCGTGCGCACATTGTTGAATGTGAATTTAATTGGAGTCTGCGCCCCCGACGACAGTGCCTTCCACAATGACAGTGCGCTCATTCCTTTTTCCACCTTGTACGCACCGATGCGTGTCGACGGGTCGATGTCGCGCACGGCAGTTAGCAATTCCACTTTGTCGGCAATGCTTTTCCCGAATCGTGTGGCGATGGTGTCAGTCAGTTGCTCTTTTGTCATTTCCGGACGCACATACAGCATTCCATCCCGCTCGGCGCTTGCCGTCAGCAGAGAAATCAGCAATGCCGCGCCTGCCATGATGATGACAAGCGCGACAATGAGTGCGATAAATTTTTTACGTTTCGTTTGTTCTGACTTTTTCAGAGTCTTTTTCTTCTTCATATTTCAAATATAGTAATAACCTAAATTCCGTAGCACAGAATCGTATAGTAACGCGGATATCCTCCGTCCGATGTCATGTGGTTGTAGGCAAGCGACACGTAGTGGCTGCCGTTGCGGTCATACCAAGTGACTGTTTTCTCTCCGTTGCGGTATTTTTGCGTTGCCGGCAATCCGTATTGGCTGCATATTTGCGAATATAGATTGTCGAAGCGCGAAGAGTCGTAGCCATAGGTCGACTGATAAAGTCTGGCAGACTGCATTCGTCCGCTTGAATCGTAGATAACAACACCGTCGTCCCACGAATAGTTCATCTCATAGACATTTCTCAGATAAACCTCGTTGTTGTTGTAGCCGTCGATGTAGTATCCGTCTCTGCGCAGATTGTCGATGCTGATGTTGATACTGATGCCGAACGGAAGTCCGAACACGGCGGTCAACATAGGTGCGGTAGGACATGGTCTGAACGCAGGCGGCGGCACTGGACGCGGGGCTGGCCGTACTATAGGCCGGTATGGGCGTGGTGGCGGTGGCGTTGGATGAAATCCGTGGTGATGGTTTGTCGAGCCTGGATTCCCCGGATGTCCGTAATGCCCGGGATTTCCAGGATTCCCCGGATGTCCGTGGTGGCTGCTGTTCGGGCGGTCGTAACGGTCGTTGCCTGGACGGTCGTAACGGTTGTTGCCTGGACGGTCGTAACGGTTGTTGCCTGGACGGTCATGACGGTCGTTGCCCGGTCGGTCGTGATGCTTGTTGTCCGGACGGCCGTGACGGTTGTTTCCTGGTTGTCTTTGCGGATTGCTGTCGGGACGGCGTCCTCCGCCGGGGTTTCCGGTGGTTGTTCCTCCGCGGTAGCCGGTGTGCTGTGCTACCATATAGGTTGCCGGCATCGATAATGCCAGAGCCAGTACCATTGCCAAATAATTCATCCGTTTCATAATTCTATAATTTGGGTTGTTAGTATCTATGACCACGAAAAAGTCCGATGGTTTAACTATGAATTGTTAAAATGTTAAATTTTACGGATGGTCGGTTTGTATTGTTGCGTACTGTTGTCAGTCTTCAAAATTTGCTGCAAGTCCGCCTTGCGACGTTTCTTTGTAGAGGCTTGGCAGGTCGTGTCCTGTGCGCTTCATCACCTCAACCACTTGGTCGAAACTCACGCGGTGGCGTCCGTCGGTGAAGTTTGCATAAGAGTTGGCGTCGAATGCACGGGCGGCGGCGAAGGCGTTGCGCTCGATACAAGGAATCTGCACAAGGCCGCACACGGGGTCGCACGTCAGTCCGAGGTGGTGTTCGAGTCCCATCTCGGCTGCATATTCAATTTGCGATTCGGTGCCGCCAAACAGCTGGCAGGCAGCGGCTGCTGCCATGGCGCATGCCACGCCCACTTCTCCTTGACATCCCACTTCCGCACCAGATATTGATGCGTTGGTTTTGGCAACGTTGCCGAAGAGTCCGGCGGTGGCAAGAGCCCGCACAATGCGCTCGTCGCTGATGTCGTGGGCTGTCTTGATGTGGTAGAGCACGGCTGGCATCACGCCGCACGACCCACATGTTGGAGCGGTGACAATCCGTCCGCCACAGGCATTCTCTTCAGATACGGCAAGGGCGTAGGCATAGATGAGTCCGCGGCTTTTCATGCTGCCCGACATTCCGCCGGAACGCACGTAGTAGGTGAGGGCTTTGCGGCGCAGCCCGAGTCCGCCGGGCATCACTCCCTCGGCGTTGAGCCCGCGTTCCACGGCTTTCTGCATGGTGTCCCACACTTCGCGCAGATATTCAATTATTTCTTTGCCTTCGCATTGCTCCACGTATTCCCAAAAGGAGTATCCTGTCGAGTCACACCATTGGAGGATGTCGCTGATGTGCGACATTTCGTAGACTTTGCGCTCTGTTTGCTCGTTGAAATGCTCGTTGGCGAGAGTGCCTCCGCCGATACTGAACACCGTCCAGGAGTCTACGGTGCTGCCGTCGGTGCCAAGAGCTTCGAATTTCATGCCGTTGGGGTGGAATTTAAGGAATACATCGGGTTTCCACACGATTTCCACTTCTCCTTTTTGCGACAGGGTGTCGATTATTGCCTGATCGGTAAGGTGGCCGCGTCCGGTGGCGGCGAGGCTTCCGTAGAGTGTCACTCGGAAATGGTCGGCATCCTTGCCCTCCGCGCTTTTCAGAAAGATGCTTGCTGCGCGTTTCGGACCCATCGTGTGGCTGCTCGACGGCCCGTGGCCTATGCGGTAGATTTGTTTTATCGAATCCATAGTGTTCTTAATAAAAAGGTCAATCAGTCGGGACGCGGCTGATTGACCTTGGATGTCGTTTTATTGTCCTGTTTTTATTTTACTCTCAGCACCTTTCCCGGATTAATGCGGCTCTTGGTGCTGATTCCGTTGAGTTTGCAAAGCTTATTGACTGTCGTGCCGTGGGCGTTGGCGATGGAGTAGAGCGTGTCGCCCTTCTTCACGCGGTAGGTTTGGCGCGAGCCGTTGGCATACGGATTGTCCTGCTTGTGCGCTCTCTCGGCATATGTCACGCTGCTGCTTGGAGCATAGTTGCGTGCCTGTGTGTATGTGCCTTTGTTAAACGTATAGTAGTCGGTATGCGTAGTCTGGTTTGCGAAGTCGAAGATTGCGCAAGGGTTGATTGCGTAGCCCATGAAACGCGTTTCGAAGTGGAGGTGCGGACCTGTGCTGCGTCCGGTGCTTCCGCCGAGGGCGATAGGGTCGCCGACATTCACTGTCTGGTTAGGCTTCACGAGGAAGCGCGAGAGGTGGCCGTATACGGTTTCCAAACCATTGGCGTGGCGCAGGATTACGTAGTATCCGTATCCGCCGCGTTCAAATCTTGTCAAACGCACTTTCCCGGCAAATGCCGCGCGCACGGTGTCGCCGGTGTTGAGTTTGAGGTCGACGCCTTTGTGCTGTCGTCTGAATCGTGGACGGTAGCCGTAAGGCGAGGTGATGAAGCCAGGGACAGGCATTGCGTAGTCAGACACGTCGATACGCACGTTGTTTGGCACCGCCTGGTGGGCGTAAGGGTTGACGAGATTGCTGTTCCATCCTTCGGTATAGATGTCGATTTCCGGTTCCTGTTCGTCTTCGAGGAGCTCGTTCATGAATTCGCGTGTCTCCTGCACCTTTATCTGGTCGCTCATGTCGCGCTGTGAAGCGATGAGGTCATGGTGCATGTTGCTGTGGGCAGAAACTGAACGCAGTTTCTGAGCCGCTATTGTCAGCGAGCAGCAAAGAAATGCGCCGATGCCTATTAACTTTGTTATCCTGTTTATGATCATCGTCCCGATGTTTTCTTTTGGTTTGCTGTTTTTTTAATGTTTAAAGTTCGTCGTCTGCATAGAGATACTTGAGCATCGGTGTCTCGTAGTCGGTGATTTCCTCCGGCTTGAAGAAGCGTCGGATTTCAATCTCGGCATTCTCTACAGAGTCGGAGGCGTGGACAATGTTCTGCTGTCCGCTCATGCAAAGGTCGCCGCGGATGGTGCCGAGCTCGGCGTGGCGTCCGCGGGTGGCGCCGGTCATTTTGCGCACCACGTCGACAGCCTCAAGGCCTTTAAGGCACATCACAACTACAGGTGAAGCCTGCATCGACTTTACGATTAATGGGAAAAACGGTTTGTCTGCCAAGTGAGCGTAATGTTCGCGGAGGATTTCATCGGAAAGAGTCATCATTTTCATACCGATAATGATGAGGCCTTTCTTTTCAAAGCGTGAGATAACTTCGCCTGCCAATCCTCTCAGCATAGCGCTTGGTTTAAGTATGACTAATGTTTTTTCCATGTTTTGCGATATTGTATTTTTTCTAAACGACTTCCAAAGATATATATTTATCTGCAAACGGCAAAATAGTAAAAGTGCTAAATCGATTGATTTTCACATTATTTGTGATTTTCACAATCGATTTAGCACAATTTTTGCCGAAAAACCCAGCCTATTTAAGCGCCACTTTTTGGCTGAGCCTTCTTCCTTTTGCCGTCTCGGCGATGGCGGTTTTTAGGATTCGCGCATGTGTTGTTATGATTGTCGCTATTGCAAATGGTGCGGCTTTCCCCTCGTTTTAACTGATTTTGCTCCAATCCACTTTTTTGTTGAAAAAGCGGTGTAGCTGCTCGGCGAGGATGCGGTTTTGAGGCGTCTGGAGATTGGGGTCGTCGGCGAGGACTGCCTCGGCAGCTTCGCGGGCGATGTTGAGAATCTGACCGTCGGAGCCGAGGTTGGCTATGCGCAGGTTGAATGCGATGCCGCTCTGCATGGTGCCCTCGATGTCGCCCGGACCGCGCAGCTGCATGTCGGCTTCGGCGATTCGGAATCCGTCGGTGGTCTCGGTCATGATTTCAAGACGCTGGCGTGTTTCTTTGGCGATGTTGGGTTTCGTCATCAGGATGCAGTACGACTGGTCGGCTCCGCGTCCCACGCGTCCGCGCAGCTGGTGCAGCTGCGACAGTCCGAAACGCTCGGCGTTTTCAATCACCATCACCGAGGCGTTTGGCACGTTGACGCCCACCTCGATAACCGTAGTAGCCACAAGAATCTGTGTCTGCTTGCTGGCAAACAGCTGCATCTGGCAGTCTTTTTCGGCAGGTTTCATCTTGCCGTGCACAAAGCTCACTTTGTAGCTGCGGAACGTGTTTCTGATATATTCAAATCCCTCCTCGAGCGCTTTCAACTCGAGCTTCTCGTTTTCCTGGATAAGAGGATACACGATGTATGCCTGTCGGCCGATCGACAGTTCGTGGCCGATGAGCCGGTTCACCCACTCGCGGTTGTTCTCGTAGCGCAGTATGGTTTGTATCGGCTTGCGTCCGGGCGGCAGTTCGTCGATTACCGACACGTCGAGGTCGCCGTAGACGGTCATGGCAAGCGTGCGCGGGATAGGCGTGGCTGTCATCACAAGCACGTGCGGCGGATTGAAGTTTTTCTTCCACAGACGGGCGCGTTGCGCCACGCCGAAGCGGTGTTGCTCGTCGATAATCACCAGCCCGAGGCATCGGAACTCCACGTTGTCCTCAATCACGGCGTGTGTGCCGATGAGAATGTGTATGGAGCCGTCGGTCAGTCCGGCGTGTATCTCGTCGCGTTTTTTCTTTTTTGTGGAACCGGTAAGCAGCTCCACGCGCACGCCTATCTTGCCTGCCATGGCGCTGAGCGACTCATAGTGCTGTGTGGCGAGAATCTCGGTGGGAGCCATCAGGCATGTCTGGAATCCGTTGTCGACGGCAATCAGAGCCGACATCAGCGCCACTATTGTCTTGCCGCTTCCCACATCGCCTTGCAGCAGGCGGTTCATCTGACGTCCGCTTCCGAGGTCGGCGCGGATTTCGTGCATCACGCGTTTCTGCGCCCCAGTAAGGGGGAATGGCAGCACGTCACTGTAGAAACGGTTGAAAAATTCACCGATGCGAGAGAAGACAAAGCCTTTCTGCTGTGCCTTGCGGCCGTTGGCTATGCGCAGTATGTTGAGCTGGATAAGAAACAACTCTTCAAACTTAAGCCGCAGTTTTGCCTTGTTGAGAAGGTCGACCGACTTCGGAAAGTGGATATTTTCCAGCGCGTCGCGCAGTGGAATCAGGTGATAGCGTTCGGTCACGGTCTGCGGCAGCGTTTCTGGAATGAACGCGGTCTTTGCCAGCAGGTTGGAGATGAGCGTCTGGAATGTTTTTGATGTGAAGCCGCGATTGCGCAGCTTGTCGGTCAGATTGTAGGCTCCGCGCAGTCCGTGCGGCTCGTTGCCGGGCACCGACGTCTCTATTTCAGGATGCGCGAGGTTGAAGCGGCCGTTGAAGATTGACGGTCTTCCGAAAATCACGTATTCCACTCCGGTGCGGTAGTTTTCAGCCACGAATTTTATGCGGTTGAACCACACCACGTCGATGGTGCCGGTGCCGTCGGAAAACAATGCCTGCATTCTGCGCTTCGCGCCTTCGCCTACGGTTGTCATCGTGACAAACCGCCCCTTCAGCTGAATGAACGGCATGCCCGATTCCAGCTCGCGTATCTGGAATATCCGGCTGCGGTCAACATATCTGAACGGGAAGTAGTAGAGCAGGTCGTAGAACGTGCGGATGTGGAGCTGCTCGGCAAGTAACTCCGCGCGTTTCGGGCCCACTCCGGTCAGAAATTTTATGTCTATTTCGTCAAGCCTGTTCATTGCTGTCGGCGGAGAGTATCCATTCGGCGGTGTTGATGTCCATAGGGTGTGTGATTTTGATGTTGTTCACATCGCCGGGATATAGAGTCACCGGTGTGCCTCTGAACTCCACTACCGACGCATCGTCGGTGAAAAGCGGGCTGAAGGCGGTGGTGTAGGCTTCTTTCAGAATCTCAACGCGGAATGTCTGCGGTGTCTGTACGGCTACAAGCGACTCGCGGCTCACGTTGTGGCTGCCGTTGCGGTCAAGTTGGCGTATGCTGTCGGTGACGGGCACTGTGGGAATAGCCGTGCCACACCGTGCCGCTGTCTCGAAGCCGGCGGCAATCACCTGTCGGCTGACAAGCGGACGCGCTCCGTCGTGCACGGCGACAAGGCATTCTGTCTCGTTGACGGCAAACAGGGCGTTGCGTACCGACTCGAAGCGGTTTGCTCCGCCTTCCACCACTTTGTGGGGAACGTCGAAATTGCGCAAGGCGCAGAGGTCGCCCCACAGCGTGAGGTGCTCAGAGGGAAGCGCCACGACAATGTTGATGTCCCGGTCGTAGTCGGCGAATGCCTTGATGGTGCGCATCAGCACAGGCACACCGCCGAGAGGAATGAACTGCTTTGGCAGTGTCGAGCCGAATCTCGTTCCCGAACCGCCAGCCACTATGATTGCGTATTTTTTCATTTCTGTAAAAAATTAGTCTACAAAATAAAGAAAAACTAATGAATTTGCCAAATCCTGAGTCTATGCCGTGGAGATTGTCAACTTTTTCTGCTACCTTTGTCGTTATGGAAAATGAATTTTCGTCGTCGTTGCTTGAGAATGCGGTCAATGAGATGGCCAAATTGCCAGGTATAGGCCGTAAAACGGCGTTGCGCCTGATTCTGCATCTGTTGCGTCAGGACAAGACAGCCGCGTTGTCGCTCGGCGATTCGATTATAAAATTGCGCGAGGGCATACGCTATTGCTCGGTGTGCCACAATATATCGGAAACCGACCGTTGCCCGATATGCTCCGACACGTCGCGCGACGCGTCGACCGTCTGTGTGGTTGAAAACGTGAAGGATGTGATGGTGGTGGAGAACACCCGCCAGTATCATGGCCTTTATCACGTGCTCGGCGGACTGATTTCACCGATGGACGGCATCGGACCGCAGGACGTGGAGATTGAAAGCCTCGTGAAGCGGGTGGAGGCCGGCGGCGTAAAAGAAGTGATATTGGCACTGAGTGCCACGATGGAGGGCGACACGACGAATTTCTACATTTTCCGCAAACTTGCCGGCAGCGACGTGCGGATCACGATGCTGGCGCGCGGTGTGGCTGTGGGCAACGAGATTGAGTATACAGATGAGGTTACGCTCGGACGGTCAATCCAGAACCGCACGCTGTTTACCGACAGTTTCAACAACTCTACTAAATGAAAGGAATGGAAGCAGGACACAGTGATATAGACGTTTCGATAGTGATTGTCAACTACAGGGTGAAGTATTTCCTTGAGCAGACGGTGCGTTCGGCAAAGGAGGCGCTGGCTGGATTCTCGGGCGAGATTATTGTGGTCGACAACAATTCCGGTGACGACTCGATAGAACATTTGAGAAAGTGTTTTCCTGATGTGATTGTGATAGAAAACAGGGAGAATGCCGGTTTCGGACGTGCCAACAACCAGGGGTTCGCCATTGCCCGCGGCAAATTCACGCTGATATTGAACCCTGACACTATAATTGGCAGCCACACGCTGCGCGACTGTATGGATTTCTACGACAAGCATGCAGACGACTGTGGCGGTATCGGGGTGTGTATGCTCGACGGAAACGGACGGTTTCTGCCCGAGTCGAAGCGGGCGTTCCCGACACCTTGGGTGTCGTTCTGCAAAATTTTCGGACTGTCGTCGCTGTTTCCGAAATCGCCGCTGTTTGCCAAATATCATTTGCGCTATCTGCCTTACGACCGTCCGCATCGTGTCGACATCCTCAGCGGTGCGTTTATTTTCATACGCACCGATCTGCTGCGCAGCATTGGCGGATTTGATGAGGATTTCTTTATGTATGGCGAGGATATCGACTTGTCTTACCGCATTGTGAAAGCTGGCTATTCAAACTACTATATTCCGTCGCCAATAATACATTACAAAGGCGAGAGCACTCAGAAAAATTCATATCGCTATGTGAAGGTGTTCTACGAGGCTATGCAGATTTTCTTCCGCAAGCATTATCCGCACTACAGTCTGGTCTATGGAGCGGTGATACGCTTTGCCATCAGTCTGCGCTCATGGATGGGGCTTGCTCACAGGTTTGTGGACCGCTTGCTGCCCAAAAAGCAGCCTGAGGTGGAATACTACGATTATGTGGAGGCGGTGACTGATGAATATCTTGAAATCAGAAATGCATTGAAGGTGCCTTATGATGAGTATTGCATTGTGCGCGACCTGAGCACTCACCGTTTTTTCAGCAGCAGGGTTTTTGTGGTGTTTGACAACCGCAAATGCTCTTATTCGGAAACGATAAAGGCGATCTACCGCTTTTCGCGCAGGAATATGGACTTTGCAACCTATTTGTCGGAGTCGAAGGTGATGATAACTCCTAAAATGTAGAAACCGACATGCTTGACAACGGAAAGGTTTATCTGCGGGCTCTCGAGCCTACCGACATCGATGTGATTCATCGGTGGGAGAACGATTGCGACTTGTGGCGTTTCGGATGTGCGACGGCTCCGTTCTCGCGCCATCAGATTTGGGAATATCTTAAAAACTACACTGCCGACATTTTTGCACAGAAGCAACTCCGGATGATGGTGTGCTTGAAAACTGCCGACAATGCTGTGGGGATGATTGACCTTTTCGATTTCGATCCGGTGAACCGACGGGCGGCTGTCGGACTGTTGATTGACCGTGAATATCAGCGGCAGGGAATAGGCGGGGATGCGATGGCGCTCTTGTTGGAGTATGCCCGCGACGTGCTTCATCTGCATCAGGTGTATGCGGTTGTGGCTGCCGACAATGCTCCGAGCCTGTGGATGTTTGAAAAGGCAGGTTTCCGCAATGCGGGCACTTTGCACGACTGGCTTCTGCGTGCCGACGGCGGATATGTCGACGCTTTGCAGATGCAGCTTATTGTTGACTGACGGCCTTTTTCTGCGTGTTTGGAAGAAGTCCTGCCACGATGCCGAGCAGCGGCGAGAACGAACTTATAAAGAATATATACTCCACACTTGTGCGGTCGGCAAGCCATCCGAAGAAAGCCGAACCAACACCGCCGAGTCCGAACATCAGTCCGAAAAACACCCCTGAAATCATACCGATTTTGTCGGGCATAAGGTCGGTGGCGTAGACCACTATGGAGGAGAATGCCGATGAAATCACAAGCCCTACCACTACGGCGAGTGCGATGGTCCATCCGAACGACGCAAACGGAAGCATCAAGGCAAACGGAGCGGCGCCGAGGATGGATGCCCAAATCACGTATTTGCGGCCGAAACGGTCGCCGAGCAGTCCACCGCCGAGTGTGCCTATGGCCGACGCGCCGAGAAAGGCGAAGAGGCAGAACTGCGATGCTTGTACCGAAATGTGGAATTTGTCAATCAGGAAGAAGGTGAAATAACTTGTCATACATGACAGGTAGAAATATTTCGAGAAAATCAGTACCACAAGAATTGCAAGAACCCAATGCACGCGTCGGTGCGACAGGTGGATGAACGGTTGCGGTGTGGCTTTTTTATGCAATGTGGCGTTTAAAAGCCGGCGCTTGTACCAAGAGCCGATGTGCAGCATCGTGAGGATGGCTATGACAGCCACAATCGAGAACCAGCCGATTGAGCGCTGGCCGAACGGTTGTACCACGAGTGCCGCAAGAATTGGGCCGAGGGCATTTCCTCCGTTTCCGCCAACTTGAAAGATTGACTGCGCAAGGCTTTTTTTGCCGCCCGACGCCATCTGTGCCACTCGCGACGCTTCGGGGTGAAACACCGACGAGCCGAGTCCGATGAGGCTTACAGACAGGATGATGAGTGAGAATGTGCCGGCAAAGGCGAGCGACAGCAGTCCGGCAAGCGTGAAGCACATGCCAATGGCGAGGGCATAAGGGCGCGGATGGCGGTCGGCATAGAAACCAGTGAACGGCTGCAGAATCGACGACATCATTTGAAAAAACAGTGTGATGATGCCTATCTGCGCGAACGAGAAGCCGTAGCTGTCTTTTATTATAGGGTAGATTGACGGTATGACCGACTGTATCATGTCGTTCATAAAGTGGGAAAGCCCGGCGCACACCAGAATGGAGAATGCTGTGCTTTCGGCAGCCTGTTGATTGCTTGTATTTTGATTGTAGACCATTGTTTGTTATTGCTCTTTTTCTGAAAGTTCGAGCCAGCGCATCTCTTTTTCGTCGAGGGCGTCGATGATTTCCTGCATGCGCCTTGACCGTTCGGTAATCTCGTCAACGCTGAGCGACGCGCCGCTGAGGTCGGCCTCTATTTGCTTCTTTTCTTCCTCAAGCGAGGCAATGTCGGCAGAAAGCGAGTCAAACTCCTTGCGCTCCTTGAATGTCATCTTGTTGGCATACGTGCGTTGTTGGCGTTGAGCTTTGGGCTCTTCTTTCTTCGGCTTTTCCTCTTCTTTTTTCTGGAGCGTCTTCCACTCGCGGTAGTCGGAATAGTTGCCGGGGAAATCCTTGACCACGCCGTTGCCTTCAAACACAAACAAATGGTCGACGGTGCGGTCGAGGAAGAAGCGGTCGTGGCTCACGATTATCACGCAGCCGCGGAACTTTGTGATGTAGTCTTCCAAAATGCCGAGAGTCGTGATGTCGAGGTCGTTGGTCGGCTCGTCGAGGATGAGGAAGTTGGGGGTGCGCATGAGCACGGTGGCAAGATACAGCCTCCGCTTCTCGCCTCCGCTGAGCTTGTAGATGTAGTTCTGCTGGGTTTCGGGGCTGAACAGAAACAGTTGCAGAAACTGCGATGCGGTGTAGCGCGTTTTTTCATCGATTACCACCACTTCGGCTATGCGTCTTACGGCGTCGATTACTTTGTCCTGCTCGTTGAATTGTATGCCGTCCTGGCTGTAGTAGCCGAATTTCACCGTCTCGCCGATGTCGAAATGTCCGGAGTCGGGAGCCACCTCGCCGAGGAGCATTTTTATGAATGTCGATTTGCCCACGCCGTTGTTGCCCACGATGCCCACTTTTTCATATCGTGCGAACGTGTATTCGAAGCCGTTGAGTATCACCTTGTCGCCGTATGCCTTTGTCACATCCACAGCGTCAAAGATTTTGGAGCCGATGTAGGTTGACTTCACGTTCAGCTGCACGTCGGCGTCGTCGCGTCTCACCTGTGAGCGCCGCGTGAGGTCGTGGAAGGCATCGATGCGGTATTTCGCTTTTGAGCCACGGGCTTGTGGCTGGCGGCGCATCCAGTCGAGCTCGGTGCGCAGCAGGTTTTTCACCTTTGCCAGTTCCGCACTTTGCGCCGACAGGCGTTCCTCGCGTTTCTCCAGATAGTAGTCGTAGTTTCCGTTGTAGGCATACACCTGACGGCTGTCGATTTCCACAATCTTTGAGCAAACCTTGTCGAGAAAATAACGGTCGTGGGTCACCATCAGCAGCGACATTCGGCTGCGTTGCAGATAGCTTTCCAGCCATTCGATCATATCGATGTCGAGGTGGTTGGTGGGCTCGTCGAGAATCAGCAGCTCGGGCTCGTTGATCACCACTTTGGCGAGAGCCACGCGCTTCACCTGTCCGCCCGACAGCTGACCGACGGGCTGGTTCATATCGATGATTTTCAGTTGCGTCAGTGTCTGGCGTATGCGGTCTTCATAGTCCCATGCTCCGGCAGCGTCCATCTGCGACATCGCTTTTGCCAATGCGTCGGCATCGCCGCTTGCCAGCGCGCGCTCATAGGTGCGTATGGCTGCCGTCGGCTCGTCGTCGATCGATAGGCACGCCTCGATTACCGACAGGTTGGGGTCGAGCTCCGGCAGCTGCTTCAAGTAGCCTACGCGCAAATCGTTTCTGAACACAAGGCTGCCTGAGTCGTAGGACTCTTCGCCGGCGATTATTCGCAGCAGTGTGGTTTTTCCTGATCCGTTTTTCGCTATCAAGCCAATTTTGTCGCCTTCATAGATGCCGAACGTAACATCGGAAAACAGCACTCTGTCGCCAAACGACTTTGTCAAATTCTCTATCTGCAGAAATGATTTCATACCTATTTTTTAAACTGTGCAAAGGTACGAATTTTTATTATAGATTTTCAACTGTTTGATATAGTCATTTGAGAAATAAACTTTTAGCTAGCTATTTGAGAAGTTGTGGTAACGAGTTAGAGACCGTGCGAATTTCAGCGTTTTACATTGCTATGCTGTCAAATAACTCTTTATGCCAACAAAGGTAATATAATTCTGAGATACCATAATGGTTTATATCAGAAAACGCTATGATATTTCTTTGAAAATGCTACAGTGTCGTGAATTATGGTTACCTTTGTAATGAAATTCAACACTTTAGTGCTATGGCTAAGATTACGGTTCAAAATACACAAATAACTGTTTTGCAATGGGCTGAACAGGATTACATTTCCCTTACAGATATGGCTTCAGCCAAAGAGGGAGATAGTCGATCTGCTGATATAATCAAGAATTGGATTAGAAACCGCTATACGATTGAATTTCTTGGAACTTGGGAAGTAATTCACAATCCCAATTTTAAAGTGGTCGAATTTGACCACTTTAGAAAAAGTGCCGGGTTGCCTTCCTTTGTACTCAGTGCTTCAGAATGGATTGAATGTACAAGTGCTATTGGACTTGTTGTAAAAAAGGGACGTTATGGCGGAACTTATGCTCACAAAGATATTGCCTTTGAATTTGGTTCTGCAATCAGTGTACCATTTAAGCTCTACCTTATAGAAGAGTTTCAAAGACTTAAAACCGAGGAGGTACGGCAACTCGGCTGGTCGGCAAAACGTGAATTGTCAAAGATAAACTATCGGATACATACGGATGCCATCAAGCAGAATCTTATTCCTGCTGAAATAACGCCCAAACAGGCAAATATCATTTATGCCAATGAAGCCGATGTGCTGAATGTAGCGATGTTTGGAATGACGGCAAAGGAATGGAGGGAAAACAATCCTGACTTGAAAGGTAATATTCGGGATTATGCCACCATCAATGAACTTATATGCCTGTCCAATATGGAAAATCTGAATGCTGTGTTTATCGAGCAGGGAATTCCACAAGGAAAGCGACTTATAAAACTCAATCAAATAGCCATCCACCAAATGAGTGTGCTGGAAAATGGCGATAATGGGGAAAGAAAGTTGTTGAAGTAAAAGACAGAATACCCGATTATTATTATTTCGCTACAAAAAGAATAATGTAAATATTATGAATAAGTTCAGTGACAAAACTATAGAGGAACTTGGCTATTATGTTTACTCGTTAACAGACCCTCGAAACAATAAAATCTTTTATATAGGGAAAGGTTGTGGCAATAGAGTTTTTAACCATAGCAAAGCTGCGCTTCAAGAAAACGAAGAATCACTAAAACTTAATCTAATTCGTGAGATTATCTATTCGGGCGCGGAAGTGGAGCATTATATACTTCGTCATAAATTAACAAAAGAAGAGGCTTTAAAGATAGAATCCGTTCTTATAGATTTTCTTACATATCCAAAATTCAATACTGAACAAGTGTTGACTAATATTGTGAGCGGACATCACCAGTGGGATGAGGGTATTAAAACTGTCGATGAAATCAGTTCCATTTATGATTGTGATAAAATCAAAGTAAATCCAAGTGAACGATTGTTACTAGTTAGCTTAAATAGAACTTTTGATGATGCGAAAGTTCATGGAATATATCGGAGAACGGACATCTATGAAAAAACGCGTAAGTATTGGGCAATAGCAAAGTCTCGTGCAAGTCAAATAGATTATGTGTTAGGCGTATATCGCGGGATTGTACGTGCTGTCCTTAAAGTCGAAGGTTATGAATGGACTTCTTATGATGCAGAAAGCAAAGTATATTTCAGCAAAGAAAGATGTTGCTTTTATGGTGTGTTGATTGCAGATTCTCCTTACCTCAACAAGGATGTAAACGATTATCCTTTTGGAAGTGGAGGGGCAATCAGATATGTTTAATTTATTGTTATTCCTCAGTACATTACATTGTTACAAGAAGTCCATATAAAAATCCTGGCACTATAAAACATTTTGTGTAAATGGAAATACGGGATTCAGAAAATGAGTCTCGTATTTTTTATTATAAGTTTTTTTGACGCGGCGCTATTTCAGGCTCTTGAATTTCTTGATTTCTTCTTTCACTTTGGGAGCGAGGCAGAACACGGCAAGCATATTCGGAAATGCCATAACCGCAAAGGCTATGTCCATGACGCTTACAGTCAGACCGAGGGTCATCACGCTGGAAATCACAAGTGTGAGAAGGTAGAAATACAGATAGTATTTAGTGTTTTTTGAGCCAAATAGATAGGACGTGCATTTGCAGCCATAGTATGAGTAGGAGAACATGGTCGACATGGCAAACACCACAACCATGACAAGCAGCAGGTACTTTCCGACAACGGGGATGAGGATGTCGTATGCCTCAAGGGCTATCGAGAGTCCGGCAATGCCTTCTGTGTGGAAGTTGCCTGCCATTATGATGGGTATTGCCGTAAGGGTGCAGACGAGTCCGGAGTCGATTGCCGGTCCGAGCATCGCTACGAGTCCTTCGCGCACGGGTTCGGCATTCATCGACGCTCCGTGCATCATTCCTGCCGTACCGACACCTGCCTCGTTGACATACATGGCGCGGCGTGCGCCGACGATGGCTGTGCCGACAATGCCGCCGATGCCTGCCTGCATGTTGAACGCGCCGTTGATGATGGCGGCGAATGTGGATGGCAGCAGGTCAAGATTGGTGACTATTATGTAGAGCACCATCAGAAAGTAGCATCCCACCATTATGGGCACTATCTTTGTGGCGACGTTGGCTATGCGTTTCAGCCCTCCGAGCACCACGACCGACACGATGGCGCAGATACAGACACCGATGATGAAGCGCATGGTTGTGGAGTCGGCGATGCCGAGCAGCGGACTTATGCAGACGGTTGCCATTGCTTCGGTGAGCTGGTTGGCTTGCATCAGGGCAAAACTGCCCACCATTCCCGCTACGGAGAACACCACCGCAAGCGGCTTCATACGTTTGCCGAGACCTTTGATAATCATATACATCGGTCCTCCTTGCACTTCGTCGCGATCGTCCTTGCCCTTATACATTATGGCAAGTGTGCCCTCGAAAAATTTTGTCGCCATTCCGAGAAGTGCGCTCACCCACATCCAGAAGATGGCTCCTGGACCGCCGACAACCAGAGCTATCGCCACGCCGGCGATGTTGCCCAGTCCTACGGTCGACGAGATGGTGCTCATCAGTGCCTGGAATGAGCTTATTTGACCTTCTCCCTGTTTTTTTACGCGGAGCGAATGCAGCGCAAGGCTCAGCCAACGGATTGGCAAAGCCTTGGAGTAGATGAACAGAAACAGTCCGCCGCCGATTAGCAGCACAAACAGCGGATATCCGCATATAAAGTCGCTGAAAGCGATGATGCCATCGCGTATCTGTTGTAGAAACGTCATTTTATAGATTGTGTATTTAGTCTGATTAATAATACTCTGTCAGTTCCACCGGAATTGCTTTCCCTTTTGATGCGGCAACGTCGACGATGCGCTGGTTGGGGCTGCCGCGGAAGCGCAGCTGCGTGTCGCGCAGAGCCTCGATAAAGCGTCCTTCGACCACCACGTCGATCCATTGCAGCGGAAGCTGCAATGCCGGGTCGGCTTGTATCTCGTCCCAAGTGAAACCCGTAAAACACCAAACGGTTTTTCCCAGTTCCTGCTTGATGCGCCGGCACAGTTCCGCCACCTCTTTGGGGTGGTAGAGCGGATCTCCGCCCGAGAGGGTCACGTTGAAGTCGTTGTAGCGAATGGTGTCGAGCAGCTCATCGACAGTGGCCTCTCTGCCGCCGTCCATTGCCCAGGATTCCGGATTGTGGCATCCTGGGCAGCGGTGGTGGCATCCGGCAAGGTAGATTGACGTGCGGAGTCCCGGTCCGTCAACGCTTGTGCCTTCAACAATATCCAATACTCTTATTCTCATCTGTGGTTTTTATTTGTGAACCACGCGGTCGTTAAGTTCTGCCAGTTTGGCGCTGTTCCAGCGGTCGGTGGTGCCTACGAGGTAGCCCGTGATGCGCTGCAGCTTGTCGATTCTGTGGCTGCCGCACTTAGGGCATGTGTCGAGGTTGTTGGTGGCGTCTTCATATCCGCAGTCCATACAGCGGTTGCGGTTGTGGTTGACCGATCCGTATCCGATGTTGTACTTGTCGATGAGGTCGACGATGTCGGCGATAGCCTCTGGGTTGTGAGTTGCGTCGCCGTCGATTTCCACATAGAATATGTGTCCGCCGCGAGTGAGCTCGTGGTAGGGAGCCTCCACTTCAGCCTTGTGGCGAGGGCTGCACTTGTACCATACCGGCACGTGGTTTGAGTTGGTGTAGTACTCTTTGTCGGTCACGCCTTTGATTATGCCGAACGTTTTGCGGTCGCGCTTGGTGAATTTTCCGGAAAGGCCTTCTGCCGGAGTGGCGAGCACGCTGAAGTTGTGGTTGTAGCGTTCTGAGAACTCGTTTGCCTTGCTTCGCATGTAGCCCACAATGCGCAGACCAAGCTCCTGGCTTTCCTTCGACTCTCCGTGGTGTTTGCCGGTGAGTGCCACAAGGCATTCAGCCAAGCCGATGAATCCGATTCCGAGTGTGCCCTGGTTGATAACGCTCTCTACGGTCTGGTCGGGTTTCAGCTGGTCGCCTCCGTTCCATAGTTTCGACATCAGCAGCGGGAATTGCTTGGCAAGAGCCGTTTTCTGGAAGTCGTAACGCTCGCAGAGTTGTGTGGCTGTGATTTCAAGCATGTTGTCGAGCTTCTTGAAGAAGGCGTCGATGCGCTCTTTCTCGTCTTGGATGCCCATACATTCGATTGCGAGTTTCACGATGTTGATTGTGGAGAACGACAGGTTGCCGCGTCCGATAGATGTCTTTTCGCCGAAGCGGTTTTCAAACACGCGCGTGCGGCATCCCATTGTAGCCACTTCGTAGTGATAGCGTTCCGGGTCGTCGGCGCGCCATTTCTCGTGGAAGTTGAAGGTGGCGTCAAGGTTCACGAAGTTGGGGAAGAAGCGGCGTGCTGTCACTTTGCATGCCAATTTATACAGGTCGTAGTTGCGGTCTTCCTTCAGATAGTTGACGCCGCGTTTCTTTTTCCAAATCTGGATAGGGAAGATGGCTGTGGCTCCGTTGCCCACTCCTTCGTATGTTGAGTTGAGGATTTCGCGGATGATGCAGCGTCCTTCGGCACTGGTGTCGGTGCCGTAGTTTATTGAGCTGAACACCACTTGGTTGCCTCCACGAGAGTGGATGGTGTTCATGTTGTGGATGAATGCTTCCATAGCCTGGTGTACGCGGTTGACGGTCTTGTTGATGGCGTGCTGCAGCGCACGGTCCTTGCCTTCGAGTCCGTCGAGCGGCTTTTTGATGAAGTCGTCAAGTTTTATGTCATACAGGTCGCTGAAGTCCTGACCGAAGATGGCTTCGGTGTTTTTCACTTCTTCAACAAACGATGAGCGTACGTAGGGAGCCAGATAGAAGTCGAATGCGGGGATTGCCTGTCCGCCGTGCATCTCGTTCTGAGCTGTTTCGAGGGAGATGCAGCCGATGATGCTTGCTGTCTCGATGCGTTTTGCCGGGCGCGACTCTCCATGGCCTGCCGAGAATCCGTATTTAAGCACTTTGTCGAGCGGATGCTGCACGCAGGTGAGACTCTTTGTCGGATAGTAGTCTTTGTCGTGGATGTGCAGATAGTTGCCTTTTACGGCGTCGGCTGTCTCTGGTGAGAGGAGGTAGTCGTCGACAAACGGTTTTGTTGTCTCGCTGGCAAATTTCATCATCATACCGGCTGGCGAGTCGGCGTTCATGTTGGCGTTCTCGCGTGTGATATCGTTCGACTTCGCCTCGATGATTTCAAGGAAAATGTCGCGTGTCTTGGCGCGGCGTGCGATGCTGCGCTGGTCGCGGTAGGCGATGTAGCGTTTTGCCACTTCCTTGCGCGAACTCTTCATCAATTCAAGCTCAACGTTGTCCTGAATTTCCTCTACGCTCATTTGCTCTTTGCCGTTCATGCCGATGCGGTCGGTGATTTTCTGGATAAGCGATTCGTCCTCGCCCTTCTCCGTCGTAATCATCGCTTTGCGGATTGCCGCCTTGATTTTCTCTTCGTTGTAGCCCACGACTCTTCCGTCGCGTTTAATCACTGTCTGTATCATATTCTTGGGTTAATTATTTCAGTTTTGGATTGTGGGTTCAAAGGTAGATATTGTTTTTCAAATAACAAAGCAAATTTTTATTTTTGGAAACTTTTTGGCAATTGTTAATTTTTAACTTGCTTATAATGAGCGGAATAAAAATATTTTTGGAAAACTTTGTGTCTAAATAAGGATTTTTAGGTTTGAAAAAAACGGGGAAACGGGAAGTCGGAAAACTCGGTGTGATGCGCCGTTGAAGGCTGTTGGTCATCCATCTGCAGGGATGCTGTCAAGGTATGCTGTCCCGGCAGTTTTTGATGAGTTGTGTAGATTGTTTTTTTTCGGGAGTCTTGGATTTTTTGTAATTTTGCAGTCCGCAAACAAAAATGATGAGAATCAAGAAAATTTTAATGGTTTTGACAGCGATGGTGTGTGTTGCCGTTCCGGGCAAGGCATTGTCGTTTGCACTTGATTCGGTGGCGGAGTGGGGTAAGTTTCCTCGTTTCTGTGTCAATACCTATCGTTGGGGCGACCGTTTCTTCAATTCCTACGATTCTGCATACGTAAAAGGTACGGGCTATAAGATGAACGTGAAATTGCGCACCAACAGTTGGATTGACGACAATCGCTTTCTGATTGACCATGAATGCAAGGTGGAGATGCGTTCGCCGTCGACCAACACTATCGGTTTCGACATAACGTATCTCGCGGTGTCGCTCGGCTATGATTTCAACATCAACAAGCTGTTTGGCGGCGTTGACCGGCGCAAGTCGAAGTTCAATTTCGATTTTACGTGTGCTCTGTTTACAGCAAGCCTTTATTCTATAAAGAATGATGTGGGGATGAACCTTAAGCGGGTGGGCGACATGAAGGGCATCAATGAGAAGTTTGACGGTGTGCGCACGTCGTCGTGGGGCATCGAGGCGGTTTATTTCTTCAACAACAAACGCTACAGCTATGCGGCGGCGTTCTCAATCAGCAAACTGCAGCTGCGCAGCCAGGGCTCTTTCTTCGTGGGTTTCTCCTACAACAATCAGGACCTTAATTTCGATTTCGCGAAACTGCCGGATTATCTGAAGCCTCAATTGCCGGAGGAATGGCACTCGAGGGTGTTCACCGTCAAGGAGCAGACCTGTGGCGTGAAAGGCGGTTATGCCTACAACTGGGTGCCGGCGAAGCACTACAACATTGGCGTGAGCGAGGCTGTGATTCCGTCGGTGTCGAAAGGCAAGCAGTCGAGTGTCAATCCGGGGTGTTCGTTCCGGCTGTACAACCGCCTGAATCTTTCTGTCACATGGAACAACCGCCGATGGTTTGCCGGAATTGTGGGCAAGACGGATGTGGCTGTTGTGGCCGACAAGAAAACGATTCTTGCCAACTCGCTGTTCAGTGTGGAGATGAAAGTGGGATGGCGCTTCAATCTGTGGTAGACACACACAGGAACGGTCGGCTTTGATGCTTCAGCCGTGCCGCTCTGTGGAGTATGTTATAAATCTTCCATCCTGTCATCTTCGTTTTTATCGGAATTTGTCGTGTCTCAATAGTCAACGTGGATGCAGTAGGTCGTTGTGAAGTAGTTGGAAAGATTAGGGTCCTCTGTTCCGCCGAACAAATCGATATGGCCAAGATTTGTTGTGCCGAGATTGTTTGTGACATATATGGACAATCCGTTTTCGCCGGCGTCTATGTACATTGAGCTATATTTTTGCCTGAGCATGTTGGCCAATTCATATTTTTTTTGATCAAAAATATCTTGATCTGTAACTTTTATAATAGCTTTTGCTCGATAGACTGTTTTGTGCTTTTTATTGTAGAACACGGAAATTTGCGCATTTTCGCCTGCGAACAGACCTTTGAAGATACGGGTACCTACAGGGGCATATTTATTTATTTGTTTATCCACTTCGAAACCCTTTGCCTTAAGTTTTGTTTGGAAAGAGTTGATGTTTCCTGTCAAAGGTATTCCCATGAATTTTAGGTGCTCCTGTGCTTGAACGCAAAAAGTTCCAGTTAAAATGATAATGAGTGTAAGGATGAGTTTTTTCATAATTGTTTTTTTTAGTTCCCGTTATTTTGGTTTTCAGCAGATTGTTCCGGTTTGCCTTCGTGCAGCACGTAGGTGTTGTAGTATGACAGAAGCAGTGTGGTGAGCGGCAAGGCGATTATCAAGCCGAGGAATCCGAGCAGCGATCCCCAGATTGACAGCGACAGAAGGATGATTGCAGGGTTGAGCCCCATTGTCTTTCCCATGATTTTTGGCACGAGATACAGGTCTTGTATCAGCTGTACCACACCATAGACCACCATTGCCAAAGCGAAAATCACCCAGAAGCTGGAATTTGTCTCGGCGGCATAGACCACGCACAGCAGTGTGGTGGGCAGCAGCGAGATGAGTTGCAGATACGGCACCATGTTGAGCAGTCCGATAAACATGCCCATAATGATGGCGAGCGGAAGGTCGATGATGAGGAAGCCTATGCTGAAAAGCACTCCGACGCACAGCGCCACGAGCGTTTGTCCGCGGAAATAGCGGTTCATGCTGTTTTTGATGTCGCCGGCGATTTTCAGCACCGTCGGTTTGTATTTTTGAGGAATCAGGCTGCGCATGCTGTTCATGAAGCGGTCGTAATCGAGCAGGATGAAGATGAAGTATAGCAGCACTATGAACCAACTGCACACTGTCAGCAGCATTGAGATGCTTCCGCTGACCATGGTCCATGTGCCCGACAGCGATTTTTGCACTATGTCGCTCCACTGTTCCTGCGTCAGCACGGATGCGAGTGTCTTCATGTCGACATATTTCATGACAAAGTCGTGTACAGCCTGCGGAATGTAGCGGCTGCTGCTTGATGTGGCATAGTCGTTGAACAGGTTGCCCACGGTGACAATCTCGTCGATGATGCGGGGGATGAGAAACCAGCCGAGCAGGGCGATGACTCCGAAGAGTTCGACAAGAAAGAGGAATATCGGCAGCACGTTGCCGCGGCAGCGAAGCAGCCGTTTGTTGAAAGTCACGAATGGTTCGAAGATGTAGGCAAGCAGGCAGGCTACGCAGAAAGGCAGCAGCGCGCCGCTGATTGCTTTGAGCAGCCAGTAGGCGCCGATAAGCGTGGCGATGGTGATCAGGATGCGCACCACGCGGTCGAACGTGAATGGTCGTGACGTGTCAAACATTGTCTTATAGTCTTTTATTGCCTTTCCAAAATTACATTATAATTTGCTCTGCGGCAAATAAAACGGCATAAAAAAGCACCCTTGCCGAATAATGGCAAGGGTGCTTGACACGGATTGGGTGTCGTTATTTGCGTTTTTTCAATTTCTGTGTGTGGTCGTCGACGGGCATAAGGCTGATGGCGAAGCCTCCACCGCGAGCCATAAAGATTTTCTCCTTGTCTTTTGCAGTCACCACGCGGCGCGAGATCACATACTTTTCAGGATTTATCTCATAGTCGGCGTCTTTTGCGTCGGCATATATTGTTGCCATATATTTCTGACCCTTTGTAAGGAAAGAGAAGTCGACGGTCATTGTGCGTGCGTCCTCGTTGGTCACACCGCCCACAAACCAGCGCTGTCCGCCTTTCTCACGGCGCGCTGCAATGATGTATTCACCCGGTTCGGCCGCGAGATAGCGGCTCTCGTCCCAATCTACAGCCACATCCTTGATGAAGCGGAAGGCGTCGGCGTAGCGCATATAGTTTTCAGGCACGTCGGCTGCCATCTGCAGCGGAGAGTAGAGTGTCACGTAGAGTGCCAGCTGGTTGCACAGCGTGGCGTTGACATGTCCGTGGTTTTCAGGATTGAGTTTCGACACGTCCATGCAGAAGATACCAGGAGTGTAGTCCATCGGGCCGCCCTGCAGACGTGTGAACGGCAGAATTGTCACGTGGTGCGGCATGATGCCTGCCGACTGCTGATATTCCGTTCCGCGGGCGCTCTCGTTGCCCACAAGGTTTGGGTATGTGCGGCAAAGTCCGGTTGGGCGAGTCGCCTCGTGCGCGTTGACCATTATTTTGTGTTTGGCAGCCTCTTTCACGCAGTAGAGATAATGGTTGTTTGCCCATTGTCCGTAGTGATATTCTCCACGCGGCACCATATTGCCCACATATCCGCTCTTTACGGCGTCGTATCCATATTTGTTCATCAGCGAGTATGCTGCGTCGAGGTGGCGCTCATAGTTGCGCAGCGAGCCCGAAGTTTCGTGGTGCATCATCAGTTTGATGCCTTTGCTGTGAGCATAGTCGTTGAGCATTGCGATGTCGAAGTCGGGGTTTGGAGTGACAAAGTCAAACACATAATCCTTTTCGTGGCCGAACCAGTCTTCCCATCCGATGTTCCATCCTTCCACCAGCAGCTGGTCGAATCCGTTTTCGGCGGCAAAGTCGATGTAACGCTTCACGTTGTCGTTGTTTGCACCGTGGATGCCGTTAGGCTTCATGGTTTTGTAGTCGATGCTGTCGAGGTTGACAGCCGAAGCGTTTGAATAAGCCCATGAGCTTTTGCCCACAATCATCTCCCACCATACGCCCATATATTTCGTAGGGTGTATCCACGACGTGTCTTCAAGTTTGCACGGCTCGTTGAGGTTGAGGATGAGCTTTGAGTCGAGGGCGGCGGTGGCTGTAGAAGTGACCATTACGGTGCGCCATGGAGAGTGGCAAGGAGCCATCAGATAGCCCTTGTTGCCACGGGCGTCGGGGGTGAGCCACGACGTCAGCACCATGCGTTTCTCGTCGAGGTTGAGGTGCATTGTGGAGTAGTCCACACACGCCGCCTCATGGATGTTAAGGTATATTCCGTCGTCGGTTTTCAGTTGCAGCGACGTCTGCACGCCGGTGTCGGAGAACACTGTCGACGACACATTGTAGCTGAACTTCACGGCAGGCATTTTCTCGCGCACCTCCGACAGGCGGCTTATGGTGTAGTCGTATTCCTGAGTGTCGTAGTCGCCCGGAATCCAATAGGCAGTGTGGTCGCCCGTCATGGCAAATTCCGTGCGCTCTTCCTTTATTGTGAAATAGGTGAAATTGTCTTGCGCAGGCCACTCATAGCGGAATCCTACACCATCGTCGTAGAGTCGGAAACGCACAATCATCTCGCGCAGATGCCCGTTGTCGTCGGGTTGCGACAGGCATACAGCCATCTCGTTGTAGTGGTTTCGGATGCTCGACTGCTCGCCCCATACCGGTTGCCACGTCTCGTCGAACGACGAGCGGCTGACGCGTTCCATCTTGAACCCGTCGAGCAGTGATTTTTGGTTTTTAAGTTCCAAGCCGAGCCGGCTTGTGGCGATTACCGGCTTGTTGTTGTAATCCATTTTGTAGGTTGGCGTTCCATCGGCGGTGAGGTCGAACGACAACTGCAGTCGTCCGTCGGGCGACGTCAGCACCTCCGTTGCGCCCAGCGAGGCTGATGCGGAAAGCAGTGCCGCTGCAGTCAGGATAAAATGCTTCATAGAGTGTTTTGTTAAGTGAATTATAATTTAGTCATAGGGTAATATCTCGTATTTAAGCTTCAAGTTCGGCAAGGATTTTTTTCAGTTCCTCGTCGGTGGAAAGCAATTTAGCCTTGCACACTTTCAGCAATTCAAGGGAGCGCGACGTGAGTCGCGACAAGTTGTCGATGCTGCAGGCATCGCTCTGCATCTCACGCACAATCTTCTCCAATTCGGCAACCGCCTCAGAGTATGTCAGTTTCTGAATCTCGTCTTTCTCCATAAATAGATAGTTTTTGCAAAGATAGTGCAAGCCGAGCGGAAAGAAAAGAGCTTGCTAAATTTTCTTTTCCGAGGCGCAGCCTATTTTATCAAAAGCAGCCCAACAGTCCTTGTTGTGATGAGGAAATAAAAAAATGCGGGCAGCTGATAAGGCAGTCCGCATTCAGATTGTTTAATAGGCGCAAATTTTATTTCACCGGAATCTTTTCGATGCGACGGATATGTCGTCCGCCCTCGAAGTCAGTGTTGAGAAACGTCTTCACCATCTCGATGGCTTGCTCGTTGCTAACGAAGCGACCAGGCATTGCAAGCACATTGGCATTGTTGTGTTGGCGCGAAAGGGCAGCCACTTCAGGAATCCAGCAAAGGGCTGCACGGATGCCCTGGTGCTTGTTGAGAGTCATGCTGATGCCCTCTCCGCTGCCGCACACGGCGATGCCGGGATAGCATTCACCCTTCTCCACAGCCTCAGCGCAAGGGTGGGCGAAGTCGGGATAGTCGCAACTGTCGGTAGAATAAGTGCCGAAATCCTTGTAGGCTATGCCTTCTGATTCGAGGTAGGCTTTTACAGCCTCCTTTGTGTCGTAGCCGGCATGGTCGCTGCATAGCGCCACTGGGCAATTTTGTTTCAAGATACTCATATTTTTGTTCTGTTTATTTCGTAGTGCAAAGATAGTGCAAATCGAATGCAAAACGGCAAATTTATTTGCACGATTTGCTAAGATGCCGCCTATCTTATCCAAAATAGTGCAAGCCGATAGGAAAGAAAAGAGCTTGCTCAATTTTCTTTTCCGAGGCGCCGCCTATTTTATGAAAAGAATTTTGAAGAGAAGATGACTTTTTACAAAAAAATTCTTGGAAATCGGGAAAATAGTGCTTAACTTCGTTGGAAATAACGAAATAAACCTAATAATTATGAGAATCATCAATTGCTTGAAGGCTGCCGTGCTGGCAGTGTTGGTGGGCAGCTCGTTGTGGAGTTGCTCGGGTGACAAGGGAAAGACCCGTTATGTGCCAGTGGTGCTCGACGGCGAGGAGAAGTGGAGTATTCTGGACACGAAGACAGGCGATGTGCTTTGCCAGAATGATTTTGATGAAATGCCGTCGGTTGTTGAAGACGGGATGTTTGTGGTGCGCACGAAGAGTGGCTACTATGAGTGCTATAAGATTGACGACTCGAAAAATGCCATAGGCAAGGGCAAATATACGCAGCTCGGCACGTTTGGCGATGAAGACGTGACGTTTGCTGTGAAAGAAGGACAAGGCATAATGATTGTCAACAAGAAATTTGAAGAGGTGAAGAAACTGCCTAAAAAAGTGTCGCGGACAAGCGGTTTCTCTGAAGGCCTTGCCGCATTCTGCAAAGACGGCAAGTGGGGATTTCTCGACACGAAAGGAGAGGAAGTTATCCCTGCAAAATACGATCAAGCCACTCCGTTTTCCGACGGCCGGGCGTTTGTGTTGAAGAATGAGAAGATTTTGATTATCGACAAAAAGGGCGAGACGATAAAGTCGATGAGCCTGGATAAATACAACCCGATTGCATTCTATCACAATGGCTATGCACCGATTGCGAAGGGCGACAAGGTCGTGTTTCTTGACAAGAACGGCGAAGAGGCGTTCACCAACAGCAAGATGGAGAGTGACGGTTGCTATGAAATCAACGACGGCAAGACGGTGTTCCGCAGAGACAACAGATATGGCCTCATCTCTACCGACGGCGAGGTGCTTGTGCGCCCGAAATACTTATCGTTGGAGTATGCAAACAAGAACCGCTACATTGCCTGCAACGACGACTTTAAATTTGGCGTGATTGACGCTAAAGGCGATGTTGTTATTGATTTTGAATACAGCGGACTGAAGCAGACTTCTGTTGTCGCCGACCGCTATTTTGCCAAAGACGGCAATTCGTGGGTGCTTATCAACGAGAAAGGCGAGGAGCAGACAAAGGATTCCTACAAGGAGCTGAATTTAGCCGGGTCGCATGTCGACGTGTTCTACAGCGAGGTTGCCGAGGAGCCCGTGTTTGAGCCAGAGCCAGACGATTATAGTGTTGACTCTGCTGTCGTAGAAGAGGTGGCGGAGGCATATTGATGTCATTATAAACATATAAAAAAACAGTCGAGGCGTGCGGATTACCGCATGCCTCGATTGTCATTATTTTGTGGCGCGGAGTATTTCGCGCTTGCCTCCGGGCGGTCCGGGCAGACGTTCGACGGTGAACCCTACCGACTGCAGAAGGCGGCGCACAGCGCCTTTTGCGCAATATGTGGTCAGGATGCCGCCGTCGGCCATCGCGTCATAGATGCGGCTGAAGATGCTTTCCGACCACATCTCCGGTTGCTTCTCAGGAGCGAAAGCGTCGAAATAGACCACATCGATGCCTTCGGGCAGCGGTGTTGTGGCGACATCGCCGAGAATCTTGTGGAGTGTGAACTGAGGCGTGACGGCTGTCGGTGCGTCCCACGCCGCTGCGTTCAGCTGTCTTATCATACCGTCGACAGGAGCCTCCACCGTGCGGCTGTAGGCGGCAGCGTCGTCGGCCGACAAGGGGTAGCGCTCCACGCTGTGGTAGTCAATGTGCCGGTTGTCGGTGCTGAGAGCCGTTAGGGCGGCGTTGAGCCCGGTGCCGAAGCCCACTTCAAATACAGTCACGTCCGACTTGCGGCAGTGTCGTAGCCCGCAGTTGATGAAAATGTGGGTCGATTCTGTAAGCGCGCCTTTCACAGAGTGGTAATGCTCGTCGAGGTCGGGCAGATATATTGTTGAAGAACCGTCGGCTGTCTGTTCCAGCCGACGGTTCTGTATCGTTGCGTTGTCCATTGCGTTTACTTGATTACCCTTTGCCGGCGCACTTCCTCCACATCGCGCCAAACGTAGAGTTTGTCGCTCGGGCGCACACGCTCGTCGACTTTTATTGAGAATCGCTCTCCACGCACCGTCTTCTCCACCGGTTTCAGGTCGACGCGTATTTCCTCCACTTTCATGATGATGGCGCCGGTTGTCGGTCCCGATATTACAATCTCGTCGCCAACGTGCAGCTCATCGTTCTCCATAAGGAATTCTGCCACATGGATGTTGGAGAAATAGCGCACGCCTTTTGCAGCGTAGATTTTCACGCGAGTCGCCGAAGAACCGTATTTTGATGTCCATTCGCCGAGACGCTGACCGAGATAGTAGCCATTCCAGAATCCGCGGTTGAACACCTTCTTCAGCCGTTCGTCCCATCCGGCAACCATCTCCTCCGAATATGTACCGTCACAGCAGGCGTTGATAGCCTCGTTGTAGCACGAAACGACTGTGCGCACATATTCCGCCGAACGGGCGCGTCCCTCGATTTTGAACACTCGCACGCCGGCATCGATCATCTTGTTCATAAAATGGATGGTCTTCAAGTCTTTGGGCGACATGATGTATTTATTCTCTATGGCGAGCTGGTCGCCCGTCTCGCGGTCGGTCACCTCGTATCCGCGTCGGCATATCTGCGTGCATGCTCCGCGGTTTGCCGACGAGTTCATTTCGTGCAGACTCAGATAGCATTTGCCCGACACCGCCATGCAGAGCGCGCCGTGGCAAAACATTTCGATGCGCAGACGTTCGCCGTGCGGTCCGCAGATGTTGTCGCGCTGGATGGTGTCGTAGATGCCCGCCACCTGTGTCAGGTTGAGCTCGCGCGCCAGAACAAGCACATCGGCATACTGCGCGTAGAATCTTGCAGCCTCGCTGTTTGACACGTTCACTTGCGTCGAGATGTGCACTTCCACGTCGATGCTGCGCGCATATAGGATTGTGGCCATGTCGGAGGCTATGATTGCCGAAATCTTCGCTTCCTTGGCGGCGTTTACAATCTCGTGCATCAGAGCGATGTCCTCATCGTAGACAATCGTGTTGACTGTCAGATAGCTTTTCAGACCGTTCTCGTCGCAGATGCCTGCAATCTTGCGAAGGTCGTCGGTGGTGAAATTGTTGGCAGAGCGGGCACGCATGTTCAACCCCTCGATGCCGAAATATATAGCGTCGGCACCTCCCTGAATCGCAGCGTAGAGCGACTCGTAGGAGCCTACCGGGGCCATTATCTCAAAGTCTTTTCTGTTCATATCCTTAAATTTAGTGCAAATTTAATGCAAATTATACGCACTTGCGAACTTTTCTGATTAAACTTGTGCCATTTGCGGTTTTACCGATAAAAATAGTGTGGTGAGGACAGCGATTTCGGCAAAAAGAGTTAAATTTGTAAATTAATCAAAAGCTGAAGCAGAAAGATGAAGATATTGGATAGAATTCCACGGTTTCTGACATCGGCGGTCGTAACTGCTGGCGTGCTTTATCTGACGTTGGCACCGCGTCCGTTCGGGAGTGTGCGCATTCCTCTGTTTGAGGGAGCCGACAAGGTGGTGCATTTTATGATGTTTTTCGCCATGGCTTTTGCCTATCATTTCGATTTCCGTCGTGGCAAGAAGCCGGTCGACGAAGCGCGTCTTATGGGCTGGATATTTGTCAGCCTCTCGGCTTTCGGCGGATTGATTGAATTGGCACAATGGAAGATGCGGATGGGGCGCAGCGGCGATTGGTATGACTTGCTTGCCGACATCGCTGGCGCTGTCTACGGCATCATTCTGGCTTGGCTGATTTCAGCAAAAAACAAACATTGATGACAGACGGTAAAGAGACACAACAGCAGCCTGTAGAGAAGAAAATTGTACGGCACAAGACGGCAAAGCGCATATTGAGAGCGGTTGCCGCCGTTGCCGTTGTGCTGTTTGTCCTGCCGTCGTTGCTTTATATTCCCGGTGTGCAGCGCGCCGTCAAAAATTTTGTGGTGGAGAAGGTGGCAGAGTCTACCGGCTACACTGTCGAGATTGGCGAGCTGTCGCTTAAGTTTCCTTTGCGTCTTTCCATCGACAATCTGCTTGTGCTTGACGAGCATCGCGACACGATGATTCAGAGCCGCCATGTGGCAACCAACGTGCGCCTGCTGTCGTTGCTGACGGGCGATGTCGGGATTGGAGGAGTCAGTGTCGATCAGGCATATTACAGGATGTTGAGCAAAGACTCGTCGATGCTTCTCACGGCGCGTCTGCGCAGCTTCTCTTTGTCGCGCAGCCGCTACGGACTGTTGTCTGACCATATCGACCTCGGTGAGGCGATGGTTGACGGAGCCGACGCGGTCATTTTGTTTGACAACCGCAAGGCAAAGCCTGAGCCGAAGGACACATCGGCGCAAATTCCTCTGCTCATCACCGTGGACAAACTGGGCATCAGAAATCTGCACTACCGCATGGCGATGATGCCGACGATAGAACGTCTTGATGCGACGGTTGCCGAAGGAGAAATCCGTGATGTGTGTGTCAACATGTCGACAAACCTTGTGCGCGTGGCGTCGCTTGGCGTGGCGCGTCTGAATGCCGAATATATCCAGCCTACTGAAAAATCGGCCAAGGCTTTTGAGGCGCAGCTGCCTCCCGACACAATGAAAACCGATGCCGCCGGAAAGCCGTGGACGGTGGTGGCGCGGCATTTCAGGGTGGCAGACAGCCGTGCGCTTTATGCCACGAGCGGAGCAAGTGGGGGAATAGGTTTTGATCCTGCCTACATACAGCTCGACAGCATCAACATTGCTGTCGACAATCTGTATAACCGCGGCTCGATGATTCGTCTGCCGCTAACTGCGTTGACGGCGCGCGAGCGTTGTGGGCTTAAGGTGGTGTCGACATCGGGAATTGTGGCCATCGACGACAAGAAAATGAGCGTTGAGCAGTTCCGCCTGGCTACAGCCGACTCTGAGTTTGGCATCGACGCATGGCTCGATGCATCGGCGCTGAGCGGCGACGACAATGCCCGGGTGGATGCGAAGATAACATCGAAAATCTCACTTTCCGATGCCGGAAAGATTATGCCGCTGCTGAAGCCTTTGTGGAAGTCGTTCGGCAGTCGCACTGTGGACCTCAGCGTCGACGCGGGAGGCACGATGCGCGCTGTTGATGTGAGGAGGGTGGAGGTGAGTGTTCCTAAAGTGCTAGACATTAAGCTCAAGGGCCGGTTCAGCAACGTGATGAAGCCACAGTATATGCGTGGCGCTGTCGACATTGACGGGCGCATGACGGGCGGCAGCTATCTGAAGCGGGCACTTGCTCTGCCGGCTGATGTCAACGTGCCGGCGGTGGCGTTGAAAGGAAAGATTGACTACAGCGATGAGAAGGCCAGCGGCATCCTGCGCGCCACTTCCGGTGGCGGCAAAGTGGTTGCCGATGGAAAGATAAATCTCAAGAACGAGCATTACGACGCAGAGGTGAATCTGGCGGGATTCAACGTGCGCAGGGTGCTGCCGGCGGGCGATATAGGCTCTGTCAGCGGCTCTGTCACCGTCGAAGGTTCGGGCTACGATATCTATAAGATGCGCACTGACGCGTTTGCCGATATCGCAAGCATAGAATATGCCGGAGTGGAATACCGCGACCTGTCGGCATCTGCCAGTCTCGATAACGGCAGCTACGATGTGGCGTTGTCGTCTAACGATGAGAAAGTGATGCTTGGCATGAATTTGCAGGGACAGATGACGCCTGATGAGTATCATGTGAAATTCAACGGCCGTATCGACAATATCGACCTTGTGGCGATGAATATGGCAACAGAGCGTCTGTCAGGCGGAATGAACATACAGGGCGTAGGACTTATAAATCCGAAAAAAGAAGAATATGCCGGCTATATGCGCTTGTCCGATCTGTTTGTGCTGCTTCCAGGCAACACGTTCCGCACAGACAGCATCGACATGGGGTTCCGTTCAAATCCTGAACACACTGGGTTTCGCCTGCGCAACAACGATATGCGCATGTCGTTCCAGACTCCGGTGGGGCTGACAGCTCTGTCCGACTCATTGGCACAGATAATGCCGGCTGTCGACAGTATGCTTGTGGCGCAGCGTCTCAACCTTGTACAGCTTAACCGATGCCTGCCGCTGTTCACTCTCGACTTCAAGTCGAAAGACCGCAACATCGTGCAGAAATATTTCTCTGGTATGGGCGCAAGCTACGGCGAGCTCAACATTGGTGTGGAGAAGCGTGAAGAGCTGAGGCTACAGGCGTCGCTTCGTGATTTCGGCGTGGGCGACGTGCGTTTCGACGAGATAACAATGGAAAGCCACACCGACTGCGACTCGCTGATATACAGCCTCGGCGTCAACAACAAACCGGGCAATGCCGAGTTTCTGAAAACGGCTACGATAAAAGGGTCGGTGAGCGCAAACTGTGCCGACATGTTCATAACGCAGGTGGACCGTTACGACGAGACGGGATTCAAGTTCGGACTGCGGGCGGAAATCGCCGACAGCATCGTCACGGCACGCCTTTATCCGCTGAATCCACGCATCGCCTTCCGCGACTGGACGGTCAACGAGAGCAACTACGTGGCATACGACATGAACAAGAATCTGTTTAAGGCAAGTATGACGGTCAACAGTGCCGACAAGAGCCTTATCAAGCTCTACACCGACCGCGACGGGTTGTTTCACAACGGTATCAATGCCGAGCTTGTGGGCATCGAGCTGCGCGATTGGCTTGTGTTGTCGCCTTTTGCTCCGCCGATCGACGGCACGCTGTCGGGCAATGCGAAAATCAATTTCAACGAGCAATATTATTGGGGCGACTGTTGTATAAGGGTCGACCGTATGTCGTACGGCAAGAAGCTTGTGGGCAATCTCGACCTTGACGCCAAGCTTGCCATGACCGATGATGCGACAAAGACATACGCGCTTGCCGACATGGAGCTTGACGGAAAGGAGATAATGACTCTGCGCGGCATGAAAAACGATTCGTTGCCAACTTCGGAATACAATCTCGACATTGCCATCAAGCGTCTTCCGCTGTCGAGGGCGAGTGCGTTTCTTCCTGACGGCACTGGCGACATGTCGGGCTATCTTAACGGCTCGATGAAAGTGGTAGGCCCGGTGGCTAATCCATCAATCAACGGCTATCTGCAGTTTGACACCGCACAGGTGCGCATACAGAACTACGGGTCGGCGCTTACGTTTGACGGCCGCCGCATCCCTGTCGACAACGGGCGTGTGAGGTTTGACTCTTATGAGTTGCGCGGTGCCAACGGCAATCCGATCACTCTCGATGGATATGTCGACTTGTCGATGGATGTAGACAAGATTTATTCAGATATAAAGCTCAAAGGGCGCAACGTGCAGGTAATCAATGGAAAGAAGCGTGGCAGAGTGGAACTATACGGCAAGGGATTCGTAGACATAAACGGCGCCGTGAAAGGCTATGCCAACAATCTCGACATGCGTGCCTCGGTAAGCATCCTTGCCGGAACCAATCTCACCTATGTTTGCCAGACATCGTCGGTGGCGCTGACGGAGGGCGCTGACGAGGGCGTCGTGAAATTTGTGAATTTCTCCGACACCACTCGCCATGCTGCCGACAGCCTTGCCGCACAGCCTTATGCCATGCGCATAAAGGCGGCGCTGATTGTGCAGCCTAACGCTGTGTTCAATGTCAATCTGTCGCCCGATGGCAAGGACAAAGTGCAGATTGACGGGGAGGGAATGCTCAGCTATTCGCAAAACGACCAGGGCGACGCATCGCTCATAGGCCGATATGCCATCAACAGCGGTTTTGTGCGCTATTCACCGCCTATGATGTCGGAAAAGAATTTCAAATTCCAGGAAGGCAGCAGTCTGACGTGGAACGGAAATCTGCTCAACCCGTCGCTCAACATAAAGGCGGTGCAGGAAATGAAGGTAAACGTAAACGGTGGCAATCAAGGTTCGAGAACCGTGCCGTTTGACGTGATTCTCAATGTGGGCAACACGCTTAGCTCGCTTGCCGTTTCGTTCGACCTCAGCACCGACGGTGACATGACGATAGCCAACGAACTCAGCGGCATGACGGCGGAGCAGCGCGCCACGCAGGCAATGAACCTGCTGCTCTACAACACGTATACCGGCACTGGAAGCAGTGTTGGCAATCCTGCCGGCGGACTGTCGGGCAACATGGCTTTCTCTTTCCTTGAGTCGGTGGTCAACAAGTGGGCTGCAAGCAACATCACGGGTGTTGACCTGTCAATAGGCATCGACCAGCAGGATCGTCTGACGTCGACAGGCACATCGAAGTCGATGAGTTATTCCTACAAGGTGTCGAAAAGCGTGTTTGACGATCGTTTCAAGATTGTTGTCGGCGGCAACTACACCAGCGATGCCTCCGCCGAGGACAATTTGGCGCAGAATCTGCTCAACGACCTCTCGTTTGAATACAAACTCAACAAGACGGGCACAACCAACGTGAAACTGTTCTACCACAAGGAATACGAAAGCATTCTCGAGGGAGAGATAACCGAGTATGGAGCCGGATTTATGTGGAAACGCAAAATCTCGTCGTTTAGAGATATGTTCAAATTTTTGAAAAAGTGGCAGCGCAAGCCCAAAGAGAATAAAGAATGAAAAAACTGTTGTTTGCCATATTGATGTTGCTGGCGATGTCGGCGTGCTCAACCACTGCAAAGTTGGCTGAGGGCGACGTGCTGTATACTGGAGTGAAGAAACTCGACGTGACAGCCGCCGACAGCGTAAAGATTCCGTCGGGCATATCCGACAACATCGGCGAAATCATCGATGTGCCAGCCAACAACTCATGGTATTCGCCCTATGTGCGTTCGCCGTTCCCGCTTGGGCTGTGGCTCTACAATCACTGGCCGGAGGACTCCAAGGGGCTTAAGGGATGGATCTATAGAAAGTTTGCCGAAGAACCGGTGCTGATGTCCGACGTGCGTCCCGACCTGCGGATGAAGATGGTGGAAGACATGCTCGACAAGAACGGATATTTCGGCTCAACCACGTCCTACGACTTGAAATACAGCAAGAAAAACAGCCGCAAGGCACGCGTAAACTACTATGTGCGTCTGGCGCCGCCAAAGCGCATAGCCGAGATTATATATCTGCCTGACTCTTCCGAGCTCAACGTGATGCTCAACCGCTATATGAAGCGCGACAAGTATATGAAACTTGACGCTATCATTTGCAACGACTCTCTTTCGGTGGCACGCAACCGTGTGACAAACCGCCTGCGCAACCACGGCTACTATTATTTCCGTCCGGAGTATATCACGTTTCTTGCCGACACGCTTCAAGTGCCGGGCAAGGTGGTGGTGAAGATTGACTATGCCGACAACATCCCCGACAAGGCGTTGTGGAAATACAAGGTAGGCGACGTGAAGACACTCGTGATGCGCAACGACAATGGCGGTACGCCCGACACGCTTATGACCGACAAGGGAATCGTGGTGAAGATGGCGCCGTCGCGTCTGCGCAAGAGCCTTATCCCGTCGTGCATCACGTTGAACAAAGGCAACGATGTGAGCGTGCGCCGTCTCACCAACACACAGACCTACCTGTCGAGGCTCGGCATTTTCGATTTCATTTCGGTGAATGCCACGCCGCTCGATTCAGTGAAGACAGCCACCCTTGATTTCGACATCACTTGCCATTTCGACAAGCCTCTCGAGACGCAGTTTGAGGCCAACTTGACTTCAAAATCCAACAACTATCTCGGTCCGGGAGTCTCATTTCAAGTGCTTAACCGCAATATCTTCGGAGGCGGCGAGCGGTTGACTGTAAAGTTTGACGCTGCTTATGAGTGGCAGATAGGCAAGGTGGATGGCCGTCGCAACGACTTCAATTCTTATGAGTTCGGGTTGCAGACCGAGTTGGCGTTTCCGCGTCTGCTCGCACCTCATTTCATCCCGTTTATCAAGCGTGAGCTGGCGTGGACGCGCTTCTCTCTCGGAGCGACGGTGATGAACAGACCTAAATTTTTCAAGATGGTGCAGTTCGACTTCGGCTGGAACTACGATTGGAAAGGCTCGCGCTATTCGCAGAATCAGGTGACGCTGTTTGGCTTGAAATACAACAAATTGCTGAGCACCACTGCCGATTTCGACAAGACAATGGAGGAAAATCCGGCAATAGCGCTTAGCTTCCGCAACCAGTTCATCCCGAAATTTGCATATACCTACACTTTCGACCGCGGCTTCGGCAAGACTCGCGACGACCAGCACTTCACGCTGCAGGCTGGATTCACTGAAGGCGGCAACCTGTTTGCCGGTATCTGGTCGCTCGCAGGAGACAAAGGGCAGAAAGAACTTTTCGGCACGCTGTTCTCGCAGTTTGTCAAAGCAACGTTGCAGATGGTCTATTCCAAGCGCATCACGGGCGAACAGCGCATCGTGGGACGCGTCTATGCCGGCGCGGCACATGCCTATGGCAACTCGCAGGAGGTGCCTTATGCGGAGCAGTTCTATGCCGGTGGGGCCAACTCCGTCAGAGCTTTTGCCGTGCGCAGCATAGGTCCGGGCAGTTATCACAGCAACGTTGATGGCAACGGATATTACGACCAGACGGGAACGTTCCGTTTCGAAATGAATGCGGAGTATCGTTTTCCCATTGTCAGTGTGCTGAAGGGCGCCGTTTTTGTCGACGCCGGCAACATCTGGTTGTTGAAAGACGACCCTATGCGTTCCGGAGGTACGCTCAACAGCAATTTCTTCCGCGAGCTTGCCCTCGGCACAGGCTTGGGTTTACGTCTTGATATGGGTATGATTGTGGTGCGCGCCGACCTTGGCGTAGGTCTTCACCTGCCTTACGACACAGGCAAGTCGGGTTATTACAACATTGGTCGTTTCAAAGACAGCCTTGCCCTCAATCTTGCCATCGGCTATCCGTTCTGACGCAGAAATGCAACGAAAAAGCAAGCGGCTTCAGCATCTACTTGATGCCGAAGCCGCTTGGCTGTATGATGGCTGGTGGATTATTCCCACTCAATGGTTGCCGGTGGCTTCGACGAGATGTCGTAGCATACGCGGTTCACGCCTTTCACCTTGTTGATGATGTCGTTTGACACCTTGGCAAGGAATTCATAAGGCAGGTGAGCCCAGTCGGCTGTCATGGCGTCGGTGCTGGTCACGGCACGCAGGGCCACTGCACGCTCGTATGTGCGCTCGTCGCCCATCACGCCCACGCTCTGCACAGGCAGCAGAATCACGCCAGCCTGCCAAACCTTGTCGTAGAGGTTCCAGTCGCGGAGTCCTTGGATGAAAATGTCGTCGGCATTCTGAAGAATTTCCACTTTCTCGCGAGTGATGTCGCCGAGGATGCGCACTGCCAAGCCCGGTCCAGGGAACGGATGGCGGCCGATGAGATGCTCGGGCATGCCGAGCTCTCGTCCCACGCGGCGCACTTCATCCTTGAAGAGCAGTCGCAGAGGCTCGCAGAGCTTAAGATTCATCTTCTCAGGCAGTCCGCCCACGTTGTGGTGGCTCTTGATGACCGTTCCTGTGATTGACAGCGACTCGATGCAGTCAGGATAGATTGTGCCTTGAGCAAGCCATTTCACGTCCTTGATTTTATGAGCCTCTTCGTCGAACACGTCGATGAAGCCTTTGCCGATGATTTTGCGCTTGCGCTCAGGGTCGGTGATGCCTTCCAGCTCGCTGAAGAACTTTTTGGAAGCGTCGACGCCGATAACGTTCAGTCCGAGGCACTCATAGTCGTGGAGCACGTTGCGGAACTCGTTTTTGCGCAGCATTCCGTGGTCTACAAAGATGCAGGTGAGATTCTTTCCGATGGCGCGGTTGAGAAGCACAGCCGCTACCGAAGAGTCGACACCGCCCGACAGTCCGAGCACCACTTTGTCGTTGCCGATGCGCTCTTTGAGCTCGGCTACAGTGGTCTCGATAAACGATGCGGCGCTCCAGTCTTGTTTCGCACCGCAGATGTTGACCACGAAGTTGCTCAGCAATTTTGTGCCTTCCTCAGAGTGGTACACTTCCGGATGGAACTGAACGCCCCACACCTTCTCGCCCTCAATCTGATAGGCGGCGATTGCCACCTTGTCGGTCGAAGCGATTGTTTTGAAACCCTCAGGGATGGCTGTGATTGTGTCTCCGTGGCTCATCCACACTTGTGTGTTGTCGGAAAGTCCGGCGAGCAGCGGGTTTGTCTTGTCGATTGTCGACAAGTGGGCGCGGCCATACTCGCGAGAGCCTGCCGGCTCCACTTTGCCGCCGTTGGCGTAGGAGATGAACTGCGCGCCGTAGCAGATGCCCAGGATAGGGTATTTGCCACGGATTTCCGACAGGTCGATTTTGAAAGCCTTCTCGTCGTAGACAGAGAACGGGCTGCCGGAAAGGATAACGCCGATGACCGAAGGATCATCTTTCGGCATTTTGTTGTAGGGTACGATTTCGCAGTACACGTTAAGCTCGCGGACGCGTCGTCCGATGAGCTGTGTGGTCTGAGAACCGAAATCCAGAATGATTATTTTTTCGTGCATAAATAATAAATATTATGTATCTAAACAAAATTGTTTCATTAATAGTTTGTTGCCCACAATCCACAGGTTGTCGCCAACGGCAAGCACGCTGTCGGGCGAGGGCGTCTCGAAGCTTCCGTCAATGCGTTCGATGGCTACAAGCATCGCGGAGTATCTGACTCTGAAATCGAGGTCGCCGATGCGTTTTCCGGCAAGCGGCGATTCGGCTTGCAGCACAACGCTTGTAAACTCCATTTCTCCGGTCTTGGGCTTTTCCGCCGGTTTGCTCTCAACCTCGTTGATGAGGTTCTGAATCTGTTCGTCGGAGCCAATCACGCCGATTGTGTCGCCGGGAAACAGGCGCATGTCGGCGGTAGGCACGGCAATCAAATACTCTCCGCGCTGTATGCTTGCCACGTTTACGCCGAAGCGTTGTGCCAGTTTGGCGTCGGCGAGGCGCTGGCCAACAAAGGGGCAGGTGTAGCCGATGGTGATGTATGCAAGGTGCATATTGCTTACGAGGTTGTTGTTGCGGCCGCTGCGGCGCAGCTCGCGCTCATTGAGGTTGTCGACAAACTTGGTCTCGAATTTAGAGGTGTGACGCCGCACGACTTTGGAGAAGTTTATGCCCACAAAAATCAGCAGCGCCGTTCCGACAATGATTGAGACGCTGTGCGACGACGTGTCGAACAGGAAGAACAGCAGGAAGCCTGCTGCAATGGCGATTCTCACCGCACGCATGGCGATAAACGGAGCGTCGGTCTGGACACTGTGGCGCAGTTTCTCGCGTTCCCATCGCTTCATGCTTGGATAGCACAGGGCGAGCATGAATGGCGACATTGCCAGGAGTGTGGCTGCCGTGGCGAGCGGTTGTCCCCACTCGTTTCCGAAAGTGCGGTCGGCAAAAGGAAACATCCATATCGATGAAATCCAAAGTATCGCCGTGAGGAGCACACTGTAGAGCAGCACGCGCCAGATGTTGCGGCGAGCCACGTCTTTCCACAGCAGCTTGATTTCCGACTCATTGCGTGTCGACTGCTCGCTGTAGCGTCCAATCCATTGCGACAGCCATTGCGGGGCGCCGCGTTCAGCCCAAGCGCATATCGGGTCGGACGCTTTGATGAAGTAAGGGGTGAAGAATGTGGTGATTACCGACACGGAAACGATGATAGGGTATATGTTGCTGTCAATCACTCCGAGCGACATGCCGAGCGTGGCGATGATGAATGAGAATTCGCCGATTTGCGGCAGGGCAAGTCCCGACTGGAGCGCTATGCGCAGCGGCTGACCGCCGACAAGCATACCCATGACTCCAAAAATGAATTTTCCGACAATCACGAGCAGCGACAAGATTACGATTGGCATCCAGAATTCGCCGAGCACGTGCGGGTTTACCATCATTCCGACAGAGATGAAGAAGACGGCACCGAAGAGGTCTTTTACCGGGGCTGTCAGTTTCTCAATTCGTTCAGCCTCGCTGGTTCCGGCAAGGATGGAGCCCATGAGGAATGCTCCGAGCGCGGCGGAGAAGCCGGCGTAGGTGGAGGTGATTACCATCAGGAAGCACAGCCCGATGCAAAGCACCAGCATAAGTTCGTCGGAAAGAAACCGGCGTTGGCGCGACAGGAACGAAGGTATGGCATAGACGCCGACCACATACCATAAAATCAGGAAGAACGACAGCTTCATGACGCTCCATAAGAGCTCTTCGCCGCTGACGCTGTTGTTGATTGCTATTGAGGAAAGCAGCACCATCAGAATCACGGCTATCAGGTCTTCCACAATCAGCACGGCAAGCACTTGAGGCGCGAACCGCCTGTGGCGCATGTTGAGGTCGTCGAGGGCTTTCATGATGATGGTTGTCGACGACATCGACAGCATGCCTCCGAGAAACAGGCTGCTGATGAACGAGAATCCCATCAGTTTGCCTGCGAAATATCCAGCCACAATCATTCCGGTGACGGAGAACAGGGTGGTGACGGTGGCTGATCCGCCAACATTCATAAGTTTTTTGAAACTGAACTCAAGTCCGAGCGAAAAAAGCAGAAAGATAATGCCGAGCTCTGCCCAGAATTCGATGTTCGACTCGTGGATCACCGTCGGGAAATATCCGAAATGCGGACCGACAAGGAAGCCGGCAACGATGTAGCCAAGCACCACGGGTTGTTTCAGGCGTTTGAACACAACAGTAGCAATGCCGGCCACAATCAATATCAAAGCGAGGTCGGATATCAATCCTGTGGCAACATACTCTTCGTCGCTGTTTGGCGCGGTGTCTGCCGCAGGCACCGACGTGCTTAGCGAGGCAGATTCCACATCCGCCGGAGTCGACACCGAGGCGTGGAAGAAATTGTCAAGGGTTGGTAGGTTGGTGAAATTCATTTAAACTACTGTTTTTTATTGTTATAGTTAAGCGAGTTTAGGTATTTGCCGTTTGTCGCCGACAAGCCAGATGTTGTCGCCTTCGTGCATCATGCTGTCGGCTTTTGGGTTCTCAAATGTCCCGTCGGCGTGCTCAATTGATACAAGCATAGCGGAGTATTGTCCGCGCAGGTCGACGTCGGCGACTTTCTTGCCGTTCAGCGGCGAGTTTTCCGACAGCAGCACACTCGTGAATTCAATGTCGATATTTTCATCGGTGTTTGCCGCGCCGGTGTTTGCCTGCTCTATCGTCTCAAGCAGATGCTGTATCTGCTCGTCGGTTCCGACCACACCGAGAGTGTCGCCCGGGAAGATTCGTGTCGAGCCGCCGGGAATCGGAATTGTGTGGTCGCCACGCTGGATGCTTGCCACGTTTACGCCGAAGAGGTGGCCGATGTTTGACGATGCCAGTTTCTCACCCACAAACGGGCAGTTGTAGCCCACGTTGACAAAGGCGAGGTGCATGTCGCTGACAAGGTTGTTGTTGCGTCCGCTGCGCCGCAGCTCCCGCTCGTTGAGGTTGGCGATAAACACATTCTCGATGTAGTTCATGTGTTTCCTTACCGACTTTGAGAAATATATCAGTACCAGCACGAACAGTGCCGCGCCGATGGAGATTGCAAGAGTGTGGGAGTAGGACGTGAAGAGGAAATAGACCAAGAAGCTGAAAGCGATGACGATACGCACAAGTCGCATGGCTATGAACGGCACGTTGGAATGCACGCTGCTTTTCAGTTTTGTGCGTTCCCATTTCTTGGTGCTCGGATAGCAGAGCGCAAGCAGAAACGGTGCCATTGCTGCAAGGGTGATGCCCACGGTGAACGCTTTTGCCGTTCCTGTACTCATAAACGACTCCATCAGCGGTGCCAGCAGATGTGCCGACAGCTGTAAGATTGCAACGAGCACCACGCAGTAGATCAGCAACCGCCATATCGTGCGCTGCAAAGCCTGTTTCCAGAGCAGCGTCACCTCCGACTCGTTGCGTGTCTGCGACTGGCTGTAGCGCGCGATGAGAGCGAGCAAGCGTGCCGGCAGATGCTTTTCCGCCCAGCGGTCTACGGGGTCGGCGAATTTTATGAAATATGGGGTGAAGAACGTTGTTATTACCGACACTGACACGATTATCGGATACAGCGTTTTGTTGATCACACCGAGCGACGTGCCGAGAGTGGCGATGATAAACGAGAACTCTCCAATCTGCACCAGCGAGAATCCCGACTCGATGGCAATGCGCAGCGGTTGTCCGGTGATAAGCATGCCTCCTGTGCCGAACACAATCATGCCGACAATCACTATTGCCGAGAGGATGAGGATTGGCACGGTGTAGGTGGACAGCACCTGTGGGTCGACCATCATGCCTACCGACACGAAGAAGATTGCTCCGAACAAATCCTTTACCGGGGCCACTACTCTTGACATGCGTTCAGCCTCGCTGGTGCCGGCAAGAATAGAGCCCATGACGAAGGCGCCGAGTGCCGACGAGAAGCCTGAATAGGTGGATGCTATCACCATAAGGAAGCACAGCCCGATGCACAGCACGAGCAGCAGCTCGTTGGTGAGGAAGCGGCGTTGGCGCTTGAGAAACGTGGGAATGATGTAGACACCCACAAGAAACCACAGGATGAGGAAGAATGACAGTTTGAACACGCTCCACAAAAGGTCTTCGCCGCTGACACTGTTGTTGACGGCTATCGATGACAGCACGACCATCAGGATGACGGCAAACAAATCTTCCACAATCAGCACGGCAAGCACCTGTGGCGTGAACCGCCGGTGGCTCATATTCAAGTCGCTGAGCGCTTTCATGATGATGGTTGTCGACGACATCGACAGCATCGCGCCGAGGAAAAGACTGCTGATGTTGGTGAAGTCCATCATCCGTCCGGCAGTGTAGCCGGTTGCCATCATTCCCACCACGATGACAAGCACAGTCACCGCAGCCGAGCCTCCTACGTTGAGCAATTTCTTGAAACTGAACTCCAGACCGAGCGAGAACAGCAGGAAGATGATTCCCAACTCTGCCCAGAAGTCGATGTTGGCCTCGTCGACAACGGTGGGGAAGTAGCCGAAGTGCGGACCCACGAGAAAACCGGCAAGAATGTAGCCCAGCACAACGGGCTGCTTCAGCCGCTTGAACAGCACGGTGGCAATGCCCGCCACCACGAGAATCAGACCGAGGTCGGAAATCATGCTCGTTTCGCCGTTTGACGGCTGCTGTTGCTCTGAAATTTGTGCGTTTGATGTTTGTGCCGTTGTGGTTTGCGCCAAAGGCAATCCGCTGGCAGAAAATGCCTGGTTGAACGCAGGCACGTTGAATATCTTTTGAGATAAAAAGTCGCTCATTATGATAGTCGCTGAGTACTGTCGGTTTCTTCTGCAAAGGTACGAAGAAATAATGTAATCTTCAATCCGTTGAAACAATTTTTGGATGTATGCGTTTTCTTACTGAAAATCTTTGTAACTTTGCGGTGATTTTTTACATTTACGGATATGAAATCTGAAAAATTTGAAAACAAGGAAATGAAAAAGGCTACCGGCATGGTGCGTGTCGGAGCGATATTGGTTGTAGTGGCTCTGATTGGTCTGCTTGTAATGGGTGTGTCGTCGTGTGGTGGCTCTGACAAGGACAAGATGCAGCAGCAACTTGACTCTTTGAAACTTGCGAACGAGAAACTGCAACTCGCGGGTGAGACAGAAGCGCTCAATCAAGAGTTTCAACAATATGAGAATCAGGCGCAGTATCTGAAAAACGATTCGCTGCTCGAACAATATTCGCAGGCTAAGGACAAGGTGGAGAAACTGCTTGCGGAACTGAAATCGGAGAAGGCTACCAACAGCAAGCGCATAAAGGAGCTTAAAGGCGAGATTTCAACACTCAAAGGATTGCTCCGCCACTATGTGGAGGTTATTGACTCGCTGAGCAAGGAAAACACGGCGCTACGGAGTCAGAACGAGGAGTTGCAGTCGCGCAACCAGCAGCTGTCGACCACCGTTTCTGACTACAGCCAGAAAAACCAGCGTTTGAACGAGCGTATGCAGCTGGCGGAGAAGCTCAATCTTACGGGATTGTCGTTTGTCGCTGTAAACAAGAAGGGAAAGGTGGAGAAGAAGATTGACAAGGCAAAACAACTTGTAGTGTCGTTCACAATACCACAGAACAACTCAACTCCGGTAGGACATAAAACGTTCTACGTGCGCATCGTGAGTCCGGAAGGTACGGTGCTTGGTGGTGGACGCACATTCCCGTTTGAGGGCGGCAATGTGGTGTATACAGAAAAGAAAACCGTGGAATACGACCAGCGTGAATTGTCGCTTACCGTCTACCACAACATCTCGACAGCCTTGTCGAAAGGCTCATATCAGGTGGAAGTGTTTGTCGACAATTATCGGATTGCTTCCCGTTCATTCTCAATGACAAGATAATGACTGTCTACCGGTCGAAAGTTGACGTGTGGCTTGTGGCGCTGTTGGTAGGTATTATGGCTGCCGCATGCGTGCCGGGGCTGTTCTTCGATTTTTCGTGGGGTGCGCTGACGGCGTGCCTGCTGTCGCTGGCTCTGGTTGTGTCGGTTGTGTTCAGCATCCGTTATGAAATCAGCGGCGACAAGTTGCGCGTGGTCTGCTGTTGGATATTCATTGAAACTTTCGACATCCATAAAATCACGTCGGTAAAGCCGACGCGCACCATCCTTTCGTCACCGGCGGCGTCGCTCGACCGCATAGAGGTGCGTGCCGGTCGCCGCTCGGTGGTAATCTCACCGCGCGACAAGCAGGCGTTTGTCGGCCACCTTCTTGCAGTGAACCCGGCCATCTCTGTGGAGATATAGCAGCATGGATATGTTATGTTTCAATGAAAATACATAACGTTGTGTTATAAATATCCAGTCATATGAAAAAGTCAGGTTCAATTTTGTTGATGATGTTATGCCTCTTGATGACAAGTTTTGCACGACGTCAAGAACAACCGTTTCACAACCAGCTGACCTGTCTAAATATAAATATGCTACGATGGTTGATGTGATGAGTTATCACGGTTCGGCGGCATTGATGGATGCAGAAATAAAAATATATGATGCCATTGATAATTCTCGGCTCCGGATGATTGGATACCAAGCGATAAATGAGCTTACAGATGAGCAAAAGCAACAATTGCTTCTGGAACGTTTCTGCGTTACGCAAAAAGATGAGGAATCCGTTGTTACGGTGAATTTTGTGGATTATTTTTACGGTAGGCCGATTGCATCTTATTTGTAGGCTTTGTCCGATTAAACGATACCGCTCTGCGAGTCATTATCTTGGCTGTGAAGCGCCGGTCAATGCATTTTGAAAATAGTTTGGCTGGCAATAATGTAAATAGCGACCGCTATGAGACGGTCGCTATTTCTTTCTATGGGTGTTGCTATTCAGCGGTCAGCGGAGCGATTCATTATGACAGATTGTTAGGAATCGAATCCGTAAGCATCGCTCTGTCTTGCTTGTCCTGTTGTTCTGTTATGATAGAATATTTAGAAGAACGACAGGCAAGAATCATTACCACGAATGCAACGATGGCGATTGCTGGAATCGCTTGTCTCGTTTTTTTGAGAATGGATTTAAACATATTATGAAATAAATTATTATGATTGTGAAATACGTTATTAAGTCTTGCCAACAGAATGTGCCAGGCACGATTTTGACACCTTGAAGCATTTCGTGCAATGGTCCGATGCAGCAAGCTATAATAGTTAAAACAGGTCGGAAATTCCGTTTCAGTGGCGTTTGGAAGCATAGTAATGCGGCAAACCATAGCGCGTCAGGCATTGTGTTAATAAGCCATAAAGGCGGTGATGGAAGTGCTTGCCGCACCCATGGCATATAGTCCACACCATTAAAAAGTGAACTTGGACGCCAGATTAAATAGATGCTTGTCCCAACCAGTAGCGATATGACGCCCGACAAATGCCTTAAAACAATGGGTTGTTTATTCGCCATATGTTGAATCGACGCTCTTTGTTGCCTCGCGACGATATGAAGTAGATGAATTTTCCGTCTGGTGACCATGCCGGGCTGTTGTCAACTTCTGGGTGGTGTGTGATTTGAGTCAGCTGGGTTCCGTCAGTGCGGACGGCATATATGTCGGTATTATATCGTCCTGAGATGTTGGACAGAGAGCTTCCGACAACGAGCACCCATTTGCCGTCAGGAGAAACTACAGGGTCAGAGAATCCTTTCTCGGCATCGGTCAGTAGCAAGGTTTCATCACCCTTTTGAAGGTCAATCATCCATATTTCGCTGTTGCCCTTGGCTGAATTGCGCGTGCAGAGAATTTTCATTGGTGAGTTGCGCATGGTTACGGCGTTATAACCACGTGTGCAGCTGAGCAGCTCGCCTGAATCAAGGTTTATAGCCCAGATATAAGGCCCGACATTGTCGTAACGTGTGAAATAAAGCATCTTTCCGTCATCGGAAACCGAAGGCGACCAATCGTTGTTGTTTGAAGTGATTTGCTTCACGAGGTTGCCACTATGGGCATCGGTGGAGCAAATCGTGCTTTTATTGTCGGAATTGTCGTTGAAATATAGATTGCCGTCTGCTGCCCAAGAAATAGTTTGGACGCGGCGGAATGTCCGTTGTGAGGATGTGCTGTTAGGCTGTGAGCTTCTGACCATAATATTGGGAGCTTTGTCAACGTAGCTCAGATAGGCCAATTCCTTTCCATCAGGGGAGATGCATAAGCGTGCCCCGGTGTCCCATGCCAGTTTGCTGCAACCGGCATAGCCATTGGATGGAAGTGACTTTGTGTAGTTAAGGTACTTGTTGCTGATGACAGAGTTCTTAGTTTCGTCGGTGACTTTTACAAGATTTAATCCAAGCTCTTGTGGCACAGAGTTGTCAAGGATGATTTTTTCATGCAAGCGGCATGAGGTCAGCAATGCCGTTGCGGCGAAGGTGATAGCACTGATGCGTAAGAAAAAAGAGTTCATAGAGTATGAAGAATTTTTCAATTCCCTACAGACTCTTCGGAATCGGGAAAGTTGTTATAAAAATAAAAAAGCGTGAGAGTCTGTACCTGTTACTCGTCCCACAACTTGAGGCTCTCGCATTGCCCATCTTGGTTGAACGAGCAAAAGCAGAGGCCTCACGCAAATATGCATAATCAATTTCAATTTTCTTACAGAAAACTGAAATTTAGTAAATACATATCCACTATGGCATCTACTGTTGCTTCATCCTTGACCAAGATTAGAAATTTGCGAGATTTCAAGTTGTCAAGAAAGAGCGTAAGTAAACGCTTTCAAAAATATTATGTCAGCACACCCTCCCACATATCCAATATCGGGACTCTGTGAGCGATATGCATTGCAAATGTACTAATAATTTGGGAAAAAAAGTCATTTGGGAACATAATTTTTTTGATGGGAATAAACCGCCCAATCGTAAATCTGCGATTGGGGCGGTTTATGCTGATGTAAGTGGGCTATTCCACTGTCAGCGTGGCACCTGCGGAGTGGCTTGTGAGAGCCGGTGCATATTGGCATTGCAGCGAAGCGATACCGCTGGTGTATGTGCCGGCATTGTTGGCGTAGACGTCGTAGGTGATCACGTATGTGCCCTTGCTGATGTGGCTGAAGAAGATGTTGGTTGCCGAGTCGCGCGTCTCGCGGTATGATCCGGTGCCGTCTTGCCATTCGTATACGCTCAGCTGGTCTGCCGGTTCGAAGCATGCGCCACGGTTGTCGGTCAGCGCCACGAAGTCGAGGTCGCGCTCCGAACGGATTGTGAGCCGCACTTGTATGCGGTCGCCAACGGCAAATTCCGTTGTGGCATCGGGGCGCAGCGTGTTGGCACTGTTGTAGACGTAGAACTGCTTTTCGATACGTATGTCGGCGTTTGCGTGGCTCTTAACGCTGTCGGCAGGCGCATTGTATTGGCAATATACCGCACCCCATGCCGGACATCCCTTGTCGCGGTGGATGCTGATACTGCCATCGTTGCGTTTCATGTCGATGCTTCGTCTGATGTATCCGAAGTAGGGCGTTGCGGCGTCGGTGTCAATCTTGACGTTTCCAACTTTGATTTGTGGTGCTTTGCGCATTGCGGCAGTCCAGTTTTTTCCGGTGGTGAGCAGAGCGTTGATGGCGTCGCACGCCTTTGTCGCGCCTCCCCAGCATTGCGTTTCCTTGGCGAGCAACAGCCAGTGGCGCACGTCGTCGATCATCGGGTCGTCGGGATTCGCTTTGTTGAGTGCCTTCAGAGCCGTCGATGCGAGTGTCACCTTGTCGATGCCATCGATGTCCCAGTATGTGCCTCTGTTGCCCGATTTGCGGGCAAATTGGCGCAGCGATTCCACAACGTTGCGAGCCACGTCGTTGCGGCCGCTGTTTGCAAGCAGAATTGCGGCTTTGGCTTTGCCCATTATGCTGTAGTCGCCCCAGCCTGACGCCGCCATGTCGACTACGCCGTCGGCAATCCACTTGATGGAGTCGGCAGGAGCTGCCACAGGAAGCATCGAGCGGATGAAAATATAGTCGGATGCGCTGGCAATTACGCTTTTGCGCGTCGCGCCCTCGCGTTTGCTCATCTTGTTGTAATAGTTGTCGCAATATTCCACCGCACGCTTCACGATTTGCTGTGCAATTGCGTCGTCGGCAGGGTAGTAGCCCATCTCGTTAAGGTAGCCGAAGAGATTCAGCACCTCCTCTGTGGTCCAAATCGAGCTGCGGCAACCGCGAAACCATTCGAATCCGCCGTCGGGGCGTTGAAGGTCGTTGAGGGCGGTCAGCGCACGTTGTTGGCGGTACTGTATTGTAGCAGGGTCGGCAATGTCGGCAATGTGCGCCATCATGTCGGTTTCCGTCTCGGCGCGTCGGCTCCACGGCGTGTTGTCGAGTGCAATGGTTTTCAAATCCGCATTCTGCTCAAGCCGAGATTTCAACGGCGATTTCTGCCATGCGGCAATAGCGTCGGCAATCTCCGGATTGTCGGCAACGATGCGCGATGCTGCGGTGGCTACGTAGTAGTTCACGATGTGGGCTGTCGCCGTTTCCGCCGTCTGCTGCATTGAAGGCAGAGCCGAAGCGGCATACCAAGCAGGGTTGTCGGCATACTCCAGTGTCAGTCGACCGTCGTGGTTGAAGTGTGGCATGGTGATGTCGGCACGGCTCTTGTCGGCAGTGATATAGAACGGCGAAGCCTCCACGACATCGGTTGTTGCCGGAAGCACGGCTATGCGGTCGCGCTGCCCGTCGGCGGTGCGGCCGTTTTGACAAACGCTTGTTGTCACGACGACTTCCGTCGAGGCAGGCACGTTGAAAGAGGCGGTTACCGTCTTTGATGATTTAGCCTGCAGCACGATGCCTTTGAACGCATGTTTCTGCCCGTTGATGTCGATGACCACGTCAACGGTCTGCTCAGTGTCGGTGTTGTTTTGTGCGGCGGCAGAGATTGTCACACAGTCGCCCTCGCGCACGAAGCGCGGCAGGTTTGGCTGCACCATCAGTTGCTTGGCAGCCGACACGATGCGGTTGATGTAGTGGGCGTGCAAGTCGTCGGTGTATGCCACAGCCGAGAATTGCCATTGCGTGTTGCGGTTTGGCACGTCGAACGTGAATGTCACCTCGCCTTGCTCGTTTGTCACCAGTCCGGGCAGGAAGAACGCAGTCTTTATGCCTTCATCGCGGAGATTTGCAGACTGCTGTCTGTCGGGCTCTGTTGCCTCGGCGTCGGTCTTTGACTCCTTTGTGACGAGACTTTCCTCGAGCTTTGCGTCGGCCATTGGCGCAGCGGCGTAGCAGCGTAAAGGAGCCGAATTGCATTCGAAAACAGCGTAGTCATAGTCAAGCTGACGGCCGTAGTAGTTCAGCCATGGGGCGACAAAGGTTGCTACATCAAGCATCTGTAGAGGAGAGTATATGATTGAGTGGCAATTGCTTGGATCTCTGAAATCCTGCCAGTACTCATCGGCGGTTGTATATGTCGGGCTGAAACGATAGGTGTTTATGCAAATCGAGTTCAACGCCGCGTCATACATGTTGGCAATCACAGCCGAACGAAACGTTTTGCCGTTGTTGTTCTTGATGCGCAGTTTCCAGGTTTCCTTGCCGCCCGGTGTGATGTTGTCGCGGAAAGTTTCGGCAACAATCTCAATTGAATCTTGAGGCGTGGCTGGAGTAAGCGTGATGAATGCCGACTTCGTTTCGTGCTTGTCGGTCCAGTAGAGGCACAGGCACGAAGAGCCGCGCGGCGCAAATTCAGCCTTGCCCGTGAATTTATGCATTCCTGCCTCGGCATGGTGCCAGCCGTAGTCGGTCACGTTTCCGTCGCAGGCAATCACGTAGAAGAACCAATGCGGCTTGCTGTTTCCCCAGTTGAGAGAGAACGAGCCGTCGGCGGCGCACTTGATGTCGGTGTCATTGTCAATGAGCATCGGAGTGTCGAACGCGGGCATTGCGTCACTGAAGCGGTAGAGCCGCAGGCGGAACGACGTGCTGCCGCTGCCGTCGGGTATTGATACCGTGACGGTGTATTCGCCTGATGCAATGTTGTTTGCATCAATCGTGATGTTGTCGGGCGACAGAGAACCTTTTTTCACCAAGGTTGAAGCGGAGTCGGTGATTTCGTATGTTAGATTGTCGAAATTTTTCAAATCCCGGCTCAGCGCCACCGGCTTGTAGGCATTGGCGGTGATGTTGTCAAGCATTGGCAGCGACGCCATTTTTCCCATTTTCAGTATTGCTGAAGCCGTTTGTGTCTCTCCGCGGCTGTCGGTGGCAGAAACTTTGGCATTGACAAAGATTTCGCCTTTGGCGGCAGAGAAGCATTCCGCCGGAACGCGGATTGAAAATTCGCCGTTGCTGTCGGTAGCGACGGTTGTCTCGTAGTCGGAAAAGTCCATATCGTCCCACCACCATGAGAAACTCTCGCTTAGCGCCACTTTCACATCTGTCTCTGCGAGAGGCATCTGTGAGAACGTCATAGCCTTTCCCTTTATCAGGACGTGTCGGAGGTCGGACAGCTTGGATTTTTCACGGTCGATTTCGATGAAGAACGTAGGCGCCTTGTATTCGCTTACCTCGATGTTTCTCCACACCACAGGCATGTCGCCGGAAACGACAACAAGCTGGAACGTGCCCGTAAGTCCGTCGGTCGGCAGCGTGAACGATCCGCTGACGCGTCCGAATTCATCCGTCTGCAGTGTTTGTGACGCGATGGTCTCGTCGGCAGTGTTCTGCAATTCCACTGTCAGCGATTTCTTTTTGGCCGTTTCGAGGAAACGCATCCCCGAAACGTAGGCTGCTACAGCGAAGTTGACCGTCTCGCCGGGGCGATACACGCCGCGGTCGGTAAACACAGTCGCTTTCAAGTGTCGGCTGCCTTCTGTTGAAGCATAGTTGAGCCAAGTGCTTAATGAACGGCTGTGGTCGTTGCCTACGATTGCCTGGAAATAGTAATAGCCGTAGTCGTTGAGGCTGTTGAGCATGGCATAGCCGTTGGCGTCAGTGCGAAGGTTTTTGACAATTTTTCCGTCCTCGTCTTTACGTACGGTCACGGTGGCTCCCTCGATAGGTTTTGAAGAGTCGGTGTCTACCACCATCAGAAAATAGTCGCCGTTGATGCGGTTCACCATCATGATGTCGATAGCCGACACCGTGAGAACCGATGGCGTTTGATTGGGGATAACGGCGTTGTGGGAGTTTCTGTCAATGAATTCAGGGACAAGAATATATCTTCCAGTCGGCAGCCCAGGGAAGCGCACCGTCTGACGGTCGTCGGCATTAAGATTTGCCGACCATTCCATCATGGGCTTCATCTGTTTCAGGTTCTTCATCCTGATGTCGGAGATTCCGTCGACGGAATATGCGCGTATGGTGATTCTGTCTACATTCTTTTTGTTGATGTCAATCAAGATTTCCTCATTTGGTTTTGCCGCTTCTGAGTAGCTTATGCCCACAGTCTGCTGGTCGATGCGCTTCAGAAAATTGCGCAACGCGTTGATGCGCGGATAATTGCTGTGGCGAGCAACAGCCTTGCGCGCAAGAGTCACCGTCCTGGGGCTTGAATCCAAGTCGACCAGATAGTCCAGAATCTCCACGGAATAGGGAGAGTCCTTGTATTTGTCGGCAAGGTCGAGAAGATGGGCTTTAAGCTCCGCTTCTGCAGCCTTGCTATTGTTTTCGGAGCCCTTGATGCGTTGCAGCTCCGAGTAGATAAACGGGGCTGAACCCTCCTCATGGCTTGCCAGCAGGCTGGCGTAGATGCCTGCCACGCATTGTCTTGCAGTGCTGTTTTCATTGCCGTTGGGATAAGAGTCGGCCAAGTCGTTGATTTTGGCGATGCAGTGGTGGGCGAGCATGTCATAGAGCGAAGGGACAAATTCCGGACACACATTCGGCATCTCAAGGATGCTCTCATAGTCCTTCACCGGCGTGGCGAGCAGCTCCGTGCGGTGGTACAAAATAGAGTCTGTCAGCTCGATGATTCGGCCTTCATAGTCCTCCCGGCACCATTCCCGAGGGTCGGATGGACGCACGTCGCCGGCTTTCTGACGGGAGTCGTATTTGTAGCTTTCGTGCTGGTATGCCGCAACCACAATGTCGGACTCCAGACCAAGCAGCAGTGATTTCGCCCTGACGTCAGATACTCTTGCAGCGAAACTGTCCACGTGGTTTATAAGTTCCGGCATATAGTCGGCTGATATTTGCGATTTTGCGATAGAGAGGCGCACCAGTCCGTCGACAAGAGCCTTGTGGTTTCCCTTCTTGTCGGCTTTCTCGATTTGCTTTGTCGCGTCGTTGATCACGGTTTCCGGATATCTGAAATCAGGAACGTTGTTTTTGCCCCATGCCGCAGTGCCGCAGATAAGAGCCATTCCGGCAGCCAAAAGTAGTTTGCTCATAGTTTTTTTTTATGTTTTGTTGTAACAAAAAAGCGCCTCAAGCATTTGTCTATGCAAGAAGCGCTTTGTGCCATGTCTGTTTCGATTTGTTATTTCGAGCGTCGTTGTTTCAGCAAATATTGGGTGAATTTTTCTTCCGCCTGCTTTAGCCGGAAAAGTTGCTTTTTCGACAGGAATTTGCTGAACTTGTTGAAATAATCCAATTCAATCTCACCTTGTTGTAGAGTGGTTTTAGCCATTGCTGTCGCCGCCGCTTCAAATTCAGTTTCGGATGCATTTGTGTCGGCAGCCGTTTTTTTCATCAGAGCCTCCGCTTCTCTGTTCATCTTGTAGATGGTCTTTTCCATTTCCTCATATAGCGGAAACAGTTGGTTTTGCTGCTCTTTTGACAGATTCACCTCTTTGGTGAAGAATTCAAATTTAGTTTTTCTTATTTGCTCCATCCATCTCGCCCGTTGAGCCGCCGTGCTTTGAGCCGACAGAGCGCAAGGCGCAAGGATTATTGCGATAAGAAAAGAGATAAGGGTTGATTTGCGGATCATGTCGATTTTTAAATTAGTTTGCCGTAGTGTCGAAATCCATTGAAGTGTCAATTCCGATTGTGTCGTTCAGAAGGTCGTCGATAGACACTGTTCCGGATTTTTCCAGTTCATTCCACATGTCTTTGTCCTTCATCGCTTCTGCAATCTGACCTTCGGCGGCGATTTCGCCACTGCGAGTCTTCAAATCTTTGAACAGATATCCCATGCACCATACACCGGCAAACATAGCCGCCATGTAGACATACGGACGGATACGCAACCAACGCGTAGGCTTCCGCTTGGCAGGAATCTGCTTTTCGGGCAGTGATGCAGCCATTTTCTTCGCAAAATCAGCGAAATAGCCTTCGGGCACATTGAAACCCGCATCTTTGCCAACTTTGGTTAATATGTCGCTTTTTTTGTCCATAGTACCGTTTTGACTTAGTTAATGCCGTATGGTTTAATTCTGCGAGAAAAAAAGTTCAATTTTTTTTACAGCGTGGTGGTATGAAGCTTTCAGCGCGCCCACCGTGGTTCCGAGGATTTCCGACATGTCCTCATATTTCATCTCGTCGAAATACTTCATGTTGAAAATCATGCGCTGTTTCTCGGGCAGGGTTGCGATGGCTTTTTGCAGCAACAGTTTCAGCTCGTCACCGTCAAACCATTGGTCGCTTTCGAGCGAGTTTACGAGAAACGAGTCGTCATCGTCGATTGAAATGTTTTGTTTCTGCTTTTCCTTGTTGATGAACGTAATAGACTCGTTGATGGCGATTTTATACAGCCAGGTGGAGAGCTTCGCGTCGCCGCGGAAGTTCTCTATGTTTGACCAAGCCTTCAGAAACGTGTTTTGCAGCAAGTCGTTGGCGTCGTCGTGGTTCATCACCATGCGTCGTATTTGCCAATAGAGTGGCTCGCTGTAGGTCTTGATGATCTCAGTGAATGCCTCCCTGCATTGTTTCGGGTCGTGAAGCCTTTTGACTATTTCAGTATCGTCGATGAGCATAATATGTTTCAAAGGTACGCTATTTTTGCAGAAATATCCAAATTTAGAAATAAATCAGATTATAAAAAACTTTAAAATAGTCAAAACGGCACATCCGCAACAGGATATGCCGTTTTGATTATTTTATTGCAGATGCCTATTTCTCAGAGTTTTGCTTGGCAGAAGGCAGCAGTTTGCCCATTGCTGCAACGGAATAGTTCAAGCCTTTGATGTTGCAGTTGAACGCAACGCTTGCAACCGCGCCCTTTGAGGATGTTTCCATGCGGAAGTTTGTCACTTTGTAGCTTGGCATCGGAGTGTCGCTGATTTTCGGAATCAGCTCGTCGGCTTTGAATACGTAGCCTGAAGCCGTCATCTCGACATCAACATCGGGGAACACCATCGTCATCTGCGGCATTCTCTGTGCGAACTGAGCTGAAACGATGGTCACGTTTGCCTTTGTCGACGTGATGAAGTTTACAAGATAGGTTGTCACGGTTGTTGTAAACGGAGCGATGCCCTCAGCCGATGTCGTTGTAGAACAGTTGGTGTAGTAGATTTCCGGTGTCGCGCTTGTCGATGTCTGAAGCGTGGCGAAAATGTCGTATTTGTCGTTGACCGTATAGCTGATCTGCAACACTGTGATGGCGGTGACCATCGACGATGCTGTTGAGTTGCTTAGAGCGTAAGCTGCGATTGAACCGTTGAGGTCGGTCACCTTGTAGTTGTTGCCGTCGCTTGCAACAGGGGTTGCCTCCGGAAGAGAGAAGGAGAAGCCTCCGTTGGTCTGGTCGTATTTCAATGCGATGTTGTTGAACACGAGCGAGATTTCCTCTCCGTCGCTCTCAATGGCGCCGGTTGCTTTGAGTGTCATCGTCATTTGTGAAAGGTTGATGTCCATTTCGTATTTTGCCGCCTTGTTGCGCAGAGGCGCGTCGACTTTGGCAGGCTCGTGGATGTGGTTGTAGCCCTTCAGCGCAATTGTCTGTGTTGCGTCGGGAGTGTCGCCTGAATTGATGCATGACTGCATTGAGAACACCATTGCGAGAATGGCGAAAAGAGAAATTAATTTCTTCATTGTAATTATAGTTTTTATGTTCTTAAATATTCACTCTCAGAGTAGCTCCAAACTGCACGGGTTTGCCTCGTTGCAGGAACTCGTGCTGAATGGAAACGAAGTAGAACGTGGAATACTGCGTGGCGGTGATGTTTTTTGCCCATAAATCCACGGAAAACTTGTTGCAGATAAGTTTGACGCTCGCGTCGAGCTTGAAGTATAGGTTCTGTGCCGTAGAGTTGTCTTCGTTCCAGTAGATTTTGCCGATGCCCTGTGTCGACAGTCCTGTCGAGATGTAGCGCAGCGGTCCGAACTGCGCGGGGATAAGATAGTTTGCAGCGGCAAAAATGGTGTTTTGCGGAGCGTAGGGCACGAAACGTCCGGAGTAGTCCTCCTTGCCGTTGTTGAACTCTAAGAACTTAGCGTTGGTATATCCGTAAGCAGCGTTGAGCGTCAGCCGTTCCACCGGGCTGTAGGCAACCGATACCTCGATGCCCGCGCTGCGCGCCTTTCCGGCATTGGTCATTATGCGTCCTGTAATGTCGCCTTCGGGAAACACTGTCAGCTGCTGGTCGCGGCAGTGGATGTAGAAAACCGTGGCGCTTGCCGAAAACTGTTTGTCGGCAGTCTTTATCAAAGCTCCCAATTCGGCGTTCCAGCTGTTTTCAGGCTTGTAGCCCACCACCTGGTCCACATCGTAGCGGCGTCCGATGCCCATGCTCTCCATCAGCTGCTGCTGCAGCACGTCGGAAAACATCTGCGTGTTGAATCCTCCCGCCTTGTAGCCTTTGGCAACAGTCAGTCTTACTTTCGCCTCGTGGCGCGACGGGATTGAGTATGAGGCAGAGATTTTGGGCAGCAGCTGCGTGAACGACCGCTTCAGGCTTCCGCCGTTGTGGATTTCCACGGGGTGGAACGCATAAGGGCTGAGCGAGCCGTCGCCGGCACGCTGCATCACGGTGTAGCTTGTCGAGCAGTCGCTTGTGTAGTCGAGCCGCGACTGCTCGTAGTCGAATCGCAAGCCCGCCACCAGCGTAAACCTGCGGGTCGCATACGACACCTCGCCGTAGGCTGCCGCTCCCGCCGACGGCATAGTGAATCCCGAGCCGAGCACGAAGCTGTCCTCGTCCCAGACGATGGGGTAGTATGGGTTCATCTCATTCCATTTTCCTGCAATCAGAGACTCGATGCCATAGTCCTTGAACGTGACCGGCGCCAGCATCTTCATGTGTCTGAAGAAAGCGAACGCTCCGCCTATCCATCTCAGTTTGCCGTCGGCAGCCGATCCGCTGACAATCACGTCCTGCGTGGCTGCATGCTCCGTCTTCTTCTGTGTTATGGTGAAATACGATAACGGCAGGAAGTCCTGGTCGAGCGTCATATTGTCGTCGATGAACTGATAGCTCGTGCTGCTTGTCAGCTCAACGTTCTCGCCACGCCATTTCATTGTCAGACCGTCGATTACCGACGTGCGGCGGTAGAAACACGTGTCGTTGTAGTTTATCTCGCGCGTGTCGGCAAACTCGTAGGCATAGCCGCCCTGCCGGTTTATCGACACCGCCGCCATATTCTCCATTATAAAACGGTCGGACGGCTTCCACGCCAGTTTGAGCATGGCACGTCCCGACGTCTCCTTGTCGCAGATTTTGCCGTTGTTCAGGTTGCGGAAAAAGCCGTCGGTGTGGTAGACCGAAACGTTGCCGCCCACTCCGAACGACCGCGATGGCCGGCTGTAGTGCGACACGGACGCCTTTGTGGTGTTCGCCTTGCCGTATTCAAGCAGCAGTCGGCATCCTTGAAATGAAAGAGGCGACAGAGTGCGTATCGACACAACGCCGCCCATCGTGTTGCGTCCGTACATAGTGCTTTGCGGACCGCGCAGCATCTGGAGGCTCTCGATGTCGGCTATGTCGAAGTCGTAGTTGTCCTTGTTGAGCACCGGCACGTTGTCGACCACCAACCCCACTACAGGCTGGTCGATGCGAGCGCCCATTCCGCGCACGTAGATTGACGACGTGATGCGCGACCCGTATTCAGGGATGTAGAAGTTTGGCACAATCGAGCTTGCGTCGCGAGCGTTGGCGATGTTGAGCCTCTCGATTTGCGCCCTTGATATCAGAGTCGACGCCGAACCCGCTGTTTCCGCGTCGGCCGACTGCTTGGCGGCAATCACCGAGATTTCTTTCAGATTTATGATAGAGTCGCCGTATTGGTTGGCGTCGAATCCAGCCTTCGCCGGCGCGGCGAATGCGTCGGAAGCCAGCAGCGAGGCGGTTGTGAAAAGAATTATTCTAACTTTCAAAACGTAACTGATTTTCGGCTGCAAAGGAACAAAAACATTGCGAACCACGCAATCACAAGATTTGGTGATTTTGCGGCACGGGGTGAAAGAGTGCTTTTTTGTCGATGCGATGAGAATTAATTGAAAATTAATGCCTTTTTAAGCAAAAGAATTGCTATATTTGCACGGCTTAAAAGCGCAGAATAGGGGGACAAATTGATGACCGCCGGCTTTGTCGGCTGGTTTTTAGTGTGTTAATCCGTATTGTGCGCATTGTTTAACGTGAAATTATAAGTAATTTTTAGATATGGATTTGTCAATATTTGGTATCGAAAGTACCTCGACGGCTTTGGTAGCCGTCCTCACCGGTGTCGCACTGGTGGTTTTGGGCTTGACGACGGCAGCGTTGATAGGCCCACGCTCATATGCTCCGCAAAAAGGCGAGCCTTATGAGTGCGGTATCCCTACCCGAGGAGACAGTATGGTTCAGTTCAAGGTGGGCTACTATCTGTTTGCCATTCTGTTCTTGATGTTTGACGTCGAGACAGTGTTTCTGTTTCCGTGGGCGGTGATTGCCAAAGGTATGGGCGTCGAGAGCATTCTCGCAGTGTGTGTGTTCCTGTTTGTACTCATCTTAGGCCTTGCTTACGCATGGCGGAAAGGAGCGTTGCAGTGGAAGTAAAGATTAAAGGAATGAAGTGGGAAGACTTCAACGACAACGAGTATATCGAGAACTTGGTCAACGAGCTGAAGGAAAACGGACAGAACGTTGTAGTAGGCAAGTTTGATGAGTTGATCAACTGGGGTCGCAGCAATTCTTTGTGGCCGCTGACGTTTGCCACAAGTTGCTGCGGTATTGAGTTCATCTCGCTTGGCGCCGCGCGCTACGACATGGCGCGTTTCGGATTTGAGGTGGCACGTTCAAGCCCACGCCAGGCCGACTTTATGATGGTTGCTGGCACAATCGTGCATCGTATGGCGCCGGTGTTCCGCCGCTTGTATGAGCAGCTCGCCGAGCCGAAATATGTAATCGCGGTTGGCGGTTGCGCGATTTCGGGCGGACCGTTTAAAAACTCCTACCACGTGGTTACAGGTATTGACAAGGTTGTTCCGGTGGATGTCTACATCCCGGGATGCCCTCCTCGTCCGGAAGCGATGTTCTACGGCTTGATGCAGCTTCAGCGCAAAGTCAAGGTGGAAAAATTCTTTGGCGGAGTGAACCGCAAGCGCACGCGCGAAGACTTCTTCCGCGAGAACCCAGAGATAGCGAAAGAGGAACACGTACAAGAATAAGATATTAAGGTATGGTAAATATACAAGAAATAATAGGCAAGGTTTGTCCGGAAGCCGTATTTGAGGAAAACGAAGTGGCATTGGCCGTCGTTCCCGACGCAAAATGGCACACCGTTGCCGAGACATTGAAGAAAGCCGGTTACGACTGGCTGGCATGTGTAGTAGGAGAGGACTGGGGCGACGCTCTGGGCTGCATCTATTATATAAAGTCGACATCCGACTACTCTATGGTTTCGGTTAAAGTGACAACAACCGACCGTGAGAACCCGATGCTTCACAGTGTCTATGACGTGTGGGAAATTGCCCGTCTGGAAGAGCGTGAAGTGTATGACTTCTATGGCATAAAATTCATCAACCACCCCGACATGCGCCGCTTGTATCTGCGCAATGACTGGGTGGGTTTCCCTTTAAGAAAGGACTACGATGAGAATCCGGAAATCAATCCGATCCGTCTTTATCACGAGAAGACCGACGACACGACAGTTACATACGTGGAAGATGCTGAAGGCAATGTGACAGAAAAGACTGCTACAATCTTCAGCCCGGAGGAGTTTGTCGTGAATATCGGTCCGCAGCACCCGGCAACCCACGGCGTGCTCCGCTTCCGCACGTCGCTCGACGGAGAGGAAGTGAAGAAAATCGACCTCTATTGCGGTTATATCCACCGCGGAGTGGAGAAGCTTTGCGAAAAACTCACATATCCGCAGACCATCCACTTCTACGACCGTATGGACTACTTCTCGGCACTTCCCAACGAGCATTGCGTCTGCGCCTGCATCGAGAAGGCTCTCGGCATCGAGGTGCCCCGCCGCGCGCAGGTGATCCGCGTGATGGTCGACGAGTTGTCGCGTATCGCCAGCCACCTGTTGTTCTTCGGAACCTACTGTATGGACCTTGGCGCCACAACCGCGCTGTTCTACGGAATGCGTGAGCGTGAGACAATCCTCGACATCCTTGAGGCAACAACCGGAGCCCGTATGTCGTTCAACTACAACACTATCGGTGGTGTGCGTGCCGACCTGTATCCAACATTCCAGGAAAAGGTGAAAGAGTTCTTGGCAATCATGCCTGAGCGCTTGAAAGAATACCATCAGCTTGTGACCGGCAACATCATCTTCCAGAACCGTCTGAAAGGTGTGGGCGTGCTGTCGAAGGAAGATGCTGTGGATTATGGTGTGGCAGGTCCGTCGGGACGTGCTTCGGGCTGGGCGTGCGACCTCCGCAAGACCAATCCGTACTCCATCTACAGCGAGCTTGATTTCGAGCAGGTTGTGCTTGACGGCTGCGACTCGTTCGACCGCTACTTGGTGCGCTTGAAAGAGATTGAGCAGTCGTGCAAGATTCTTGAGCAGCTTGTCGACAATATCCCAGAGGGAGACTATTGCGCTAAGGTGCCGAAGATTATCAAGCTTCCGGAAGGACATTGGTATCAGGAAGTTGAGGCATGCCGAGGCATTTTCGGTGTTTATATCGACAGCAAGGGCGAGAAGTCGCCTTACCGCATGAAGGTCAACGGCACATGTCTGCGTCTTGCCGGCGTTGTCGACCACTTGACCCGCGGCGAGAAGATTGCCGACTTGATTACGATTGGCGGATCGCTCGACTATGTGGTGCCTGAAATCGACAGATAAAGATAACAGATTGAGTAACAAAGAAAATTTAAAGATATGATTTTTGACTTCAAAGTAGTCACAGAATGGTTTGACAATCTGCTCAACGGCTTCATGCCGGCATGGGCAACCACTGTGGTCGAATGTGTGCTTATCGGTGTCGGGCTTTTGGTGGTCTATGCATTGTTGGCGCTGTTCTACATATATTTTGAGCGTAAGGTCTGTGGCGCGTTCCAGTGTCGTCTCGGCCCGAACCGCGTAGGTCCGCTCGGCTTGCTCCAGAGTTTCGCCGATATGTTCAAGATTCTTATTAAGGAGTTGATTCCGCTCAACAATATCGACAAGTTTCTTTTCAACTTGGCACCGTTCCTTGTGATTGTGGCGTCGTTTGCCGCATTCGCGGTTCTTCCATGGGGAAAAGGCTTGCAGATTATTGATTTCAATATCGGCATCTTCTTCCTGACCGCCGTTTCATCGATAGGAGTGCTCGGCATTCTGCTCGCCGGATGGTCGTCAAACAACAAGTATACGCTTATCGGCGCACTTCGAAGCGGCGCGCAGATGATCAGCTATGAGTTGTCTATCGGCTTGTCGATCATGACAATCGTGCTGCTCAGCGGCACAATGTCGGTTACCGGTCTGGTAGAGGGGCAGAAAGACCTTTGGTTCATTTTCCAGGGCCACATTCCCGCCGTCATAGCATTTATCGTCTATATGATTGCCGGAACGGCAGAAACCAACCGCGGTCCGTTTGACTTGCCAGAGGCAGAGTCGGAGCTTACAGCCGGTTACCACACAGAGTATTCAGGCCTGCACTTCGGACTGTTCTACCTCGCCGAGTATCTTAACCTCTTCATCGTTTCGGGCGTGGCAACGCTGCTCTTTTTCGGAGGATGGATGCCGCTGCACATCCCGGGATGGGAAGGCTTCAACGCCGTGATGGACTATATCCCATCGGTAGTATGGTTTGTAGCCAAGGCAGTAGCGTTGTCGTTTGTCATCATCTGGTTCAAATGGACGTTCCCTCGTCTGCGTATTGACCAGTTGCTTGCGTTCGAGTGGAAATATCTGTTGCCAATCAATTTGTTCAACCTCGTGTTGATGCTCATTGTGGTAGCATTCGGACTTAGTTTGTAAGAGATTTATTTTTTGAGAGATAGTAAATAAAAAGTTTATTAATTGTAAAACGAAATGACCAACAACAAAGGAAAGATCACACAGGTAATCGGACCTGTGGTCGACGTGTCATTCGACATCGACAAAAACGACCTTCCGCCAATCTACACAGCGTTGAAGGTGGGTCGTCCAGACGGCGCCGACTTGTTGCTCGAAGTGGAGCAGCACATCGGTGAGCAGACGGTGAGATGCGTCGCAATGGATGCGACTGATGGTCTTAGACGCGGAATGGTGGTTGAGAATATGGGACAACCGATTTCAGTGCCGACGGGAGAACAGGTCAAAGGACGATTGCTGAACGTTATCGGTCAGCCAATCGACCATTTGCCAGCCTTGTCGGACGAGAATCGCCGTCCTATCCACCAGCCGGCGCCGAAGTTTGACGATTTGTCGATCAGTTCTGAGATTCTTTATACGGGAATCAAGGTGATTGACCTCTTGGAGCCTTATTTGAAAGGTGGCAAGATTGGTTTGTTTGGTGGTGCCGGAGTGGGTAAGACCGTGCTTATCATGGAGCTTATCAACAACATCGCCATCGGACAGAACGGTTTCTCCGTGTTTACAGGCGTCGGCGAGCGTACGCGTGAGGGCAACGACCTTCTGCGCGAGATGCTCGAGAGCGGAGTCTTGAAATACGGTGACAAGTTTATGAAGGGCATGGAAAAAGGCGAGTGGAACATCGAGGATGTCGACGCCGAGGCTTTGAAGAAGTCGCAGATTGCCCTTGTGTTCGGACAGATGAACGAGCCTCCTGGCGCCCGTTTGCGTGTTGCGCTTTCAGGATTGACCGTAGCCGAGCAGTTCCGTGACCAGGATGGAGGATCGAAGGATATTCTTCTGTTTATCGACAACATCTTCCGTTTCACGCAGGCCGGTTCGGAGGTGTCTGCCCTTTTGGGTCGTATGCCGTCGGCCGTTGGCTATCAGCCAACGCTTGCGTCGGAGATGGGCGCTCTCCAGGAGCGAATCACGTCGACGAAGCAGGGTTCCATCACATCGGTTCAGGCAATCTATGTGCCGGCCGATGACTTGACCGACCCGGCACCGGCAACTACGTTCAACTTCTTGGACGCCACCACCGTGCTTAGCCGAAAGATTTCGGAGCTTGGTATCTATCCAGCTGTCGACCCGCTGGAGTCAACATCGCGTATTCTCGACCCGAACATCATCGGCGAGGAGCACTACAATGTGGCTCAGGCAGTAAAGCAGCTGCTTCAGAAATACAATGAGCTTCAGGACATCATCGCCATTCTCGGTGTCGACGAGCTTTCAGACGAGGACAAACTCGTTGTGGCCCGTGCACGCCGTGCGCAGCGTTTCTTCTCGCAGCCGTTCCACGTTGCCGAGCAGTTTACCGGACTTCCGGGCGTTATGGTGCCACTGAGCGAGACAATCCGCGGTTTCAAGATGATTCTCAATGGCGAAGTCGACGAATATCCGGAGCAGGCATTCCTCAATGTCGGCACCATCGACGAGGCTATCGAGAAGGGCAAGAAACTGCTTGCTGAGATTGACCAATAATAAAAACAAACGAGATGACACTAAAAGTGATTTCTGCAGAACAGATTCTGTTTGACGGACAGGTTTCGTTGGTGACACTTCCGGGGGAGTCCGGACTTTTCACCGTGCTTGAAAACCATGCCTCCCTTGTGTCGGCGCTGACCAAAGGCACTATTGAATATCAAAGAGCCGACAACGCGCAGCGCGAGACGATGGATATTGCCGGAGGAATCGTTGATGTGGACCGCAATGTGGTGTCAGTATGTATCTATTAGTAATATGAAGAAAGTACTTGCCATAATGGTATTGATGATGTTTGCGTTGGCGTTGCCGATGCAGGCTTCGTCAAAGTCGGGCGACGGAAAGGATGACGAGGGCAGAATGAACCTTCAGGAAATCATTTTCGAGCACCTCGGCGACGCTTACGGCTGGGAAGTTCCTTTCTCACACGAGCACCGCATTCCGCTGCCTGTGATTGTCAACGACAATCGTGGCGGCTGGCACGTGTTCAGTTCTTCGAGGGTTACAGGCGGAGAGTCTTATGACGCCGGCGATGGCGTTGTCTACCGCATAGCCTCGGAGGGCGACAACAGCGGCAAGGTGGTGCAAGTGGCGGCAGACGGCAAAGAGTTTCGTCCGGTCGACTTGTCGATAACCAAGGACGTTGCAGCTTTGATAGTAGCCGCACTGATAGTGTTGTCGGTAATGCTGTCGCTGGTGCGCTATTACAAGCGCAACGGCATGAAAGCCCCCCGCAAGGGAATGGGCGCCGTAGAGGCACTCATCGGTTTTATCTACGACGGCGTGCTTAAGAACACACTCGGAGAGAAGGCCCCCAAGTTTGCAGGGTTTCTGCTGACGGCGTTTTTCTTCATTTTCACTATGAACCTGTTGGGTTTGGCAGTAATATTTCCAGGAGGCGCCAATCTAACCGGCAATATAGCCGTGACGCTTGTTCTTGCCGTATGCACGTTTGTCGTGACCAACATAAAAGGCAACAAGCATTATTGGAAAGACATTTTTTGGCCTGACGTGCCATTGGCACTAAAGTTTCCGTTGCCAATCATGCCTGTAATCGAGCTTTTTGGAATATTCACCAAGCCGGCGGCACTCTGTGTCCGTCTGTTCGCCAATATGATGGGCGGTCATATGATAGTGATAGTGCTGACGCTGTTGATATTTATCTTCGCACCGTTTGGCGCGGGAGTTACGACTGCCGCAACCGCCGTATCGGTGTTCTTCTCATTGTTTATGCTTCTACTGGATGTGCTTGTAAGTTTCATTCAGGCGTTTGTGTTTACAATGCTTTCGACGCTATTCATCTCTCTTGCTGTGGCAGAGCCGGAGCATCACGATAAAAAAGAGGTGGAGGCCGCATAACCAATAAAAAATAAAAAAACAAAAAATAACAATTTAAAAATTTAATTACTATGTTAGGAATGATTTTAGCGCAGGCTGCTGAAGCAGTTATGTCTTTGGGATTTGACAAAATGGGTGCATGTCTTGGTGCAGCAATCGCAGCCATCGCTGCAGGTATCGGTATCGGTAAGATCGGTGCAGCCGCTATGGAGGCAATTGCCCGTCAGCCGGAGTCGGCAAGCGACATTCGTAGTAATATGATCGTCATCGCAGCCCTTGTTGAGGGTGTGGCGTTGTTCGGTGTGATTGTTTGTGTACTTTCGTTGTTCATCTAATCAAGCACAACTTAAGAGATGGAACTGTTTACGCCTGCATTTGGCTTGGTATTCTGGATGTTTGTGGTCTTCGTGCTGCTGTGCGTCCTCCTTGGCAAGTTTGCATGGCCTGCCATCATCAAAATGATGACAGATCGTGCCGACTTGATCGACAAGGGCGTTGCATATGCAGAGGAGGCCAAGGAGCATGTCGACAATGCGAAGGCTGAGGCGGACAAGTTTATCCTTGAGGCGCAAAAGCAGCAGGCGGAGATTCTGCGCGAGGCGGCACGAATGAAGGCACAAATCATTGAGGAGGCCAAGGAAGCCGCAACGGTCGAGGCCAACAAGGTGATGGAAGCCGCTAAGGTGTCGATAGAGCAGGAGCGCAAGGAAGCCGAGCTGCAATTCCGCAACGAGGTTAGCACATTCGCCATTCAGATTGCGGAGAAGTTGCTCCGTGAGCATATGGCTGACGAAAAAGCTCAGTCGCAGCTTGTAGACAAATTGCTGGATGAGATTGAAACGAAAAATTGATAATAATTTAAATCGTAAAAGATGAATGAAGGACTGATTCCGAGCCGCTATGCCAAAGCGCTGCACCTCTATGCCGAGGAAGCAGGCAAAGCCGCCGCCGTCTATGAGCAGACGGAGCGTCTTGCCACCGGCTATGAGGCGCATCCGCAGATGTCGCGCGCGGTGGAAAATCCGTTTCTTCCGCTTGCCGACAAGCAGCAGCTGCTGCTTGTTGCGTCGGGCGCGGAGAACGACGGGTGTCTGGACAAGTTTTTCAAACTCGTTTTCAGCCATGGACGGGAATCCTTCATACGCTCAATGGCACTGGCTTATGGCAAGCGCTATCGCGATGTCAACAAGATTTCACAGGTTGAGATTGCCACAGCGTCGAGCTTCAGCCAGGCTGTCATGGACAAAATCAAGGACTCCGTGCAAACTCATCTGAAGGGCCGCACCCTTGAATATCGTCAGCGCGTCGACGCTTCCCTTATCGGAGGCTTCACTGTGCGTGTCGACGGCGAGGTGCTCGACGCTTCGATGAGCAATGATTTAAGAAAATTGCGTTTAAAACTTCTAAGTAAGAAATAAAAAATGATTGACCCAAGTGAGATTTCAGACATACTGAAGCAGCAACTCGACGGCCTTAAAGGCAAGGCTCAGTTTGAGGAGGTTGGCACAGTGCTCAACGTTGGCGACGGTGTGGCTCACGTCTATGGTCTCGACAATGTGGAGGCAAACGAGCTCGTGGTGTTTGACAACGGCGCTACGGGTGTTGCCATGAACCTTGAGGAGAGCAACGTGGGCGTTGTGCTTCTTGACAAAGTCAATGAAGTGACCGAGAACATGTCGGTTCGCCGCACTGGTGAAATCGCATCAATACCTGTGGGCGAAGGACTGTTGGGCCGTGTGATCAACGTCCTTGGCGAGCCGGTTGACGGCAAAGGACCCATCGAGGGCTCTTTGATGCGTCTGCCACTCGACCGCAAGGCTCCTGGCGTAATCTTCCGTCAGCCAGTGAAGCAGCCGCTTCAGACTGGCTTGAAGGCAGTCGACTCGATGATTCCTATCGGCCGCGGTCAGCGCGAGCTTATCATCGGCGACCGTCAGATTGGCAAGACCGCCATCGCTATCGACACGATTATCAACCAGCGTCAGAATTATGAGCAGGGCAAGCCTGTTTATTGCATCTATGTGGCTATCGGACAGAAGGCTTCATCGATTGCTTCGCTTGTCAACACGCTGAAGAAATATGGCGCTATGGACTATACGGTTGTTGTGGCGGCATCGGCGAGCGACTCAGCCGCGATGCGCTATTACTCACCGTTTGCCGGCGCGGCTATCGGCGAGTTTTTCCGCGACAGCGGCCGTGACGCGCTGATTGTTTACGACGACCTTTCGAAGCAGGCGGTGGCTTATCGCGAGCTGTCGTTGATTTTGAAGCGTCCGTCGGGACGTGAGGCTTATCCAGGCGACATCTTCTATCTGCACTCACGTTTGTTGGAGCGAGCAGCGAAGATTATCGACAACGATGAGGTTGCAAAGAGCATGAACGACCTTCCGGAGGCTCTGAAGCCTATCGTCAAGGGCGGCGGCTCACTCACGGCGCTTCCAATCATCGAGACTCAGGCCGGCGACGTGTCGGCGTATATCCCGACCAACGTGATTTCAATTACCGACGGTCAGATATTCCTTGAGTCGGGCTTGTTCAACAGCGGTATCCGTCCGGCGATCAATGTCGGTATTTCGGTGTCGCGTGTTGGTGGCAACGCTCAGATCAAGGCGATGAAGAAGATTGCCGGCACATTGAAGATTGACCAGGCGCAGTTCCGCGAGTTGGAGTCGTTTACCAAGTTTGGCGGCGACATCGACCCCGTTACGGCGCGCACAATCGACAAGGGGCGCAAGAACGAACGCCTGCTCATCCAGCCGCAGTATCATCCGATGGCCGTGGAGGAGCAGATTGCCGTGATTTTCTGCGGAACGCGCGGACTGCTGTCGGCAGTGCCGATGGACAAAATCGCAGAGTTTGAAACAGAGTTTATCCAGATGCTGCAGGCAGGACACAAGTCGGATGTTCTCGACGTGCTTCGTTCAGGTCAGTTGACCGCCGAGGTAGAGGGCATTCTGACCGAGACCGCCAAGGCAGTTTCTGCTAAATATGCTCAATAAAGAAACGGAATTAGGTAATGTCAACGTTAAGAGAACTTAAGGGAAGAATCGGTTCGGTGGCGTCGTCGGAGAAAATCACCGGCGCTATGAAGATGATTTCATCGGCAAAGATGCACAAGGCGGAGCAGAATTTGAGCCGCTTGGTGCCATTCCGCAATCAGCTTCAGGGCATAATGGGCAACCTTATGCAGACCGACGCCGAGTATACTTCCGAGTTGACTGACGTTCGAGACGTGAAGACGGTGACAATAGTGGTGCTTGGCAGCGACGAGGGCCTCTGCGGCGCTTACAACATCAACATCTTCAAGGGCTTGCTCCGACATATCAATGAATTGCGCAAAGCCAACCCGTCGGTAATGATAAACGTGGTGCCAGTGGGCAAGAAGATTGTCAAGGCATCCGCTGTTGTCGCCGGCGACGGTGTTTCGGTTGAGCGCACCGAAGCCAGTCCGAAATCGGGCATCGACGGCATCCGCAGTCTTGTGGACACTCTTAAAGCCGACTATGTCGGCGGCAAGACCGACCGCGTAGAGGTGGTGTCGATGAAGTTTCTTTCGGCAGGCAAGCAGCGGCTCACCGTGCAGCAGTTGCTGCCAGTGTCGGCAGAATCCTTCGGCAAAGCCGATGGCCCGACAAACCGTCCGTATCTTTTCGAACCCGACGCCAACCGGATCTATAACGCTATTCTGCCGCTCTACGTTTTGTCGCTTGTGCAGGAAGTGTTTGGGCAGAACGCCGCCTCAGAGCAGGCAGCGCGCGTGATGGCAATGCAGAGTGCCAACGACAATGCAGTAAAGCTGCACGACTCTCTGAAATTGGAATACAACAAGCTGCGTCAGCAGGGTATTACGACAGAATTGCTCGACATACTCGGCGGCCAGGTTGAGAAATAGTACATGACAGACAACATCGGGAAGGAGGCAAACATACCGGACCTCCTTCCGGATGTTTTTAATGAATTTTTATGAATGCCGGTATGAGAAAAAACAGTTGACTGAACACAATAGAGTTATGAGTAGTGTAAAAGATTACTTCACCGGATTAGGCAAAGGTATGGTCAGCCTTTTGAAGGGAATGGAAGTGACAGGAAAGGAGTTCGTCACGAAGAAGGTGACGGAGGAATATCCTGACAACAGAGACAATTTGCCGGTAGGCGAACGTTTTCGTGGCACGTTGGAGCTCATCTATGATGAAAAAGGCAACCACAAGTGTATTGCTTGCGGATTGTGCCAAATGAACTGCCCGAACCAGACAATCCACATCGAATCGAAGATGGTGGAGCTGCCCGACGGGAAGAAGAAAAAAGTATTGGTGAAATATTTGTACGACCTTGGCAGTTGTACGTTCTGCCAGATGTGTGTTTCGGCATGTCCGCACCACGCAATCCACTTCACCAACAAGTTTGAGCATGCGGTTTATACGCGTTCGAAACTTGTGAAACAGCTGAATTATCTTCCGGAAAAAGACCCAGTAGAGGTTTGGAAGGCGCAGCAGAAGGCCAAGGAAGAGGCCGCAGCCAAAGCAGCGGAGGCGAAAGCCGCCGAGGCACCTAAAAATGAAACAACAGAGAAAAATTAATATAAAGTATATATGAATGTAGTAGGTAATTCAATCGTGTATTGCGTGATTGCACTGTCAATCATCGTATTCTCGGTTTTGTCGGTTACTTCGCGCAAAATCCTGCGTTCGGCCACTTACTTGCTTTTCACTCTTTTTGCCACGGCGGCACTCTATTTCCAATTAGGATATGAGTTTCTCGGCGCGGTTCAGATAGCAGTGTATGCAGGCGGTATCTTGGTGCTGTTCGTATTCTCGATTCTGCTCACAAGCAAACCCGGCAACAATGCCGAGCGTTTGGCATCCAAACGTAAAACACTCGGACTTATCGCAGCCCTTGCCGGTGTTGCCGTATGTGGCTACGCCTTGTTCTCATTCTTTGGTGGAGAGACAGCGTCATTGCTGTCGACGACCAGCGATGTGACGGTGGAGAAAATCGGACATGCCTTGCTTGGCACCGAGAAGTTTGAGTATCTTTTGCCTTTTGAGGCAATCAGTGTGTTGTTATTGGCATGTATAATCGGTGGTGTGGTAATCGCCCGTAAAAGATAATTGCAATGGATTTGACAATGCTTTATTATTTGGTGCCGAGTCTGGTGATGTTCGCCTGCGGCGTTTACGGTTTTATCACCCGTAAGAATTTGATCGCCATCCTTATCTCTTTGGAATTGATGCTCAACTCTGTTGACATCAACTTTGTGGTTTTCAACCGCTTTCTTTTCCCGGGGCAGATGGAGGGAATGTGTTTCGCCCTGTTCGCGATAGCCATCGCGGCGGCAGAGACAGCTTTGGCGATTGCGATTGTGATCAACATATTCCGCGCAGTGAAGAATGTTGATATCCAAAGTTTAACTAAAATGAAATATTAAGCTCATGGACTTGTCATTATCAATAATCACAATTCTGCTGCCGTTGTTCACGTTTTTCGTGCTCGGCCTTGTAGGCATGAAGATGCCTAAGCAGACTGCGGGAATTTTCGGAACGCTCTCTATGCTCGTCACAGCCGTTGTGGCTTATGGAGTTGCGTTGAGCTATTTTTTCAGCCCAGAGTATATTGTCGACGGAGTTCGCCAGGCTCAGGTGGTCTATGATGCCACATGGCTTACGTTCGGCGAGAACTTGAAGGTGACGCTCGGCATCTATATCGACCCGATTTCGGCGATGATGCTTATCGTTATTTCAACGATTTCGTTCATGGTGCATCTCTACAGTCTCGGCTATATGCACGGCGAGAAGGGATTCCAGCGTTATTATGCGTTCCTTTCATTGTTTACGTTCTCGATGCTCGGACTCGTTGTTGCCACCAACATCTTCCAGATGTTTATCTTCTTCGAGATGGTGGGAGTGTCGTCATATCTTCTGATAGGCTTCTACTATGAGAAGGCAGCCGCTGTGGCAGCGTCGAAGAAGGCGTTTATCGTGACTCGTTTCGCCGACCTCGGCTTCCTCATCGGTATAATGCTTTTGGCTTACTATTGCGACACGTTCGACTTCAAGTCGCTGATGTCGAACCCAACGGGAATCCTCACAAGCTCGGCAGGCGTTACGTTTATGGGCTGTTCAGCCGCATCGTGGGCGTTGGCTCTGATTTTCATCGGCGGTGCCGGTAAGTCGGCGATGTTCCCGTTGCACATCTGGCTTCCAGACGCAATGGAAGGCCCGACACCAGTTTCGGCGTTGATCCATGCCGCAACGATGGTTGTTGCCGGTGTGTTCTTGGTGGCACGTATGTTCCCGATGTATCTCGGCACACCGGAGGTGCTCGACCTGATCACCGTCACCGGTGCAGTCACCGCGCTTTATGCCGCAGTTGTGGCATGCGCGCAGACCGACATCAAGCGCGTGCTCGCGTTCTCAACGATTTCACAGATTGCCTTTATGTTTACGGCGCTCGGCGTAGCCCGTCCGGAACTTCACGAGGGCGTAGGCTATATGGCGTCAATGTTCCACTTGTTTACACACGCAATGTTCAAGGGCTTGCTCTTCCTTTGCGCCGGCGCCATTATCCACATGGTGCACAGCAACGAGATGGACGCCATGGGCAACCTCCGCAAGTATATGCCGATAACCCACATCGCATTCCTTATCGCATGTCTCGCTATCGCAGGTATACCTCCGTTTGCAGGCTTCTTCAGTAAGGATGAGATTCTTGTCGCCGCTTATCAGTACAGCCCGTTCTGGGGAGTGTGGATGTCGGCAGTGGCAGGTTTGACAGCATTCTACATGTTCCGTCTTTACTACCGCATCTTCTGGTGGAACAAACCAGACTACAGCCACCACACACCGCACGACTGCGAGTGGGTAATGACCCTCCCTCTGATTATTCTTGCGGTAATCTCGTGTGTGGCAGGCTTCATTCCTTTCGGCAGCTTCGTCACCTACGACGGCAAGGAACTCATCACCCATCTTGACATGGGCGTGGCAGGCACCAGCGTAGTAGTGGCAGTGGTTGCCATCGTGATTGCCACAGTGCTCTACCGCAAGGAGAACGCGATGCCCGACCGTATCGCCGGCTCGATGAAGACCCTTCACCGTGCGGCTTACCGTCGCTTCTATATGGACGAGATTTATCAGTTTGTCACACATAAAATCATCTTCGGCATCATCTGTAAGAGCATCGCATGGTTTGACCATACGATTGTCGACGGCACGATGAACGCCCTTGCAGCCGTGACAAACCGCGCATCCTTCGCAATCCGCAAACTTCAGTCGGGATCCATCCAGATGTATGTTTGGGTCTACCTGATCGGCGCATTGCTTTTGGCGGCAGTGACATTCGTAGTATTAATTTAAAGTTGACGGAATAGATAAAAAATAAAGTTATGTTTAATATACTTTTCTTATTCGTTATAATTCCTGTGCTGACGCTCGGCGCGCTGTTTCTGACGCGCAACGTCAAGCAGGTGCGCGCCGTGGCAGCCACCGGTGCGTCGCTGCTTCTGATTGCGGCGGCGTATCTCTGCTACGAGTTTGTAGGCGCGCGTGCCGCCAATCCGGACGCACCGATGCTCTTCACCGACAGTTATATGTGGTTTGAGCCGCTCAACATCCATCTGGCAGTTGGCGTAGACGGCATCTCCGTCTTGATGATAATGCTTTCGGCAATCATCGTGTTTACAGGCACATTCGCTTCGTGGAAAATCGAGCCTCTGACAAAGGAGTATTTCCTCTGGTTCATCCTTCTTTCAACCGGAGTGTTCGGCTTCTTCATCTCGATTGACCTGTTCACAATGTTCATGTTCTATGAGGTTGCGCTCATCCCGATGTATCTTCTCATCGGAGTGTGGGGCAGCGGCAACAAGAACTATGCTGCGATGAAGCTGACCCTTATGCTTATGGGCGGCTCGGCATTGCTTCTTATCAGCATCCTCGGCATCTACTATCACGCAGGCCATACGATGAACCTTGTTGAGATTGCACAACACGGCGTAGACCTCGACTGGCAGAACGCATTGTTTGTTTGCGCATTCGTAGGATTCGGCGTGCTTGGCGCGATGTTCCCGTTCCACACATGGTCGCCAGACGGTCATGCATCGGCGCCTACAGCGGTGTCAATGCTCCACGCCGGCGTGTTGATGAAGCTTGGAGGCTACGGCTGCTTCCGCATCGCCATCTATCTGATGCCTCATGCAGCCATGCAGCTCGGCTGGATATTCATGATTCTTACGGGTATCAGCGTGGTCTACGGAGCGTTTGCCGCCTGTGTCAAGACCGACTTGAAGTATATCAACGCATATTCTTCGGTCAGCCACTGCGGCTTGGTGCTTTTCGCCATTCTGATGCTTAACCAGACAGCGATGAGCGGTGCCGTAATGCAGATGCTCTCACACGGTTTGATGACAGCGTTGTTCTTCGCCCTCATCGGTATGATCTATGGCCGCACACACACCCGCGACGTTCGCGAGATGGGCGGCTTGATGCAGATAATGCCGTTCCTTTCGGTTGGCTACATCATCGCCGGTCTTGCATCGCTCGGTTTGCCGGGCTTGAGCGGATTCGTGGCAGAGATGACCATCTTCTTCGGCTCGTTTGAGAACACAACAATCTACAACGCCGTTCTCGGCGACGGCAACCTCTTCCGTCACACGTTTGCGATTGTCACCACAACGTCGATTGTGATTACGGCAGTCTACATTCTGCGAGTTGTCGGCAAGTTGCTCTTCGGCAAGGTTCAGAACGAACACCACCGCGAGCTCGACGACGCACATTGGTATGAGCGGTTCTCTACAGTCACATTGATGCTCGCCATCGCAGCGATCGGCTGTTTCCCGGATATGGCCAACCTTATCCTTCGCGACAGCTTCGGTCCGATTGTAGAACACATAATGACTTATGCACAGTAACAATAAAGTAACGGACTATAAAAGAAATTGAAATTATGGATTATTCACAGTTTTTATTGATGCACCACGAAATCGGACTCCTCATCGTGTTCATTCTGGTGTTCCTGTTCGATACTTTCGGTTGCAAGAAAGTGCAGGGTTCGCTCTCGGTGACCGCATTGGTGCTTTTCGGCGCCTTCACAGTCTATGGCTTCTTCGCCCCGCAGCAGACAGGCGAGGCATTCGCCGGGATGTATGCAACGTCGCCTATTGTAGCGTCGATTAAGAATATTCTCAACATCGGTATGTTTATCGTCCTGTTGCAGTCCATCAAATGGAACAACAGCGAGACGCAGTCTGTGCGCCGCGGCGAATTTTTGGAATTGATGCTTGTCACATTGTTCGGCATGTACCTTATGGTGTCGGCACGCCATTTCCTTATCTTCGTCATCGGTCTTGAGACAGCCTCACTGCCATTGGCAGCGTTGACGGCGTTTGACAAGAAGCAGTATGAGAGCCACGAGGCAGCCGTGAAATATCTTTTCACAGCCGTCTTCTCGTCGGCAATCTATATGCTCGGACTGTCGTTTGTCTATGCCTTCACAGGCTCTCTGTATTTCAGCGACATCGCTGCATCGGTGATGCTTGTCGACGGGCAGTTCCTGCTCTATGTCGCTATGGCGTTTGTAATCGCCGGCATCGGATTCAAGATATCCCTTGTTCCGTTCCACTTGTGGACCGCCGACGTATATCAAGGGGCTCCAACCTCGGTCACATCCTATCTGTCGGTAGTGTCGAAAGGCGCGGCAGCCTTTGCAGCGTTCGTAGTCTTGACACAAGCCTTCGGCGCGGTCTACAGCCAGGTTTGGGAATGGATGCTCTACGCGTTGATTATCCTCACCATCACACTCGGTAACCTTTTCGCCATCCGTCAGACCAACATGAAGCGCTTCCTTGCGTTCTCCTCGATTTCGCAAGCCGGCTACATCATGCTCGGTGTGATAGCGTGCAACGCCACCGGTGTTGCGTCGTTGAGCTATTATGTGCTTGTCTATGTAGTTTCAAACCTTGCAGCTTTCGGCGTTATCCAGGCAATTGAGAACGCCACAGGCAAGGTTGATATGACCGACTATAACGGACTTTACAAGACCAATCCGAAACTTTCGTTCGCCATGATGCTCGCCATGTTTTCACTTGGCGGTATCCCACCGTTCGCAGGTTTCTTCAGCAAGTTCTTCATCTTCTCCAGCGCGCTGGAGGGAGGAAGCGTTGCCGTCTACGTCCTCGTGTTCATAGCATTGCTCAACACGATTATCTCCCTCTACTACTATCTGCTTGTAGTGAAGGCGATGTTCATCAATCCGAACGACAATCCAATCGCCACGTTCAAGAGCCATTGGAGCGAGCGTGCCGGACTGGTGGTCTGCGTGGCAGGCATCATCCTTATTGGGCTTGCAAGCTGCATCTATACAGCGCTTAACCACGCTGCCGCAGCAGGTTTCTAACCGAACAATTGTAACAGTCAACATGGCGGGGCGACTCCTTGTGGAGCCGCCCCGCTTTAGCGTTTTTTAACGCACTGTCCTCGTTTGAATGAAACGCGGAAATTGTATAAAATTGACATAAAGATAAAAAATTGGGATGTCATGGCGGCATTCCAATTTTTTTATGCTAAATTTGTGGTGTAAATGTGCAATAAGGGGGAGCATTTTGTCAAGGAGTCATCAATATGAAGCCTTAGGATTTGATATCTCTTGCATGAGACAACCATTTGAACGAAACCTAAAACAAGACCTGACAAGGAGATGAAAATAATAGCAGACAGCAGCGCGTCACGTACAGAATGGGCATTGGTCGACGGCGCAACCGTGGTGGAACATGCTTTTACAAAAGGCTTGAATCCGTTCTTCCACATCCGCCGCGACATCAGCCACAGCATCCGTCTTGAACTTCCGGAGGCGTTTTTCAAGCGTCGTTGGGAGCGAATCCATTTCTATGGAGCCGGCTGTACGAGCCCGGAAAAGAAGAAGATTGTCGAGGCGTCGCTTGTCGCGCAGTTCAAGACTCCGGTCACCGTCGAGAGCGACCTTCTCGGTGCCGCCCGCGGGCTGCTGATCAACGAGGCGGGCATAGCCTGTATTCTCGGCAGCGGCTCCAACTCGTGCTATTACGACGGCCGCGCGATAGTGAAGAATGTGCGCTCGCTCGGCTATATTCTTGGCGACGAGGGCAGCGCCGCGTATATCGGCAAGCGATTTCTCAGCGACTGCCTGAAGGACATTGCTCCTGCGCAGCTTGTCAACGACTTTTTCGAGTATATCAATCTGTCGCCCGACGAGATAATGTCGGCAATCTACGACCATTCGCTTCCGAGCAACACGTTGAGTGTCTATTCCCGATTCTTGATGGACAAGCTCGACCAGGACTACGTCTATCGTCTTGTGCGCCATGCCATTGACGCATTCTTCCGCCGCAACGTGCTTCAGTATGACTATGAGGGCAAGACCGTCTGCTTTGTCGGCTCCAATGCGTGCGCCTATAGCGGGGTGCTGACCGAAGTTGCAGATTCCTACAACATAAAGATTAAAAAAATCGCACCAAGCTCGATGCCAGGGCTTGTTAAGTATCATTCTACAGACAGATAACTTGCCGGCACGGACGCTTGGCGACACTCGCAAAGTTTTCGGCCGGCTTTTTTTTGAGGGAAACGGTTCTAAAAATCTGTGTTGAAATATTAAATAATGTTTTACCGATAAAGATTTGAATCAATAAATTTTTCTTGAATAGGCATATTATCGTAAATTTGCAAATAAAGCAGATACTACTTAAAATCAAACAATAATACTCAAAAAAAGGAACGATGCGAAAGGTTTTGCTACTGGCAGCTGCAACGATTGCCACAGTGGGAGTGGTCAATGCGGAATTCAAGCCGCTTGACGCCGCCACAGAGGGGCGTATTGCCGTTGTTTTGAACGAGAATTTGCCAGCCAATCTTGGTATAGGCAAGGTTGCCGTTGACTCGGCAATGATTGATGTTGAGAATTCAAAATTGAAGCTCGACATGAATGCCGCGTATGGCTATGTGCCGGAACTTGCCGGCTACAACGCGATGGTCAAGAGCAAGGTGGCAATGATGTTTGACAAGCCTTACAGCGTAGAAGTGACAGTTGGCGGAGTGCCTGTCGAGCGTCTGTATTCCGACGCCGGCTATTCCTACGTCCGCAAGTCGGAGAAGGCTCCGTTTGTCTACGCCCTCGACAAGACGCGTCACCCCAAGAAAGGTCTCGACGGCAAGGTTATCGCTATGTGGCAGAGCCATGGCTTCTATTTCGAGCCGAAATTGAATCGTTGGGAGTGGCAGCGCGCCCGCATCTTCCAGACCGTAGAAGATCTTTACACACAGAGTTTTGTAATGCCGTATCTCATGCCGATGCTTGAGAATGCCGGCGCTTATGTGATGAGTCCGCGCGAGCGCGACACGCGCCGTGCCGAGCTGATTGTGGACAACAACGGCGGCTTTGCAGCCGGCGCCTATGCGGAGAGCAACGGCACGGAGGCATGGAGCGACGGCGGCGCAGGTTTTGCATACAAGACAAAGACATACAAGGATTTCGAGAATCCGTTCCGCGACGGCACCTTCCGCAAGGTTGCGTCGACAAAGGGCAAAAACGCATCGACCGCTTCGTGGTCGGCCGACATACCCGAGGCAGGGTCGTATGCCGTCTACGTTTCCTACGCCACTCTTCCAGAGAGCACAGAGAAAGCCGTCTACACCGTTCACACAGCCGGTGGCGACAAGCAGTTTCAGGTGAACCAGCGAATGGGAGGCGGCACATGGATTTATCTCGGACATTTTGACCTGGCAGCCGGCAGCCATACCGTTGTCACGCTGACAAGCAACACCGGCAAGACCGGAGAGGTGGTCACAGCCGACGCCGTTAAAATCGGAGGCGGTATGGGCAACATCGAGCGTAGGATTGCCGACAATCTCACGGAAGAGCAAGTGAGCGACCTCAGCGCCGTCACGATGATCGACCGCCTGGCGCATAATTATCAGCTCAGCGGCTATCCTCGATTCACCGAGGGCGCACGCTATTGGTTGCAGTGGGCAGGAGTGCCCGACTCGGTCTATTCTCCGTCGCATGGAGTCAACGACTACAACGACGACTATCGTTGCCGCGGCTTGTGGGTCAACTATCTTGCAGGCGGATCGTCGGTGATACCCGGCAAGGCAGGCTTGAATATCCCCGTCGACCTTTCGTTTGCGTTCCACAGCGATGCCGGAACAACCAAGAACGACGATATAATCGGCACACTCGGCATCTACTGCACTAAGGGCGACAAGTATGCGAACGGCACCGACCGAATGAACTCACGTCAGCTCACCGATATGGTTATGTCGAATATCTGCAGCGATGTCCGCGCGCAGTTTGACTCGAAATGGATTCGCCGCGGCATGTGGGACGCCTCCTATTATGAGGCACGCGTGCCTGAAGTTCCGGCAATGCTTCTCGAATTGCTGTCGCATCAGAATTTCGCCGACATGCGCTACGGTCTTGACCCAACGTTCCGTTTCACGGTGAGCCGTGCCGTCTATAAAGGAATGGCACAGTTCTTCGCCGCCAAGGAAGGCCGCAGCGACTATATGATACAGCCGCTTCCCGTCAACAGTTTCGCCATCGCCAAAGTGAAGAAAGGCGAATACCGGTTGACATGGAAGGAAACCGTCGACACCTTGTGCGACCGCGCGCAGGCACAAAGCTACATTGTGAGCGAGCGCATCGGCGACGGCGCGTTCCGTCAGATAGCCGTAGTGAAGAAGCCGGAATATGTGGCCAAGATATCAGACAATGCCATCCACAGCTACCGCATTGTGGCAGCCAACGACGGTGGTGTAAGTTTCCCGTCGGAGATTCTCGCCCTCGGCGAGGCTGACGGCTCCAAAGGCGAAGTGCTTGTGGTCAACGGCTTCACGCGCGTCTGTGCGCCCGACTCGTTTGTAGCAAGTCCGGATGTGGCAGGATTCGCCAGCGCGAAAGACCACGGTGTGCCCTATATGTCGGACATCAACACCATCGGCGACATGTATGAGTTCCGCCGCGACATTCCATGGTATGACGACGACTCAGCCGGCTTCGGCGCCAGCCGTGCCGACCAGGAGGACAAAGTGATTGCCGGCAACACATTCGACTACCCAGCCATCCACGGCGCAGCCTTGATGGAGTCGGGCTACTCATTTGTGTCGGCAAGTGTTGCCGCCGTAGAGAACGGCATCGTCGACATGAAGCAGTATAAACTTGCTGACCTTATCCTCGGCAAGCAGAAAGAGACACAAATCGGACGTGGCGAAGTGCCAAACCGCTTCCTTGCGTTTACGGCACCATTGCAGAAAGCCATCGCTGACTATACAGCCAACGGCGGCAGCATCCTCGTGAGCGGCTCTTATGTGGCAACCGACATTTGGGACAAGGCCAATCCCGACGAGGCGTCGAAAGAGTTTGCCAAGCAGACGCTCGGCTACCAGTGGCGCGTAGGACAGGCAACGATAGAGGGCAAAGCCCACACCGTTCCGACATATTTTGACTCGTTCGGCGATTTGAATGTGGAATACTACACCACGCTCAACGACAAATTCTACGCAGTGGAGTCGCCCGACGGCATCTATCCAGCCGACAAGACCAAAGGCTGCACGTTGATGCGCTACGGCGAGAACAATATCCCTGCAGCCGTCGTTGCCGACCAGGGCGGTTACCGCACCTGCGTGATGGGCTTCCCGTTTGAGACCATCAAAGACGCCGCTTCCCGCCGCGCCTTGATGGGTCAGATAATGGAATTTTTCAACAAGAAATAACAGATTAACCCCAATAGAAAAATTAAAAATAAAATAAAAAATGAAAAGAATCGATTGTTTCATTCCGTTCATGAATGCGGAACAAGTGAAAAATACAGTGGCAGGTCTTAAGGCATGCGACTTGGTGCATAACATCTATCTGCTTGCCGGAGCCGACGCCCAGGGCGAAGTTGAAGGCTGCGAGAAAATTGCCATCGGCAATCTCAACAGCAGCGACACTATGAAGAAGATCGCTGCCAAGGCCGACTGCGACTACGCTATGCTCTACACAAAATACAACTCGTTGGAGTTCGGCATGTTTGCTGTTGAGCGCATGGTGAAAATCGCCGACGACTCAGCTGCCGGTATGGCTTATGCCGACCACTACAACGTGGTTGGCGACCAGCGTTCAAACGCTCCGGTCATCGACTATCAGCAGGGCAGTCTCCGCGACGATTTCGATTTCGGATCAGTGCTTCTTTTCAATGCAGCCGCATTGAAGAGCGCAGTAGCAAAAATCGACAAGGAATATGACTTTGCCGGTCTTTACGACGTGCGTTTGAAAATCACACAGGAAGCAGAGCTCGTTCACATCAACGAGTATCTCTATTCCGACGTAGAGCTCGACACACGCAAGAGCGGCGAGAAGATTTTCGACTATGTAGACCCGAAGAACCGTGGCGTGCAGATTGAGATGGAAGAGGCATGCACAGCCCACTTGAAAGCAATCGGTGGCTATCTTGAGCCAAAATTCAAGAAAATAGAGTTCAGCGCAGGCAACTTCGAGTATGAGGCATCGGTAATTATCCCCGTACGCAACCGTATCCGCACTATCCGCGACGCCATCAAGTCGGTGTTGAGCCAGAAGGCTGACTTCAAGTTCAACCTTATCGTTATCGACAACCACTCGACCGACGGCACAACAGAGGCAATCGACGAGTTCAAGGGCGACGACCGCTTGATCCACATCATTCCGGAGCGCAATGATCTCGGCATCGGCGGCTGCTGGAACGAGGGTGTTCATCATCCAAAATGCGGTAAGTTTGCAGTGCAGCTTGACAGCGACGACGTTTATCGCGACGAAAACACCTTGTCAATCATGGTCAACGCCTTCTATGAGCAGAACTGCGCTATGGTAGTGGGCACATACATGATGACCGACTTCAATATGAACATGATCGCTCCGGGCATCATCGACCACAAAGAGTGGACACCGGAGAACGGCCGCAACAATGCCCTCCGCATCAACGGTCTCGGCGCTCCGCGTGCATTCTACACACCGGTGCTCCGCGAAGTGAAGGTGCCTAACACCAGCTACGGCGAGGACTACGCACTCGGCTTGAACTTCTCCCGCGAATATCAAATCGGCCGTGTCTATGAGCCAGTCTACAACTGCCGTCGTTGGGACGACAACTCAGACGCATCGCTCGACGTAGTGAAGATGAACGCCCACAACCTTTATAAAGACCGCATCCGCACATGGGAGCTCCAGGCGCGTATTGCATTCAACAAAAAGAAATAAGAGGCAATGGGTATAAACATATCAGAATTTTTCGACCGTCAGCTGCAGGTGTGGGACACCGCCCGTAATAATTTCGAGGCTTTGAAGAATGTCAAGGTCAAGGAATTCAACGTAGACGGCACCACAATCAAGGTGCAGTTCAATCCCGGACGCATTGTTTCGTCGGCAGCCAAAGTCGACGCCAAATCGCTGAAAGAACGCAAATGCTTCCTCTGCGCAGCCAATCGTCCGGCTGTGCAGGAGGGCATTGCCTGGGGCGATGACTACACAATACTCATCAATCCGTTCCCGATTTTCCCGCGTCATCTCACGATTCCGTGCAACGAGCACGTTGACCAGCTCATCAAGGGGCGCATCGCCGATATGATGAACCTGTCGCGCGACTTGGAGGGATTCACGCTGTTTTACAACGGGCCTAAATGCGGCGCGTCGGCACCTGACCACATGCACTTCCAGGCTGGCAACCGCGGCTTCATGCCGATGGAAGACCAGATGGCGTCGGCAGAGCGCGACATCATCGTCAGCGGCGGCAGCGTAGAGCTGTCGATTGTAAAGGGAATGTCGCATCCGTGCTTCTGCATCCGCACGTCGGCAGTCGACAAGGGCGAGAAGATGTTTGACCTTGTCTACAATGCACTGACGATACCGGAAGGTGAGCCGGAACCGATGCTCAACGTGCTGTGCTGGTATGAAGACGGACTTTGGACCATCCTTGTGTTTCCACGCAAGAAACACCGTCCGTCGTGCTACGCAGCCGAGGGCGACGCCAACATTCTTATCAGCCCCGCGTCGGTAGATATGGGAGGCGTGTTTATCACCCCGTTGGAGAAAGACTTCGAGAAGATTACCGCAGCCGACATCAAGACAATCTTTGACGAGTGCTGTCTCAGCGAAGCCGAATTATTGGAAATAGCCCAGAAACTTAAATAAAACCAGACCATTATGTCACAGCCACAAGTGAAAGTGGGCATTATGAGCAGCCCTGCGATACGGTTTGTCTTCCCGACAGTCTACAGCTTCGGCGGTCAAACCGTGGAAGGCGCACAGGAAGCCACCCTCAGCGATGGAAAAGTGCTGTGGGGCGGCGCGCTTTACGACAGCGTGGAGTTTACGCCCTGCGATGCCGAGAACGGCAGTTTTGAACTTATCGACGTGACCATCGGTGTCAATTTCCACTGGGAGCGCAAGGAGAACCAGTCGTTTCGTGGCTCTCTGCGCATCATCGTGGAAGGCGACAAGCTTACGGCCGTCAACATCCTTCCCATCGAGGAATATCTGCTCAGCGTCATTTCGTCGGAAATGAGCGCCACCGCCTCTCTTGAACTGCTGAAAGCGCATGCCGTGATTTCCCGCAGCTGGCTCTTGGCACAGATAGAGAAAAACAAGCAGCTTGCAGCCGAAGAAACGCCCTACAACCCATGCACACGCACAGAAGGAGAGCTGGTGCGTTGGTACGACCGCGAGGACCATGTTAATTTCGACGTCTGCGCCGACGACCATTGCCAGCGTTACCAGGGCATCACCCGCGAGTCGACAGCCACCGTGCGCGACGCCATCAAAGCGACGTGGGGACAGGTGCTCACCTACGACGGCACGCTCTGCGACGCCCGCTTCTCGAAGTCGTGCGGCGGAGTGTTTGAGCAGTTTGAAAACTGCTGGGAGCCAAAGCACTATCACTATCTTGTGGCACGGTTGGACAACGCCAACGCAATGGACTATCCCGACCTTACGGTCGAGGAAAATGCCCGAGAGTGGATACTTTCGTCGCCAGCCGCATTCTGCAACACCACCGACAAGCATATCCTCTCGCAGGTGCTCAACAGCTACGACCAGGAGACCACCGACTTCTACCGATGGACGGTGGAGTATGACCAAGTCGAGCTGTCGCGTCTTGTGCGCGAGCGCAGCGGCGAGGACTATGGCGACATCGTCGACCTGATACCCGTGGCGCGTGGCACGTCGGGCCGTCTTTACCGCTTGAAGATTGTCGGCACCAAGAAGACCTGCATCATTGGCAAGGAACTCGAAATACGCCGCACGCTGTCGCCGTCGCACCTCTACAGCTCCGCTTTTGTAGTGGAGAAGCAAGGCGAGCGCGACGGGCTGCCCGAACGCTTCGTTCTTAAAGGCGCGGGCTGGGGACATGGTGTCGGACTCTGCCAGATTGGAGCAGCCGTGATGGGCGAGAAAGGCTATGACTATAAACAAATCCTTCTGCACTATTTTATAGATGCGGAAATAACAAAACAATATTAAACTCCTGACATGAAAACTTCAAACAAGACAATATCTCCATGGTTTTGGGTTCCGACCCTGTATTTTGCAGAGGGCGTGCCTTATTTCGTGGTCAACAACATTTCCGTCATGATGTTCACCAAGATGGGTGTTCCTAATGGCGACATGGCATTTTTCACAACATTGCTTTATTTCCCGTGGTTCCTTAAAGGCTTGTGGGGTCCGCTCGTCGATGTTGTAAAGACCAAACGTTGGTGGATTCTATCCATGCAAGTGTTGATGACAGCACTGATGATTCTGCTCACCGTTACATTGCCAAAGCCCGACGTGGCGACTATCGCCTCCGGACAGACACCAATCAGCATGTTTACCATCACGCTGATACTGTTTATCATCGCGGCTTTTGCCTCTGCCACCCACGACATCGCCGCCGATGGCTACTATATGCTTGCCCACAGTCCGAGCAGCCAGGCAGCCTTCATCGGAGTGCGCAGCACGTTCTACCGCATCGCATCCGTATTCGGACAGGGCGTGCTTGTCTACATTGCCGGCTTGATTGAAACCTCTACAGGCGACATACCATGGTCATGGCAGGTTACACTCGGAGTCAGTGCCGTAGTGTTCTTCCTTGTGACTATGTATCATACGTTTATCCTTCCTCGTTCGGCCGACGACCGTCCACGTGTCTCAGCCGATACAGAAGGCAACGGCACATCAGGGCTTGCAGAGTTTGCAAACTCATTTGTTTCTTTCGTCAAGAAGCCTGGTTTCCTACTCGCGGTTGCGTTTATGCTTCTCTACCGCTTGCCGGAGGGATTCTTGATTAAGTTGTGCCAGCCGTTCCTCGTGCATTCAACAGCTGAGGGAGGTCTTGGCTTGACCACAGAGCTTGTGGGTCTTGTCTATGGCACATTCGGTGTCATCGCGTTGCTTGCCGGAGGTATTGTCGGCGGCGTGTTTGCATCGAAGGTGGGTTTGAAAAAAGCCCTTTGGCCTATGGCAGCCTGCATGACGCTGCCATGCCTCACATTCGTTTATCTTGCCATCGCACAGCCGTCTGACCCAATCGTGATCAGTGTGGCAGTCTGCATCGAGCAGTTTGGCTACGGCTTCGGTTTCACGGCCTATATGCTCTATATGATGTACTTCTCGGAAGGCGAGTTCAAGACATCGCACTATGCCATCTGCACGGCGTTCATGGCGTTGAGCATGATGTTGCCAGGTTTCGTGGCAGGTTATATTCAGGAGGCAATCGGTTATGTCAACTTCTTCTGGATGGTGATGGCATGCTGCATCGCGACTCTGATAGTCACTTATCTTGTTGACCGCAAGATTGACCCTAATTACGGTAAGAAATAATCAAGAAACAGAACAATGAAAAAAAAGATATTAACAATCGCTTTGTGTGTTGCGGCGGCGCTTGGCGCTGCTGCGGCGACGAAGCCGGGCGTGGAGGTGCTCCGCGACAATGATTTCAAGCAGCTTGCAGGCAAGCGTGTAGGTCTGATAACCAATCCGACAGGCGTTGACAACAACTTGAAGTCGACCGTCGACATTCTTCATGAAGCCAAAGGCGTTGAGCTTGTGGCATTGTTTGGCCCTGAACACGGAGTGCGCGGCAACGTGCATGCCGGCGACGAGTTTGGCAACACCACCGACCCAGCCACCGGCGTCAAGGTGTTTTCCATCTACGGTAAGACCAAGAAGCCGACCAAAGAGATGCTTTCCGGCATCGACGCCCTTGTCTACGACATTCAGGACATCGGCTGCCGCTCGTTTACGTTTGTCAGCACACTCGGTCTGGCTCTCGACGCCTGCGCAGAGAACGACATAGAGTTTGTGGTTCTCGACCGTCCGAATCCCCTCGGCGGCAACCGTGTTGAAGGCTGCTTGGTAGAGGACGGATTCTATTCGTTTGTCAGCCAGTTCAAGATTCCGTATCTTTATGGCATGACTCCGGGCGAGATGGCACGCTATCTCAATGGCGAGCGCGTGGCGCGCGGCGAGAAGGCAGCGAAACTCACAGTAGTGCCATTGAAGGGCTGGAAACGCTCAATGACATTCGACAAGACAGGAATGCCATGGGTGTTGCCTTCACCGCATATTCCACAGCCAGCCACGGCGTTCTACTATCCAGCCACCGGTATTCTCGGTGAGCTTTACTACGTTTCGATCGGCGTTGGCTACACCTTGCCGTTCCAGCTTATCTGCGCCGACTGGATTGACGCCGACAAGTTTGCAGAGCGCATGAACGCCCTCAATCTGCCGGGCACCAAGTTCCGCCCGATCCACGTGAAGCCGTTCTACGGAACAGGCAAGGGCGAGAACCTGCAGGGCGTGCAGTTCTATGTAGACGACGTGCCAGGCTCGAGCCTCACGCTCATCCAATTCTATGCGATGCAGGAGTTGGCGAAACTTTATCCAGAAAAACGCATATTCGACACAGCCACCGACAAGAGCCGTTTCGACATGTTCGACAAGGTGTGTGGCACAGACAAAATCCGCACACTCTTCTCCAAGAACTATCAGGTCAGCGATATGATTGACTATTGGAACAAAGACGCGGAAGCTTTTAAAGAAAAAGCCAAGAAATATTATTTATATAAGTAAGCAATGAAAGAAACCTATAAGTCGTATTTAAAAGAAATAAGCGCATTTATCCCACGCGAGCGCATCTACACAGACGAGATGCGCCGCCTGGCGTGGGGCACCGATGCCAGCTTCTACCGCCTTGTGCCGCAGATTGTGGTGCGCTCGAAGACGGAGGAGGAGGTGTCGCGTCTGCTTTCGGCAGCCCGCCGCCGTCGTTTGCCGGTGACGTTCCGTGCCGCCGGCACGAGTCTCAGCGGACAGTCGTTGAGCGACAGCATCCTCATCGTGGCAGGCAAAAATTGGGAAAATTATAAAATTTCCGCCGATGCGGAAACCATCACGATGCAACCGGGCATCATCGGTGAGCGCGTAAATCAGCTTCTGAAACCCTTTGGACGCATCTTTACGCCCGACCCGGCTTCTAAGAATGCGGCTATGGTAGGTGGAATCGTTGTGAACAATGCATCGGGAATGAACTGCGGCACGCATGCCAATAGCGACCGACAGCTTGTGTCGGCGCGCATCATACTTCCCGACGGCACAATCCTCGACACCGGCGACGCCGAGAGCAAGGACGCTTTCCGCAAGTCGCATCCCGACTTTATCAGTGGCATTGAAGCCATCCGCGACGAGGTGAACGCCGACAAGGAACTTGCCGACCGCATCCGTTATAAATATTCAATCAAGAATGTGACGGGCTTGAACATCCTTCCGTTTGTGCTTTTCACAGACCCGTTCGACATCATCACCCACCTTATGGTAGGTTCGGAGGGAACACTCGGATTTCTTGCCGAGGTGACGATGAAGACCGGTCACCTCTATCCTCACAGCGCCAGCGCGATGCTCTATTTCAAGGACATCAAGGACGCTTGCCGTGCGGTTGTGGCAATGAAAAACGGACCGGTGTTCAGTGCCGAGATGCTCGACAAGAAATCGCTGTCGAGTGTGAACGACACTACAGGGGAGGGCTTGACAGCCGTGCTTACGGAAACCAAAGCCGACACCAAGGAGGAACTTCAGGCAAACATCGACGCCATCAAGAAGATTCTTGAGCCGTTCGACCTGTTCAAGCCAGCATATTTCACCGACAAACCGGAAGAATATTCAAAATATTGGGCAATCCGTTCGGGAATCTTCCCGTCGGTTGGAGGTACGCGTCCGCTCGGCACGACGGTGCTTATCGAGGACGTTGCGTTCCACATCGAGAACCTTCCCGAGGCAACCGCCGACCTTGCCGACCTTCTTGAGAAATTCGGCTTCGACGATGCCTGCATCTACGGTCACGCCCTTGAGGGCAACTATCATTTTGTCATCTCGCAGTCGTTTGACACGAAAGAGAAGGTTGACCGCTACCGCACGCTGATGCAGGAGGTTGAGCATCTTGTCGTTGACAAATACGACGGCTCGCTGAAGGCGGAGCACGGCACCGGCCGCAACATGGCTCCGTTTGTCAAGCTGGAGTGGGGCGAGAAGGCGTTCGACGTGATGAAGCGTGTGAAGGCGTTGTTTGACCCGGAAGGGCTGTTGAACCCAGGTGTCATTTTCAATGACGATCCGGAGTGCTACATAAAGAACATAAAGCCACTGCCGCTGACAAATCCACGCGTAGACCGCTGTATCGAGTGCGGCTTCTGCGAGCGCAACTGTCTGACGTGCGGCTTCACGTTGTCGTCGCGCCAGCGCATTGTCGTGCAACGCGAAATCAGCCGTCTCCGTGCCGACGGTGACTCTACTGGCTGGCTTGCCGCGTTGACAAAGCAGTTTAAATATCCGGGCATACAGAGCTGTGCCGGCGACGGCCTCTGCTCTACGTCGTGCCCGATGCAGATAAACACAGGCGAGATGATCCACGACCTGCGCGCCCAGGCATTGCCTAAGGGCAGCGCCGGCTACAAGGTTGGTGATTTCGCTGCCAACCATCTGTCGGCTGTCAAGTCGGCACTCCGTCCGGTGCTTTCCGCCGCAGGCGCCGCCCATGCCGTTATCGGCGACAAGGCAACCGATGCCGTTGGCCGCGGGCTGAGCAAGCTTGGCATGCCGATGTGGTCGTCGGCGTTTCCGCTGGCATACTATCCCCATGCGATAAAGACCCAGCCGTCGGAGCTGAAGGTGGTTTATTTCCCGAGCTGCATCAACCAGACCATGGGCAAGAGCAAGGGACAGTCGACACCGCTCATCGACAAGATGGTGGCTCTGATGGAGAAAGCCGGCTATGAGGTCATATTTCCGAAGAATATGAAAAACCTTTGCTGCGGCACCATCTGGGAAAGCAAGGGCATGCCCGACATTGCCGACCGTAAGGCCAAGGAGCTTGACGATGCCCTGTTTGAGGCATCCGACGGCGGACGCTATCCGGTGTTATGCGACCAAAGTCCGTGTCTGCACCGCATGCGCAACACGATCAAGCGAGTGAAACTATATGAACCGGTAGAGTTTATTTATGAGTATCTGGCGCCGCATCTGCGCTTTGTGCAGACCGACGAGCCAGTAGCACTGCATTTCACATGCTCTACGCGCCACATGAATCTCAACGACATGTTTGTGGCGTTGGCAGGAATGTGCACAACGAAGGTTGTTGTTCCCGAGGAAGTGGGTTGCTGCGGTTTTGCCGGCGACAAAGGCTTTACCGACCCCGAAGTGAACCGCTACGCTCTGCGCAAACTGCGCAAGCAGCTTGAGGCAGCAGGGGTGAAGCGCGGCTTCTCCAACAGCCGCACCTGTGAAATCGGACTGACGGTGAATGGCGGAGTGCCATATCAGTCGATAGCATATTTAGTAGACGAATGTACAATTAAAAAATAACGATACGTAAAAATGGAACAAGAAGTGGCTTTGAAAAAGCCGAAAAGCAGAATCCTCGCGCTCGACATCCTGCGAGGCATCACCGTGGCAGGGATGATTATGGTGAACAATCCCGGCTCATGGGGCGCAATCTATGCTCCGCTTGAGCATGCAAGTTGGTTGGGTCTGACTCCGACCGACCTTGTGTTCCCGTTCTTTATGTTCATCATGGGTATCTCCACCTATATTTCGATGCGTAAATATCAGTTTGAATATTCCCATGCCACGCTGGTGAAGATTGTGCGCCGCACCATCGTGATTTTCCTTATCGGTATGGCTATCGCATGGTTCAGCCGTTTGTGCTACGGTCTTTACCGCGCCGACTCCGCCTTGCCTCTCAGCCAGCGCATTCTCGATGCCGCCAACAGTTTCTCCACCTTGCGTATCCTTGGCGTTATGCCGCGTCTGGCACTCTGCTACTGTGCCTGCGCCATTGTCGCCATAGCCGTGAAGCACAAGTTTATTCCGTGGATTATTGCCGGAATATTGGTGGTTTACGGAGCGTTGTTGCTCATGTTCAACGGACTTGATTTCTCGCTTGACAACATTGTCTATGTGATTGACCACGCCGTCATCGGCGACGCGCATCTCTACCGCGACACCGCTACAACGGTTTCCGACACCGTGAAAATGTGCTCGTCGGTCTCTCTCGAAATCTATGAGACCCGCACACTTCCGATAGATCCGGAGGGTCTGCTCAGCACCCTTCCGTCGATAGCCCACGTGCTTATCGGCTTCTGCTGCGGATTTGTCATCGTAGAGGTGAAGGACAACCGCGAGCGTATGGAGAAATTCTTCCTTATCGGCACAATCCTTATGTTTGCCGGCTTCCTGTTCAGCTATGGAATGCCAATAAGCAAAAAACTCTGGACACCGACGTTTGCCATCGTCACTTGCGGTCTGGCTGCAAGTTTGCTGGCACTTTTGATATGGATAATCGACGTGAAGGGCTACAAGCGCTGGACACAGTTTTTTGAGGCTTTCGGCGTCAACCCGTTGTTTATGTATGTGCTCGGCGGCGTGCTCGGCATTTTGTTCAACACCGTTCCGGTGTTCGGGCTGTCAATCCACAAATGGATCTACGACGAGGCGCTCGTGCCGCTTGTCACCGACCGCACGTTCGCGTCGTTGCTCTACGCGTTGATATTCATCGGAATCAACTGGTCGATAGGATACGTTTTGTATAAAAAGAAAATATATATAAAAATTTAGATATGGTTTTAATTGCAGACTGTGGGTCAACCAAGATTGATTGGTGTGTCCTCAATGGAGACAAACTTGAGAAGCGCTTTTTCTCAACTGGTGTCAATGCGTTGCTGATGCCAGAGGAGAAAATCCGCGAGACATTTGAAAAAGAATTGGCACCGGAGGTTAAGGATTTCTCAATTGACGAAGTATATTATTATGGCGCTGGTTGCCTCTCGGATGAGATTTGCTCAAACGTAAGCCGCTCGATTGCCGCTTGTGTGCCGGGAGCAAAGACAATTTCCGTCAACAGCGACCTTCTTGCAGCCGCCCGCGCGCTTTGCGGCACCGAGCCAGGCATCGCCTGCATCCTCGGCACCGGTTCAAACTCGTGCTACTACGACGGCAAGGAAATCAAGGGCAACGTGTCGCCGCTCGGCTATATCCTCGGCGATGAGGGCAGCGGCGCCGTGCTTGGCAAGCTGCTTGTAGGCGATGTGCTTAAAAACCAGTTGCCTAAGGCATTGTGCGAGAAATTCCTCAAGGAGTACAACCTCGACCGTATGGCAATCATCCAAAAAGTGTATAAAGAGCCGGCAGCCAACCGCTTCCTCGCTTCTTTGTCGCCGTTCTTGATTCAAAACATCGAGGAGCCGGCAATACACCGCCTGGTGCTCAATGCGTTCAAGGCGTTCTTTGTGCGCAACATCGAGAACTATGAAGGCTACAAGCAACTGCCTGTAAGCTTCGTTGGTTCGGTGGCTCACTACTATCGCGACGTGCTTGGCGAGGCAGCCAAAGCGCTCGACATCACTATCGGAAACATTATCAAGAGCCCTATGGAAGGCTTGTTGAAATATCATTCAAAATAAATTACAACAACTATTATGGCATTTGTGAAAATCAGCGAACAATCATCGCTCTACAATGACTTGGAAAAGAAGTCGGTACACGAAATACTTGAGGACATCAACACCGAAGACCACAAGGTTGCCGATGCCGTCAAACTGGCAATTCCTCAGATTGAGAAACTCGTGACGGGCATTGTGAAACGCATGAAGAAGGGTGGCCGTATCTTCTATATCGGTGCCGGAACTTCCGGACGTCTCGGCGTGCTCGACGCTTCTGAGATTCCGCCTACATTCGGTATGGACCCGGGATGGGTTATCGGCCTTATCGCCGGTGGCGACATTGCGCTCCGCAACCCGGTGGAGAACGCTGAAGACGACACTGCTCAGGGCTGGAAAGACCTTGAAAAGTATAACATCAACGAGAAGGATACGGTTATCGGTATCGCTGCTTCGGGAACCACTCCTTACGTTATCGGCGCATTGAAGGAGGCTCGCCAGCGCGGCCTGCTCACGGCGGCTATCACTTCAAACCCTGACGCACCGGTGTCGGAGGCTGCCGAAATTCCTATCGAGATGATCGTAGGTCCGGAATACGTGACAGGCAGCTCGCGTATGAAATCAGGTACAGGACAAAAGATGATCTGCAACATGATCACTACGTCGGTGATGATTCAGATGGGTCGCGTGAAGGGCAACAAGATGGTGAACATGCAGCTCACCAACGCGAAACTCGTGGACCGCGGCACTCGCATGGTGTCGGAAGAACTCGGCTTGCCTTACGACGAGGCTAAGCGTCTGCTTCTCTTCCACGGCTCTGTGAAGCTTGCTGTCGACGCTTACCGCAGTGAACACTAATAATTGCTTTGTGACACAATGAAAAAGTCTATAATGGCGTCGCTGCTTCTGGCGGCGACGCTTTTTTCAAGCGATATGGCGGCTCAGGAAAAATATGTCTACAATGAATTCTATTTCCAGCGCTCCTCGCTTTTCAGCGAGCTGCCGGTGGGGAAGAAAGACATCGTTTTTCTCGGCGACAGCCAGACTAACGGTTGCGAATGGCACGAACTGCTCGGGATGAAGAACGTGAAAAACCGTGGCATCTCGTCGGACGTGATTCAGGGTTTCATCGACCGTGTCGACCCGATTGTTGAGGGGCAGCCGGCGAAGGTGTTTATTCTCGGCGGCGTAAACGACATCTCTCACGACCTTACTCCCGACAGCCTTTGCACGTCGATGGAGAAGCTGATTGTGAAAATCAAGCAAGGGTCGCCACGCACCAAAATCTACTTGCAGAGTCTGTTGCCTATCGACAACAGTTTCGGCCGCTACCGCAAGATGGTGGGCAAGGAGCAGGTGATTGTGGAGACCAACCGCTTGTATAAGGAGATGGCTGAGCGCCATGGCGTGACGTGGATTGACCTGTACTCAAAGATGGTAGACCCTGCCACGGGCAGCATGCGCAAGGGTCTCACCAATGACGGTCTGCATCTGCTTGGCGCCGGATATCTTGTGTGGCGCGACGCGGTGCTGCCTTATGTGAAGAAGTAGGGCGGCGGTCTTGCCGGAAAAAATATGCGGGGGGATGCAGGCATGAGTCTGCATCCCCCCCCCCCCGTTGCGCATCGTGCGAATGAGGCGTATTATTGGCGTTGCACTCGCGGTAGGTTATGAAACAACGGCGGATGGAGCTGAGTTCCATCCGCCGTTGTTTCGTTGTGCTTGCCGTCCGTTTAGAAAGGAAGGTCGTCGCTGCTGCTGTTGCTGTCAGGTTGTGTGAAGTCTGGCATCGGTGCCGCAGGCTGTGCTGCGGGGCTTGGCGCGGCCGGGGCTTGAGTCGCGGCGGCATCGTCGGCTTTTTCGGCTTTCCAGCCTCGGATGCTTGTGTACCAGCGGTTGTTGTATTCGCGGCTTTCGATGTCGAAGCTTAGGCGGATGCGGTCGCCGATTTTGATCCAGTTGTATTGGTCGGCGCGCTCTCCGAAGAAGTCGAAATGCACTTTCTTAGGGTATGTCTCTTCTGTTTCGAGCACGTATTCTTGTTTCTTCCAGTTGTTTCCTGCTTGAGAAACGCCGCTCTGAGGCGGAAGGACTACGATGATTTTACCTGTAATTTCCATGTCTGAGAATTATATTTTTATTGTTGTTTTTTCGTTGTGGCAAACTTACTGAATTTTTCCGGATTTTCGGGCTTTCCGCTGCATTATTGTTTGAGCATCGAGAGGAATTCCTGTCGGTATTCAATTTTTTCGAACACTCCGGAATATTCGATGGTCTGCGTTGTGGAGCATTCTTTTTCCACTCCGCGCATGCGCATGCACATGTGGGTTGCTTCGCAGAATACGATTACGCCTTTGGCGGAGAGCTCGCGTGTCAGCAGGTCGCAGATTTGTCGTGTCATGCGTTCCTGCACTTGCAGCCGTCGGGCGAAGACGTCGACCGCGCGTGCGATTTTGCTTAGTCCCACGATGTTTCCGTCGGGGATGTATCCTATTGCTATTTTTCCGAAGAAAGGCAGTATGTGGTGCTCGCAGAGCGAATGGAACTCGATGTCTTTGACAATCACCATCCGTGAGCCTTCGTGGCTGAATATAGCGGATTTCACGATTTTGTCGGCGTCCTTGCGGTAGCCGGAAGTCAGGAATGCCATTGCTTTTGCGGCGCGCATAGGTGTTTTCACCAGCCCTTCGCGGGAGGTGTCTTCGCCGAGCAGCGAGAGGATTGCTTCGTAGTGCTCGGCAATTTTGTTTACTGTCTCAATGTCTAAACCGTCAAGTTGTTTCTTGTTGTCCATTCAAATTATGCTATTCGTAAACTTTAATTCTGTCTCTAACCACGCGCATGTCGCCCGCCAGTGCTGGGAATTTCGCTCTGAGCGCTCTTAAAGCCGAGTGTGCTGCCTCTTGTGTTGTGAAGTCGCCCACTCTGAGTCTCCAGTACGGGGCGTTGTATGTGAGATAGAGCCCGTAGCTTGGGAATTGCTTTCCGATGTTGGCGGCAATCTGCTGCGCTTTTGCTTTAGCTTGCCTTTGGTTGTTGTCGGAATACACTTGTATGCGGTATCCGGCGCGGTGCACGGCGTGTCGTCGCTGCGTGGTTGTGGCAGGCGATTCGTCGGTGTCGCTCTCATGTCTTGCTGACGGCTGTCTCACTTCGGTGGTGTCGATTACGGCCAGCGCTTCCACACCGTCGCTGCATGTGATTGTCACCCGTCCGTTGGAGTTTGTCCGGATGGTGTCGGCTATTGAGCGCACGTTGTGCTTGCCCGGCTGCGCTGAGGCGGGAGCCATCGCCGCCGTTATGAGGGCGGCAGCCGCGAGGATTGCGAAGTGTTGTTTTTTCATCAGTTTTTTTGTCAAAAGAAGCGTCAAAATAAGTAGACTGCAAATGTAGTGAAAAATCACCACATTTGCAGTCTCTGTAAGTATGTAAATTGTTTATGCTTTATTAAAAAGCGTCTACAATGCCCATGAAGTCTTCAGCCTTCAGAGCGGCGCCGCCGATGAGACCGCCGTCAACGTTAGTCTTCGAGAAGATTTCCTTGGCGTTTGACGGTTTGCAGCTACCGCCGTAGAGGATTGAGATTTCCTCAGCCACGTCGTTGCCGTATTTGTTGGCGATTGTCTTGCGGATGAAAGCGTGGATTTCCTCAGCCTGGTCAGCAGTGGCAGTTTTGCCAGTACCGATAGCCCAAACCGGCTCGTAAGCGAGGATGATTTTCTTGAAGTCGTCGGCAGAAAGGTGGAACAGGGCGTCCTCTACCTGCTTTTTCACAACGTCGAAGTATGTGCCGTTTTCTCTCTCTTCGAGCACCTCGCCGATGCAGAAGATAGGAGTAAGGCCGTTTTCAAAAGCCAAAGCCACTTTTTCTTTGAGGATTTCAGAAGTCTCGTGGTAGTACTGACGGCGCTCAGAGTGACCGAGGATCACGTATTTAGCACCAGTTGAAGCAACCATAGCGCCGCTCACTTCGCCAGTGAAAGCGCCTTTGGCCTTGTCAGCGCAGTTTTCTGCACCGAGACCGAGTTTGCTGTCGTCGATAACCGCCTTGACCGAAGCCAAGTGGGTGAAAGGGACACAAATGATAACGTCGCAGTTAGGAGTGCGGCTCTTCAAAGCGTCGTTGACTTCAGTTGCCAATTTGACACCTTCTTGAAGTGTCGTGTTCATTTTCCAGTTACCTGCTACAATGTTTTTTCTCATTTTTGTAATATTTTTTAGAATTCTGAATTTTTGAACAAATTCCCTATATGCGGCAAGTTTTTTGATGCCTCATATTCGGGTGCAAAGGTAGTGCAAATTTTTGGTTTTTCGATAAACAAGTGTTTGGTTTTCGCAATGAAAGCGTCAAAAAGCGTCAGTTCAGGTCGCTGTCGGTGGCGTTGGGGAGGGCTGCCTGTTGTCGGGAGCTTTTTTCGACTTGTTTTTCTTCAGCCTTGCGAGTTTGAAGAATAGCGGTGCCCTGTTGATTGTCAGCAGAGCCGCCATGCCGATTGCGAGTGCCAGCATCAGCGACAGGAAGTATTCGTAGTCTTCGCCCATCGATTCGGTGTAGGTCTTGATGTCCAGGTGTTTGCCTTTCGTGGCGTTGTCGAAGTCGGCATAGAAGTCGGTAAACGACGACTTGTAGGCAATCTTTCCGTCGGCCACAATCACCACCGCCGGGTTTCCGCGGGCAATCTGTTTCAGCTGGCTGTCGTCCATGCGGTATACGGGGTAGTCGGCCATCGACAGTTCTCTCCATTCGTCGAGTTGCTTTTCGTCAGAGCCCGTGAGGCATATCATCTGGTATCCGCTGTCGGCGGCGAGGTCGTTGATGTCGTTGAGGCGGAAGTTTGTCAGCGAGTTTATTTCCTCGATGTCGGGAATCAGCAGCAGCAGAGTCACGCCTTTTTCCGGGATGAGGTTGTCGGCGGCGGAATTGTCGCCGTCGTAGGCGGTTATTGGCGAAGCCTTCTTGTCGGCTTCGTGGTTCACGACGGTTTCCCTGCGGTCGACAAACGTCCATGACGTGTCGGGCAAGTTGCTGATTGAAAACTCTTTTGTGACTCCGTTTTTCTCATATATGAACACGTAGTTGCTGTCGTCGAACGATTCGCCGGAGTTGGTCAGCACTGTCCCAACTTTGTATGGGCGGAAGTCGATCATCGGCTGGAAGTAGTATCCGCAAGCCATAACAATCATCGCCACGATGGCAGGCATGGTGAGCGTGAGCCATTGCACGGCAGGGCCGTAGAGGCTGCGCAGCCTCTTGTTGCGCAACAGCAGATAGGCGAGGGCGGCCGTCAGCGCCACGTTTTTCCAGAACGTAGCCGTGTTTCCGAGGGTCAATGCCTCTCCGAAGCATCCGCAGTCGGGGACAGGGTCGCAAGCCATCACGTAGGCCGACAGCGGCAGCATGAACGCCATGCAGCACAGCAGAGCAATCACCGTGGCGCGTCGGAACGAGCCGATGACGAGCATCAGTCCGGCAAGAAACTCAAACAGCGGCAACGCCACCGCCATCATTCCGGCAAACGGCATTGCCCACGACCATCCGAACGCAGCCAGATAGTCGTCGATTTTGTAGCCAACGCCCCAGATGTCGATAGCTTTAGCAAGTCCGGAGGACACAAACGTTCCGCCGACTGCCAGTCTCAGCGCCAGCACAATCCATCTTGCGGCAGTTTCCCGCCAATGCGGAGTCGAAGAGTGGCTATTTGTCATAACTCAGTTTGATGAGCGCAAACAGAGCGTAGTTTATCATGTCCATATAGTTGGCATCGATGCCTTCGGAGATGATTGTCTTTCCGTTGTGGTCTTCAATCTGCTTGGTGCGTTGCAGTTTCGACAGGATAATGTCGGTGTATGAGCTGACGCGCATCAGTCGCCACGCCTCGTCGTAGTCGTGGTTTTTGGCGAGCATCAGCCGTGTGGTCTTGCCAATCCATTTGTCGTAGAGCGAGAGCGCCTCTTCGGCGGATATGTCGACTTGGTCGGCTGCTCCGAGCTCCAGTTGTATCAGTCCCACCACGCCATAGTTGACGATGCCCACGAATTCCGGCTGTATGCCTTCGTTCACCATCGCCTCGCCTTTGGTTTCGAGCGAGCGTATGCGTGAAGCCTTGATTAGAATCTGGTCGGTGAGCGACGACGGGCGGAGTATGCGCCACGCCGCGCCGTAGTCTTTCAGTTTTTTCTCGAAAATCTCGCGGCAATCTTTTATCGCCGCTGCAAATTCTTGTTCTGTATTGTGGTTTGCCATAGCTTGTCAGAGTGATTTGTTGATACTTTCAATGTAGTCGAGCAGCTCTTCGCGGCCGCGGAAGTCGGAGCTTGAAGTGATGAATATCGGCGGCAGTTCTTCCCAAAGTTTCGAGAGTTCCTCCTTGTATGCCGCCACCATCTTTTTCCCGGCTATCGGACCGAGTTTGTCGGCTTTCGTGAAAACGATGCTGAACGGGATTCCGTTCTCTCCGAGGAAGTTTATAAACTCGAGGTCGATGGCTTGCGGCTTGTGGCGTATGTCGACGAGCACAAACAGGTTGGTCATCTGATGGCGGTGGAGCACGTAAGAGTCGATCATCGTGCGCAGCTTCTCGCGGGCGTCTTTGCCCCTCCTTGCGTAGCCGTAGCCAGGGAGGTCGACGATATACCAGCTGTCGTTGACCAGAAAATGGTTTATGAGCATAGTCTTTCCGGGGGTCGACGAAGTCATGGCCAAGCCTTTTCGGCCGGTCAGCATATTGATGAGCGATGATTTGCCCACGTTCGACCGTCCGATGAATGCATATTCAGGCGTGTCGCCTTCCGGACATTTTCTCACATCGGAGTTGCTTATAACGAATTTCGCGTCTTTGATTATCATTGGCGTGTTTGTTTTCTGCAAAGTTAGCGATTATTTGTCAATAACCGCAGTGTGTGTTGCGGAATTGGCGCATTTCTGACTTGTTTTTGTGTTCTCTTATGCTTATGTGGGCAACAAATCCGCCCACATAAGTTAAACTATTGTTAATGCGTGATATTTTTTTAGGCTTACGCTTGTGGATTAGTCAAAACTCGATACCTTTGCAATGTGTTTTTCATGGTATTAGATTTAAGGTTAATTAAGATTGGTTGTCGGGAGACAATCAATTTTTTTATGCCTATGCCCCATGCGCGCAGCTGCGTGTAAGTAGCGGCACAAAAAAAGCCTCCGAGGGGAGGCTTTTTGAGAAGTAGGGGGGAGCGTTATTCGCTTTTTTCTTTGTCGCTGTTGTCGGTCGACTCGTCATGGCTTTCGGGGATTATAACGAAGTCGCAGAGTTTGCCTTCGTTCTTCTCCAGTTTTTCCTCCGAGAGGATTTCGATGTCGAGTTTGTTTTTGTTGTTGTAAACGAGTCCCATAGAGAGTTATGCTTTTTTGTGTTTGAGCCGCAGCACGAGGTGCACGAGCTCGCCTATCCACACTACCGCCGACGATGCGATGATCAGTCTCAGCCAGTCTTTCCAACCGAGCGGCACTACGTTGAGCATTTCTCCGCCGAAGGTGACAATCAGCACCTGTCCGACGATGATTATCGCGGCAGTCAGGAAGAACACCTTGCTGTCGCGCAGACGGCTGAATCCGGAGTAGTCGCTTTCGAAACTTTTCGCGTTGAAGAGGTTCCAGAACTGCAGCATCACGAAGAAGGTGAAGAACAGAGTCACGTCGTATGCGTTCATCTCAGCGTTGCTGAAGTTGAGGAAGCTTGCGAAGAAGTCGGGCAGGTTGAAGCCGTCGAGCGAGTCCACTTGGTTTGCCTTCAGATACTGCATGAATCCGAACAGCACGACGACAAACACAGCGCTGACTCCGATGATAAACCATTTCATCGTGCGGTTGATGATGAAGTCGTTGAGCCGTCGCGGCTTGTTGCGCATCACGGCTTCGTTTGGCGGCAGCGAAGCGAGCGCGAGGGCTGCGAAAGCGTCCATTATCAGGTTTACCCACAGCATCTGTGTGACGGTGAGCGGCGACTGCTGTCCGGTGAATGCACCAATCAGCACGATGGTGCAAGCCACGAGGTTTACGGTGAGCTGGAAAAGGATGAACCGCTGGATGTTTTGGTAGAGCGACCGTCCCCACATCACGGCTCTTGTGATGCTTGCAAACGAGTTGTCCATGATTGTAATGTCGCTTGCTTCCTTCGCAACCGATGTTCCGTCGCCCATCGACAGTCCCACCTGTGCGGCGTTGAGGGCAGGGGCGTCGTTTGTTCCGTCGCCGGTGACAGCCACCACTTCGCCTTGCTGTTGCAGCAGTCCGACGAGTCTTGACTTGTCGGTAGGACGTGCGCGCGACATAATCTTTATGCGGCGTGCCGCCTCGGCAGCGTCGTTGTTGTCGAGGGCAGCGAAGTCGGGTCCGGTTATTATGTTGCTGTCATTGTCGGTATTGTCGTTCCACAGTCCTATCTGTCGTCCGATTTCCTTTGCGGTGCCAGGAGTGTCGCCCGTCACGATTTTAATTTTGATTCCAGCGTCGATGCTCTCCTTCACAGCCGCCGGCACATCGGCGCGCACGGGGTCGGAGATGGCCACGATGCCCATAAACGTCAGGTTGTCGGCGTTGAGCGAGTCGCTCTCCACCGCTTTGCCATCGCCCACCTCCTGGTATGCGAATCCGAGGGTGCGCATCGCCTTCTGCTGGTATCCGAGCAGCGCCTCTCGCAGCTGCTCCTTTGTCACTCCGTCGGGGAAGTTGCGGCATTTGTCGATTACGATTTCAGGCGCACCTTTCACGTAGGCAATGCGCTTGCCCGGGCAGACACCGCTGTCGACCACCGTTGCCATGAATTTGCGCATCGTGGAGAACGGCAGCTGCTCCGTCACGGCGGCGTTGTCGCGCAGCGGCTTGTAGTCGGTGTGCTGGTCGTTGAGCCATAGCAGCAACGCGCCTTCCGTAGGGTTTCCCACCACGGTTGGCCGGTCGGCGCCGCGGTCGAGGAATGCCGTGGAGTTTACGGCGATTGCTTCTGCGATCAGCTTCGACTCATTGTTGTCGGCAAGTTGCTGCGATTTTCCCAGGGCGGCAAACTGCGTTTCGTAGATTCTCATCTGGTTCTGAGTCAGCGTACCCGTCTTGTCGGTGCATATCACGGTTGTTGCACCCATCGTCTCGCAGGCGTGCATTTTCCTCACCAGATTGTTTGTTGCGAGCATCCGTCTCATGCTCAGCGCGAGGCTCAGCGTCACGCTCATCGGCAGACCCTCGGGCACGCTGACCACAATCAGCGTCACGGCGAGCATAATCGTGGTGAGCAGGTATTCGATGAAGCCCATCCACTCGAATCCCGCGCCGTAGTTGTAGATGCAAAGGCGGCCTACGATAATCAGCGCGCCGATAGTGTAGCTTGCGTATGACACCAGCCGTCCGAGCCGTTCGAACTGCAGTGTGAGCGGAGTTTTCACGCCGTTGTCGATTTGCGCCGCCTCGTAGACCTTTCCGTATTCCGTTGCGTCGCCCACCGCGTCAACCAGCATCGTGCCGTGGCCCTCGGTCACGGTGGTGCCTCTGAGCGCGCGGTTTGAAGGGTAGGTGGCGTCTTTTTTGAAGTCAGCCTCGATGTGTGTCTTCTTGATTACCGGCTCGCCGGTCAGCGTGCTCTCGTTGATGCTCAGCGACACCGAGTCGACAAGGTTGCCGTCGGCAGGCACCTCGTCGCCCGTTTCGAGAATCACCACGTCGCCCACCACGATGTCGCGTCGCGCCACCTGCGTGATGTTTCCGTCGCGCACCACGGTCACTGCCGCGTCGTCGTTCATCTGGTTGAGCATCTCGAATTTCTTGTTAGCGTTCAGCTCGATGACGAATCCGATTACGGTGGCGAGCGTCACGGCAAGGAAGATGCCGAGCGGCTCAAGAAACGCCTTTCCTCCGGCGTTGAGCCAGAAAGCCTCGTAGCAGGCGATGCCTATCGACAGAACGAGTGCCACGAGCAGGATTTTGATTAGCGGGTCTTTGAATTTCTCCAAAAACTGCGTCCATACCGATGCTTTCTCCGGTGGCGTCAGCACGTTGTCGCCGTGGCGATTCCTGCTTTCCGCCACTTGCTGTTGATTCAATCCATTTGTAATATCAGTTTCCATAAAATTGCTTTGTCGTAAAGTTTTCTCTTATCGTTTGTTTGTGTTGTTGTCAAACCTCAGTCTCCGTCCGCGCACCGAGTTGTTGACCACACCCTGGTTGAACGCAAGGTTTCCGTTGACGTAGGTTTGTCTCACCGTGTTGTGGAACGTGTAGCCCTCAAACGGCGACCATCCGCATTTTGTGAGGATGTTTTCGGCTCTGACGGTGAACGGCATCTCGCGGTCGACCACCACGATGTCGGCATAGTAGCCCGGGCGCAGGTATCCGCGTCGCACCACGCCGAAGAGGTCGGCAGGCGCGTGACACATTTTCTGCACCACAAGGTCGAGCGTGAACACCTTCTCGCGCACCAGTTCGAGCATCACCAGCAGCGAGTGCTGCACGAGCGGTCCGCCCGACGCCGCTTTCAGGCAGTTGCCCTGCTTTTCCGACAGCAGATGCGGCGCGTGGTCGGTAGCCACGATGTCGAGATAACCCTGCCTCAGTCCGTTGCGCAGCGCGTTGCGGTCGTCCCACGACTTCACGGCGGGGTTCCATTTTATAAGGTTTCCGAGCCGAGGATAGTCGTCGTCGGTAAACCACAGATGGTGGACGCACACCTCGGCGGTGATTTTCTTTTCCAGCAGCGGACGGTTGTCGAACAGTTCCAGCTCGCGAGCCGTCGACACGTGTAGCACGTGTAGCCTTGTGCCGTACTTCTCCGCCCATTCCACGGCGCGTGCCGTCGACTTGTAGCACACCTCCGTGCTTCGTATCAGTGGATGGAACTTCACGGGGAGGTCGTCGCCGTATTTTTTAATGTAGAATTCGCGGTTTCTGCGAATCAGCTGCTCGTCCTCCGAATGGATGGCAACCAGCGCGGGCACTTCGGCAAAGATGTCGTGCAGAGCGTCGCGGTCGCTGACCAGCATGTTGCCCGTCGACGCGCCGAGAAAGAGTTTCACTCCCGGCGTGTAGCTGTAGTCCACCGCCATCAGCGTTTTCAGATTGTCGTTGGTCGCGCCGATAAAGAATCCGTAGTTTGCCACCGACACCTCCTGCGCTCTTCGGTTTTTAGCCTCGAGAGCGTCGATGGTGACTGTCGGCGGCACGGTGTTGGGCATATCCATGTAAGAAGTCACGCCGCCAGCCACAGCCGCCGCCGACTCGGTTGCGATGTCGGCTTTATGTGTGAGTCCGGGGTCGCGGAAGTGCACCTGGTCGTCGATTACGCCCGGCATCACCAGCGCTCCGTCGACGTCGTTGCGCACGTCGCATTCAGCCATCACCGCCGCTGCCGGCTCGCCTTCGCCCACTTCGGCGATTATTTCGTCGTCGATAACGATGTATCCGCGCGTCAGACGTCCTTCGTTGGCGATGTCGGCATTGTAGATTATTGTCTTCATAAGCTATTGATGCTTGGCGAGTTGAGGGTATTTCTTAAACCAGCTGCGGATGCGCAGCTGCAACACGCCGAACACCGCTTCTCCGAAGATGCTGCTGTTCATCTTGCTCGTTCCGAGCACACGGTTCACGAAGATGATCGGCACTTCCTTGATGCAGCATCCCATCTTGAACGCCGTGAACTTCATCTCAATCTGGAACGCGTAGCCCTTGAAGCGGATTTTGTCGAGGTCGATAGCCTCGAGCACGTTGCGGCGGTAGCACACAAAGCCAGCCGTCGTGTCGCGCACGTTCATACCCGTCACGATTCTGACGTATGCCGAAGCGTAGTACGACATAATGACGCGTCCCATAGGCCAGTTTACCACGTTGACACCCGAGACGTAGCGCGAGCCGATAGCCACATCGGCGCCGTCGAGACACGCCTGCCGCAGCTCGAGCAGTTTCTTCGGCGGATGCGAGAAGTCGGCATCCATTTCGATAATAAACTCATAGCCAGCGTTTAGACACCATTTGAAGCCCATTATGTAAGCCGTGCCGAGCCCCAGCTTTCCGCTGCGTTTCAGCAGGTGCAGGCGGCCGTCCCATTGCTTCTGCATCCGTTCGACAATGGCGGCAGTCCCGTCGGGAGAGTTGTCGTCGATAATCAGCACATCGAACATCACCGGAAGCGCGAACACGGCGTTGATGATGTTCTCGATATTTTCTTTTTCGTTGTATGTGGGAATAATCACCACACTGTCAGACTTGTTCATTCTTTATTACGTAATAACAGTGCAAAGATAGTGCAAGGAGAGCGAAAAACATTCAAACTTGTTTGAAAATGTTTT